>Ga0160450_100266_pt1 | contig 35374 bp, 29 predicted proteins | sample HID1975K_E1MG_FD_108257 | JGI IMG/M metagenome (GOLD analysis project Ga0160450, IMG submission 108257) | Enriched soil microbial communities from UW Madison campus, WI, USA - HID1975K_E1 MG | ecosystem: Environmental > Terrestrial > Soil > Unclassified | place: USA: Madison, Wisconsin...
CATCGAACTCGGGCTTGGTGCGGTCGTCAGTCATGCTTCCATCCAAGCACGCCGGCCCGCCGCGCACACCCTTGACACCCGCCCGGTCTCGTGATGACATGGGGGCACAACTCAGCGCTCGGTAGTCACGCAGGCATCGCCGCGGCACCGGGCGCTGAGTCTTGAGTCGGCTCGGATCAATGCGCGCTCGCGCGCGTTGATCCGACCCGGCTCAAGATCGAGTAGCCGCCGCAGGCGGCGTATCGAGATCTCCCGCATCCGGGTCACGTCAGCCTCGGAACCCCTCTTCTAGTATTCGTATGTGCACGATCCGATCGAACCCTATGAGCACGGCTGGCTCGAGCGTCCTGATGGGCCACAGCTGTACTGGGAGTCATCGGGCAATCCAGCGGGCCAGCCTGCGCTCTACCTTCACGGCGGCCCGGGCAGCGGGCTCGGGCGCGGCGGCTACCGTCGCCGGTTCGACCCAGCCAGTTATCGGATCGTCGGATTGGATCAGCGCGGTTGCGGCAGGAGCACTCCGTTGGCCTGCGAGAGCCTCGGCACCCTGGACACGAACAACACGCAGACGCTCATCGCGGATCTCGAGGCGCTGCGTGAGCACCTGCGCATCGATCAGTGGTTGCTTCACGGTGTCTCGTGGGGAAGCACGTTGGCGTTGGCCTACGCGCTGGAGCACCCCCGCAGGGTGACGAGCCTGGTTCTCACCGCCGTGACTTCCGGCAGCCGCGAAGAGATCGATTGGATCACCGAGGGCGTCGGCATGATGTTCCCCGAAGCCTGGGCGCGCTTCCGGGCCCCCGCTCGCGAAGGCGAGCGGGTCGTCGAGGCCTACGCGCGACTGCTCCGCGACAGCGATCCCGCCGTCCGCGCCAACGCGGCGTCCGCCTGGGAGAGATGGGAGTCCACGCATGTCTCTCTCGACCCCGGCTGGAGCCCCGGGCCGATGTTCGACGACGATCGAGAACGCCAGAACTTCGCTACTCTCGTCACCCACTACTGGGCCAACGACTGCTTCCTCACGGGCCCGGACCGCGTTCGCGATCGCATCGCCCGACTCGCGGACGTCCCGGGCGTGCTCATCCACGGCCGCCACGACATCAGCGGCCCGGCGATCACTCCGTGGTCTCTTCACCAGGCATGGCCGAACAGTGAGCTGATCATCGTCGAGAACGAAGGTCACGGCGGGGCGCAGGAGATGGAGCTGACCGCCGAAGCCATCAGCAGGTTCGCCGAGCATCCTCCGCTCGATTCTGCGTGACGAAAGACATCGGGGAACCCGCCTCCCCCGGGCTGGCGCCCGTCACGCCGCCAGGAGCGCCGCCCGCGCGGCGGCGGCGCGCTCGAGGAACACGCGTTCGTCTTCGACGGCGTGCGGGTCGCGTCCGCTGACGGCGCGCTGACGGGCCGCTGCCAGCGCGGTCGCCTCGGCGATGAATCCCTTCATGATGGCCGAGCGATCTCCGGGCAGCGTGCGCGCCCACGCGATCGCCTGCCGCCTCCCCCGCGCCGTCGCGAGCATGTCGACCTCGGCGACGCTGAGCCACCCCGCGGCCGCGTACTCGCCGAGCCGCGCGCGCGTCAGGCGCGCCTCCTCGCGCCGCAGCAGGACGATCCCGAGCACGAAGCCGATGAACAGGGGGATCTGGAGCGTGACGTAGAGGGCGAAGAAGTCGGCGAGGATCGCCGACCCGTTCCACAGCGCGTGCAGTGCGGTGGCCGCCAGCATCCCGAACAGCCACGGACCGAGCGCGGCGCTCGCCGACCGGCCCTCGCGCGCGGCACGTCCGAGGAAGTATCCCGTGACGGCGGTGAACATGACGTGCGCGAACGGCGAAAGGATGCCGCGCAGGAAGAACGTGACGGTCGCCTCGCCGATGCCGCCCTCGATGAGACTCGTCGCGAAGTAGAGGATGTTCTCGGTGAAGGCGAACCCCGCCCCCACCAGGGCACCGTAGACGACGCCGTCGACGGGCCCGTCGAACGCGCGGCGCGCGACGGCGAAGATCAGGAGGACGCCCAGGCCCTTCGCGATCTCCTCGACGACGGGAGCCTGCACGATCGCCGACATCGAGCCGCGCAGCGGCGACCCGTCGTCGGGACCGAGGACGAGGGCGACGCCGACGTCGACGAGCAGAGCGATCGCCACCGCCACGACCGCACCCCAGCCGATCGCGAAGATCACGAGGCCGCGCGGCTCGGGCTCCCAGCGGTCCACGAGGCGGATCGCGAACAGCACGCCGGCGAGCGGGATCAGCGCGAGCAGCATCCCGGCGATCGGGGCGACCACGCCGAGGAACGTGAGCATGTACGCGACGAGCCCGACCAGCAGGACCGCCATGATCGCGAAGCCCCAGATCGGCGCGCCGCGTCCGGCGCGCGCGGGCACCGGGATCGCTCCGGTGGGGGCGGGCGACGGCGGGATGGCCGCCGGCGACGCCTGCGGCGGCTGGGCGAGCGGCGACGGAAAGGACATGAGCCTCAGCCTATGGGTGCACGTCACGCGGGCCCGCGCGGTGACGGCCCGGGTAGCCTGGATCAATGCGCTTCGCCCACGTGACCCTCGCCGGGTCCGCCGACCCGCAGCTGGCGGTGATCCGCGGCGTCGAGGCTGCGCTGGTCGCAGGGCTGTTCCCCGGTGCTCCGTCCGCCCTGCAGCAGCTGATCGAGGGCGGCGACGAGCTGCTCGCACGCGTGCGCGCAGCCGTCGAGACCTGCGATCAGTGGCACGCGATCGCCGATGTGTCCTTCGCCTCCGCCGTGCAGGCACCGCCTGTGATCCTGGCCGTGGGGCTCAATTACGCAGCCCACTCCAGTGAGCTGGGGCTGAAGGCCGACACCGCCCCGACCGTGTTCGTGCTGTGGCCCAACTCCCTCACCGGGCACGAGGCGACAACGGTGTGGCCGCGCACGCTCAGCGAATCGGTGGACTACGAGGCCGAACTGGGCGTCGTGATCGGCACGCCCGCGCACGATGTCACCCCCGACGAGGCCCTCGACCATGTCTGGGGATACACGGTCGTCAACGACATCACCGCGCGCGACATCCAGTTCTCCGAGGCGCAGTGGTCCCGATGCAAGTCGTTCGACGGCTTCACGCCGACCGGCCCCGTCGTCGTCACGAGGGACGAGATCGCCGACCCGCAGGACCTGCACATCTGGGCCGTCGTCGACGGGCAGACCGTACAGGACGCGACGACAGGGCAGATGATCCGCTCGGTGGCCACTCTCGTCGCACACCTGTCGCAGTCGGCGACGCTGCTGCCGGGAACGCTCATCTCCACGGGCAGCCCCGGCGGGGCGGGCTACTCCCGCGATCCGCAGATCTTCCTGCGCGACCGGTCGACCGTGACGGTCGGCATCGACGGCATCGGCGAGCTCACGACCCACTGCCGCATCACGGGCTGAGCCCCCACGGCATCCCGCAGGGGCTCAGCGTGCGACGGCGTCAGCGCGCGGCGGGTCAGCCGCTCACTGGAGGTCGGAGCAGGGAAGCTGCTGACCCCACAGCTCGACGTAGCCCTGACCGCCGGGGCCGCAGTTGACGAGGATCTCGTTGCCGAGGTTCGCGAACCACGCCAGCAGTGCGATGCCGACGATGATGCCGATCACCATCAGGACGGAGCTGACGATGATCGCCGCGACGGCCCAGCCGTTCTTATGTCCGGCCTTCTTGGACTGCACGAGCGCCACGATCCCGAGGATCAGGCCGATCAGCTGCAGGAAGAACGACAGGACGAACGCGACGATCCCGAGCACCTTGCCCGGCACGGGCGCACCGGCCGGCGCGCCGGCCGCGTAGGCGGGGGCACTGGACGGGTAGGCAGGTGCCTCGTATGCGGGCGGCGGGGTGACGGGCTGCTCGTACGGCGGGTTCGCCGGGTTCTGCGGGTCGGTCATGCGGTCTCCTTGTTCGATGTGTGCGACGTTCGTTGTCTCGGCACAGTGACGCTATCGAGATCGGGATGCCGGGCGCAATCGTCCGCGTCAGTTCTCGACGAGGGGGTCGATGTCCGGGATCACCTGGATCGCCTGGGTGATCGCCTCCAGGCCGGACAGACGCGCGGGCGACAGCTGCTTGTCAACCTCTTCGCGCGCCATGAGCCCCGCCTCGACCACGAGGTCGCCGACGTTGCGGTGGGTCAGCAACGCGGTCTTGGCGAGCGCGGCGGCAGCCGTGTAGCCGATGAACGGCGTCAGCGCGGTGACGACGCCGACCGACGAGCCGACCATGGCGCCCAGGCGCTCGCGGTTGGCCGTGATGCCGTCGACGCAGTTCACCCGCAGCGTGCGCATGGCGCGCCGCATCCACGTGATCGACTGGAAGATCGAGTGCGCGATGATCGGCTCGAACGCGTTGAGCTGGAGCTGGCCGCCCTCCACCGCCATCGTGACGGTGAGGTCGGCGCCGGCGACCGCGAAGGCGACCTGGTTGACCACCTCGGGGATCACGGGATTGACCTTGCCCGGCATGATGCTGGATCCGGCCTGACGGGCGGGGAGGTTGATCTCGCCGAACCCCGCCTGCGGGCCGCTGGAGAGCAGGCGCAGGTCGTTGCTGATCTTGGAGAGCTTGATCGCGTTGCGCTTGAGCGACGAGGAGAAGGACATGAAGGCGCCGGTGTCGCTCGTCGACTCGACGAGGTCCGCCGCGATCGCGAGATCAAGGCCGCTGATCTCGCGCAGATGCCGCAGGACGGCGGCCGAGTAGTCGCGGTGCGTCGTGATCCCGGTTCCGATCGCCGTGGCGCCCATGTTGATCTCGTAGAGGAGGTAGGCGTTCTCCTTGAGCCGGTGGTAGTCCTCCCCGAGCGTCGTGGCGAAGCCGTGGAACTCCTGCCCGAGGGTCATCGGCACGGCATCCTGCAGCTGGGTGCGCCCGACCTTCAGCACATCGTGGAACTCGACCGCCTTCGCGAGGAAGGAACGGCGCAGCAGGTCGAGCTCTTCGAGCAGCGTGCGCAGGTCGAGGCCGAGGCCGACCTTGATCGCGGTGGGATACACGTCGTTGGTGGACTGGCTGCGATTGGTGTGGTCGATCGGCGACAGGAACGCGTAGTCGCCTTTCGGCCGGCCGGCCATCTCGAGCGCGACGTTGGTGATGACCTCGTTCGCGTTCATGTTGGTCGAGGTGCCGGCCCCGCCCTGCACGACGCCGACGACGAACTGATCGTGGAACTCGCCATCGATCACCCGCTGCGCAGCGGCGGCGATGAGATCGGCCCGCTCGGCGTCGAGGGCGCCGATCTCCTTGTTCGCGCGGGCCGAGGCCTGCTTGACCATCGCCAGTCCCACGATCAGATCCCGGTAGACCGAGATCTGACGCTGTGAGATCGGGAAGTTCTCGAGCGCCCGGGCGGTGTGCACCCCCCAGTAGGCGTCGAACGGGATCTCCAGCGATCCCAGTGAGTCGGTCTCTGTGCGCGTCGTCGCGTCAGCCATGGTGCAGTCCTTGTGGGTCGTCACAGCGTGTCGGGGGATGCCGCTCAGCCTAGCGTTCAGCGCTTCCGGGAGAAGGCCTCCCGTCGCTCCTCCGGCGTGAGCGCAGCCATCCGCTCGACCCATTCCTGCGAGAAGTAGTCGCCGGTCTCCGCCTCGACGACCGGCACCACGGTGTGGGTGATCGTGTGGTCGTACACGTGCACCAGATGGAATGACTGGCCGGCATCCATGCCGTTGACGTCGACGGGCGGGCGCTGCAGGTTCATCGTGTAGCAGGTCGCCGAGGCGACGCTCACGGGGATGCCGGCGAAGGTGCCGCCGGTCGCGTAGTGCAGATGCCCGGCGAGGATGCCACGCACATCCGTGTCTGCGATGACGTCTGCGAGCATGTCCTGCCGCCGCAGCTCGAGGATGTCGAAGAGCGGCACATGGCTCGGCAGGGGCGGGTGATGCAGCGCCAGGAGGGTGCCCAGCGGCGCGGGCTCGGCGAGCACGCCGCGCAGCCACTCCAGCTGTCCTGCGTCGAGCTCGCCGTGGTGCCAGCCCGGGACCGACGAGTCGAGGACGATCAGGCGCAGGCCGTCCAGGTCGAACACGCCCGTGACCGGCTCCTCGGTCGGCTCCAGGTCGAGCAGGCCGCGGCGCAGCGCGGGACGTTCGTCGTGGTTGCCGGCCACCCAGACGATCGGCGCGCCGAGCCGCTCGGCGAAGGGCTCGACCCGCTCCCGCAGCGCGCGGTACGCGCCGGGCTCGCCCAGATCTGTCAGGTCCCCCGTGAACACGAGGGCATCGGGGCGGATGCCGGTGCGCTCGACGGCCGCGAGCGCGGCCGCGAGGCCCTCGCCCGTGTCGAACCGTCCGGCGAGGCGGGCGTCGCCGGCGAGCAGATGGGTGTCGCTGAGGTGGACGATGACGCGGCGCGCGGGGGCGTACTGGCCGAACTGCACGGGCTGCACGGGCTGCATGCGGCCCAGCCTACGACGCGGCGACGACGTCAGTGATTGAAGACGATCAGCAGGATGCCGGCCAGCACGGCCAATCCGCTCACGCCGAAGGCGCCGTACGCACCGACGAGGGCGAGCTTCTTCTGCCCCTCGGTCAGCGGGCTCTTCCGTGCCGCCTTGGCCGCCGCCTTCTCGGCGCGGCGGGCTTCCTTCTCGCTGATCACGGTGATGGCGTCGGTGAACTCCGCCGGTGCGACGACCGGCGCCTTGCCGGCGCGGACGAGCAGCCGCAGCGCGACGGCGTAGGAGCCGACGACGAGGACGGCGGCCAGCAGTGCGGCGCCGAACACCTCGAGGAACGCGATCCAGTTGATCTCGACGGTCATCGCTGGTCGCCCTTCGCCTTCGCCGCGGCGGCACGCTCGCGGTCGGCGGCCTTCTTGTCGCTCGCGATCTTCTTCGCCGCGGCCCTGGCCTGCGCCTTGCGCTCGGCCTTCTCGCGCGCGGCCTGCTCGGCCTTGCGGCGCGCCTCCTCGCGCAGGATCGCGCGCTGACGGCGCGTCGGCGGCGGGTTGCGCTTCACCTTGACGGCACTGCCCGAGTGGGCCACGTCGCTCATCGCGTTGCTGTGGTTGACCTCGTTGCGGCGCGAACGCAGGAAGATCGCCAGGACGACGAACACGGCGATCACGGCGCCGACGACGACGCCGACCACCTGGCCGAGCCAGACGACCAGCAGCGCGGCGAGCGCACCCACCGCACCGGCGGCGGGCAGGGTCAGCACCCAGCCGATCATGATGCGCCCGGCGGTGCGCCAGCGCACCTTCGAGCCGCGGCGCCCCAGACCCGATCCGATGACCGAGCCCGACGCGACCTGCGTCGTCGACAGTGCGAAGCCGAGCGCGCTCGAGGCCAGGATCGTCGACGCCGTCGACGCTTCGGCCGCGAAGCCCTGTGCGGGCTTGACGTCCGTGAGGCCCTTGCCGAGCGTGCGGATGATGCGCCAGCCGCCCATGTACGTACCGAGCGCGATCGTCACGGCGCAGGCCACGATGACCCACAGCTGCGGTTCGTGGTGGGCGGCGGACTGCCAGCCGACGGTGATGAGGGCGAGGGTGATGACGCCCATCGTCTTCTGCGCGTCGTTGGTGCCGTGCGCGAGCGCGACGAGCGAGGACGTGAAGATCTGCCCCCAGCGGAAGCCGTCGCGCCCGTCGGGCTTGTTGTCGTAGCGACGCGTGACCGCGTAGGCCATCTTGGTGACGGCGAACGCGATGATGCCGGCCGTCAGGGGCGCGATCAGCGCGGGCAGGACGACCTTGGACATCACGGTGCCGAAGTTGATCGCGGCGGCGCTCGCTCCGACGAGGGTCGCGCCGATCAGTCCGCCGAACAGAGCGTGCGAGGAGCTGGACGGCAGGCCCAGGAGCCACGTGAGCATGTTCCACGTGATGGCGCCGATCAGCCCCGCGAAGATGATGGCGGGGAAGATCGACTGCGAGATCTCGTCCTCGCGGATGATTCCGCCCGAGATCGTCTTGGCGACCTCGGTCGACAGGAACGCGCCGACCAGATTGAGCACGGCCGCCAGCAGCACGGCCACCTTCGGCTTGAGAGCGCCGGTCGCGATGGGCGTCGCCATCGCGTTCGCGGTGTCGTGAAAACCGTTGGTGAAATCGAAGAACAGCGCCAGTCCGATGACCAGGACGACGATCAGGGCAGCGGCTTCCACAGTTCGCTTTCCGTCGGGAGGTGTGAGGGAGGTGCCGAGACGATCGGCGTTGCGAACGAAGAGTTCACCCTGGGTTCAGGTTCCGGCAACCGGACCGTAAGAATCCTCGCACATCCGGCGCGCCTTCACAGAACCGCGCGGATGTATTCACAGGCGGTCCATTACCGTGGAACGGTGACCGCACCCGACCTGCCCGTCCCCGTCGCCCCGCCGCTTCCCACGACCCGTAGCCACCACGGCGACGACGTCGAGGATCGCTACGAATGGCTGCGCGCCAAGGAGGATGACGCGGTCCTCGCGCACCTGCACGCGGAGAACGACTACACCACGGCCCGCACGGCCCATCTGGAGGGGCTGCGCGAACGGATCTTCCAGGAGATCAAGGGCCGCACCCGCGAGACCGATCTCTCGGTTCCCACCCGACGCGGCGCGCACTGGTACTACGCGCGGACGATCGAAGGGCGCCAGTACGGCATCCAGTGCCGAGCGCCGCTCGCGGACGAGGACGACTGGACGCCGCCCGAGCTCACGCCAGAGACGGAGGTGCCCGGCGAGGAGATCCTGCTCGACGCCAATGCCGAGGCCGAGGGCCACGAGTTCTTCGCACTCGGCAGCTTCGACGTCTCGACCGACGCGACGCGGCTGCTCTACGGCGTCGACGTCGACGGTGACGAGCGGTACACGCTCCGCGTCCGGGATCTGTCCACCGGCAGCGATCTCGCCGACGAGATCCCCAACACCTCTTCGGGCGCGGTCTTCTCCCCCGACGGCCGGTTCGTCGTCTACACGACCGTCGACGAGGCCTGGCGCCCCGACACCGTGTGGCTGCACGAGGTCGGCACCCCCGCATCCGACGATCGCCGGCTGTTCCACGAACCGGACGAGCGGTACTGGGTCGGGGCGGGGTTCACCCGCAGCGACCGGTACCTCGTGATCGAGGTCGGCTCGTCGATCACCTCCGAAGAGCTGCTGGTGGATGCCGGTGACCTCACCGCGGCGCCGCGCCCGGTCTGGCCGCGGCGCGAGGGCGTGGAGTACTCCGCCACGCACGCGGTCGTCGACGGCGAGGACGTCCTGTACATCGTGCACAACGACGGCGCGCTCGACTTCGAGCTCGTCCGCGTCTCCGCCGCCGACCCGTCCGGGCCGCGCGAGGTCGTGCTGCCTCACGTGCCCGGCCGGCGGCTGCTCGACGTGTCGGCGTTCCGCGACTGGGGCGTCGTCGCGTACCGGCGCGAGGGACTCGCGCGCCTGGGCATCCTCGACTACGGGACGGGCGCCGTCGACGAGCTCGAGTTCGCAGAGCCGCTGTATGCGGTCGGAGCCTCGGGCAACCCGGAGTGGGCGCCGCCGGTCATCCGGCTGGGCTACGGCTCGTTCGTCACACCGGGAACCGTCTACGACTACGTCGTGGCGACCGGAGAGCTCCTGCTGCGCAAGCAGCAGCCGGTGCTCGGCGGGTACGACGCGCGGGACTACGCGCAGGAACGGGTGTGGGCCGAGGCCACCGACGGCACCCGCATCCCGGTCTCACTCGTCTGGAAGAGGTCCTTCGGCTCTCCCGGCGCCGGCCCGCGGCCGCTGCACCTGTACGGCTACGGCTCGTACGAGCACTCCCTCGAGCCCGGCTTCTCGGTCGCGCGGCTGTCGCTGCTGGACCGCGGCGTCGTCTTCGCCATCGCGCACGTGCGCGGCGGCGGCGAGATGGGGCGCCAGTGGTACGAGGACGGCAAGCTGCAGCACAAGCGCAACACCTTCACCGACTTCGTCGCGTGCGCGCGGCACCTCGTGGCGGAGGGCTACACCGCCCCCGACCGGATGGTCGCCGAGGGCGGATCGGCCGGCGGGCTGCTCATGGGCGCGGTGGCCAACCTCGCGCCCGAGCTGTTCGCCGGGATCCTCGCCGACGTGCCGTTCGTCGACGCGCTGACCACCATCCTCGACCCGTCGCTGCCGTTGACGGTGATCGAGTGGGACGAGTGGGGCGACCCGCTGCACGACCCCGACGTCTACGCGTACATGAAGTCGTACTCCCCGTACGAGAACGTGCGCGAGGGAGTCGTCTACCCGCGCATTCTCGCGTCCACTTCGCTCCACGACACGCGCGTGTACTACGTCGAGCCGGCCAAGTGGGTCGCGCGGCTGCGCGAAGTCGGCGCCGACGCGCTGCTCAAGTGCGAGATGGCCGCCGGCCACGGCGGCGTCAGCGGACGCTACAACTCCTGGCGTCAGCGGGCGTTCGAGCTGGCCTGGCTGCTCGACGTGCTCGGCCTCGCGGACGCGTAGCGGAGCGCGGCGCCCGGGCGGGCGGGCGAGACGGGCGGCGGGAAGGCCGGGGGTGCTCGCGGAGGCGGGTGGTCGCGGGCGGGGGTGCGCGCGGAGGCGCGGCTCGCGGGCGAGCCTGCGCGGCCGCGAGACTGCGAGACTGCGAGACTGCGGGACTGCGAGACTGCGGGACTGCGGGCACCCTCCCGGAGCGTGTCACACCAGATGCGGGATGCCGACACCCCCACCCACAGGAACCGTGACACGCCCGACCACCGTGTCCCACAAGATGCGAGATGCCCGCACCCCAACCCACACGAACCGTGACACGCGCGACCACCGTGTCCCACAAGATGCGGGATGCCCGCACCCCCACCCACACGAACCGTGACACGCCCGACCACCGTGTCCCACAAGATGCGAGATGCCCGCACCCCCACCCACACGAACCGTGACACGCCCGCGGTGCACAGCGCCGCCGGCATCCCCGTCAACACCTCCTGCACAGGCGGCGCGTTCTCCACAGATACGGCGACTGCGCCCCATGCTCGGTCCGGGCGCTGTCCACTGGGACGATGAACAGAGCGCACCCCCTCCCCGACGCGCTGGCCGGACGGGCGTTCCACTTCCGCGAGGCCCGTGATCTGGGCCTGACCGCATCGCGCCTGCGCGCCGGGGACCTCGACACGCCCACGCGCGGCGTCCGATGCGTGCGACGACCGAACCCCGAGACGGATGCCGGGGGCGCCGGGCGGTCCCGTGCCGAGACCGCGTCCGAGCGGCAGATCCGCCTGCGCGCGGAGCTGATCGACCGCGCCGAGCGGTTCCTGCCCGCTCTGACCGACGCGCAGTTCTACAGCCACGGAACGGCGCTCGCCCTGCTCGGCGCCCCCTTGCCCTTCCGCTCCGCCGGCGCGTGGGAGCTCCACGTGTCGGCGCGGCGCCCGGCGGGGCAGCCGCGGCGTTCGGGGGTCGTCGGGCATCGCCTTCAGCAGCGCGATCCGGCGCGGTGGCGGGCGCGAGGGCTGCCGATCGAGCATCCGGCCCGGGTGTGGCGACAGGCCGGCGAGGAGTGGGAGCTCGACGATCTGATCGCGGCGGCCGACTTCCTCGTGTGCCCGCGCCATCGCCTGATCGCCCTCGGCGACCTGCGGCGTGAGATCGCCGACGCCGGCGACGTGCGCGGACACCTGCTCGCGCGGGCGCTGGACGAGGTCCGCGTGGGCGCCGAGACGGCCGAGGAGACGCGCCTGCGCCTGCTCACGACCCGGGCGGGGCTGCCCGAACCCGAGCTGAACCACCGGCTCCATGACCGCAACGGCCGGTTCATCGCACGGATCGACCTCGCCTACCCCCGCTACCGCGTCGCCGCCGAGCACGACGGCCGCACGCACGCCGTCGACAAGCAGCAGTTCGCGAAGGACGCCGATCGCTGGGACGCGATCCGCGCGGCGGGGTGGCAGCACGTGCGCGTCCTGGGGCATCACATGCGCCCCGACCCCCAGGTCGCCGTCGCACGAGTCGCGGTCGCGCTGCACGACGCCGGCTGGCGACCCGGCCAGTCCTGAGGCAGCTGCCGCCCGGCGCCCCCGGCATCCCGGCGTGCGTCGGTATCGCAGACCGGTCAGGGGTCGAATCCGCGCGCTGCGCTGCCCGGGCCATGTCCCACCACACGCGGGATGCCGGCACCCCAACCCGCACATTCTGTGACACGCCGCACCGCCGTGTCCCACCACACGCGAGATGCCACCACCCCAACCCGCACATTCTGTGACACGCCCCACCGCCGTGTCCCACCACACGCGGGATGTCACCACCCCAACCCGCACGTTCTGTGACACGCCGCAGGCGCGCGGAGCGCTCCACCGTGCGGGCGAGGCCGCCCGCCGGGACTCAGCCGAAGAGCGCGGCGGCCTCTTCGTAGCGGTACAGCGGGACGGTGTTGAGCTCGCCGAGGGCCTCCTCGAAGGACACGCGTACGATGTCGGTGCCCTTGAGCGAGACCATCTGGTTCCAGGCGCCCTCGACGACGGCGTCGGCCGCATGCAGGCCCAGCCGCGTCGCGAGGACGCGGTCGAACGCCGACGGCGAGCCGCCCCGCTGGATGTGGCCGAGCACGGTGGAGCGCGTCTCGATGCCCGTGATGCGCTCGATCTCGGGGGCGAGGATCTCACCGATCCCGCCGAGGCGCGGACGGTTGAAGGCATCGAGTCCCTTGTCGCTGTAGGCCTCGTCCATGCCGGTGAGGGTGAACCCCTCCGAGACGACGACCAGGGGCGCGCGTCCGCGGTCGTGGGCCTTCGTGACCTGTGCCGTGATCTCGTCGATCGACATCGGCACCTCGGGGATGCAGATCACGTGGGCGCCGGCGGCGATCCCGGCGTGCAGCGCGATCCAGCCGACGTGACGCCCCATGACCTCGGCGACCATGCAGCGCTGATGCGAGTCGCCGGTCGTGCGAAGGCGGTCCATGGCGTCGGTGGCGATGTTGACGGCCGTGTCGAACCCGAACGAGTAGTCGGTCGCGCGCAGATCGTTGTCGATCGTCTTCGGGACGCCGAGCACGTTGATGCCGTCGTTGGCGAGGCGGTTCGCCGCGGCGAGCGTGCCCTCTCCCCCGATCGCGATGATGCCGTCGATGCGGTGGCCGTACAGCGTCTTGGCGATGTTCTCGGCCCCGCCGCGCGGACCCTCGTAGGGGTTGGTGCGGCTCGTGCCCAGGATCGTGCCGCCGACCTTCGAGAGGCCCTTGACCTCGTGCCGCGTCAGCGGGAAGAAGTCGCCGTCGACGACGCCGCGCCAGCCGTCGCGGATGCCGACGAACTCCAGGTCGTACAGCGTCGTTCCCTTGAGGACGACGCCGCGGATGACAGCGTTGAGTCCGGGGCAATCGCCGCCGCTGGTGAGGATGCCGATCTTCATGGGGAGATCCTTCTCGTTCGGGTGTGCTTCCGGCGACGCTGCCTCGTCCCCGACACTATCGCCGGATGCCGCGCGCGTGCCACCGCCCCTCCGTCGGGCGTGCCTCAGGCTGCCCCGAGCGCCTGCCGCAGCAGGTGCATGAGCGCCGACATCTGCACCGAGTCGCTCGAGGTCGGGTCGACCTGCTCGCCGTCCAGCGCGCGCTGGGCGAGCCCCTGCTTCGAGTCGATGAGCTCGGCGATCTTCGTGTCCAGCGTGTGGGCGGCGATGATCCGCCACGCGGTGACGGGCTCGTCCTGGCCGATGCGGTGCACGCGGTCGATCGCCTGCGTCTGCTCGGCTGCGGTCCAACTGAGCTCGGCGAGGACGACGTTCGAGGCGGCCTGCATGTTCAGTCCGACGCCGGCCGCGGTCAGCGAGCACACCGCGATGGCGACATCGGGGTCCTGGTTGAACGCGTCGATGGCGACCTGGCGTGCGGCCGTGGTCTGGTCGCCGCGGATCGACACGGTGCGCAGACCCGCCGAGGCGAAGTGCGACTCGGCGGCGTCCATCACGTCGATGTGCTTCGCGAAGAACACCACCTTGCCGACCGAGCGCTGCAGCTGCGCGGCGTAGTCGGCCGCGAGCAGGGCCTTGGCCTGGCCGATCCTGCGGACCATCGTGAAGACGTTCTCGCTGCCCGACCCGGCGGCCTTGGCCTCTTCGAGCTCGCCGTGCGCGACGAGGCGCACGATGTCGTCGTCGGCCTCGCCGTGGACCACGGTGTCGCCGCGCGCTTCGATGATGCGACGGTACTTCGCGGCCAGCCGCTGGCCGAGCTCCTGCTCGGCGGCCCGGATCGAGCGACCGAACTCGTCGTCCAGCTCGACGGGCAGGTCGGCGATGAGCTTGTCGGGGAGGTCGGCGGCGACGTCCTTCTTCTTTCGGCGGACGATCCCCATCGAGATGACCGCGTCGCGGGCCTCGGGGTAGAACGCCTTGTCCGCGGGGGTGAGGCCGGTCTCGTCGAGCTTGGCCATCAGCTCGGGACCCGGCTTCTCGCCGTTGGTCCAGCCGAGGAAGCGCCAGATCGCGTCGAAGTCCTCGACGTCGTTGATCAGCGGCGTTCCCGTCAGTGCGAGCATCAGCGGGTCGCGCACCTGCTCGCGGATGCGAGCGGCCAGGGCGAGCACGTTCTGCGAGCGCTGCGACGAGAGGTTCTTGATGAAGTGCGCCTCGTCGACGACCATGCCCTTCAGCCCGAGCGAGCCGAGCCAGGACAGATGCCGGTCGAGCACCTCGTAGTTGACGATGAACACGTCGGCGAACGCGTCGACATCGCCGCCGTCGCCGTGGATGACGGTGGCGCGACGCTGCGGCGTCCAGCGCTCGACCTCGCGCGCCCAGTTCATCTTGACGACGTTCGGGACGACGGCCAGCAGCGGAAAGGCGCCCGCGACCGACGCGGCGAGCACCGACTGCGCGGTCTTGCCGAGACCGGGCTCGTCGGCCAGCAGGAACGAGCGGTGCCCGGCCCGCACGCTCTCGACGAAGCGCGACTGGTGCACCATGATCTCCAGGCCCTTGGGCGAGATCCGGTCGAACTCGGGGACCGGGGGCAGATCCATGGATGCCGTGGCGCCGCCGGCGCCGGTCTCGAACGCCTTGTACAGCGGGCCCATGAGCTCCCAGCCGTCGAGACGGCGACGCGGCGTCGGCACGGGCACGCGCATCGTGAGGTCGGGGGCGAGGAACGGGTTCGACTCGCGACGCGCGTCGATCTGCGGCGGGGTGACCTGGCGCTCGGCCAGCGCCGCCGGGACGACCGGCGTCTGCGCCGGCTGGATGTCGGTGATGATCAGCTCGTCTTCGGGCAGCTCGGCGCCCGATTCGAGCAGCCAGTCGCGGCGCATGCGCCGGGCCACCGGCGATGCCGCCTGGTCGGCGTCGAGGAGCTGGATGAGCGAGGTGTCACGGGCGGCGGTCTTGGCGAGGATCGTCGCGACGCCGTCGAGCCGCTTGAGCAGTTCGGCGCGCGCGCCGTCGGCGACCTGCGCGTCGGCCTTGACGCGGGCGCGCTCCTCGCGCACGAGGAAGGCGATCACCTGGAACTTGACGCGGTTGGTGGGCCCGAGCTTGCCGCGCTGGGCCTTGGCCTCGACCTCGCGCACCTTGCGGGCGAGGATCGGGATCAGTGGCGCGTCGTCGTCGCGACGCGCGGACGAGCCCTTGCGGCGGCGGGCGGATGCGGTGGTGGCTGCCGTGGTCGGCATGCTCCTCCTGAGCGTGAGAGCCGGTGCAGACGGGACGTGAGCCGGTGCGGATGAAGCACCCGGTCGCCCGGGGGTGACCGGCGAACGGCCGCGGCCAGGAGCCGCGGTGTGGGATTGCACGGGAACCGGTCCTCCCGGCTGCGGGTACTCACTTCAGCGAGCTGCGGCGACGGCGGGGACGTGGTCCTCAGCGCTCAGTCTAGCGCGTGGGGTGCCCTGCCGTGCGCAGCCGCAGGCTGTTGAGCACGACGAACACGCTGGAGAAGGCCATCGCAGCGCCGGCGATCATCGGATTGAGCAGGCCGAGCGCCGCCAGCGGGAGCGCCGCGACGTTGTACGCGAACGCCCAGAACAGGTTGCCGCGGATGACGCGCATCGTGCGACGGCTCAGGTCGAGTGCGGTCAGCACGGGCGCCAGTCCGCTGCCGGCCAGGGCGATGTCGCTCGCGTGCATCGCGGCGTCCGTTCCGCTGCCCATCGCGATGCCGAGGTCGGCCGTCGCCAGCGCGGCGGCGTCGTTGATCCCGTCGCCGACCATCGCGACACGACGTCCGCCGGCCCGCAGCCGCTCGATCTCGGCGACCTTGCCCTCGGGGAGCACCCCGGCGATGACGGTGTCGACGCCGACGGCATCGGCGACGGCGCGCGCGGCACCCTCGTTGTCGCCGGTGAGCAGGATCACCTCGAGTCCGCGTGCGTGGAACCGCGCCACCGTGCCGGCGCTGTCGGGTCGCACCGTGTCGGCGATCGCGAAGACGCCCTGCACTCGCCCGTCCCAGCCGGCGACGACCGCCGTCGCGCCGGACCGCTCGGCGCGGGCGACCGCGGCGACGGCCTCGTCGGGGAGCTCCTCGACGAACTCCGCGGCGAACAGGGCACGCCCGGCGAACACGATGCGGCCGTCGACGGTGCCGGTCACCCCGCGTCCGGCGGCTCCGGAGAAGCCCGCGACGGGGGCGTGCGTCGACGTCAGCGCGGCGACGGCACGCGCGATGGGGTGCTCCGACGCGTGTTCGAGCGAACCCACGAGACGGCGGAGCTCGTCCTCGTCGACGGCGCCGACCACGGTGGTGTCGACGACCGTCATGCGCCCCTCGGTGACCGTTCCGGTCTTGTCGAGGACGATCGTGTCGATGCGCTCGGCGCCCTCGAGCGCCTCGGGCCCTGTGATGAGCACTCCCAGCTGCGCCCCGCGTCCGGTGCCGACGAGGATCGCGATCGGCGTGGCCAGTCCGAGTGCGCACGGGCACGCGATGATGAGCACCGCGACGGCGGCGGTGAAGCCGGCCGCAGCGGGCTGGCCTGCGACGATCCAGCCGAGCAGCGTGAGCACGGCCAGCGCGATCACGATCGGAACGAACACGGCCGAGATGCGATCGGCCAGTCGCTGGATGCGGCTCTTGCCGGCCTGCGCGTCCTCGACGAGTCGCGCCATGTGCGCCAGCCGCGTGTCCGCGCCCACCGAGACCGCCTCGACCACGAGCCGCCCGTCGGCGGCGAGCGTGCCTCCGGTGACGGCGTCTCCGGCCCCCACCTCGACGGGCATCGCCTCGCCGGTCATCATGCTCTCGTCGACCGATGCGCGACCCTCGACGACGCGACCGTCGGTGGCGACCTTCTCGCCCGGGCGCACGACGAACACGTCGCCGACGCGCAGCCGGTCGACGGACACACGCGTGCCGTCGCGCAGTTCGACATCCTTGGCCGCGAGCTCGAGCAGGGCGCGCAGCGCAGCACCGGCTCTGCGCTTGGAACGCTGCTCGACGAAGCGTCCGAGCAGCAGGAACGCGGTGACGGCCGCCGCGACCTCGAAGTAGATGAGCGCGGTCGCGTCGTGGACCGGGCCGAACAGGGACAGCTCATGCGTCATGCCGATGCGACCGGCGCTGCCGAACACGAGCGCCCAGACGCTCCACAGGTAGGCGGCGGCGGTGCCGAGGGTGATGAGGGTGTCCATCGTCATCGCCCCGTGGCGCGCGTTCACCAGGGTCGCGCGATGGAAGGGCCATCCGCCCCACAGCACGACCGGCGTGGTCAGCACGAGCGACACCCACTGCCAGCCGGGGAACTGCCAGGCCGGGACCATGCCGAGCACCACGACGGGCACGGTGAGCGCGAGACTCACGAGCAGGCGCGTGCGCAGCGGCGTCGCACCGGGAGCGTCCTCCACGTCGTGGACGTGGCCGGTGCCGTCGTGGCCGGTGCCGTCATGGCCGTCGCGGCCCATGCCGTCGTGGCCGGAACCGGCGTCGTGGTGGCCGGCGTCGTGGTGGCCGGCGTCGTGGTGGCCGGCGCCGTGGCTCGCCACCGCGCGGTCACGCGCCGCGGCAGGCGCGGCGCCGCGGCGCACCCGGGCGTCGTATCCGGCCGCGCGCACCGCGTCGACCAGGCGCTCGGGGTCCAGATCGTCCGGAAAGCGCACGCGCGCCGACTCGGTCGCGAGATTGACCGTGGCGCTCACGCCCTCGACGCGCTCGAGGCGCTTCTCGACGCGGGCGACGCAGCTGGCGCAGGTCATCCCCTCGATCTCGAGGACGGCTTCGCGCGCCTCGCCGGCGGGCATCAGCGACGGCCGGTGACGGTGTAGCCGGCTTCGTCGACGGCCGCGGCGATCGCCTCGTCGCGCGGTTCGGAGGCGGCGACGACGGTCAGTGTGCCGGCGGCGACGTCGACCCGCGCGTCGGCGATACCCGGCAGGCCGCGGACCCCGCGCTGCACCGACGCCGCGCAGTGACCGCACGTCATGCCTTCGACGGCGTAGGTCTGAGTGATCATCGGGACTCCTCTGGGTGGGGATCACCTGCCTCAACAGGATACCCCCCAGGGGTATTCCCCGCCACGGTGACGGCCTGCCAGCGCTGCAGCATCCCCGGGTCGTCCGTGACGATGCCGTCGACGCCGAGACCGGTCATCGCGTCCCACTGCCGGTCGGTGTTCAGCGTGTACACGACCACGCGCATCCGCGCTGCGTGCAGTTCATCGACGATCTCCGGCCGGGCCGTCAGCGCCTTGCGGTCGACGATGATGCCGCGCGCGCCGAACTGCCGGACGGCCTGCACGACGTCGTCGGGAAGCCGCTTGAAGATGGCCATCCGCACGATCTCGTCCGACTCGGCGGCGACGTGGGCGAGCGTGCGGGCGTCGAAGCTCGCGATCGCGACGCGCCGAGCGAGACCGCGCCGCTCGATGGCCTCGACCAGCGTCGCCGCGGCCACGGCATCCCATTCGCCCTTCAGGTCGAGCAGGGCGCGGCCGCCCCGCGCGGCGAGCAGCTCGAGCGCCTCCGTGGCGGTCGGCACGGCGGTGCCGGCGAAGTCGGGCGCGAACCACGAGCCGGCGTCCAGCGTCCGCACCTGCGCGAGGGTCAGCGCCGCCAGCGCGCCGGTCCCGTTCGTCGTCCGGTCGACCGTGGCGTCGTGCATGAGCACGATGTGCCCGTCGGCGGTCACGGCGAGGTCGATCTCGACGTAGTCATAGCCGGCGTCGAGGGCGTGCGCGATGGCGGGCAGCGTGTTCTCGGGCGCGACCTCCGCTCCTCCGCGGTGCCCGGCGATGAACGCCCGGTCGCCGGGGGCACGGGCCGATCCCAGCAGCTCCTGGGCGCTGACCGCGCTCGGTGCGACGCCGAGCGCGGCGATCACGACGCTCGCGAGCGCGAGCGCACCCACCAGCAGCAGCGCAGGGAGCCGGTCGGCGGTCCGCGGTTCGGGCATCGGGTCTGTCCTTCGAGGCGGGTGACGTCGTCGTCGCGACTACTGTAACCCCCGGCGTTACCTTTTCGTTATCCTTTTTTCGGCACCTCTCCCCCGCGGCGGCGCGAAGGACGACGGCGTACGCTGGCTGCATGGCCACGATCACCGAGCGCGACCTCGCCGCGACCTTCGACCACGCGATCCTCAAGCCCGACCTCACCCGTTCGGACGTCGATGCCGAGCTCGACATCGCTGCGGAGTGGCGCGTCTTCAGCGTGTGCGTGCGCCCCAGCGACGTCGCCTACGCGGTCGAGCGCCTGACCGGCACCGGAGTCGCCGTCGGCACCGTCATCGGGTTCCCCCACGGCACCACCTCCACGGCCGCGAAGGTCGCCGAGACGCGTCAGGCGCTGGCCGACGGCGCGACAGAGTTCGACATGGTCGTCAACATCGGAGCCCTGCGCTCGGGGTTCGATGAGGCCGTCGTCACCGACATCCGTGCCGTCGTCGATGCCGCAGCCGGCCACGTCACGAAGGTGATCCTCGAGACCGCGCTCCTGGACGACGAGCAGATCGCCCGCGGCAGCCGGCTCACCGAGGCCGGCGGAGCCGACTTCGTCAAGACCTCGACGGGGTTCGCCGGCGGCGGGGCCACGCTCGAGCACGTCCGGCTCATGCGCGCGAACGTGGGCCCGGAGGTGCAGGTGAAGGCATCCGGAGGCGTGCGCAGCTACGCGGACGCGCTGGCGATGCTCGGTGCCGGCGCGACCCGACTGGGCACCAGTGGCAGCGCCACGATCCTCGCCGAGGCACGGCGAGTGGATGCCGGTGGCGCGGCCTCCGGCGCGGTGGACGAGTCCTCGTACTGAGCCCGCGGCTCAGCCCAGCGTCGCGCGCACGTGCGCGACGTCGTCCGTCATCTGCGCGACGAGCGCATCGACGCCCTGGAACGCGACCATGCCGCGGATCCGGCCGGTGAACTGCACCTGCACGCGGTGGCCGTACAGGTCGAGGTCCGTCTCGTCGAGGACATAGGCCTCCACCTGGCGGACGGGCACGTCGTCGAACGTCGGATTCGTGCCGACCGAGATCGCCGCCGGATAGTGCGTGACGGCGTGCGCCGAGTCCGGTTCCGCCGACGCACCCTCGTCGACGAGCCACCCGGCGTAGATGCCGTCGGCGGGGACGAAGCCCTCGGCGTCGGGGGCGAGATTCGCGGTGGGGAAGCCCAGCTCGCGACCGCGCTTGAGTCCGTGCACGACCTCGCCGCGGACCGCGTGCGGACGCCCGAGCAGTCGCGCGGCGCCTTCCACATCGCCCGAGGCGAGCAGGTCGCGCACCCAGGTCGAGGAGACGCGGCGGCCGCCGCCCTCCACGTCGCCGACCACGTCGACGCCGAAGCCGAGCTCGCCGCCGAGTTCGGCGAGCGTCGCCGGATCGCCGGCGCCGCCGCGGCCGAAGCGGAAGTCGTCGCCGACCATGACGTGGACGGCCCCCAGCGCGCCGACGAGAACCCGTTCGACGAACGACCGCGGGCTGAGCGCGGCGAGCTCTTCGTCGAAGCGCAGGACGAGCGTCGCGTCGACACCCTCCTCGGCGAGCAGGCGCAGCTTCTGTTGGACGCTCACGAGCGGTTCGGGGCACAGGTCGGGGCGCAGCAGGCTGAGCGGGTTGCGGTCGAACGTCACCGCGACCACCCGCGCACCGGCCTCCGCAGCGGCGACACGGGCGCGGTCGATGACGGCGCGGTGGCCGGAGTGGACGCCGTCGAACTTGCCGATGGCGACCACGCTCGGCCCGTAGCCGGCGGGGACGTCGGCGGGGTCGCGGAAGACGCTCACCATGACGAGCGCTCCTCGGCCGGGACAGCGGCCACGGTCTCGCGGTCGCGGTGCGTCACGAGCCACCACAGCCCCAGGAACGGCAGCACGAGCGGGATCCACACGTACCCGGCGCCGAACCACGACCACACGGTGGGGTGGTCGAACAGGGCGGGCAGGACGATCGAGAGCGTGCCGACGACGAGCACACCGACCAGCTCGAACGAGATGGCCACCCACGCGATGACGTACCAGATGCGGGACGCGCTGAAGATCAGCGCGAGTGTGGCGACGATGTACACGACCGCCGACGCTGCCGACAGCGCGTATGCCAGCGGCGCCGCATCGAACTCGCGCACGATCTGCACGAACGAGCGACCGGTCGCGGCCAGAGCCATGATCGCGTAGAGGACGACGAGGACCCGGCCGATGCCGGTCATGCGAGGAGCGGGCGAATCCATGACCCATCAATCTTAGGCACGCCGCGAGGGCCGGGCGGTACGGCGCGGGGCGCCCGCGGTACGGGCTCTCAGGCGACCTGGACCGTCCAGATGACGTGCATGCGCCACACCATGACGGCGACGGCGAGCGCGGCGACGCCCATGATCACCGTGCTCCACCGGCTGCGCTCGACGAGCGCCCAGGCGACGGCGGCCGGCGGCAGCAGCACCGCCGAGACGAGGTACACCCAGTACTCGAGCAGGCTTCCCGTGGCCGGGTTGCCCGTGAGCGGCGCGACGATCGCGATGACGACCTGGACGATCAGCAGCAGGAGGATGAGCGCCATGCCTCCGACGCTGAGGTCGCTCGGTCTGCGCCCGGCCAGCCCGAGGGCGACGCACAGCAGTCCCGCCGCGCACGCGACGACCAGCTGCACGATGGTGAACCACAGGATCACGACTGCTCCTCCGCCATGTTCATGATGCTCTTGACGTCCTCTCCGCGCCGTTCGACGATGCCGACGAGCACGCCGTCGGGGTCGATCGCCGCGGGCGTCGGCGAGGGGAGCCGCGCTGCCGCACCGGCGAGCCGCTTGCCGTGGCGCAGGTCACGCGCCTCGTCGGCGGTGACGGCGAAGACGCCGAGGACGGCCGCCGCGACGTCGGCATCCGCGCGCAGCGGCGCGTCGGCGACGATCTCGGTCGCCGCAGCCGACACGTCGAACGGACCGATCCGCATGCGACGCAGTGCCGTGAGGTGGCCGCCGACGCCGAGGTCGGCGCCCAGGTCCCGTGCGAGGGCGCGGACGTAGGTGCCGCTGGAGCAGTCGACGACGACATCGACGTCGACCGCCGCATCTGCGTGGCGGACATCGCGGATCTCGAAGCGCGAGATCGTCACGCGCCGCGCCTTCAACTCGACGTGCTCCCCCGCCCGGGCGAGGTCGTAGGCGCGCTTGCCGCCGACCTTGATGGCCGAGACACGACTGGGCACCTGGTCGATCTCGCCGGTGAGCGCCGCGACGCCGGCGACGATGTCGTCATCGCCGACAGCCGCGAGGGCACCGGCATCCGCCCGCCCGGTCTCGGCGCCGTCGGCGTCGTCGGAGTCGGTCGACACGCCGAGCCGGATCGTGGCCTCGTACGTCTTGTCGAGCCCCACGAGGTACGTGAGCAGCCGGGTCGCCGGTCCGACGCCGAGCACGAGCAGGCCGGTCGCCATCGGGTCGAGCGTTCCGGCGTGCCCGATCTTGCGGGTGTTCAGCGCGCGACGCGCGCGGGCGACCACGTCGTGGCTGGTGACCCCGCCCGGCTTGTCGACGAGCAGGATGCCGCGGGGAGCGGGACGGACGGTCATCGGTGCGTCTCCGGATCGGGGCGGAAGCCGAGGCGCCCCGGCGTGGCGGCGGGCGTGGTCGGCAGGCGCATGGGTTCCAGCCTAGGTGGTGCCGACCGGACGCATCCGGCGCCAGGCCGCCGCCGGCGCGCGCCGCCGCCCGCCCTCGCCCCCTCTCCCCGCTCGTGCAGACTCCGAGCGTTCACAATTCAGGCTGCGCGGGTGCGTCGCAGGGCCCGACCCCCGGAATCCCGCGGCCCCCACGCGACGCGACGACCGCGCAGCCTGAATACGGAACGCGGATGCGGCTCGACGTAGGCTGTGCGGGTGCCCGACCTCGCCCGCCCGCTCATCGCGTGGTACCGGGAGCACGCCCGCGACCTGCCCTGGCGGGCGCCGGGCTTCGGTGCCTGGGGCACCCTGGTCAGCGAGTTCATGCTGCAGCAGACGCCCGTGAACCGGGTGATCCCGCATCTGGAGGCGTGGCTGCGGCGCTGGCCGACGCCCGCGGCGCTGGCCGACGACGTGCCCGCCGAGGCGGTGCGGCACTGGGCGAACCTCGGGTATCCGCGACGAGCGCTCTGGCTGCACCGGGCGGCGGTCGAGATCCGCGACCGGCACGAGGGCGTGGTGCCGCGACGGATCGAGGATCTGCTGGCGCTCACGGGCATCGGCGACTACACGGCGCGCGCCGTCGCGGTGTTCGCCTACGGCGACCGGCATCCCGTGGTCGACACCAACACCCGGCGCGTGCTGGCGCGAGCCGTGGACGGCCGCTCGCAGCCGGGGCCGCCGGCCAGGGCCGACCTCGCGGCGATGACGGCGATCCTGCCGGCCGACGACACGGAGGCCGCGGTCGTCAACGCCGCGACGATGGAGCTCGGCGCGACGGTGTGCTCGGCTCGTGCGCCGAAGTGCGGCTCGTGTCCGATCGCGCACGCGTGCGCGTGGCGCGCGGCGGGCTACCCCGACACCGGCGACACCCGCCGACGTCAGGCACGCTACGAGGGCAGCGACCGGCAGGCGCGGGGCGCCGTGCTGCGCGCGCTGCGCGACGCCGCCGCGCACGAGGTCGCCCACGATGCCGTGGCGCCCGACTGGCCCGACCCGCACCAGCGCGATCGCGCCATCGACTCGCTCATCGCCGACGGGCTGGTCGAAGCGCGCGAGGGAATGCTCCGCCTGCCGCGGTGAGTCGGGTCACCGCGGCCCGACTGCCGAGGCGCCGCCGAACTCGCCGAACGCGTTGTCGGGCCCCGTCAGCCTTGCCGGTCCGGTGTCCAGCCTGGTCGCCTCCGTGGCCCACGGCCACGAGCGTCCACACCCCCGGCGAACCCGGCGAACCTGCCGAGTGCGCCGTCAGACCTGGTCGACCTGGTCGTCCCCGTCGTCCCCGGCCTCGCCAGCCGGGTCGTCCTCGCGCGGCTTGAGGTACGGGTCCGCATCGCCGGCGTACGTCGCCGACGCGGCGAGCCCCGCCACGGACGCGTCGCGCTCGCGCGCCTCGCGCAGCAGGTCCTCGATGTGGCCCGCGTTCTCGGGGATCGCATCGGGGATGAACTCGAGGCTCGGCGTCAGCCGGATGTTGAGGTGCCGGCCGACCTCCGACCGCAGCATCCCGGTCGCCGACTTCAGGGCCTCGGCCGATGCCGCACGCTCCTCGTCGGTGCCGTAGACGGTGTAGAACACCGACGCGTGCTGCAGATCGCCCGTGACGCGCACATCGGTGATCGTCACGAATCCGAGGCGCGGGTCCCGCAGCCCCTTCTCGATGCGCTCCGCGAGGATGACGCGGATGCGGTCGCCGAGTCGTGCTTGACGTTCGTTGGCCATGACAGCTCCCTTCGATGGGCGAGGGACGCCCGGACCTTTCGGCCGTGGGGCGTCCCTCACCGTCTGCGATCAGCCTCGCGGCTTCTCGATCATCTCCGTGGTCTCGATCTCGTCGCCGACCTGGATGTCGTTGTACTTGCCGAGGCCGATACCGGCTTCGAAGTCGGTGCGCACCTCGGTGACATCGTCCTTGAAGCGACGCAGCGACTCGATGGCCAGGCCATCGGCGATGACGACGCCGTCGCGGATGACGCGCGCCTTGGCGTTGCGCGTGATCGTGCCCGAACGGACGATGACACCGGCGATGTTGCCGAACTTGGAGGAGCGGAACACCTCGCGGATCTCGGCGACACCGGACTGGATCTCTTCGTACTCCGGCTTGAGCATGCCCTTGAGCGAGCTCTCGATCTCGTCGATCGCGTTGTAGATCACCGAGTAGAACCGGATGTCCACGCCCTCACGCGAGGCGCGCTCGCGCGCCTTCGTGTCGGGACGCACGTTGAAGCCCACGATGATCGCGTTGTCGATCGTCGCCAGGTTCACGTCGGACTCGGTGATGGCGCCGACGCCGCGGTGGATGATCCGCAGCTGCACCGAATCGTCGACCTCGATCTTGAGGAGCGACTCCTCCAGCGCCTCGACGGCACCGGAGACGTCACCCTTGATGATGAGGTTGAGCGACTCGACCTTGCCCTCTTCGAGTGCTCGGGTGAAGTCCTCGAGCGAGATGCGCTTGCGGGCCTTGGCCAGCTGGGCGTTGCGCTCGGCGGCTTCGCGCTTCTCGGCGATCTGGCGGGCGGTCCGGTCCTCGTCGGTGACGATGAACAGGTCGCCGGCGCGGGGCACCGAGTTCAGACCCTGCACCTGCACCGGACGCGACGGGTAAGCCTCTTCGACGGCGTCGCCGTTCTCGTCGGCCATGGCGCGCACGCGTCCGTAAGCGGTGCCGGCGACGATCGCGTCGCCGACGCGCAGCGTTCCGGACTGGATCAGCACCGTGGCGACGGAACCGCGGCCCTTGTCGAGCTTGGCCTCGATCGCGACACCGCGCGCCGCCTTGTTCGGGTTGGCCGTGAGGTCCAGACCCGCGTCGGCGGTGAGCAGAACGGCGTCGAGCAGCTCCTGGATGCCGGTGCCCTGACGCGCCGAGACATCGACGAACATGACATCCCCGCCGTACTCCTCGGCGACGAGGCCGTACTCGGTCAGCTGCTGGCGCACCTTGGCCGGGTTGGCCTCGGGCTTGTCGACCTTGTTGACCGCGACCACGATCGGCACGTTCGCCGCCTGCGCGTGGTTCAGCGCCTCGACGGTCTGCGGCATGATGCCGTCGTCCGCCGCGACCACGAGGATCGCGAGGTCGGTGACCTGCGCACCACGGGCACGCATGGCGGTGAACGCCTCGTGACCGGGGGTGTCGATGAACGTGATCGCCCGCTCGATCTCCTCGTGCTCGGTCCAGACCTGGTACGCACCGATGTGCTGGGTGATGCCACCGGCCTCGCCCTCGATGACGTTGGTCTGACGGATGGCGTCGAGCAGTCGCGTCTTACCGTGGTCGACGTGACCCATGACGGTCACGACCGGCGGACGGATCTCGAGGTCGTCCTCGTTCTCCGCCTCCAGCTCGGCCTCGAGGTTCAGACCGAAGCCCTCGAGGAGCTCCTTGTCCTCGTCCTCGGGCGAGACCATCTGGATCTTGTAGCCGAGCTCGGCGCCCAGGACCTCGAAGGTCGCCTCGTCCAACGACTCGGTGGCCGTGGCCATCTCGCCGAGGTTGAACAGGATCGTCACGAGGGTGCCCGGCTGCACGGTGTAGCCGGTCAGGGTCTCGATCTTGTCCGCGAAGTCGGCGATGGACGCGCCGCGGCGCATGCGGATGATCTCGCCGTTGCCGCGCGAGACGTTGATGCCGCCGACGACCGGCGCATCCCGCATCTCGAATTCCTGCCGCTTCGCCCGCCGCGACTTGCGCTGCTTGGACTTGCCGCCGCCCTTGCCGAACGCACCTGCGGTGCCTCCGCCTGGCCCGCGACCACGGCCGCCACCGCCACCCGGGCGGCCGGCGAATCCGCCGGCCGGACGCGGAGCGCCGAAGCCGCCACCGGCACCGCCGGGACCGCCGGGACGACCGGGACCGCCGGGACGCTGCTGGAACGGCGCACCGGGACGACCGCCGCCGGGACGACCCGCGCCGCCCGGACGCGGAGCGCCGGGACGGGGGGCGCCGGGACGCGGCGCCTGCGGGCGGGGGATGTTGCCGGGGCTGGGGCGCTGGCCCATGCCCTGCGCGGACGCGAACGGGTTGTTGCCCGGGCGGGGACCGGCGGGACGCTGTCCCATGCCCTGCGACGAGGCGAACGGGTTGTTCCCGGGCCGCGGCGTGCCACCGGGGCGCGGAGCCTGCGGAGTCGACGACGGGGCACCGGGCTTGGGGCCGCCGGGCGTCGCAGCGCCGGCGTCGGCCGCCGGAGCCGCCGGCGTCTCGGCCGCAGCCGGAGCCTCGGTCGCAGCGGGCGCCTCAGGCGCGGCGGTCTTCTCCGCGACGGGTGCCGCGGGCGCAGCCGGCTTGGCGGGACCGGGGGTCGGCGCGCCCGGCTTGGGCGCGGCCTTGGTCGCTGCCGGCTTGGCGCCGGGCTTCTTGTCGTCGGCGGGCTGGGCGCCCGCGCCCGCGGCCTCGAGGGCAGCGCGGAGCTTGCGAGCCACCGGGGGCTCGATCGTCGACGAGGGGCTCTTGACGTATTCGCCGAGCTCCTTCAGCTTCTCGAGCGCGACCTTGCTGTCGACGCCGAGCTCGGAAGCGATCTCGTGCACGCGTGGTTTTGCCACAATTCTCCTGTCTGGGGTCTACCCGGACAGGGCAGACCGTTACTTGCGGACGGGTCTCATTTCGAGCCGTTCACTTTGAGTCCATAGCCGTTCAGCCTTTTCGCTGGTGGGTCATCTGAAAGGTCTGCGTGTCCAAGCCCGGGTCGTCCCGGGAGGCGGACACACGCAATGCTCGTCCGAAGGCGCGCCGCCGGATGGCGACCTCCACGCACGCGTCCGTGTCATGCACCCACGCACCCCGTCCCGGGAGGAGGGCTTTCTCGTCGGCGACGAGGATTCCGTCCTGTGCCACCACTCGCAGGAGGGCGGACCGGGGGGCACGCGCGCGGCATCCCACGCACGTTCGAACAGGTTCCATCCTACCCCGTCACGCCTCTTCCAAGATGCTGTCGGGCTGAATGTCGATCTTGGCGCCTGTGAGCTTGGCCGCGAGGCGGGCGTTCTGCCCTTCCTTGCCGATCGCGAGCGAGAGCTGATAGTCGGGGACGAGCGCGCGCACGGCCTTGGTGGCGGCGTCGAGGACGAAGCTCGAGGTGACCTTGGCCGGCGAGAGCGCGTTCGCGACGAACTTCGCCAGCTCCGCGTCGTAGTCGACGATGTCGATCTTCTCGCCCGCGAGCTCCTCGGTCACCGCACGCACGCGGCGGCCGAGCTCGCCGATGCACGCACCCTTCGCGTTGATGGACGGGTCGTTGGCCTGGACGGCGATCTTGGTGCGGTGGCCGGCCTCGCGGGCCAGGGACACGATCTCGACGAGACCCTGTGCGATCTCGGGCACTTCGAGGGCGAAGAGCTTGCGCACCAGGCCGGGGTGGGTGCGGGAGACCGTGATCGAAGGCCCCTTGGTCCCCTTCGAGACCGAGGTCACGTACACGCGGAGGCGGGAGCCGTGCGCGTACTCCTCCCCCGGAACCTGCTCCTCAGGGGGCAGGATGGCCTCGATCGTGCCGAGGTCGACGTGCACCATGCGCGGGTTGGGGCCCTGCTGGATCACACCGGCGACGATGTCGCCCTCCTTGCCACGGAACTCGCCGAGGATCGCGTCGTCGGCGATGTCGCGCAGGCGCTGGCTGATGACCTGCTTCGCGGCGAACGCGGCGATCCGGCCGAAGTCGTCGGGCGTGGACTCCTCCTCGCCGATGACGGCGCCCTCCTCATCCAGGACGGGCACGAAGACGCCGACGTGGCCGGACTTGCGGTCCAGTTCGGCACGTGCGCCCGCGGGGAGCTCACCGGTCGGCGAGGTGTGGCGCGCGTAGGCGGTGAGAATGGCCTGCTCGATGATCCGCACGAGCTCTTCGAAGGGGATCTCCTTCTCGCGTTCGACCGTGCGCAGCAGTCCCAGATCGATGTCCACAAGTGTCTCCCTATTCAACTCTCGCCGGAAAAGTCACCATCCCGGCATCCCACCCACGTTACCGGATGCCGTGGCCGTCCAGCCGAACGGACGCCGTGAGCGCGCGGAGGCGCGCGGCCTGTCAAGATCGGTGCCATGACGGATGCTGCGAAGGATGCCGCGCGAACGGCCACGAACTCCCCCGTCGTGCGAGCGCTCGCCCGCGGCGGGTACGCCGCGACCGGCATCGTGCACATGCTCATCGGAGCGATCGTGCTCACGATCGCGGGCGGAGGAAGCGGCGACTCGGACCAGTCCGGCGCGTTCCGGGCCATCGCCTCGGCGCCCCTCGGGTTCGTCGCCCTGTGGGTCCTCGCCGTGCTGCTGTGGAGTCTCGGGATCTGGCACGCGCTGGAGGGCGTCGCGGTCCGTCGCCGCTCGGATGTCAAGAAGTGGGGCGTCCGCGTGTCGGAGTGGGGGCAGGCGATCGCGTTCCTGGTGCTGGGCACCGGCGCGGCCGCGGTCGCGCTCGGCGCGCGCACCGACGGCGACGAGACCGCGGAGGACGCCAGCCGCGGCATCCTGGCGGTGACGGGAGGGCCTTTCATCCTCGCCGCCGTCGGCATCGGGGTCGCGATCGGCGGCATCGCCTTCGCCGTCATCGGCGTGCGCCGGTCCTTCCGCGCGAAGATGTCGATCCCGGCCGGTCGCCTCGGCACGACCGTGACGGCGCTGGGCGTCGTCGGCTTCGTCGCGAAGGGCGTCGCCCTGCTCATCGTGGGCGTTCTGCTGGTGGTGGCCGCCGTCCGGGTCGACGCGGACGCCGCCGGAGGCCTCGACGGAGCCATCCAGGCCCTGCTGACCGTCTTCCTCGGACCGTTCCTGGTCGGTCTCGTCGGAGCGGGCTTCGTCGCCTACGGGGTGTTCTGCCTCTTCCGTGCGCGCTATGCGCGACTGTGAATCGGGTAGTGACAAGCGCCTCTCCGGGTCACTACCGTGAGCAGATGACGGTACGACAGGAGTTCTTCGACGACCTGGCCGGCTACGCAGGCATCGCCCAGGACCAGCTGTGGACGTGGGTGATGGCGCCTCTCGTCGTCCTGGTGGGCGTGTATCTCACCGTGCGCTCGGGCTTCGTCCAGTTCCGCTGGATCCCGGAGATGTTCCGGACGATCACCGATCGCTCCCCGCTGGACGGCGAGGGGCGCCCGCAGTCGATCTCCGCCTTCCAGGCCTTCACTCTGTCGGCCGCATCGCGGGTCGGCGTCGGCAACATCGCCGGTGTCGGCACCGCGATCGCCATCGGCGGGCCCGGCGCGATCTTCTGGATGTGGCTGATGGCCTTCATCGGCGGTGCGACCAGCCTCGTGGAGTCCTCGCTCGCGCAGCTGTTCAAGGTCCGCGACCCCGAGCGCGCGTTCCGCGGCGGACCCGCGTACTACATCGAGCGCGGACTCGGCTCCCGCAAGGCGGCGATCGTGTTCTCGGTCATGCTGATCCTCTGCTTTCCGTTCGCGTTCAACTCCCTGCAGGCCAACACGCTCGCCACGACGATCGTCGCCGTCGCGGACGACTCCGCAGCCGGGTGGCTGCCGTTCGTCATCGGCGCGGGCGTGGCGACCCTGACCGCCCTGGTCATCTTCGGCGGGATCCACCGGATCGCGAGCGTGTCGCAGACGGCGATCCCGGTGGTCGCGTTCGCGTATCTCATGATCGGCATCATCATCGTCGGCATGAACGCGGAGCACCTCCCGGCGGCGACGGCGTCGATCTTCACCGAAGCGTGGGGAACGACGCAGGTCGCGGGAGCGACGCTCGGGATCATCATCATGACCGGTGTGAAGCGCGGCATGTTCTCCAACGAGGCCGGCATGGGGTCGGTCCCCAACGCCAGCGCGACGGCCGCCGTCACCCATCCGGTCAAGCAGGGACTCGTCCAGACCCTCGGCGTCTACTTCGACACGTGGCTCGTCTGCTCGATCACGGCCTTCATCATCCTGGTGTCCGCTCCCGATCTCACCGCGGCCCCCGTCGGCATCTATCTCACCCAGACGGCGCTGGCGGACGCGCTCGGCTCCTGGACCGGCATCCTTCTGGCCGTCATCATCTTCCTGCTCGCCTTCACGTCGGTCCTCGGCAACTACTACTACGGCGAGTCGAACCTGCGCTACATCACCAAGAACCGCTTCGCCGTCCCCACGCTGCGCGTGTGCGTCCTGCTCGTGGTCTTCCTCGGCTCGATCGCCGGCGCCGACCTCATCTGGAACCTCGCCGACGGCATCATGGGGCTCATGGCGTTCGTCAACCTCATCGCGATCACGCTGCTGTCGCCGATCGCCATGCGGCTGATCAAGGACTACACGCGGCAGCGCCGTGAGGGGAAGGATCCGGTGTTCACCCGGAACCTGATGCCCGACGTGACCGGGGTCGAGTGCTGGGAGGATGAGCTGTCCGTCACCGGACCCCTCGGCGTCATCTCGGAGAAGGTCCGCGACGAGAAGCACCGCGACCGCCTGCACGGAAGCTGATCACGCGGCGCGGGCCGTCCCCGTCGGGGCGCTGCCGAGCTCGTTGATCGCGCGGATGAGACGGAAGACCGAGCCGACCTGGAACTGGTCGTACACCATGACCAGGCGCGGCAGTTCAACGCGGTCCTCGTCGTCGCGCTCACGCGCGAGCGCGTCCGACTTCTCGATCCGCCCCTCCGCCAGCAGCCCGCCGAAGCGCTCGTTGAGCTCGTCGACCTCGGCGTCGGTCGGCTCGCTCCGCAGGCGCAGCACGAGCCGGCGGCCGACCCAGCGCAGCGAGTCGTAGTTGCGCCAGAAGCCGGTGACGTGCTCGGCGGCGGCGGTGACCGAATCGGTCACGAGCAGCCGGTCGAAGTCGTCGGGCGAGATGACGCCCGCGGGGATCAGCTCCTCGTCGACGTACCGCTGCAGGCCCGTCCAGAACGTGCCGCCCGGCTCGTCGAGCAGCACCATGGGCATCGGCTCGGCCTTGCCCGTCTGCTGCAGCGTGAGCAACTCGAACAGCTCGTCGAGCGTGCCGAAGCCGCCCGGGACGCAGACGAATCCGTGCGACTCCTTCACGAGCATGAGCTTGCGCGTGAAGAAGTACTTCATCGCGACGTTGCGATCGTTCGAGGCGACCACGGCGTTGGGCTTCTCCTCGAACGGGAGCCGGATCGACACGCCGATCGACCGGTCGGCACCGGCGCCTTCGGCCGCCGCCTGCATGATCCCGGGCCCCGCGCCCGTGACGACCATCCATCCGCGTTCGGCGAGCGCGGCGGCGACGTCCGAGGCCTGCCGGTACAGCGCATCGTCGGACCTCGTGCGCGCCGAGCCGAACACCGTCACCTTCGGGATGTCCCGGTAGGGAGCGAACAGCTGGAACGCGGCCCGCATCTCGGTGAGCGCCGCCGAGGTGATCTTCAGGTCGAGCCGGCTGCTGGTGTCCAGCCCGAGCCCGACCCCGGTCGCCAGAATCCGCGCGATCAGGTCGACGTCCTCCGTGATCCCCGCTTCATCGATGACCACCCGCAGGGCGTCGGTGACTTCGGGTGGGATCGCAGCGTCGGAACGGAGTGCCATGCGCCCAGCCTGTCACGACCCGGCGACAGCCGGTGAACCCCGGGTGAACGGCATCCCTCCCCCGCGGGTGGATGCCGGGGCGTCAGCGCGCGCGCAGCGCGGCCACCGCGTCGGCGGCCGGCACGACCGTCCGATCGTTCGTGCGACGGTCCCACAGCTCGACCTCGCCGTCGGCGGCGCCGCGGCCCACGATGACGATCTGCGGCACGCCGACGAGCTCGGCGTCGCCGAACTTCACGCCGGGCGACACCTTCGGGCGGTCGTCGTACAGGACGTCGAAGCCGGCGCCCTCGAGATCGGCGGCCAGCTGCTCCGCGAGCGCGAACGCCGCGGCGTCCCGCCCGGTCGCGACGACGTGCACGTCGAACGGCGCGACCGAGGCGGGCCAGATCAGGCCTCTGTCGTCGTTGTTGAGCTCGGCGACGATCGCGAGGATGCGGGTGATGCCGATGCCGTACGAGCCCATCGTCACGGTGACGAGCTTGCCGTTCTCGTCGAGGACCTTCAGCCCCAGCGTCTCGGCGAAGAAGCGGCCGAGCGCGAAGACGTGGCCGATCTCCATGCCGCGGGCGATCTCCACGGGCCCGGAGCCGTCCGGGGCCGGGTCGCCCGCCCGCACGTTCGCGACCTCGACGAAGCCGTCGGCGGTGAAGTCGCGGCCGGCGACGAGCGAGTGCACGTGCTTCTGGTCGATGTTGGCGCCGGTGATCCACGTCGTGCCGTCCACGACGCGCGGATCGAGCAGGTACCGGATGCCGGTGGCCGACTCCTCCCCGAGGACCGGGCCCGTGGGCGACCACGGTCCGATGTAGCCCTTGACCAGCAACGGGTGGCGCTCGAAGTCCTCCTCGGTCGCGGGCCCGACGGCCGCGGGCGCGAAGGCGACCTCGGCGCGCTTGTCGTCGACGTCGCGGTCGCCGGGGATGCCGACGACGACGACCTCGCGCGTGCCGTCGAGGTGCGTGAGGGCGAGCACGACGTTCTTGAGCGTGTCGGCCGCGGTGTACTCGCCGTCCAGGTGCGCGTTGGAGTGGGCGACCAGGGTCTCGATCGTCGGGGTGTCCGGCGAGTCGAAGACGACCGCCTCGGGCAGTCCGTCGAACGGGACCGGCGCGGGAGCGATGGTCGTGAACGCCTCGACGTTGGCGGCGTAGCCGCCCGCCGAGCGCACGAAGGTGTCTTCGCCGACCGGCGTCGGGTGCAGGAACTCCTCGCTGCGCGCGCCCCCCATGAGCCCGTTGTCGGCCGCGACGATGACGTACTCCAGGCCCAGACGCTGGAAGATGCGCTCGTACGCGTCGCGCTGCGCCTGGTACGAGGCGTCCTGCCCCTCGTCGGTGTAGTCGAACGAGTAGGCGTCCTTCATCGTGAACTCGCGGCCGCGCAGGAGGCCCGCGCGGGGGCGCGCCTCATCGCGGTACTTGTCCTGGATCTGGTAGATCGACAGCGGCAGGTCCTTGTACGACGAGTACAGGTCCTTCACCAGGAGTGTGAACATCTCCTCGTGCGTCGGTGCCAGCAGGTAGTCGGCGCCGCGGCGGTCGCGCAGGCGGAAGATGCCGTCGCCGTAGGAGGTCCACCGTCCCGACTGCTCGTAGGGCTCCCGCGGCAGCAGCGCCGGGAAGTGCACTTCGTAGGCGCCCGCGTTCGCCATCTCCTCGCGGACGACGCGCTCGATCTTGGCCTTGACCTTCAGCCCCAGCGGCAGCCACGTGAAGATGCCGGGCGCGGCGCGGCGGATATAGCCGGCGCGCACCAGCAGCCGGTGGCTCGTGACCTCGGCATCGGCCGGGTCTTCGCGGAGCGTGCGGAGGAAGAAGTGCGAGAGACGGGTGACCACGAGGATCAAGCTTAGTCGCGGGCGGACGGGCCCTCGCCGGGCCCCGCGCGGTGCGCGCCCCGCGCCCGCGCCGCACGGGGGCCCGGCCCCCGCCGCGCCCCACACACGCGCCCGTTCCCGGCAACCGCGCCGTTACTTTCGGGCGCGGTTGCCGGGAAGTGGCGCGGGCGTGGGGCGACGGGTGCGTCGCAGGTGCGTCGCGCCGTACCTGCATGCGATATATTGCGTACCGTGCCGGTGCCGACTGAGACCCTCCCACCCCGCCCTCTGTTGCGTGAGGGCGTCTACGGGCGTCTGCGTGACGCGATCGTCGACGGCACGCTGGCCCCCGAGGAGCAGCTGCGCGACACCGAGCTCGCCGCCTGGCTCGGCGTCAGCCGCACCCCGGTGCGCGAAGCGCTGCTCGAGCTCGGCCGCGCCGGTCTGGTCCACGCCACTCCGGGGCGATCCACGGTGGTCGCGCCCCTCGAAGCGCGGAGCGTGCGCGACGCGCAGGCCGTCGTCGCCGCGATGCACGCCCTCGCGGTGCGCGACGCGGTTCCCCGCCTCACCGCCGACGACCTCGACCGCATGCGCGACGCCAACGCCGCCTTCGCCGACGCGCAGAAGCGCGGCGACGTCGAGGGTGCGCTCCGGGCCGACCAGCGGTTCCACGCGGTCGCACTCGACGTCTGCGGCAACGCTGCGGCCCGCACGGTCATCGCCCAGTACGAGCCGGTGCTGCGGCGGGCCGAGCGGCTCCGTTTCGGCTCGCACGAGGGCACCGAATCCATCGCCCGGCACGAGCAGCTGATCGCCCTGTGCGCCGCAGGAGACGCGGACGGCGCCGCCCGGCTCGCCGAGCAGACCTGGCAGACCCTGGCCACCGCGCCCGCCGTCGCTCCACCTCCCTCGTGACCCCGGTCCCCGCCGCGCCCCGACCGCCCGACTCCACCACCGGCCACACCGCCGCAGCCCGTTCGCTGCCCAACCCCCGCCCACAACACCACCACCCCGCCCCGGCCGACCGCCCGGCTCCACCACCGGCCACACCGCCGCAGCCCGTCGCAGCCTGTCGCCGCCCAGCCCCCGACCACAACACCACCACCCCGCCCC
>Ga0160450_100271_pt1 | contig 34954 bp, 36 predicted proteins | sample HID1975K_E1MG_FD_108257 | JGI IMG/M metagenome (GOLD analysis project Ga0160450, IMG submission 108257) | Enriched soil microbial communities from UW Madison campus, WI, USA - HID1975K_E1 MG | ecosystem: Environmental > Terrestrial > Soil > Unclassified | place: USA: Madison, Wisconsin...
ATATGCGTGTCGTAACCGGTGACGCGCTCGACCGGCGCGACGAGGTCGTACATCGACTCCTCGGCCAGGCGCGCGGCGATCTCGGCGCCGAAACCCGCGGTCTTCGGGGCCTCGTGCACGATCACGCAACGGCCCGTGCGCGAGACCGATTCGGCGATCGTCGCGAAGTCCAGCGGCTTCAGCGTCGCGACATCGATGACCTCGGCGCTGATGCCGTCCCGGGACAGCGCCTCGGCCGCTTCCAGCGCCTCCTTGACCTGCGCGCCCCAGCTGATCAGCGTGACGTCGGTGCCGTCGCGCAGCACGTAGCAGACGTCGAGCGGCAATGCCTCGCCGTCGTCCGGCACCACTTCCTTGTACTGGCGGTAGATGCGCTTGGGCTCGAAGTAGATCACCGGATCCGGCTCGCGGATCGCGGCCAGCAGCAGGCCGTAGGCACGCGCCGGCGACGAGGGCATGACCACGCGCAGGCCGGGCACGTTGGTGAAGATGGATTCGTTGGCCTCGCTGTGGTGCTCCGGCGCGCGGATGCCACCGCCCCACGGCACGCGCAGCACCATCGGGCAGTGCAGGCGGCCACGGGTGCGGTAACGCAGGCGCGCGGCGTGGCAGATGATGTGGTCCACCATCGGGTACATGAAGCCGTCGAACTGGGCTTCGGCCACCGGCTTCATGCCCTGTGCGGCCAGGCCGATGGTCAACCCGGCGATGGTGGTTTCATCCAGCGGGGTGTCCAGGATGCGGTCGGCGCCAAAGCGCTGCTGCAGGCCGGCGGTGGCGCGGAACACGCCGCCGTTGACGCCCACGTCTTCGCCCAGCACCAGCACCGACTTGTCGTGCTCCAGCTCCCAGGCCAGTGCCTGGGTAATGGCTTCGATGAGGGTGATCGGGGTGGTGGTCATGCTCTCTTCTCCGCGCGCGACGGCGGCGCTGTCGGCGGCGTTGGTCTGCGCGCTGGAGGCGCCGTTCTTGATCTCATCCATGGCGCTGCTCCAGGGCAATCGCCTGCGCACGCTGGGCCAGCAGGTCCTGCGGCGGGTCGGCATACAGGAAGTCGAACATCGCCTCGACCGGCTGCACCGGGGTGTTGAGGTAAAGGTTCACTTCTTCGTCCACGCGCTTGCCGCACTCGGCGGTCCAGGCGGCTTCCTCTTCCTCGCTCCAGACACCGGCGTTGGTGAGGTACTTGCGCAGGCGCAGCATCGGCTCGCGCTGCCAGGCATCCTTCACTTCGGCGTCGTCGCGGTAGCGGCGCGCGTCATCGGCGGTGGTGTGGTCGGACAGGCGGTAGGTCATCAGTTCCAGCACGGTGCCGCCGTCGCCGGCCAGCGCGCGTTCGCGGGCCTGCAGCATGGCGGCCACCACCGCGATCAGGTCGTTGCCGTCCACCTGCAGGCAGAACAGGCCACCGGCCAGGCCCTTCTGCGCCAGCGTTTCGGCACCGGTCTGGGCCGAACGCGGGACCGAGATGGCCCAGCCGTTGTTGACGATGCACAGGATCAGCGGGAGCTTGTAGGCACCGGCGGAGTTCAGGGCCGCGTAGAAGTCGGTCTTGGAGCTGCCGCCATCGCCGCACACCGCCACCGCGATCTGCTTTTCATTGTTGAGCTTGAACTTCAGCGCCGCGCCGGCCGCGTGCAGGCACTGGGTGGAAATCGGCACGCAGAACGGGAAGTCCTTGGCCGCGTTGCCGCCGTAGTCGTTGCCACGCTCGTCGCCGCCCCAGTACATCAGCACGTCGTGCGGGCGCACGCCACGCATGAACATCGCGCCGTACTCGCGGTAGGACGGGGCGAACACGTCGTCCTTCTGCATCGAGGCGCCAATGCCCACGTGCGCGGCTTCGTGGCCCAGGCAGGCCGCGTAGGTACCCAGCTTGCCGGTGCGCTGCAGCGCGATCGACTTGCCGTCGAACACGCGCACGAACAGCATCTGCTTGAACATCGGCAGCAGCGCGCGTGGATCGCGCAGGGCCTCGGGCAGGTCATCGCGGACGAGCGTGCCGTCCGTGTCCAGGTACTGCAGGTATTCGATCTTGAACTCAGCGGCAACCGTCATTGCGTACTGCACCTTCGACAGGAAGTTACAAATGATATGAATTGCCATGTTAAGGAAGGCGTACGAAAAAGCCGTCCTGCGGCGCAGCAAGTGTCCCGGTGGACAATACGCCCATATACCCCGGAAGGGGCGCGAAATGCCAATGACTGCAACGTATTCAGTTGCCGCAACCGGGCATGAGCGAGCGGCGGCAGGGCAGGGCGGCGTCGTGCCGCGGCGGGCCTGCCCGCGCAGAATCCGGCCCCCGCCCCGGCACCACACGCCGGCGCATGGCCCCCGCCGCCCGGGAGCGCATGCTGTGCGCTACCCTTTGACCCCCTCATTTGGCCCACGCCATGTCCGTCGAGAAGAACCAACGCGACCTCGAAGCCGGTATCCACACCGATCTGCAGGGGCGCCTCACCTACGGCGGCTACCTGCGGCTGGACCAGCTGCTCAGTGCCCAGCAGCCGCTGTCCAACCCGCCGCACCACGATGAGATGCTCTTCATCATCCAGCACCAGACCTCCGAGCTGTGGCTGAAGCTGCTGGCCCACGAACTGCGCGCGGCCATCGGCTTCCTGCAGCGCGATGAAGTCTGGCAGTGCCGCAAGGTGCTGGCGCGCAGCAAGCAGGTGCTGCGCCAGCTGACCGAGCAGTGGTCGGTGCTAGAAACCCTGACCCCGTCGGAGTACATGGGCTTCCGCGACGTGCTGGGCCCGTCCTCGGGCTTCCAGTCGCTGCAGTACCGCTACATCGAGTTCCTGCTGGGCAACAAGAACGCGCAGATGCTGCAGGTGTTCTCGCACGACCCGGCGGGCCAGGCGCAGCTGCAGGAAGTGCTGGACGCGCCCAGCCTGTACGAGGAATTCCTGCGCTACCTGGCCCGCTTCGGCCACCCGGTGCCGGCCGAGTACACCGGCCGCGACTGGCAGCGGCCGCACGTGGCCGACGACGCCCTGCACCCGGTGTTCGAGCGGATCTACCAGAACACCGACCGCTTCTGGCGCGAGTATTCGCTGTGCGAGGACCTGGTGGACCTGGAGACCGCCTTCCAGCTGTGGCGCTTCCGCCACATGCGCACCGTGATGCGGGTGATCGGCTTCAAGCGCGGCACCGGCGGCTCCAGCGGGGTCGGCTTCCTGCGCCAGGCGCTGGAGCTCACCTTCTTCCCGGAGCTGTTCCAGGTGCGCACGACGATCCGCAACGACGACCCGATGCCGCCCGACGCCTGAGCCCGCGCCGGGCCCGATCGCCCTATTCATCATGACGCCCGGATGACCACGGGGCTGCCCACAGCCCCCGCCGTTGCTGCGCTGGCGGGCCATCGCCGACGGTTGCAGATGCAAGTTCAGCGAGCATGTCGTCACCTGCACGGATCAGCGTGTATTTGACGTGAACGCCGTTGGTCTGGGATTCTCCCGCGCTGTTCGCACATCGGACGTGCATGTCTTCCACCGAACCCAGGAATCCCGCATGAGCGTAGACGCCGCCGCGAAATCCATTCCCGACCCGGCGTTGCCGGAGTTCAAGACCACGCTGGGCCACCCGCGCCCGTTGTGGATGCTGTTCATGACCGAATTCTGGGAACGCTTCGCGTTCTACGGCATCCGCTGGGCGCTGGTGCTGTACATCGTGTCGCAGTTCTTCGAGGGCGACTCGGCCGGCCAGGCTGCGGCCAGCCGGACCTACGGTGCCTACCTGGCGCTGGTCTACGCGGCGGCCATCTTCGGCGGCTACGTGGCCGACCGGGTGCTGGGCTACCAGCGCTCCATCCTGACCGGCGCGATCATCATGGCCGCGGGCCTGTTCATGGTCGCCATGCCGAACAAGGAAGTGTTCGAGCTGGGCCTGGCCACGATCATCATCGGCAACGGCCTGTTCAAGCCCAACATCTCCACCATGGTCGGCAAGCTGTACGGCCTGAAGGATGAGCGGCGCGACTCGGGCTTCACCATCTTCTACATGGGCATCAACATCGGCGCGATGATCGCCCCGGTGCTCACCCAGTACCTGGCCGAGCGGGTGTTCGGCACCCAGGCGATGCCGTCCTACAAGATGGTCTTCATCGCCTCGGGCATCGGCATGCTGATCAGCCTGGCGTGGTTCTACGTCGGCCGTGCCGGCCTGAAGGGCATCGGCGCACCGCCGGTGGGCGCCGAAGGGTTCAGCCGCATCATCATGGTGTTCGTGGGCGCCATCGTCGCCATCCCGGTGGCCTACTTCCTGCTGTCCACCGGCGCCACCGCGCTGGCCTGGATCCTGGGCGTGATGTTCATCGCGCTGGGCGTGCTGCTGCTGGTTGAAGGCATCCGCGAGGGCAAGGTACAGCGCGATCGCGTGATCGCCATGCTGATCATCTTCGTCTTCAACGTGATGTTCTGGATGTTCTTCGAACAGGCCGGCAGCTCGTTCACCTTCCTGGCCGATGAGATCGTCAACCGCCAGCTCGGCGGCTGGACCTTCCCGACCGCGTGGTTCCAGTCGGTCAACTCGGTGGCCATCATCACCCTGGCCCCGATCATCGCCTGGATCTGGATCAAGCTGGGCCGCGCCAACCCGTCGATCCCGCGCAAGTTCGGCCTGGGCCTGCTGTTCAACGGCGCGGCCTTCGCGCTGCTGATGCTGGCCCTGTCGAGCATGGTGGTGGACGGCAAGATCCCGTTCTGGACGCTGTTCATGGTCTACGTCATCCAGTCGGTCGGTGAGCTGTGCCTGTCGCCGATCGGCCTGTCGATGGGGACCAAGCTGGCCCCGGTACGCCTGGTCGGCTTCGGCATGGGCGGCTGGTTCCTGTCCACCGGCATCGGCAACAACCTGTCGGGCATCTTCGCCGGCGTGGTCAGTGGCGAAGGCGGCATGACCGTGGAATCGGCCCTGAAGGGGTACACCTTCGGTTTCTGGGCGTTGATCATCTCCGGTGCGCTGCTGTTCCTGCTCGCCCCGCTGATCAACAAGCTGATGCACGGCGTCAAGTGAGGTCGGTGATGCGCATGCACGCATGGGGTGGTGCGATGATCGTGGCCGGCCTGCTGGCCGCCTGCTCGCCGTCGTCGGCGCCGTCCACCGCGCCTGCGCAGCCGGTGGACACCACCGAACAGAAGGCCCCGGTCGCCGATCCCAGCGTGCCGGTGGCGTCGGGCAATACCCCGGCCGCGGCGGATGTCGCGGCCGTAGCGGCGCTCAACGCCCAGTTCGACCCGGCCCGCGACCCGGTCGCCGACCTGGCCACGGCCAAGGTCGAGGCCCAGCGCGGGGGCAAGCGGATCGTGCTGGACGTAGGCGGGGAGTGGTGCTCGTGGTGCCACCTGATGGATGCCTTCATCGAGGGCGATGCCGAGATCCGCAGCTTCCGCGATGCCAACTTCGTCTGGATGAAGGTCAACTACAGCGAAGACAACGAGAACGCGGCGTTCCTGTCGCAGTTCCCGGCGATCAAGGGCTACCCGCACCTGTTCGTGCTCGACGCTGACGGCACGCTGCTGCACTCGCAGTTCACCGGCGAGCTGGAGGCCGACAAGGGCCAGCCGAAGGGGTACAACCGCACGCGGTTCTTCGCCTTCATGAAGGACTGGGCGCCCGCCAAGGCGCCGTGACCCGAAAAGCCGCGGACTCCGCGGCTTTTTTTTGGGGTCTTCTCCCGCCGGTGGCACGCGCGCGCGGGGATTTCCCACCCCCACGCCACACCTGCCCCTCAATTTACGCGGACCGCTGCCGTTACCTCCAAGGACCTCATGCCGCGCGTGTTTCGTGGCGCACACCAACGGACGGATACGCATGCAGCCGGGCACCAGCGACAGCACTTCGGACACCAGCCTTGATGTCACCGGCGGGGTAAGCCTGCCCCCGGTGGAGGTGCTGCTGGACGACCACGGCACGTTGGACGGCGGCGATGCGTCCGACGATACGCCGACCCCCGGCGCCATCCGTTACCGGCTGCCGCTGGTGGCGGTGCCCGACAACGTGATGCTCAAGGCCGCGGTGCAGAAGCTGGTCGAGCAGAAGGCGCAGCTGGACCTGCTGGCGCGCAACCCGGCGTTGGCCGGGCTGCTGCCGCCGGAATGGCAAGGCAGCGGCTTGCGCGCGCTGGACCTGCAGAGCTTCGTGCTGTCGGTGCTGCCGTTCCTGCAGAACGCGGCCAAGGCCGAGACCGCCCCCGCGCGCCTGCCGCTCAAGCACGTACTGGGCGACACCGGCCGCTGGGACCGCGACGACGTGGACGAGCCCAAGTCGCTGGCCTTCTTCCTGGCCAGCGACGACCGCGCCAGTGCCGGGGTGAAGGATCCCGCCGAGGCTTACCTGGTGGGCGCGTTGGGCCTGGCCTGGGCGCACGAAGGCCGCACCCGCCCCGGCTTCCTGCGCCAGATGGGCTACGACAGCATGGCTGCGCGGGTGAGCATGCTGCCGTACCCCGAACCGGGCCAGCTGGCGCTGTATGCGGTGGTGGCCCATGGCGTGAGCCAGCTGTGGTGCGTGCTCGACCGGCGCAAGGTGCGCCCGCTGCTGGCGCCCTGGATCAGTGTGCCGTTGCTGACCGCCTACGGGGTCACCGCCCCGATGACCTGGCCGACCTCGTTCCCGCCGGTGGAAGAGGTGGCGCAGATGCTGGCCGTGGCGCGCACCGGCAAGGGGCCGGTGGAAGTGGACCTGACCAAGGTGGCGGCCAAGGTCAAACAGGACGCGTCGGCCGAAACCTGGATGCCGGTGAGCCTGCTCCAGGTAGGCACCTGGGCGCCGCGCTGGGGCTATTTCATGGCCACCTTCATCGGCCTGCCCTCGGCATTGCTGGTACTGGCCGCGCTGGCGCTGCCCAGTGCGGTGGAAGCGCCCGTGGTGGCCGCCTCGCTCGCCTTTGCCGGCGGCGCCATCGGCGCGCTGGCCGCGCCGTGGGTGCATGCGCGGCGCAAGCATCTGAGCTGAGAGCGCAACGACCAACGGTCGTTGCCTACCGGCGTACCCGTGGATGGGTACGCCGCTCTCAGCCCTGATCCATCTTCTGCAGGCCTTCCCCGGCCAGGCGCAGGATCAGCGTCTCCAGCATCTGCTCCTCCTCCTCGCTCAGCACGGACATCAGCTTGCGGGTGATCTCGATCACCAGCGGGGCGATGGTCTCGTACACCTCGAAGCCGGCCGCCGACAGCGCCAGCACCGAGCGGCGCCGGTCGTCGCCGTGGGTTTCACGCTTGATGAAGCCCCGCTCGAGCAGTCTGGCCACGGCGCGGCTGACGGCCACCTTGTCCATCGCGGTGCGGTCGGACACCTCGCTGGCCGACGAGCCCGGATACAGCGCCAGGATGGTGATGACCCGCCATTCCGGGATCGCCAGACCATAGCGGTCCCCATACAGCTTGGCGATATTGCCGCTGACCCGGTTGGACAGCACGCTCAGCCGGTACGGCAGGAACTGTTCCAGGTCGAGCAGGGCGTGCGAGGCACGGATGCTGTGGCTGCTGGGATCGGGTGGGTTCATGCTGCGGTGCACCTTGATGGTGGTTTCATGTGAAACTATAAACCTTAGTTCCGGACACCGCATTCTCGCGGGTCTGCCCGCCTCCCGCACCTGGTTTTTTCCGATGCGGACTTTGCTTTGGAGCCACATCATGACCAGCCAACTGAGCACCGCGTCCCACGCACCCGATCCGGGCATGCAGGTCACCACCTTCGAAAACCCGATGGGCATCGACGGGTTCGAGTTCGTCGAGTTCGCCGCCCCGGCCGGCCGCGGCGCCGAACTGCACGCCTACTTCCGCAAGATGGGCTTCACCGCCGTGCTGCGCCACAAGCGCCGCGCGATCACCGTGTACCGCCAGGGCGACGTCAACTTCCTGGTCAACGAAGAACCCGATTCGTTCGCGTCGGACTTCGCGGACAAGCACGGCCCGTGCGCCTGTGGTTTCGCCATCCGCTTCCAGAAGCCGGGTGACGAAGTGTTCCAGATGGCGCTGGGCAACGGTGCCGAGCCGATCGACTTCAAGCCCGAGTCCAAGGCCGTGCCGGCCCCGGTGATCAAGGGCATCGGCGACTGCATGCTGTACCTGGTGGACCGCTATGGCGCCAACGGCAGCATGTTCGATGCCGACTACGCGCCCATCGAAGGCGTCAACCAGCGCCCGACCGGGTTCGGCCTGACCTTCATCGACCACCTGACCCACAACCTGTACTTCGGCAACATGCAGCAGTGGTCGGACTACTACGAGCGCCTGTTCAACTTCCGCGAGATCCGCTACTTCGACATCAAGGGCCTCAAGACCGGCCTGGTGTCCAAGGCGATGACCGCCCCGGACGGCATCGTGCGCATCCCGCTCAACGAATCGTCCGACCCCAAGAGCCAGATCAACGAGTACCTGGACGCCTACAAGGGCGAGGGCATCCAGCACATTGCCTGCTTCACCAACGACATCTATGCGACCGTCGAGGCGATGCGTGAGCAGGGCGTGGAGTTCCTGGATACCCCGGACACCTACTTCGACGTGATCGACATGCGCGTGCCGGGCCACGGCGAAGACGTGGCGCGACTGGCAAAGAACAAGATCCTGATCGACGCCGATCCGGAAACCAAGCAGCGCAAGCTGCTGCAGATCTTCACCACCAACTGCATCGGCCCGATCTTCTTCGAGATCATCCAGCGCAAGGGCAACGAAGGCTTCGGCGAAGGCAACTTCACCGCGCTGTTCGAGAGCATCGAACGCGACCAGATGAAGCGTGGTGTGCTGTAACGTAACCCGGCAACGGTCCGGCGTGGCTCCCGCAACGCCGGACGCATCCGTACCGCCGGGCGCTGCCCGGCTGCTCCAACGCACCACCCATTGCACACCTCCCAGGCTCGGCCAGGACACGCACAGATGACCACCTCCCTCACCGCCCGCGGTTACCAGACCGGCTTCGGCAACGAGTTCGCCACCGAGGCCGTGCCCGGCGCGCTGCCGGTAGGGCGCAATTCGCCGCAGCGGGTTGCGCATGGTCTGTATGCCGAACAGTTGTCGGGCACCGCGTTCACCGCACCGCGCGGCAGCAATCGGCGCAGCTGGCTGTACCGCATCCGCCCGGCGGTGGCGCACGGGGAGTTCACTGCCTACGCCCAGCCGCACCTGCACGGCGACTTCGCCGCGGGGGCGGTGTCGCCGAACCAGCTGCGCTGGGACCCGCTGCCGCTGCCCGGCACCCCCACCGATTTCATCGATGGCCTGTACACCATGGGCGGCAACGGCGCGCCCGACGCGCACCATGGCGTGGGCATCCACCTGTACGCGGCCAACGCCGACATGCAGGGCCGCTACTTCTACAACGCTGACGGCGAGCTGCTGATCGTGCCGCAGCTGGGCCGCCTGCGCCTGCTCACCGAGCTGGGCGTGATCGAGATCGAGCCGCAGCAGGTGGCGGTGATCCCGCGCGGCGTGCGCTTCCGGGTCGAGCTGCCCGACGGCCAGGCACGCGGCTATATCTGCGAAAACTTCGGCGCCCTGCTGAAACTGCCCGACCTGGGGCCGATCGGCTCCAATGGCCTGGCCAACCCGCGCGATTTCGAGACACCGCAGGCCGCCTTCGAAAACATCGAGGGTGACTTCGAATTGATCGCCAAGTTCGGTGGCCAGCTGTGGCGCGCGCCCATCGGCCACTCGCCGCTGGACGTGGTCGCCTGGCACGGCAATTACGCGCCGTACCGCTACGACCTGCGCCGCTTCAACACCATCGGGTCGATCAGCCACGACCATCCGGATCCGTCGATCTTCCTGGTGTTGCATTCGCCCAGTGACACGCCGGGCACCAGCAACATGGACTTCGCCATCTTCCCGCCGCGCTGGCTGGTGGCGCAGGACACGTTCCGACCGCCGTGGTTCCACCGCAACATCGCCAGCGAGTTCATGGGCCTCATCCACGGTGCCTACGACGCCAAGGCGGCCGGCTTCGTGCCCGGGGGCGCCTCGCTGCACAACTGCATGAGCGGGCACGGCCCGGATGCGGCCACGTTCGACAAGGCCTCGGCCGCCGACCTGAGCAAGCCGGACGTGATCAAGGACACCATGGCCTTCATGTTCGAAACCCGCGGGGTGATCCGCCCGACCGTGCAGGCCATGGACGCCGCGCACCGGCAGCGCGATTACCAGCAGTGCTGGCAGGGCCTGAAGGCGAACTTCACCACGTGAGCCCGCCCCTGCCGCAAGCATCACTGAGCCTGTTGCAGGAGGCGGCCACCTCGTTGCGGCTGCCCGACAGATCGCGTTTCGTTGGCGAGCATATCGAGGGCCTGCACCTGCGCGGTGCGACGCTGGGCCAGCCGCTGTTCGAGCGCTGCACACTGCAACGTAGCGTCCTGGAGGGCTGCGATATGTTCGGGGTGCGCTTCTTCGAGCGCACGGTGGTGGACGCCTGCCAGTTCACCCGCGTCGATTTCCGCGCCAGTGGCCTCAATGACACCGTGTTTCGCGGGTGCGTCTTCGACACCTGCGATTTCCGCCAGAGCCGCTTCGATGCCTGCGTGCTCGACGGCTGCACCTTCATCAACTGCCGGATCGTCGACACCGGCATGCCGGCACACGCCACCACCGGCTGCCGGTTCGAGGGCGTGCTGAAGGACGTGAGGTTCGTTGCTTCCGGTGCACCGGCATTGCTGGATGCAGACTTCAGCGGCTGCGTTCTGGACTATGTGTCATTCGAAAACTGCCGGCTGGACAAGGTCATTCCGCCGCGCGATCCGCGCCATGTGTATCTGCCGGACATTGCCGCGCGTGCGCGCCGGGCGCTGGAGGCGTTGTCCGCGGCACCTGCGGATGCCGCCACCAAAGTACTCACGCGTCGCCTTCGCCGCTACGCACAGCTGCAGGGCGACATCCTGAATCTGGACAACCTGCGCCATGTGGAAGAACCGGCGGTGGCAGAGGCGTTGATTGCGGCGCTGGTAGAGCGCTGATCAGCCGCTGCCGGGCAGGCGTCGGCGTCGGGCGTCATTGCGATCAAACCGGCAGCGTCTGGAACCCGTCGACCTGCTCCTTCGGCAGCACCTCCAACAGGCGCTGGCGGACCCGTTCGGCGTAGCCGGGCGAGGTAAGCGCGGGCAGTGCCTCCAGCGCGGTATGCAGGCCGGCGATCACCGCCTCATCGCTGCGGGCCTGCTGCAGCGCATGCAGCAGTGCGGCCGCGCGCGGGTGCCGTTGCAGTTCCAGGATACCCAGCAGGTAGATGCGCGCGGCCACCAGCGAACGGCGGCGTTCGGTCGGGGCTGCCGCCGGTGCCGCGGCGGTCGGCACCGGCGCCGGGGCGGGCGGCGGCGTGGGATCGGCGGCGGCGCTGGATACCAGGTAGCCGGCCTGGATCAGCTGGATCACCATCGCCGACGCTTCCGGCCCGATCATGGCGGTGAGCTGCGGCAGGTCGCGCTGGCCGTCGCACAGGATCAGCAGCCGTCGCTGGCGCATGTCCAGGGGCGCACGGTGGGCCTGCAGGGCGGTGCGGGCGAGGTCGGTCTTGCGCGGTTGCATGGGCGTGGGGTCGATGCGGTGCAGGCCGAGCCTGAACGCGGCAGGTGAAACCGCGATGACAATCACGTTCCTGCATGCAGCCACTGCACGGCGTTCGCGCTAGGCTGCCGACCACCGACTGGAGGAAGTGCAGATGAAGCAGCTGGGAAGCGTTCTGGCATTGGGCATCGCGTTGGCACTGAGCAGTTGCGACCGCGCCCCTGAAACCCCGTCGAAGGACGCCGAGGCCGCCGTGCCGACGCCCACCGAATCGACCCCGGCTGCTCCCGCTGCGCCCCCCGCAGCGCAGGACCCGGCCGCCGCCGGCCCGGCGCGGCTGGACGGGTATGGCCCGCTGACCCTGGGCAGCAGCCTGGACGAGGTACGTGCCGCCTGGAAGGAACCGCTGCAGGGCGAGGTGCCGGACGACTACTGCCACGCGCTGCGTCCGCAGGGCGCCCAGGCCGAGGACGTGGTCCTGATGATCGAAGGCAAGCGCCTGGTCCGCTACGACGTGCGCAACGACCGCATCACCGCCCCGGGCGGCGGCAAGATCGGCATGTCGCTGGGCCAGCTGCAGACCCTGTACCCGGACCGGGGCGATGTCACCCCGCACAAGTACGACGAGAAGGGCCACAACCTGCGCGTACGGCCGGCCACCGAGGGCGGCGCGCTGATCAACTTCGAGATCAACGGCGATGGCAACGTCAGCGCCTGGCGGGTCGGCCAGACCCCGCAGGTGGACTACGTGGAAGGCTGTTCGTAAGCCATGGGCGGCGCGCACCCGCACGGGGCGCGCCGTCTGGAGCGATTGTGGGCGGCGCCCTCACCCCATGCGCGCGCCGTGGCTCTAGAATCGGCCCATTGATGCCTGGGGATTGCCGATGATTGCTGCCACCGCTTGGTTCCTGCTGGGATTGCTGCTGCTGGCACTGGGTGGCGATTCGATCGTCAAGGCCGCCTCCGGCCTGGCCCAGCGCTTCGGCGCCTCACCGTTCATGGCCGGGCTGCTGCTGGTGGCCTTCGGCACCTCGCTGCCGGAACTGGTAGTCAACGCGCGCGCGTTCGTGGTGGGGGCCGAGGAACTTGCCCTGGGCAACGCCGTGGGCAGCAACATCGTCAACGTTGGCCTGACCCTGGGCCTGGCCGCGCTGGCGGCCCCGCTGCTGGTGCGCGCGCGGCTGCTGTCGCCGCTGCTGGTGCTGGTGGCGGTGGCGAGCGTGGCGTTGATCGTGTTCGGCCTGGACGGCGTGGTGACACGCTGGGAAGGCGGCCTGCTGCTGCTCGGTTTCGTGGCGTCGCTGGTGTTCGTGCTGCGCCGCGCGCGGCTGGAATCGGAGCCCGTGCGCGAGGCCATCGCCGGCTATGCGATGACCCGTACCGGCCTGTTCCTCAACCTCCTGCGGGTGGTCTTCGCGGGGCTGTGCCTGTACTACGGCGCGCGCTGGATCGTGCAGGCCGCGCCGGTGTTCGGTGCGGGGCTGGGCTGGTCGCCGTTGCTGGTGGGCCTGTTGCCGGTGGCCATTGGCACCGCGCTGCCCGAGGTGGCGGCGGCGGTGGCGGCGGCACGGCGCGGGCAGGGCGACATGGTGCTGGGCCATGTGATCGGCTCGAGCCTGTTCAACCTGCTGGTGGTGGTGGGCGGCATGGCCGCGCTGCGCCCGCTGGCGGTACCGGCGTCGTTCGTGCGCCTGGAGCTGCCGGCCGCGATCGCGTTCGTGCTGGTGCTGTACCCGATGCTGCGTGGCGACCTGACCATCAGCCGCCGCGAAGGCGGCGTGCTGCTGGTGGCGTTCCTGGGGTGGGTGGCACTGGAGCTGGCGCTGGTCTGGGGCGGCTGACGCCGCAACACGGTAGAGCCGACCGTTGGTCGGCTACGCGCAGCGTGCCGAAGTGCAGCCGACCAACGGTCGGCTCTACGGCGCCTGTTCGCCTTCCGGGCGCGGCGGCGGCAGCTGTTCTTCCTTGGCGGTTTCATGGCCGGGCAGGCTGGGGCGCTTTTCCATCATCAGCGACAACGCGGCCTTGGCCATCATGTGCGCGCTGATCGGCGCGGTGATGAACAGGAACACGGTGATCAGCAGCTCGCGCGGCTGCGGGTCCTGGCCCAGGAAGATGTGGTAGCACACCGACCCCACCAGCACGCAGCCCACGCCCAGCGTGCTGGCCTTGGTGGGGGCGTGCAGGCGCTTGAAGAAGGTCGACAGCTTCACCAACCCCAGCGCGCCCACCAGGATGAAGAAGCAGCCGAACAGCAGCAGGATCGACAGCACGATCTGGATGAAGGTGATCATTCCACGATGTCCCGGCGCAGCACGAACTTGCTCAGCACCACCGTGCTGCCAAAGCCGAGCATGGCGATGATCAGCGCCGCCTCGAAGTACACCGCCGAGTTGAGGTACATGCCAAACAGCATCAGCTCGGCGATCGCCGTCACCGACAGCGTGTCCAGCGCAAGGATGCGGTCGGGCACGGTGGGGCCGCGCAGCAGGCGCCAGGTGGCCAGCAGCATGGCCAGCCCGACCACGTGCATGCACACCACCATGGTGGTCTGGATGAAGGTGTAACCGGTCATGGGAAGATCTCCATCAGCGGGGCTTCGTAGCGGTGCTTGATCTGCCGGATCAGTTCGTCCGGGTCGTCCAGGTGCAGCACGTGCACCAGCAGGTGGCGACGGTCATCGGACAACGCGGCCGACACCGTGCCCGGGGTCAGCGTAATCATGCTGGTGAGCGCGGCGATGCCGTGGATGTTGGCGATGTCCAGCGGCAACCAGATGAAGCCGGGGTGGATGCGGCGTTCCGGGCCCAGCACCTGGATCGCCACGCGGATGTTGGACACCAGGATGTCCCACAGGGTCACGCACAGCAGCTTGGGGACCGGCCGGAGTGAGCCGATGCGGGCAAACTCGCGGTCCAGGCGCGCGGCGAACAGCGGCACCACCAGGCCCAGCAGCATGCCCAGCACGAACTGGCCGAGGGTGAAGCTGTCGGACATCAGCAGCCAGAACGCCACCACCATCACGCTCAACGACGGCGAGGGAATCAGGCGCTTGTACAGCGGAGGCTTGCGCGTCATGGCTGGCGGATCTCCGGCGTGGTGGCGCGCAGCTCGCCCACATACTCGGCGGGGTGCAGCAGTTGGGTGGCCATGGCATCGGTGTGCTGCATCAGCGGGCCGGCAAACAGGCTCATGGCAATGCCATACACCAGCAGCAACGCAGCGGCGAACAGTTCCACCGTGCGGGTGGGGGCCTTGCGCGGCGGTGGCACGCCGTCTTCCTGTACCGGCACGCGCCAGAACAGGCGGATGCCGGCGCGGGTGATGCCCACGATCACCATCAGGCTGCTGCCCAGCACGGCGGTCCAGACCACGGCGGTGTACTGCGCCGGCATGCCGGCCAGCAGGGCGGCCTTGGCCAGGAACCCGGACAGCGGCGGCAGCCCGGCCACGGCCACGGCGCCGATCAGGAACAGCACCGCCGGGGTCTGCTTGCCGGGCATCGGCGCGATGATTTCCTTCCTGTCGCTGGCCCCGCCACGGCGGCGACGGATCAGGTCGGCAATCAGGAACAGCGCGGCCGCCACGAACGTGCTGTGCGGCAGGTAGTACAGGCCGGCGGAAAGCACCTCGGGCGTGCGCACGGAGAAGGCGATGAACAGCGTTGCCGCCGACACCACCACCAGATAGGAGATCATCACCCGCAACCGGGCCGCGGCCAGCACGCCCAGCCCACCCAGCACCAGCGTGGCCACGCCGGCCCACAGCAGCCAGTCGCTGCCGTAACCGGCCATCGGGCCCGCACCCTCGCCGAACCACAGCGAACTGACCCGCAGCACCGCGTACAGGCCCACCTTGGTCATGATCGCAAACAGCGCAGCCACCGCCGCCGGCGCACGCGCATAGGCTTCGGGCAGCCACAGGTACAGCGGCATCAGCGCGGCCTTGCTGCAGAACACCAGCAGCAACAACCCCATGGTGGCCTTGACCAGCACCAGGTGCGTGGCCGGTACCTCGGCGATGCGCTGGGACAGTTCGGCCATGTTGAGCGAGCCCAGCGAGGCGTACAGCAGGCCAAGGGCGATCAGGAACAGGGTCGAGGCGGTGACGTTGAACACCACGTAGTGCAGGCCGATGCGCATGCGCAGGCCGCGGCCGCCGCTGAGCAGCAGACCATAGGAGGCGATCAGCATCACCTCGAAGAACACGAACAGGTTGAAGATGTCGCCGGTGAGGAAGGCACCGTTGAGGCCCACCAGCTGGAACTGGAACAGTGCATGGAAGTGCGGCGCGCGCCGGTCCCAGCCCGAGCACGCATGCAGCAGGCACGGGATGGCCAGCAGCAGCGTGGTCACCAGCATCCAGGCCGACAGCCGGTCGGCCACCAGCGCGATGCCCAGCCGCGACGGCCAGTCGCCGAGCAGGTATACCGCGATGCTGCCATCGGCGGTCTGCGCGAACAGCAGCGCCACCGCTGCGGCCAGCGCGGCCAGCGTGGTCCACGCCACCGTGCGCTGCACCTTGGGGCCATACCGGCGATGCTCGACGAACAACGAACAGGCTGCACCGAACAGCGGGATCAGGATGGGCAGGATCACCGCATGGTTCATGCGCCGCCCTCCCGCCCTGGCGCGGTATCGGCCGGCGCGGTGTCCTGGGCTTCCTCATGCGCGTCGACGTGGTCGCTGTGGTTGTCGCTGCGGCTGCGCATGGCCAGCACGATGCTTACCGCGGTCATCGCAAAGGCAATCACGATCGCGGTCAGCACCAGCGCCTGCGGCAACGGGTCGGTGTAGTTGCCGAGGTCGCTGTCGATGCCCTCGCGCAGCACCGGTGCCTTGCCCGTCACCAGCCGGCCGCCGGCGAAGATCAGCAGGTTGGTGGCGTAGGACAGGAAGGTCATGCCCAGGATGACGTCGAAGGTGCGCGCGCGCAGCAGCAGGTAGATGCCGATCGCGCCGAGTACGCCGATGGCGCTTGCCAGGGCCAGTTCCATCAGTGCATCTCCCCGGTTTTTGCCGAACGACGGTTGGGATCGATCTCGCCCTTGCGGGCATTGCGTGTACGCGACGGCTTGATGGTGCCCATCATCGACAGGATCAGCATCGCCCCGCCGAACACCACCAGGTACACGCCGGTATCGAAGCCGATGGCGCTGGCCAGCGGGACCTCGCCGATGAGCGGGATGTGCAGGTCCAGGTGGCCGCTGGTCAGGAACGGCACCCCGAACAGCATCGACGCGCTGCCACTGACGATGGCGATCAGCAGGCCGGCACCGATGCAGCGGATGTAGTCGAAGCCGAAGCGCGACTCTACCGAGGTAGTGCCCTGGATCACGTACTGGATCAGCAGCGGTACCGCCAGCACCAGGCCGGCGATGAAGCCGCCGCCGGGCGCGTTGTGGCCGCGCAGGAACAGGAAGATCGACACGGTGAGCGTCAGCGGGAACATGATCTGCGCCAGATCGGCCGGCACCGGCAGCTTGATCGGCGGGCCGGGCATGATCTGCTCCGGTGCCATCCGCGAGCGCCGCAGCATGGCGTGCACCACCAGCGCGGCGATACCGAACACGGTGATCTCACCGAAGGTATCGAAGCCGCGGAAGTCCACCAGGATCACGTTGACCACGTTCTGCCCATACGCCTCGGGCAGGGCGCGCGCGACCAGCTCGCCGGCCATGGTGTTGGGCGGCAGGGTCATCGCGGTATAGGCCGCGGCCGCCAGACCGCCACCGACGATGATCGCGATCAGGGCATCGCGGCGCTTGCGCCAGCGCGAATGCTCCGGCGCCGATTGGGCGGGCAGGTAGTTCATGCCCAGCAGCATCAGCACCAGCGTGACCATTTCCACCAGCAGCTGGGTCAGCGCCAGGTCCGGGGCCGACAGGAACACGAAGGTGAGCGACACCATCAGGCCCACGCCACCCATCACCAGCACCGCCAGCAGGCGCTGCCGGTATACGAACAGCGCACTGACCGCGCAGGCCATCATCACCAGCCACAGCGCCCAGCCCAACAGGGGGATCGGCTGCGGCGAGGGCCAGTTCGGCGACCCGGGGTTGGCCACGAACGGGGCCAGCGCGACGACGATGGCCACCACCACCAGCGCCATCAGCATGCGCTGCAGGCTGCCATTGGCCAGCGCCTGGGTAAGCCGGTGGGCGAAGCCGAACACCATGTCCAGCTGGGTGTGGAAGATGTTGCGGCCGATCGCGCGGCTCACCACGGCATGCAGGTTGATCAGCCGGCGCAGCCCGAAGTACAGCGCGATGCCGCCAACGACACCGGCGATGCTCATCATCAGCGGCGTGTTGAACCCGTGCCACACCGACAGGCTGTAGGCCGGCATCGCCGGGCCCAGGATCGAAGAGGCGGCCGCGTGCAGCACCGGGGCGATGGTGATGGCCGGGGCCACGCCCACCGCCACGCACACCACCACCAGGATCTCCACCGGCACCTTCATGAAGCGCGGCGGCTCGTGCGGTACGCGGTCCAGGTCGTGCGGGCCCTTGCCGAAGAAGGTGTCGTGCACGAAGCGCAGGCTGTAGGCCACGCCGAACACGCCGGCCAGCAGCGCGGCGATGGACATGGCCAGGCGCATGGTCTCCGGGCCGCCGGCATCCAGTGCCTCGGCGAACAGCATTTCCTTGGACAGGAAGCCGTTGAGCAGCGGAATGCCGGCCATCGCCAGCGAGGCGATGATCGCCAGCGCGCTGGTGAACGGCATCAACCGGCGCAGGCCGCCCAGCTTGCGCATGTCGCGGGTGCCGGTCTCGTGGTCGATGATGCCCGCGGCCATGAACAGCGAGGCCTTGAACGTGGCGTGGTTGAGGATGTGGAACACGCCGGCGACCACGGCCATCGGCTTGGACAGCCCGAACAGCATCGTGATCAGGCCCAGGTGGGAGATCGTCGAATACGCCAGCAGGCCCTTGAGGTCGTGCTGGAAGATCGCGTTCCAGGCGCCGATCAGCAGGGTGATCGCGCCGATCCCGCTGACCGTATAGAAGAACAGCTCGGTCCCCGACAGCGCCGGATGCAGCCGCGCCAGCAGGAACACGCCCGCTTTGACCATCGTGGCCGAGTGCAGGTAGGCCGACACCGGGGTGGGCGCGGCCATGGCGTGCGGCAGCCAGAAGTGGAACGGGAACTGCGCGCTCTTGGTGAAGATGCCCGCCAGGACCAGGAACAGCGCGTAGGGGTACAGCGCGCTGGCACGGATCAGATCGCCGCTGGCCAGCACCGCGTCCAGTTCGAAGCTGCCCACGATGCGGCCGATCAGCAGCACGCCGCCGAGCAGGGCCAGGCCGCCGCCGCCGGTGACCACCAGGGCCATCCGCGCGCCCTCGCGGGCGTCCTGCCGGTGCGACCAGAAGCCGATCAGCAGGAACGAGCTGACGCTGGTCATTTCCCAGAACACCATCAGCAGCAACAGGTTGCCCGATAGCACCATGCCCAGCATGGCGCCCATGAACAGCAGCAGGTAGCAGTAGAAGCGGTGGGCGCTGTCGCGCGGGCTGAGGTAGTAATGCGCGTACATCACCACCAGCGCGCCGATGGCCAGCACTAGGCCGGCGAACATCCAGGCCAGGCCGTCCAGGCGCAGCGAGAAGGCCAGGCCGATCTGCGGCAACCAGTCGCCGAAGCTGCGCACGACGCCCCCGGCGAGGATGTCGGGGGTCATGGTCGCCAGCAGCGCCAGCCCACCCAAGGGGGCGGCCGCGGCCAACCAGGCGGCCGTGGAGCGGGAGGTGCGGCGGAATGAGGCGACCGCCACGGCCATCAGGAAGGGCAGGGCGAGCAGCAGGAGCAGGCTGGGATTCATGCAGGGAATACGCGATTCACGAGCAGGCCGTTCAGTCTAACAGGCAGGCAATTGCTGCCGATACACCCGAATACGCCATCAATTGCATGTAACGTGCGTGATTCATTTTTTCCACCCTCATGTCGTGCCCATTCGAGACCGCTGACGGGCGTATGGAACGGCGCCGCCGACTTTGCCGGATCTGGCCCCTCGAAGGGGTCTGAAGCCAGTAACCGCAGGGCCTGCGCCCTGCACGAAGATGAACGCCGGATGGCTGCGCACAGCCGCTCACGGCGATGCTGGACGCACCTGCGTCGCGCGCCGGTGAGCATCGTTTTCGTTCAGAAAAAACCGGGGAGGTGCCGAAAACCGGATAGGTGCTCAAACACCGGGCAGGTGCCGACCGTGGGTCGGCACGGGGCACCTCAATAAGCCACGCCCAACCGCCGGTACAGCTTGGCCACCACCCACGCCGGCCCGATAAGCAGGTAGGTCAGGTCGGTGAGGAAGCTCGGCTTGCGCCCTTCGAATTTGTGGCCGATGAACTGTGCGATCCAGGCCACCACGAACACACCGATGGCCACCCACATCAGGTTGTGCAGGCCGATCTCGGCCTCCAGCAGGCGGCACAGGCAGCCGAACACGAACAGCAGCACCAGCATGCCGATGCCCAGCGAGCGCGACAGCCGGTTGTAGAAGCACCACGCGGCGAACATCGCAAAGGCCGACCAGATCCCGTTCTGGAACCAGGTGACCAGCGGCGGCAGGCACCACAGCAGGGCCACCACCGACCAGAGGATCGCCGGCACCGCCACCACGTGGATGTGCTGGTTCAGCACATTGCGGTGGTCGTCGGAATAGCTGGCGAAGTAGCGGTCGATCGGGCGCGCGACGGTGGTGGTGGTCATGTTCCCTCCCAGGATCGGCACAGCATACCGCCCCGGCGGGTAGAGCCGACCGTTGGTCGGCTGCCCCTCGCTCAGACGATCCCCATCGCGCTGCACGCGGTGGGCGACTCACGGCCGCGGCAGTCGACCAACGGTCGACTCTACCGCCGGGACCCCCGGCCATCACAGCCGGGGGCGCAGGCGAATCAGTCGACCGAGATGCCGGCCAGGCGCTGCAGCGCCTCGGCGTACTTGGCGCGGGTGCGCTCGATGATGTCGGCCGGGATGCTCGGGCCCGGGGCGGTCTTGCCCCAGTCCAGCGTCTCCAGGTAGTCGCGCACGAACTGCTTGTCGTAGCTCGGCGGGCTGGTGCCCACCTCGTACTCGTCGGCCGGCCAGTACCGCGAGGAGTCCGGGGTCAGCATCTCGTCCATGATGTACAGGCGACCGTCGGCATCGGTACCGAACTCGAACTTGGTGTCGGCCAGGATGATGCCGCGTTCGCGGGCGTAGTCGGCGGCGAACTTGTAGATGCGCAGGGTGGCATCACGCACGCGCTCGGCGAGGTCTGCACCCACGGCCTTCACCATGGCATCGAAATCGATGTTCTCGTCATGGTCGCCGACGGCGGCCTTGGTCGAGGGGGTGAAGATCGGCTCGGGCAGCTGCTCGGCCTGGCGCAGGCCATCGGGCAGGTCGATGCCGCTGCCCTTGCCGATGCGCTGGTAATCCTTCCAGCCACTGCCGATCAGGTAGCCGCGGGCGATGGCTCCCACCGGCACCGGCTTGAGCTTGCGGGTAACCACCGCGCGCTTGGCGTACAGGGCCGGGTCCACGCCCTCGGGCAGCACGCTGGCCACGTCGATACCGGTCAGGTGGTTGGGCATCAGGTGGGCGGTCTTGGCGAACCAGAAGTTCGACACCTGGCAGAGCATTTCGCCCTTGCCCGGGATCGGATCGGGCAGCACCACGTCGAAGGCCGACAGACGGTCGGTGGCGACCATCAGCAGGTAGTCCCCCGGCGGCGTGCCGGCGGGCAGCCGGTCGCGCGGAATGTCAAAAACATCACGCACCTTGCCGCGATGGCGCAAGGGCAGGCCGGGGAGATCGGATTGCAACAACGTGGTCGGCACGGGCACTCCTGGGGCTTGTCATGACAGCCGTCCAAGGGACCCTGAGGGCCCGCACAGACAGCGGGCGGCCTAGTGTAAAGCGGGTTGGGCCCGCTGTGACGTAAAATGAGGCTCCTTTGTTGCCACGGCCGCCCAGACGACCATGCGCTGGTACGGAAAACTGCTCGGATTCATCGCCGGGGCCCTGCTGTTCAGGCCCAATCCGCTGTTTGGTGCCGTGGTCGGGCTGCTGATCGGGCATGCCTTCGACGCCGACTGGTTCCGCCTGAACAAGGAGAACCCCTATCGCGAGCTGGGGCTGACCTCCGAGGCCACCGACGCCGAGATCGACCTGGCCTACCGCCGCCTGATGTCCCAGTACCACCCCGACAAGGTGGTCGGCGCCGCGCCGGAGCTGCGCCAGCAGGCCGAGCGCAAGTCGCGCCAGCTCAACGCCGCCTACGACCGCATCAAGACCCTGCGCAAGCGCTGAGCGCGCGCAGGGCGCCCCCTTTCCAAGTACTGAAGGCCCCGGCCATGTCCAACTGCATCATCGCCCCCTCCATCCTGTCCGCCAATTTCGCCCGCCTGGGGGAGGAAGTGGACAACGTGCTCGCCGCCGGTGCGGACTGGGTGCACTTCGATGTGATGGACAACCACTACGTGCCCAACCTGACCATCGGCCCGATGGTCTGCCAGGCCCTGCGCAAGCACGGCGTCACCGCGCCGATCGACGTGCACCTGATGGTGGAGCCGGTGGACCGCATCATTCCGGACTTCGCCGAGGCCGGTGCCACCTACATCAGCTTCCACCCGGAAGCCTCGCGCCACGTCCACCGCACCATCCAGCTGATCCGTTCGCTGGGCTGCAAGCCGGGCCTGGTGCTCAACCCCGGCACCCCGGTGGACATCCTGGACTGGGTGCTGGACGACCTGGACCTGGTGCTGCTGATGTCGGTCAACCCGGGCTTCGGCGGCCAGGCGTTCATTCCCTCGGCGCTGGACAAGCTGCGCGTGGTCCGCCAGAAGATCGATGCCAGCGGGCGCGACATCCGCCTGGAGATCGACGGCGGGGTGAAGGCCGACAACATCGGGGCGATCGCCGCCGCCGGTGCCGACGCCTTCGTGGCCGGCTCGGCGATCTTCAACGCCAAGACCAGCTACCAGGACGTGATCGCGCAGATGCGCCAGAACGTCGCCCAGGCGCGGGGCTGAGCCATGACGGTGGCTACCGTGAGCATCCGCGTGGCCACCGCCGACGATGCAGCGCTGATCCTGCGCTTCATCCGCGAACTGGCCCGCTATGAAAAGGCCGAGTCGTCGGTGCAGACCGACGAGGCCGGCATCCGTGCCAGCCTGTTCGGGCCGGCGGCCAAGGCGCACGCGCTGATCTGCGAATCCAACGGCGCGGCCATCGGCTACGCCGTGTATTTTTACAACTATTCCACCTGGCTGGGCCGCAACGGCATCTACCTGGAAGACCTGTACGTCAGCCCGGACAGCCGCGGCAGCGGTGCGGGCAAGGCGCTGCTGCAGCACATCGCGCGCATCGCGGTGGCTGAGGGCTGCGGGCGGTTTGAATGGTCGGTACTGGACTGGAACGAACCGGCGATCAAGTTCTATGAAGCGGCGGGGGCGAAGCCGCAGAGCGAGTGGACGGTGTACCGGATGGAAGGTGAGGCGTTGCGGACCTTCGCCGAAGGCTGAGCACCCGTAGAGCCGACCGTTGGTCGGCTGCGCTCATCGCAGGACAAAAAAAAGGCCGCACCCTGACGGATGCGGCCCTGGGAATACTCGGAGGCTGATCCTGCCTCCATCCATCGTCCCTGCTATGGCCTTCCATTCTCCGGCCCGCCGGTGACCGTTTGATGACGTTCACCGGCCTCGACGGCGGCCCTGCTAGCCTGCGCCTCCCCCTCTCGTGGAAGTGCTGCATGAGCCGTACCCGCTGGCGTCTGATCCTCAACGGCAAGTCCACCGGCAATACGGATCTGCGCGAGGCCGTGCACGCCCTGCGCGAGCGGGGGGTGCAGCTGGAGGTGCGGGTGACCTGGGAGGACGGTGACGCCGAGCGCTACGTGGCCGAGGCGATCGAGCACGGGGTGGATACGATCATCGCCGCCGGAGGCGACGGCACCCTGAGCGAAGTGGCCGAAACCCTGGCGCACCGGCCGGAGCCCGCCGACGCGCTGCCTTCGCTGGGGCTGGTGCCGCTGGGCACCGCCAATGATTTCGCCACCGCCGCGGGCATTCCCGATGCGCCGCTGGAGGCGCTGACGTTGATCGAACAGGAGGCCGCCCGCCCGGTCGACCTGCTGAACATCGATGCCGACGGCAAGCGCTGGTGGTGCGCCAATGTCGCCAGCGGCGGCTTCGGAACCGAGGTCACCGTGGAGACCGATGAAGGCCTGAAGAAGGTGCTCGGCGGCCTGGCCTATCTGGTGACCGGCATCTCGCGGCTGGGCCGGATCGATCCGATCCGTGCGCGCCTGCGCGCCCCCGGGTTCGACTGGGAAGGCGGCTTCATCGCGCTCGGCATCGGCAACGGGCGCCAGGCCGGCGGCGGGCAGGTGCTGTGCCCGGACGCCGTGGTCGACGACGGCCTGCTCGATGTCACCGTCATTCCCGAACTCACCGGTGAGGTCGCCTCCACCATCGGCGCGCTGCTCAAGGGCGGCAAGCAGGGCGCGCTCGAGCAGGTGGCCCATCGCGCCCGCGCGCCCTGGGTGGAGATCGAGGCCGAACAGCCGATCACCCTGAACCTCGACGGCGAGCCGGTGAAGGCCCGCCAGTTCCGCATCGAATGCGTGGCCGCGCGGGTCCGCATGCACCTGCATCCGGGCAGCCACCTGCTGTCGCCGCCCTGACCCAACGGGCCTGCCCGCCAGGGTTTCCCTCGCACCCCAGCTGCGATACAGTCACCGGGTGTCCATTCTGACGACCCCGCATACCCTTTCTTCCGCTCGCCGTTGGTGGCGATGGTGGCCTGTTGCCGTCGTCCGTCCCACCCCCGCCGCATCCCGGAAGGAAAGTCGTCTTGATCACGTTCGAGCAGTTCCAGCAGCAGGCCGCTGAAGGCCACACCCGCATCCCCGTCGTCCGCGAAGTGCTGTCCGACCTGGACACGCCGCTTTCGGTCTATCTGAAGCTCGCCGACGGCCCGCATACCTATCTGTTTGAATCGGTCGAGGGCGGCGAACGCTTCGGGCGCTATTCCATCATCGGCCTGCCGGCGCGCCGGGTGTATGCCTTCCATGGCCACACCCTGACCGTCAGCGAATCGGGCCAGGTGGTCGACACCCGTGAGGTGGCCGACCCGTTCGCCGAAGTCGAGGCGCTGCGCAGCGCCCATTCGGTGCCCAAACTCGCCGGCCTGCCGGGCTTCACCGGCGGCCTGGTGGGCTGGTTCGGGTTCGAGTGCATCGGTTACATCGAACCGCGCCTGGCGCCGCCGCGGGGCCGCGACGAACTGGGCACGCCGGACATCCTGCTGCTGCACTCCGAAGAGCTGGCGGTGTTCGACAACCTAAAGGGCCGCCTGTACCTGATCGTGCACGCCGACCCGGGCCAGCCCGGGGCGTGGGACCAGGCGCAGGCCAAGCTCGATGCGCTGGTGGCCAAGCTGCGTGCACCGGGCGCGGGCTACCCGGCGCCGATCACCCGCGACGTGCTCGACGAGAACGACTTCGTCTCCGGCTTCACACGCGAAGGCTTCATTGCGGCAGTCGACAAATCCAAGGAATACATCCGCGCCGGCGACATCTTCCAGGTGGTGCTCAGCCAGCGCCTGAGCGTGCCGTTCAAGGCGCGCCCGGTGGATGTGTACCGCGCGCTGCGCGCGCTGAATCCGTCGCCGTACATGTACTTCCTGGATACCGGGGATGTGCAGGTGGTGGGCTCCTCGCCGGAAATCCTGGTGCGCCTGCAGGATGGCAACGTCACTGTGCGCCCGATCGCCGGCACCCGCCCGCGCGGGGCCACGGTGGAAGAAGACAACGCGCTGGAAGCCGAACTGCTGGCCGATCCCAAGGAGCGCGCCGAGCACCTGATGCTGATCGACCTGGGCCGCAACGATGCGGGCCGCGTCTCGCAGGCGGGCACCGTGGAAGTGGGCGAACAGTTCGTGATCGAGCGCTACAGCCACGTCATGCATATCGTCAGCGAAGTGACCGGGAAGCTGCAGCCGGGCCTGAGCTACGCCGACGTGCTGCGTGCGACCTTCCCGGCCGGCACGGTCAGCGGCGCACCGAAGATCCGCGCGCTGGAAGTGATCCGCGAGCTGGAGCCGATCAAGCGCAACGTCTACGCCGGCAGCATCGGCTACATCGGCTGGCATGGCGACGCCGACACCGCCATCGCGATCCGCACCGCCGTCATCAAGGACGGCCGCCTGCACGTGCAGGCCGGTGCGGGCATCGTGTACGACTCCGATCCCGGCAAGGAATGGGACGAGACGATGAACAAGGGCCGCGCGTTGTTCCGTGCCGTTGCGCAGGCGGCGAAGGGACTGTAAGCCGGGGTGCCCCAGTGGCGCCCCTCAATCATGCCGCCACAACGCTTGATGAGCGCAGGTGGCGGCACGTATGAATTCACTGCGGCACCAGGCGCGTGTCTTGCTGTCACTAGCGGTTGTCTTGCCTGCTGGCTTTGCTCGCAGCGTCAGTGCCCAAAATACGGAACTGAGTGGTGCCGATGAGTTGGAATTCGGTCGCCTGGCCTAGTGGAGCGCCGAGTGTGACAACGGCAGTGACATCCGCTGCCGCACCGCCCCAATTTCTCAGATAGGACGCGTCGATCAGTCCCGCAACGGCGACAGACTGGCCAGGTGCCAGCACCGTCAGGTTCGACAGCAAGGCGCCATCTCGCATGTGCGTCGGCTGGATCAGGGAGCGGGGGCTGCGGTTGTCACGCAGCTTGACCATCGGACCGGCATGGCGGATGAACTCCAACGGCAGCTGGATCGGGGCGCCCGTCTTGTTCTTGATGAAGACGTCGAAATGGATGTTGCGCGACCTGAAAACGCAGGGCGTTTGGTTCCTGCAGGCGGCAGTCACTTCGAAGTCCGGATTGCTGTCCATGGGGCGATCGCCCGCGCTGAGTAAGCCACTGACGCTCATGGCGAAGCAGAAGAGTAGTTGACGCCGCATTTGATACGCCTTCCCGCCTGCCAACCTTATGTCACCGGCGCGTAGTATCCAGAGCCTGCGCCACATCGTCACCGACAATCCGGAGGGTCGCAGTGCCCATCGGCCGAAAATTACTGCTGCCGTCCGTCGGCGCATTGATTGATACATCTGCGGTCACATCCAGGCGCCGCCCGCCAAACGCTTCAAGTTCGTGCCGGGTGATGAGGCCGGAGATCGAAACAGACTGGTCGGGCGCCACTACCGTGACGTTCGACAGCAACGCCATACAAAGTGCTACTCGACAGATGTCACAGGCCTAATTCAGCGGCTTTCCTCGACGTCCTTGCCTATGATACGGAGCGTGGTTTCACCGATCAGGCGGAACTTGAAGGTTCCGTCCAGCGGAGCGGATATCTTTATGTTTGCCGTAATATCCACAGATGATCCGCCCCACTCCTCAAGCTGGGCGGCGCTGATCGATCCCGGTACCGAAGCAGATTGACCTGGTTGGAGGAGGGTAACGTTGTTCAGCAATTTCTCATCCCGCATACCCGATGGGACCGATTCTGAGTAGTCGCGCCTGTTGTCATGCAGGACGATGTACGGGCCGCCGTGTTGAATGAAATCCAGAGGGAACTTGATCGCCGTGTTGCTGACATTTCTTACGGTGACAATGAAATCGACATCGTCATGATCAAAAATACAGCGGGAACTTTCTGAGCAAGCGGCACTGACCTCAAAGTCCGGATTTGTATTCATGGGTTGGATCTCCGTGCTTGCGCTGCTGCTCAAGAGGATGGCGGCATGAAGGATCAACTGATGGTGCATGTTAATTCCCTTCCTATCGCGAGGCTGAGCGCCTTCTGTGCTTCCAGGGCGATTGGCCAAGCATGTCTTGTTTCTGTGGTGGTGTTGCCTGAAGTCGACATGATGGTGGCTGTTGGATCAGATGCGGGTTTGACCGCAGGAAGCTGGATAACCACTTCGGCAAGTGTGCCGTCGCTTGCATAATAGCGTAGGGTCCAATCTTCATCGGCGTAGGCATACTCGTCAGCAATCCCAACGCAATGCGCGTACTCGTGGGCAAGTGTCCAGGCATCGGTGTCTTTCCAGACGTTCACCTGCAGGCTCACAACATTCTCGTGCACCGAAGTTGCAGCAACATTCATCGTGTAGTCGTGTCCACTGCTCACCCATTCGACCTTGTACCTTATGGGGAAGGTCAGCTCGCCACACAACGGGTCGGTCACTGCCAACGTGAATTTATCGTTCCATAGCTCCTCAATACCTCTCTCCATCCGTGCTTTCAGTGCATTGATATGAGCTTCCGTGACACGGGGTTCCTGGATGCTCTCCAGGCGTGCAATCTTGAGCTTCACAATGACGTCAACGTCGCCAGTGCTGCGCAGCGGAATGGCGATCCGGTATCGACGCTCAAAGCTGAAGTTCCGGGCTGCTCCTCCAGGACCATAGACTTGATAGTAGCGGCCATGCGCATTCGCGGCGACCCTGATGCTGTGGTCAGCGGCCCAGCAAGCCGGCCCCGTTGGTCTGCGCCGGCCAAGCTCGGACCGTGTTGTTGAGGTCGGTGATGCAGGTTGAATCGTGGCGTCTGGTCGGTGTGGTGTTTCTCGTCGTGGCGTGGCCGTTGTTCTTGCAGTAGATGCGCCCTCATCCACAAACACCAACGACTGGCGCCCCGCAATCAACTGGCACCCACAACTCACCCAGTCACCATGCCTGGCCGCTGCGTTGCCATCCACAATCAGCGTGCCATCGCCGGTAATGATGGTGCCAGGGCCGTGCGTCGGGCAGAGGGTACGGTCGCCCACGCGGGCCATGGGCTGCCCATCGATATCGGTGAACGGCGAGCCGGTAACCACGCTGCCGCCACTGCTGAGTCCGTCGCCCACGACGATCAACACTCGCGCCATCCTGGCGCTCCTGTGCTGCTGAAAGTGCCGGGAAGGGTGGCGGTCAGAAATGGCGGCCTCAACTGCGCAGGTCGGTAAGTGCAGGGCGGGTCACAGACCAGCGGGGGCCAATCCGCTGGTCTGGGACGCAGCCCCATCATTGCCGTGGCAATTGCGTCACCCGTGGCGCTGCCCCTGAATGCCATGCCCCGATCTGGACCTGCCCGCATCCTCCGCGCCCCGGCAGCCGGGATCTGATACGCTTAGCCGCGTACGCAGCTACGGCCCCTCAGGGCCTCTGCATCCGGTTGAAACCTCAGAGCTATCCCATGACCCGCACCGCGCTGAACAACGTAGCCAAGTGGTGGCGCTTCCAATAGGAAGCGGCAGGTCGTCGCGGTCCCGGACCGCACCTTGCCGCCGTATCGGCGGGCAAGATCCAGTTCAACGCTCCCCGGCACGGCGGCTCCCTCAAACAGGAGCTGATGCAGTGCTGCACCATGGCGTACCCCAGCAGAGTGCCTGTTCCCCGACGCGGCCTTCGGCTGCGTGCGGCAGGGGACCGCATGCGCGGTCGCTGCGGATCCGGCCTGTCTGTTCATCGACCGTCGTACACGACCACCCCTCCTCACCAATGACAAGGAATACCGCATGAAGCTGCTGAGCGCATTGCTGTTGTCATCGACGCTTGCCGTGGTGGCCGGGCCCGCATGGGCACAGGCCAACACCATTCCCTCGCAGCCCCATCTGCTGGTCAAGGGCAGCGCCACGCGGACGGTGATGCCGGACCGCTTCACGGTGAAGGTGGCGCTGGAATCGATCGACATGCAGACCGACACCGCCCGCGCCCGCGTACAGGCCAACGCCGAGCGGGTGCTGCAGCTGTTTGCCCGGCACGGTGCCATCGAGGGCACCGTGCGCGCCGCCAACCTGAGCATCTCGCCCTCTACGCGCTATCGCAACGATGAGGAGGTGTTCAACGGCACCGCCGCCCGGCGCGACCTGAAGGCCGAATTCCCGGACGCGCAGGCCCTGAAAGCCTTCCTGGGCGAGCTGAAGGCCAGCCGCGAGGTTCAGGTCAGTACCGCTGAACCCACGTACTCGGGTGAAAGCCGCCTGCGTGGCGAACTGAAGGCCGAGGCTGCCGCGCAGACGCGCGAATCGGCCAAGGGCCTGGCCGGCGCATACGGCACGAAGATCACCGGCCTGTACAGCATTTCCGACGTCGCACCGAACTTCGCTTATGGCGTGCAGGCCGGCACCTGGGGCACGCCCGGCCGGGATGGCTTCGGCGACGGTGGAGAAAGCACAACGCTGGACAGGGTGGCCGTGACCGGATCGCGCTATCGCGCGTCGTCGGGCGGCGAACTGCTCACCGCCGCGCCCATCACGTACACGGAAAACGTGTACGCCATTTTCCTCATTCAAGACGGACCCTGACCATGTTGTTGATGCTCGACAACTACGACAGCTTCACCTACAACCTCGTGCAGTACCTGCAGACGCTGGGCGCCGAGGTCAAGGTGGTGCGCAACGACGCCTTGAGCGTCGATGAGATCGCCGCGCTCGCCCCCGAGCGCATCGTGATTTCGCCCGGCCCGTGCACGCCCAACGAAGCGGGCGTGTCGCTGGAGCTGATCCGCCGGCTCGGCCCGACCACGCCGATTCTCGGCGTGTGCCTGGGCCACCAGAGCATCGGCCAGGTCTACGGCGGCGATGTCATCCGCGCCACCAACATCATGCACGGCAAGACCTCGCCGATCCGGCATGAGGGCCGCGGCGTGTTCGCTGGCCTGCCGGACCGCTACCAGGCCACGCGCTACCACTCGCTGGTGGTGGACAAGACCACGCTGCCGGACTGCCTGGAAGTGACCGCCTGGACCGAGAACGAGGACGGCAGCATCGAAGAGATCATGGGCCTGCGCCACCGCGATCACCCGGTCGAAGGCGTGCAGTTCCACCCCGAGTCGATCCTCACCGAGCATGGCCACGCCCTGCTGAAGAACTTCCTGCAGCGCTGAGCGCGCCGCACCCGCACCACAAAGGACCCCCGCATGACCTTCTCCCCCCAGGAAGCCCTGCAGCGCACCATCGAGCACCGCGAAATCTTCTTCGACGAAATGGTCGACCTGATGCGCCAGGTGATGCGCGGTGACGTCTCGCCGGTGATGACCGCCGCGATCCTCACCGGCCTGCGGGTCAAGAAGGAAACGGTGGGCGAGATCGCCGGCGCGGCCACGGTGATGCGTGAGCTGGCGTTGGCCGTGCCGGTGGAGGACAAGACCCACTTGGTGGACATCGTGGGGACCGGCGGCGACGGCTCGCACACCTTCAACATCTCCACCTGCGCGATGTTCGTGGTGGCGGCGGCCGGCGCCAAGGTGGCCAAGCACGGCAACCGCAGCGTGTCGTCCAAGTCCGGCAGCGCCGATGCGGTGGAAGCGCTGGGCGCGGTCATCGACCTGCGCCCGGACGAGGTGGCCCGCGCCATCACCGAGACCGGTATCGGCTTCATGTTCGCGCCGATGCACCACCCGGCGATGAAGGTGGTGGCACCGGTCCGCCGCGAGATGGGCGTGCGCACCATCTTCAACATCCTCGGCCCGCTGACCAACCCGGTGGGCGCCACCAACGTGCTGATGGGCGTGTTCCACCCCGATCTGGTCGGCATCCAGGCGCGCGTGCTGCGCGAGCTGGGCGCCGAACGTGCGCTGGTGGTGTGGGGCCGCGACAACATGGACGAGATCTCGCTGGGCGCCGGCACGCTGGTGGGCGAGCTGCGCGACGGCAAGGTGCGCGAGTACGAGATCCACCCGGAAGACTTCGGCATTGCGATGTCGGCCAGTCGCAACCTGAAGGTGGCCAACCCCGACGAGTCGATTGCGATGCTGCGCGCGGTGCTCGACAACCAGCCCGGCCCGGCGCTGGATATCGTGGCACTCAACGCCGGTGCGGCCCTGTATGTGGCCGGCGTGGCCGACAGCATCGCCGACGGCCTGGCCCGCGCCCGGGCGGCCATTGCCGACGGCAGTGCCCGTTCGCGCATGGCGCAGTACGTGGCGGCCACCCAGCGCATCCGCGCGGACGGCTGAGCCGTCCGTTTCACGCTTTGCCCATGGCTGGCCGATAATGGCCGGCCTGAAGGACCCTGACTGACATGAGCGACAAGAGCGACATCCTCGACACCATCCTGGCCCGCAAGGCCGAAGAAGTGGCCGCGCGCCGCGCGCAGGTGCCGTTGGAGGCGCTGATCGCCCGGGTCGAGCAGGCGCCGCCGGTGCGGGGCTTTGCCGACGCGCTGCGCGCCTCGATCGCCGCCGGCAACCCGGCGGTGATTGCCGAGGTGAAGAAGGCCAGCCCGTCCAAGGGCGTGATCCGGGCCGACTTCCACCCGGCCGACATCGCGGTCAGCTACGAGTTCGGCGGCGCCAGCTGCCTGTCGGTGCTGACCGACGTGGACTTCTTCCAGGGCAGCGATGCCTACCTGCAGCAGGCCCGCGACGCGTGCACGCTGCCGGTGCTGCGCAAGGACTTCGTGATCGACGCCTACCAGGTGTACGAGGCGCGCGTGCTTGGCGCCGACTGCATCCTGCTGATCGTGGCGGCGCTGGACGACCGCCAGCTGGCCGCGCTGTCCGACCTGGCCATGCAGCTGGGCATGGACGTGCTGGTGGAAGTGCACGACATCGACGAGCTCGAGCGCGCCATCCAGGTGCCGGTGCCGCTGATCGGCATCAACAACCGCAACCTGCGCACCTTCGAGGTCTCGCTGCAGACCACCCTGGACATGCGCCAGGCGGTGCCGCGCGATCGGCTGCTGGTGACCGAAAGCGGGATCCTGGGTGCCGACGACGTCAGCCTGATGCGCAACGCCGGCGTGCATGCCTTCCTGGTCGGTGAGGCGTTCATGCGGGTGGAAGAGCCCGGCGAGGGCCTGCGTCAGCTATTCTTCAGCGCATGACTGCGATCTACCCAACGCCGCGCGACGACGCCCCGCTGGTGGTCTTCGATTTCGATCACACCCTCTACGACGGTGATTCGGGCAGCCACCTGTTCGCCTGGCTGATCAAGCGCAACCCCCTGCGGCTGCTGGTCGCGCTGCTGGCCACCCCGATCCTGGGCCCGCTGGTGGCGCTGCTGCCCACCCGCCGCCGCGGGATTTCCGGGTATGTGTGGATCGCCACCTTCGGCCTGCACCGCGCCCGTGACCTCAACAAGGCCATCGACCGCTACGTGCTCACCCATGAGGCCGACATCCGCCGCCGGCTGCTGCCGGTGGCGCTGGACGTGTTCGCCCAGCACCGTGACCAGGGCGACCGGGTGGTGGTGGCCACCGGCGCGCCGCCGGAGCTGGCCCGCGCCATCCTCACCTTTGTCGCCCACCAGGGCGTGCCGGTGATCGGCACCGAGGTGGGCCCGTGCCTGGGCGCGGTGGTTGCCACCCGCCACTGCCACAACGAAGAGAAGATGCGCATGCTGCGCGAGCGCGGCTACGGCGAGATCGCCATTGCCTACTCCGACAGCAGCGCCGACCTGCCGCTGCTGCTGGCCGCCAAGGCGCCGGTGGTGGTGAACCCGAAGGCCTCGCGGGTGGCGCACTTCCGGCAGGTGCTGCCGCCGGGTACGCCGATTCTCAACTGGGGCTGCGTCGATCGAGCGGGCGACCCGGTCTGACTGGCGCGATCAAGGATGCGTCTGGCGCCATCCCGGCGGGATGACGCAACCGGCTCAGGCCGCGCGCCACTGCAGCACTGCCTGGCCGATCTGGAACAGGCTGATGGCCAGGACCAGCACGCCCACGGCCACCAGCACCCAGCGCTCCTTGACCCGCTTCACCAGCAGCGCGGCGACCGGCGCGGCCATCATCCCGCCGATCAGCAGCCCGGCGACGATGTTCAGGTACTGCAGGCCCATGGTCAGCAGGAAGGTGATCGATACCGCCAGGGTGACCACGAATTCGGCGGCGTTGACCGTGCCGATGGTGGTACGCGCCTGGCCGCCCCGGGCCAGCAGGGTGGAGGTGGCCACCGGGCCCCAGCCGCCGCCGCCGCTGGCATCCAGCAGGCCGGCGAAGAAGCCCAGCACCGGCACCCGCTTCACTTCCTGGGCGGGCATCAGCCGCCCGGCCGCGCGCAGCAGGATGAAGATCGCCAGCACCAGCAGGTAGCAGTAGATGAACGGGCGGATGAACTCCCCGGGCAGCTGGGTCAGCACGTAGGCACCGACGACCCCGCCCACCGCGCCCGGCAGGGCCAGGCGCAGGAACAGGCGGCGGTCGACATTGCCGGCCACCAGATGGGAGACCCCCGATGCGCCGGTGGTGAACACTTCAGCGGTATGGATGCTGGCGCTCACCGCCGCCGGGGGCAGGCCCATGCTGAGCAGGATCGAGGACGAAATCAGCCCGAAGGCCATCCCCAGGGCGCCGTCGACCAGCTGCGCGCCCAGGCCGATCAGGATGAACCAATAGAATTCGCTGCCAAGCTCCATGGCCCCAGCCTACCGGGAAACGCCAGGGGCGTGCCGGCCCCTGTCCGGCACCTCCGGGCAGCCCGGGCCCGGCGAAAGGCCGGGAGGCGTGTCGGATAGCGTGCGGGGCGGCATGCGGGGTGGCGTGCGGGGTAGCCGACCAACGGTCGGCTCTACCTGGCGGGTGCGGTCAGCGGGTGCCGTACAGGACCACGGTCTTGCCGCGGGCGTGCAGCAGGCCGTCGGTCTGCAGCTTCTTGAGCACGCGGCCGGCCATTTCCCGCGAGCAGCCGACCAGCCGGGCCAGTTCCTGGCGCGACACGCGCAGCTGGGTGCCCTGCGGGTGGCTCATGGCCTCCGGCTCGCGGGACAGGTCGTGAAGGGTGCGCACGATACGGTCGGTAACGTCCAGGAACGCCAGCCGGCTGGCCTTGCGGCTGGTGTCCAGCAGGCGCTTGGAGATCTGCTGGCCCAGCGCATACAGCAGCCGCGGGGCATCGGCCGAGAGCGGGCCGAGGAACAGCTGGTGCAGGCGCTCGTAGCTGATTTCAGCCAGTTCACAGGGGGTGCGGGTGCGCAGGATCACCTCGCGGCGGTCCGATTCGACGAACAGGCCCATCTCGCCGACGAACTCACCTGAACCGAAGTAGCCGAGGACCAGCTCGCGGTCGTCCTCTTCCTCAGCAATTATAGAGACCGAGCCACTGATCACGTAATAAAGGGTGCCAGCCGGGTCTCCGGGGCGGAACACGTCGGTACGGGCGGGATAGCGGCGACGATGGCTGTGGGCCAGAAACCGGTCGATGGTGGCGATATCCAGGGCCAGTGGACTTGCGGCAAGGCGCACTGTTGACACGGTTGAGGCGCTCCCTTTGCTCATGAACAATTCACGGCTATGTGCCGCGAGCTTAACGATCCGATTTGTTAAGGGCAAACAAAGCACAGCTACTCGTGTCAATGCAAGTTTCGCCCCCGATCACTTTGCCCCATAATTCCCCCTTTCCCACCACTCACAGGATCGACCGCCGTGGTCAAGCCGTTGCCTCGCCTCAGGTTGCAGGGTTTCAACAACCTCACCAAGGCGCTGAGCTTCAACATCTATGACGTGTGTTACGCGCGCACCGAAGAGGAGCGTCAGCGTTACATTGAATA
>Ga0160450_100276_pt1 | contig 34608 bp, 27 predicted proteins | sample HID1975K_E1MG_FD_108257 | JGI IMG/M metagenome (GOLD analysis project Ga0160450, IMG submission 108257) | Enriched soil microbial communities from UW Madison campus, WI, USA - HID1975K_E1 MG | ecosystem: Environmental > Terrestrial > Soil > Unclassified | place: USA: Madison, Wisconsin...
CGTCGACGCCCTCAAGGCGACCGGGTACGAAGGCAGCCTCGAGACGGTGTTCGGGCGAGCGCAGATCGTCGGCGGCATCGCCATGCTCTCGGGCTCGGTGCTCGGCGGCATCGTCGCGCAGGCGACCAACCTGGGCGTGCCGTTCCTCATCCGGGGCGGCATCCTCGTGCTGATGCTCGTCGTCGCCGCCCTGCTGATGCACGACCTGGGCTTCGAGCCCGACCGCAGTGAGCGCCCGATCCGTGCCACCCGCACGGTCCTGCGCAACTCCGTCCGGTACGGCCTCGGCGACCCGCCGGTGCGCTGGCTCATGCTGACGAGCCCGTTCACCGCCGGCGTCGGCATCTACGTCTTCTACGCCCTGCAGCCGTACCTGCTCGAGCTGTGGGGCGACGAGAAGGCGTACACGATCGCCGGACTCGCCGCCGCCCTGCTGTCGGGCGCCGCCATCGTCGGCGGCGCGCTCGCTCCCCGGGTGCGCGCGCTGGTCCGGCGGCGCACGTCGGTGATCCTGCTGGCCACCGTGGCGAGCGCACTCGTGCTCGTCGGGCTCGGGTTCGTGCAGAACTTCTGGGTCGCCGTCGCCCTGGTGGCGCTGTGGGGCATCGCGTCGGCGCTCGACGACCCGGTGCACCGTGCCTACCTCAACGACATGATCCCGTCGAAGCAGCGGGCGACGGTGCTCTCGTTCGACTCGCTGATGGGCTCCGCCGGCGGGGTCGTCTTCCAGCCGGCGCTCGGCCGCGCCGCCGATGTCGGCGGCTACGGCACGTCGCTGATCTGGAGCGGCGTGATCTCGGCCGTCGCCGTGCCGTTCGTGCTGCTGAGCCGGGCGCAGCGACCGGCGGCCGACACCGCCCGCCAGGTCACGGGCGAACCGGACCCGGCCGGCGGAACGGAGGCGTGACGGCATCCCCTCTCCGGGAGTATGTTCGCGCCATGAAGCGAATGTGGCCGTGGCTCGCGCTGGGCGTGCTGTTGGCGCTGGTCGGCGCGGTCTGGACCCTGCAGGGGCTGAACGTGCTCGGCGGATCGGCGATGAGCGGATCGCCGCTGTGGGCGACGATCGGGCCGATCGTGCTCATCGCCGGCGTCGTGCTGATCGTCGTCGCGATCGTGGTCTCGCGCCGGCGCAAGGCGGGCTAGCGCACACGCGCCCCGACGTCAGCCGTTGTCGCCGGTGACGTCGATCAGCACCTTGCCCACGGCGCCCTGCTCGACGGCGTCGTGCGCGGCGGCGGTGTCGTGCAGCGGGAACCAGGTCAGCGGCAGCCCGGCCGCCTCGCCGACGGGGAGCGCACCGTCGCGCAAGGCCGCGGTGATGTCTTCGGCGGCGGCCGACAGCGCCTCTTGGCCCACGGTGTACAGCAGCAGGCCCTGGAGGCGGACGTTCTTCGCGAAGGTCGGCCGCACCGGGATGGTCGCCTGGTCGCCGCCGTTGTCGGCGTAGTACGCGATCGAGCCGTGGTTGGCGACCACCCGCCCGTCGAGCTCGGCGTTCTGCGTGAGCGACACCTCGACGATGTGGTCGACGCCGTCAGGGGCGAGGGCGGAGATCTGCGCGACGGCATCGGCCTGCCGATAGTTCACGACGTGGTGCGCACCGGCGGCCTTCGCGAGGGCGGCCTTCTCGTCGCTGGAGATCGTGGCGATCACGGTCGCTCCGGCCCACACGGCGAGCTGGATGGCGGCGTGCCCGACGGCACCCGCTCCCCCGGCCACCAGCACGACACGCCCGTCGAGCGATCCCGGCGAGAGCCGCGCGGGTCCGGACTCGTGCACGGTGAGCGCGCGGTGCGCCGTCATCGCGGGCACCCCGAGGCTGGCCGCGACATCGAAGCCGACGGCGTCCGGCAGCGTCACCGCCCGCTCGGCCGGGAGGACGGTGTACTCCTGTGCCGTGCCGGTGGGGCGCTGATGCTGCGCGAGATACAGCCACACGCGGTCGCCGACCGAGAGCTGCGTCACGCCGTCACCCACCGCGTCGACGACGCCGGCGCCGTCCTGGTTGGGCACGATCTCGTCGAACGCGGGCTTCTGGCCGCTGCCGGCCCGGGCCTTCCAGTCCGTCGGGTTCACGCCCGACACGGTGACCCTCACGCGCACCTCCCCGGGTCCAGGGGCTGCGGGTTCACGGTCCGCGAGGGAGAGGACGGAAGACGTGCCGGTGCGGGAGTACACGATCGAGCGCATGCGAAGACACAACCTCCGAAAGGCGTCGACCCTTCCCAACAACGGCCGACGGTGACGGATGCGTTCGCGGCATCCGTCACCGTCGTGCCGCGCGCTGCGCCCTGCGCGCACGCGACACTCAGCCCTTCACAGGCTCCCGCACCTCTGCGGCGGGCTCAGCGGGGGCCGCGTGCTCGTCCACCGTGCGCGCGTTGGTCAGCGTGAGCGCGCCGATGCCCGAGATGAGCCCGACGGCGACGGCCAGCACGATGAACACGAGCTGCTCGCCGTGGAAGAAGGATGCCGTCAGCTCGGGGCTCCACGCCCCGTCGGGCAGCACCGTCGTGACGAGCACGGCGATGAGCGTGCCGACCACCGCGGTGCCGATGCTGGTGCCGACCTCCTGCGCCGTGTCGTTCATGGCCGCGCCCATCGAGGTGCGGTTGTCGGGCATCGCGCCGACCAGCGCGACGGCGCAGATCGTCATGACGGTGCGCAGGCCGATGGTCATCACGACCATCGCGATGGCGATCGCCACGTAGGTCTGCTCGACGCCCCACGCCATGAGGCCGAGGCCGGCCGCCAGCAGCGCCGCGCCGACGAGGCACGCGATGCGGTGGCCGAAGCGCCGCACGAGCCACTCGGTGATCGGCGTCGCGAGGATCATCGTGGCGATGATCGGCAGGTTCGCGAGGCCCGCCTGCAGCGGCGACCAGCCCCACGCGTACTGGAAGTGCAGGATCAGCGCGAACATCACGCCCGCCATGGCGACCGAGGTGCCGATCTGCGCGATCGACGCTCCTCGCACGGTGCCGAGGCGGAACAGCTTCAGGTCGAGCATCGGCGACGCCGCGCGCCGCTCCCGGATGATGAAGAGGACGAGGGATGCCGCGGCCCCGAGCGCGACGGCGACCGTGATCGGCGACATCCACCCGTTCTCGATGCCGCTCGTGAGCGAGTAGCAGGCGAGACCGATGGTCAGGATGCTGAGGGCCGCGCCCGGCAGGTCGAGACGGTCCTTCGTGAGGCCGTCGGCGGTGTCGGCCGGCACGCCGAAGTGGACGCCGAGGGCGGCGATGAGGGCGATCGGGGCGTTCACGAGCAGCAGCCACTGCCACGGCAGGTGCGCGAGCATCGTGCCGCCGAGGAGTGGCCCGAGGACGAAGCCCGACATGCCGACGACCATCATCAGCGTGATGGCGCGCATGCGCAGCTTCTCGTCGTCGAACAGGCGGAACACGAGTGAGTTGGTGATGGGCGCCATCGCGGCGGCGGCGACCCCGAGCGCGGCCCGCAGCGCGATGAGCTCGCCCGTGGAGTTCACGAGCAGCACGGCGAGGCTCACGAGGCCGAACAGCGCGAGGCCGATCTGCAGCACGCGGCGTCGCCCGAGGCGATCGGCGATCGAGCCGGCCGTCAGCAGCAGCCCTCCGAAGGTGAGCGAGTAGGCGCCGGTGATCCACTGCAGCGACGTCGTGTCGCCGCCGAGCTCGCGGCCGATGGTCGGCAGAGCGATCGAGAGCAGCGTGTTGTCGACCATCTCGACGAAGAACGCGAGGCAGAGCGCGGCGAGGGGGATCCACGCGGCCTTCATGGACGTGTAGGTGCGGGAGGTGGGGGTGATGGGTGCGGGGCTCACGGCGACTCCTCGGATCGAGCAGCGAATCGAACAGTGTTCGTTGTTCGAACACCGTTCGATAGAATAGAACAATGTTCGATAACACGCAAGCGCCTCCCCTCACGGCGGCGGGTCCTGTGGTGGGATGGAGCCATGGCAACAGCCCCGCAGCCCGGTGAGGCGGCCCCGCGCACGCGTGGACCGCGCACGCGAACCCGCGCCTCGCACTCGCTCGAGTCCGTGCTGGCGGGAGCGGTCGAGATCCTCGACGAGTCCGGCGCGCAGGGGCTCACGATCCGGGCGCTGGCCGCACGCCTGGGCGGCGGCGTCGCGAGCGTCTACTGGTACGTGTCAGGACGCGACGAGCTGCTCGATCTCGCCGCCGACTCCGTGCTCGGCGGCGTGCTCGAGGCGACCGCCGACCTCGGCGACGGCGACCCCATCGACAACCTGCGCACGATCGCCGTGGCGATGTTCGACGCGATCGTCGACCGTCCGTGGCTCGGGGCCTACGTCTTGCGCGACACCGCCATCCAGACCCACTCGCTCCAGCTGTACGAGCGGATCGGCGAACAGGTGATGCGCCTCGACCTCACACCCCGGCAGTCCTTCCACGCGACGTCCGCCGTCGTCGGCTACGTCATCGGCACCGCCGCCGACATGGGCCAGGAGCCGCCCGAGGCCGTCGTCTCGGGCCAGCTGACCAAGGAGCAGTACATGGCGACCGCCACCGCGCAGTGGCGGGCGCTCGACAGGACGCAGTTCCCCTACATCCACCACATCATCGACGAGTTCGACGGCCACGACGACCGCGACCAGTTCGTCGGCGGCCTCGACCTGCTGCTGTCGGGCCTGCGCCTGCAGGCCGGGCGCTGACGACGGATCCCCGGGCCCGCGGTGCCTCGACCGCGATCCCGGGGATCCGCTCACACGAGCCTCAGCCGATCGACGCCGCGGCGGCACGGATGGCCGCGAGCGCGGCCTCGGGCTGCGACACCATCGACACGTGCGACGCGTCGACCTCGCTGATCGTCGCGCCCGCACGCTCGGCCATGCGGCGCTGCGTGTCGATCGGGATGACGAGGTCCTGCGTGCCGAGCACCGCCCAGCTGGGGATCGTCTTCCACGCCGGCGCGGCCGACGGCGTCACGTTCGCGACGAAGGATGCCGGGCGCTGCGTCGCGACGATCGTCCAGCGGTCGGCCTCGGGGAGGTCCTGGGCGAACGCGGTGTGCACGGTCTCGGGCTTGAGGAACGCTTCGGCGGCGCCCTCGGGAGCACCCGGGTAGCCGGCGACGTCGAGCACCGTCGTGGGGTCGGCGACGGCCAGCGCCGAGCCGGACCCCTCGAGGATGCCCACGACCGTCTCGCCCTCGTCGGGGATGAACGCGTCGACGTAGACGAGCGCCCGCACGTCTCCGCCCTGCGCGCCGGCGTTGGTGATGACCGCGCCGCCGTACGAGTGCCCGACGAGCACGACCGGTCCGCTGGTGCGCTGCGCCAGGAACGACGCGATGTACGCCGCATCGGACTGGAGTCCGCGCAGCTCGTTCGGCGGCGCAAGGACGGTGTAGCCCTCGGCCTGCAGCGGCACGCTCACGGCGTTCCAGCTGGATGCATCCGCCCACGCGCCGTGCACGAGGACGATGGTCGGCTTGGTTTCTGACATACGACTTCCCATCGGTGATGCCGCCTCTCGGCGACGGTTGATGATTCGGTCACGTCACGTGCTGCCCCAGACGCGCTATCGCACAACATAGAGGCGAGCCCTGGCCCCGCGCCAGAGTCTGATGTCGAAACGCTTTCCGAACAGGTGCCGGCAACAGGTCGCCTATTCTTGGATGCCGTCCATCAAACTCCTTTCCCTCCCCGAGGTCCCTGTGCTGCGTACGCTGCTGAAGTCCAAGCTCCACCGCGCGACCGTGACGGGCGCCGACCTCAACTACGTCGGCTCCATCACGATCGACGAGGATCTGCTCGACCTCGCCGACATCCTGGAGAACGAGCAGGTGCACGTCGTCGACATCAACAACGGCGCCCGCTTCGAGACGTACACGATCGCCGGAGCGCGCGGCTCGGGCGTCGTGCAGATCAACGGCGCAGCCGCCCGGCTGGTCCACACCGGAGACGTCGTCATCGTCATGTCTTACGCGCAGTACGACCGCGACGAGATCGCCGGCCATGAACCCGTGGTCGTCGATCTCGGCGAGTCCGAGCCGGGTGTCGGCGCCAACCGCGTGATCCGGGTGCTCGCGCACGCCGGCTGACCCGCACCACACGCGGACCTGCCAGGCTGGCGGGGATGCACATCGACACCGCGCTCGTCTCCGCCCTCGTCGCAGAGCAGTTCCCCCGCTTCGCAGACCTCCCCGTCCGGCCGGTCCCCCGCCAGGGCTGGGACAACCGCACGTTCCGCCTCGGCGATGAGCTGTCGGTGCGCCTCCCCAGCGCCGAGGGCTACGTCGCCGCGGTCGCGAAGGAGGAGCGCGCGCTGCGGTACCTCGACGGGCGCCTTCCCGTCGCCGTGCCCGGGGTCGTCGGGGTCGGCACGCCCGGCCAAGGCTTCCCCTTCCCCTGGTCGGTGCGGCGGTGGCTGCCCGGCGACACGGTGGCGTCGGCATCCGGTCTCGATCAGGTCGCCCTCGCGAAGGACGTCGGAGGGATGCTGGCGGCCCTGCGCGCCCTCCCCACCGAGGCGGGGGCGGCCGCGGGCCGGCACTCGTTCTACCGCGGCAGCCACCCGAGCGCGTACAGCGACCAGGTGCAGACGGCGCTGGAGCGGCTCGACGTCGACGCCGAGGCCTGCGCCGAGGTCTGGCTGACCGCGACCACGAGCGTGTGGGAGTCGGCGCCGGTGTGGCTCCACGGCGACGTCGCGGTCGGCAACCTGCTCGTCCGTGACGGCCGGCTGAGCGCGGTCATCGACTTCGGCACGTGCGGCGTCGGCGACCCCGCCTGCGACCTCGTCCTGGCGTGGACGCACTTGCGCGGCGCGGCGCGCACGGTGTTCCGCGAGGCCGCCGGTCTCGACGACGCGACGTGGCAGCGGGCGCGCGGGTGGGCGCTGTGGAAGTCGCTCGTGGTGCTGTCGGGCCAGTCGAGCCCTGACGAGGCCGACGAGCACCGGCGGATCCTCGCCGCGGTGCTCGCCGACCCGGTGGTCTGAGAGGTCTCGCGGTCTCAGTTCAGCGAGATGCCGACCGGCACGCGGGCGGCGAGCTCGCGCGCCTCGGCGACCGCGCCGACGGCGCCGGCCCATTTGCCCAGGGTCGCCGGCACGATCGGCGGCACGCGATGGAACGTCGCGCGCTCGTCGACGAGGGCCCTCGCGCGCACCACGATGCGGTGCGGTGCGCTGGCCAGCCCGCCGCCGATGACGATGACACCGGGATCCACGAGGGCCAGCAGGGTGAGGATCGCGTCGGCGAGCGCGCCTGCTCCCCGGTCGACCACGCGGACAGCCCGCACGTCGCCCGCCTCGTAGGCGGCGAGGAGATCCTTCGGCGAGCCGTCGCCACCCGCCTGGTTCCACGCCCGCCGCAGCGCCGGGGCGCCGATGACGGTCTCGAGGCACCCGCGCTGTCCGCACGCGCACACCGCGCCCGACGGGTCGACGACGACGTGGCCGAGCTCGCCGGCGATGCCGTGGGCGCCGTCGACGACGCGGCCGTCGACGATGTGCGACCCGGCGATGCCGGTGCCGAGCGCCAGGGTGAACACGTCGCGCTCCCCCGCGCCCGCGCCCCACCGGGCTTCGGCGACGGCGGCCGCGCGTCCGTCGTTGATGACGGCGACCGGCGCCTCGAGCTCCGCCGTGAGAGCCGGGCCGAGCGCGAGCCCGTCGAGCGCCGGCAGGTTCGCCGAGCGCAGCACGGTCCCGGACGCCTCGTCGACGAGTCCGGGGATGCCGACGACCACCGCCGTCAGCCGGTGGGATCCGGTCACGTCGCGCGCGATCGCGGCGAGGCCCGCGACAGGGTCCTTCTTGGGCGTCGACACGGTCCCCTGCGCGAGCGCCTCGGGGATCCGCTCCGACGGGGCCGCCGAGGCAAGCCGGTACTTCACGCTCGAGCCTCCGACATCGAGGCCGAGCACCACTGCAGAGCTCATCAGACGGAACCGCCCCCGAACGCACGGGCAGCCGCGGCGATGCCGCGCGCGAGGTCGGCGTCGACGGTGTCGTACGAGCCGACGCCGTCCGCCTCGGCGGAGCCCATGCTCACGCCGGAGTCGTCGCGCACGGTGCGCTTGGCCGAGAAATGGATCGCGGGCACCCCGGTGCGCAGGATGCCGTCGACCGAGGCGGCGGTGACACCGCCGCCCGCCATCACCTCGAGGCGCCCCTCGGCGCGCGCCACCATGGCGGCGAGCGTCTCGGCACCTTCGAGAGCGGTGGATGCCGCACCCGACGTGAGCACGCGGTCGACGCCGAGCGAGACCAGGTCGTCGATCGCGGCCAGCGGATCCGCCGACACGTCGATCGCGCGGTGTGCGGCGAAACCGGCCTCGCCGGCGGCATCCCGCAACCGCCTCATCTGGTCGCGATCGAAGCGGCCGTCCGCGTCGAGGCAGCCGACGACCACGCCCGACGCCCCCGCGGCGACCGCCGCGCGCACGTCGTCGGCCATGACCCACAGCTCGTCGTCGTCGTAGCAGAAGCCGCCCGGCCGCACGCGGATCAGCGCGTGCACCTCGACGGCGCCGGCCGCGGCGGCCACGGCGTGCTCGATCGTCGCGATGGACGGCGTCAGGCCGCCGAGCGCGAGCGCCTGGCACAGCTCGACACGGGCGGCACCGATCTCGACCGCGACGTGGACCGCCGCCGCGTCCTGGGCGATCAGCTCCAGCGCGGGCACTGCACTCACGCGACGCTCCGCGTGGTCAGGCGGGCGAGACGCCGGTCGGCCTGCACCACCGGATCGGGCACCGGCACGGAGGCGAGGAGTCGCTTGCTGTAGGGGTGCTGCGGGCGCAGCAGCACGTCGTCGGTGCGGCCGAGCTCGACGATCTGCCCGGCGTACATGACGGCCACGCGATCCGAGAACTCGTGCACGACCGCCAGGTCGTGGCTGATGAACAGGCACGCGAAGCGCATGCGCTCCTGCAGCTCGCGCAGCACCCTGAGCACCGCGGCCTGCACCGACACGTCGAGCGCGCTGGTCGGCTCGTCGGCGATGATCAGCTCGGGCTCCAGCGCGATGGCGCGGGCGAGGCCGATGCGCTGGCGCTGGCCGCCGGACAGCTCGTGCGGGTAGCGGCCGGCGTACGAGGCGGGCAGCTCGACCGCCTCCAGCAGCTCGCGGACGCGCGCCGCACGGGCGCGGCCCGACATCGGGTGCGTCGCACGGTGGACGATGAGGGGCTCCGCGATCGCGTCGGCGACCGTCGCCCGGGGGTCCAGGCTCGAGCCCGGGTCCTGGAACACCGTGCCGACCCGGCCGCGCAGGCGGCGCTCGGCTCGGCCGCGCACACCTCCGTGCCCGACCTTCTCGCCGAACAGCCGCAGCTCGCCGCCCGACATCGGCACGAGGCCGAGTGCGACCTTGCCGAGCGTCGACTTGCCCGAACCGGACTCGCCGACGAGGCCCAGGATCTCGCCCGGGGCGATGTCGACCGACACCGCGTCGAGCGCCGTGAAGTGCTGCCCGGCCTTTCGGTACGTCACGCTCGCGTCGGACAGCGACAGCACCGGCGCGGCCCCGGCGGCTGCCGGGTCGAGCTCCGGCTCCACCTCGTCGGCGTCGGGCAGGCGCGGGACGGCCGCGAGCAGTCGCTGCGTGTAGGCCGCTTCGGGATGCCGCAGCACCTGCGTCGTCGACCCCACCTCGACCATGTCGCCGCGGTACATCACCGCGACCCGGTCGGCGATGTCGGCGACGACGCCCATGTTGTGCGTGACGAGGAGGAACGCCGTGCCCCGCTCGGTCGCGAGGTCGCGGATGAGGTCGAGGATCTCAGCCTGCACGGTCACGTCGAGGGCGGTGGTGGGCTCGTCGGCGATGATGAGCTTCGGGCCGCAGGCGAGCGCGATCGCGATCACCACGCGCTGCCGCTGGCCGCCCGACATCTCGTGCGCGTACCCGGCGGCGCGGCGCTCGGGCTCGGGGATGCCCACGCGGCGCAGCAGCTCGACGGCCTGGGCGTGCGCCTGCGCCTTCGTCAGGCTCTCGTGGTTGCGCAGCGCCTCTGCGATCTGGTCGCCGATCCGCATCGACGGGTTGAGCGCGGTCATCGGCTCCTGGAAGATCATCGAGATCTCGCGGCCGCGTACGTCGTTCATCTGCGCCTCGCTGAGCGCGGTGAGCTCTCGGCCGTCCAGCGAGACCGACCCGGTGCGCGTCGCGGTCGACGGCAGCAGCTGCAGGATCGACATCGCGGTGACGGACTTGCCCGACCCCGACTCGCCCACGAGCGCCAGCACCTCGCCGGCGCGGATGTCGAGGTCGATGCCCTTCACGGCCTCGACGGGCCCGTCGTCGGTGCGGAACGTGACCTGCAGGTCACGGATGCTCAGCAGCGGTGCGTTCGCGCTCAACGGTCGCGTCCCTTCACGTCGAAGAAGTCGCGCAGGCCGTCGCCGATCGCGTTGAACGCGACCACGACCAGCACGATGCACAGGCCCGCGGGGAAGATGAGCCACCACGCGCCGGCGTACGTGTACTGCATGCCGCCGGTGAGCATGGCTCCCCAGTCGGTCGCGGGCTTCTGCAGACCCATCCCGAGGAACGAGACGTAGGCGACGAGGAGGATCGCGTCGGCGACCTGGAAGGTCGCGTTCACGACGATCGTGCCCACGGTGTTCGGCACGATGTGCTTCATGACGGCGCGGCCGTGGGTGCCGCCCATGGCCCGCAGCGCCAGGACGTACTCGCGCGACTTCAGCGAGATCGACTCGGCGCGCACGAGGCGCGCGGGCACGAGCCACGACACCAGACCGATCACGACGATCATGAGCGGCACGGACGGCTTCATGATCGCGGAGAGGATGAGCAGCAGGAAGGTGGCGGGGATCGCGATGCCGGCATCCACGATCCGCATCATGACGGCATCCACCGCGCCGCCGACGTACCCCGAGACCGCACCCCACAGGGTGCCGATCACGGTGGCCAGCACGCCCGCCGCGAGGCCGATGACGATCGACACCTGCCCGGCGATCATGAGGCGGCCGAGCACGTCGTAGCCGACGTCGTCGGTGCCGAGCGGGTGGCCGGCGGTGCCGGGCGGGAGCATCGTGCTGGTCAGATCGGTGTGCACCTGGTCGGTCGGGTACACGAGCGGCCCGACGAAGCAGAACAGCAGGAAGAAGCCCAGGATGACGAGGCCGAACACGGCCAGCTTGTTGTGCGTGAAGCGCCGCAGTCCGCGGCGGAACGGCGAGCCGGAGCTCTTGCGCACGGGCGTGGCGGCGGCCTTGCCGGAAGCCGGGTCCGCGGCCTTGTCCGCGGTGGGCACGGTGACGGTCGTCATGACAGTTCCCCTCGGGTACGGGGGTCCAGCAGAGCCTGCACCAGGTCGGCCAGCAGCGAGCCGACGACCGTGGCAACCGCGATGACCATCACGCAGCCGAGCAGAACCGGGTAGTCGCCGGTCTGGGCGCTCGTCCAGAAGAGCAGCCCCATCCCGGGGTAGTTGAAGAGCGACTCGACCACGATCATGCCGCCGAACATGACGGGCAGGTAGTAGCCGAGCATCGCGATGACGGGGGTGAGCGAGTTGCGCACGACGTGGCGCCGGACGACGACCGCCTTCGGCGTGCCCTTGGCGCGTGCGGTGCGCACGTAGTCCTCGGACAGGTTGTCGATCGTCGCCGAGCGCATGTAGCGCGAGATCGTGGCGATGATGCCGAGCGCGGCCGTCGCGACCGGCAGGATGAGCCCGGCCGGGTTCGCGAGCACGTCGGCCACGGTATCGCCCTGCGGCGCGAGGGCGGGGAACCATCCCAGCCACTGCGAGAAGACGATCACCAGGATGAGGCCCAGGAAGAACGAGGGCGTCGAGTAGATGACGAAGTTCCACGTCGTGAAGGCGTAGTCGCCGGCCTTGCCGCGACGCACCGCCTGGTAGATGCCCATGGGGATCGCGACGATCAGCGCCACGATCATCGAGAGGGATGCCAGCAGCAGCGTCTTCGGCAGACGCTGGCCGATCGCGTCGGCGACCGGGCGATTCAGTGTGAACGAATCGCCCAGGTCGCCGACGGCGAGGTGCGACAAGAAGGTGAGGTACTGCTGCCACAGCGGCTGGTCGTAGCCGTTCGCCGCGTTGAACGCGTCGATCTGCTCCTGCGTCGCCTGCATGCCCAGGATGCCGAGGGCCGGGCCCTCGGGCATCGCCAGGTTGAGCAGCGCGAACACGATGAGCGTCACGATCAGGATGACGATGAGCCCTTGGACGACACGTCGCCCCAGGAACATCCAGATGCCGAACCGGTTGCCCCCGGCCTTGGCCGTGGTGCGCGCGGTCTGCGCCGTCGCCGTGGTCATGCTTCCTCTACTTCTGCTTCTTGTCGTCGGTGACTGTCAGATCAGTCGTTCCACGACCACCGCTGCGGGTAGAACGACGCACCCGGGTCCTGGTGCGCGACGTCGAGGCCCTTCTTGATGACCGAGACCTGGTACACCGGGTTCGGCATCCACATCACGGGAAGGTCCTCGGCCAGCAGCGCCGAGTACTCCTGCGCGATCTGCGGGTCGGTCGAGGCCGTCATCTGGTTGATGAGCGTCTCGGCCTCGGGGTTGTCGTACTGACCGGCGTTCCACTTGGTGTCCTTGGCGAACACGCGCTCACCCGTCGGGTAGGCCGGGAAGTACCACGAACCGGCGGTGCCGAAGAAGACGAGCTCCCAGCTGCAGGTGGTCGAGCCCTCGACCTTGCAGGACTGCGCCTCGGTGAGCACCGAGTCCAGCGGCTTGGCGTCGATCGTCATCTTCACGCCGACCTTGGCCAGCGACGACTGGATCTCGGCCATCATGTTGTCGGTCTCCTGCGAGCCGTTCTGCGTCGTCACGACGATCTCGGCCTTCGTGCCGGCGGCGATCCCCTCACCGCACTGGTCGTCGCCCGTGCCGGGGGTCGTGCACTCGAAGACGTCGTCCGAGTTCTTCGTCCAGCCGTGGCTGGTGAACAGCTCGGCCGACTTGTCGAGGTCGAACGGGTACGGGTTGTCCTTCTGGACGTCCGAGAGGTACGCCGAGTCCTGCGTCTGCGGCACCGGGCCGTAGTCCGGGGTCGCCGCGCCGTGCCAGATGACGTCCGAGATCGTCTCCTGGTCGACCGCGTACTGCAGCGCCTGGCGCACGTAGAGCTGGTCGTAGAACGCGCCCTTCTCGGGGTTGGCGAAGTTGTACGGCATGTACGTGATCGACCAGCCCGCCCACGGCTCGACCGTGTAGCCGAGGTCCGTGAACTGCTTCTCGTTGGTCAGCTGCGCGCTGGTGACGTAGCCGTAGTCGACATCGCCCGAGCGCACCGCGTTCATCTCGGCGTCGGCCGACGTGAACGGGACGAAGGTGACCTCCTTGATGGCGGGCTTGTCGTCACCGGTGTACTTGTCGTTCGCGGTGAGGACGACCTGGCCCGAGTCCGACCAGCTCTTGACCGTGTACGGCCCCGAGACGGTCTTCCACAGCTCGTTGGTCGCGTAGGTCTTCATGTCCTCGGCCTGCGAGAACAGGAAGTCGAACACCTGGACGGCCGTGTCGGCGTCCTGGTCGAAGTCGCCGATCTCGCCGTCCGCGCTCGTCTTGTCCCACGCGTGCTGGGGCATCGGGTAGACGAGGCTCAGCTGGTTGGCCAGCAGGAACTCCTCGTTGTAGACGGCGTCGAACGTCAGCGTGAAGTTCTTGTCGTCGATGATGTCGAACGCGGTGATGTTGTCGGGGATGCGGCCGGCCGAGTAGCCGCCCGTCTTCTCGGCGTTGTAGCGCACGAGGTTGTACCAGAACTCGACGTCGCGCGACGTGACGGGCTCGCCGTCCGACCAGTCGAGGTCGTTGAGCGTGATGGTGACCGAGAGGTGGTCGTCGCTGAACTCGTACGACTTCGCGGCCGAGCCCTTCTGGTCCCACTCCATCTTTCCGCTGGTGCCGTTGTACTCGAACAGGCGCGGCCACATCGTGGCCTTGATCGCGCTGTTGTGCGTGGCCATCGTGTCCGGGCTCGAGATCGGCAGGATCCAGTTCGGGCCTGTTCCTGCCGGAAGTGCGTAGCTGACCGAGTCCTTCGTGTCGCCGGCCGACTCCGTGCCGGACGACGCGCATCCGGACATGACGAGGGCCCCGGCCGCCACGACGCTCAGGGTAGCGAAGAGACGTCGCATCACTGGCTTACGCATCAAACCTCCTTGTTCACACGGTCGAGACGGGTCATGTTCGTTGGTTTCTCGACGCACTTTTCATCATTCACGCAGAAAGTACCCGCGCAATGCCATCCTTATTACGTTCCTGTAACTAACTTGCTCCATATTTGGAGCAAGTTAGTTACAGGAACTCACCCGAAGAGGCGCGGCGTCAGGTCCGGGGCCGTCTCGAATCGATCGAACGGGAACATCGGACGCTGGATGCGGTGATGCCCCAGACGCTGCAGATCCTGGTCGACGCCGCCCGGCGTGAGCGCCAGGGTCCAGCCGCGCTGGATCGCATAGAGCGTGGGCTCGAGGTAGCCGATCTTCGTGACCACGATCTGCGCGGCCAGCGGGTCCAGGCCGATCGCGGTGAAGTCCTCGACCGCGTGATACGCCTTGCGGAACTCCGTGACGACGACCCGCAGACCGCCGACGCGGATGACGGCGATGCCGCCGGCATCCGGATCCCCCTCGTACAGTCCGTCGAGCACGCCGGTGATCGTGACCGGTCCATGCGGGCCGTGGTCGATGCGGGCTCCCGCGGTCACCGACACGGGGTCCCCCACACTGTGGCCGCGCAGCTGCGCGAGCGCCCCGGCGTCGAAGATCGAGCCCACGAGGACGGTCGGCGCATCGGGCGCGGTCAGCCGCTCGTCGGCCAGCAGCTGCGCCAGCGTCCATGTGACGTCGCCGGTCCCGCCGGCGCCGGGGTTGTCGCCCGAATCGCTGATGAAGTACGGCGTCTCGGTGGCGGCGAGCCCGGCGTCGACGCCCTCCGCGAGGGTGCCGGGAGGGCCGACGAACTCGAACTCGTCGCGCACGTCCCAGAAGGCCTGCCCGAGCTCCGCGGCGGCGGCCGAGATCGCCGCGTCGTCCGTGCCGGTCACGACCACGACGCCGTGACAGCGCGGTTCGTCCGCCCACGCGTAGCCGATCCACACGGCGGCGTCGATGATGCCCGGGCGTTGCTCGATCTCGTCGATGCGGGCATACAGGCTCTTCGCGGGCTCCACGCGCGTGGACGTCTTCTCGCCGGGGAGCAGGATCGGCACGGTGACGTGCGCGCGCCGCGGCGCGATCCCCGTCTGCAGGGTCTCGACGAGGTTCTTGATGGCGCGATCGCGGGTCTCCCACGTGTCTTCGTGCGGCGCGAGCCGGTAGCACGTGATGATGTCGACCTGTGAGACGAGAGGGTCCGACACGTTGCCGTGGAGGTCCATCGACGCCGACACGACGACGTCGGCGCCGATCACCTCGCGGATGGCGGTGATGAGGTCGCCCTCGGCGTCGTCGAGGCCGTCGACGCTCATCGCGCCGTGGATGTCGAAGAAGAGTCCGTCGAGGGGAGCCTCCGCGACGAGCGCCCGCAGGCCGTCGAGGATGCGCCCCTTGATCTCGTCGTACACCTCGCGCAGCACGGCGCCGCCGGGGATCGACCGGGCGTAGTAGACGGGCAGCCACTGGGCGGCGCCGAGGTAGGTGCCGTCGCGCAGCGACGGGTACCGCTGGATCAGGTCGTCGCCTTCGACGCGCTGGAAGTCGCGCGCTCCGGCGCGGTGGGGCGAGAACGTGCTGGACTCGATCGCCATGCCGGCGATCGCGATACGCGGGAGAGGGAGCTGGGTCACCCCGCCAGTTTAGGCAGAATGCGCAGAATCTCCCTGTTGAGCAGAATCAACTGGCCGATCTTCATTCGATTTTGGACGAAGCATCCTTGAGGTCACGATCGATGCGCTCCGGCTCGAGCAGCGCCGCCAGCAGCGCGTCGCCGACCCCGCGGGCGCCGCCGAGGGGGCCCGCCGCCGACACGCTGATCTCGAGCAGGTCGGTCGACATCGGCAGGCACAGCGTGTAGATCGCCTGGCGCACCCCCGCGATGAAGGCGTCGGCCGTCGCGAGCTGGCCGCCGATCGCGAGCACCCGCGGATTGAAGAAGTTGATGATGGTCGCGAGCACCTCTCCCGTGCGCTGCCCGGCCTCGCGCAGGAGCCCGGTCGCCCGCGGGTGCGCGTCGGCGGCGAGCGCGAGCACGTCCTCGAGGTGGTCGACGGCGATGCCCGACTCGCGCAGCGCGTCGACGATCGCGGCTCCGCTCGCGACCACATCGAGGCATCCGACGCGTCCGCACGAGCAGATCACCGGCGGCGCACCGGCGAGCGCGACGTGGCTGATGTCGCCGGCCACGCCGCGGTACCCGCGGTACAGCTCGCCGCCCACGATGACGCCGCAGCCGATGCCGGAGCCGGCCTTGACGAAGACGAGCTCGTTGACGCTCTGCCCGCGCTCGACGAACTCGCCCATCGCCATCGCGTTGGCGTCGTTGTCGACGTGGGCGGGCAACCCGGTGATGTCGCGCAGCAGGTCGGCGACCACGATGCCGTTCCATCCCGGCATGCGCATCGGCGCGAGCAGGCGGCCGTCGCGGGAGTCGACCGGGCCCGGCAGGCTCATCGCGATGCCCTCGATGCGGGTGCCCGGCAGCTCGCCGGCGAGCTCCTGCACCTTGTCCCACACGTCCGCGAGCACGCGCTGCGGCCCGTCGAGGAGCGACAGCGGCTGGTTCGAGTCTGCGAGCACCTCGCCGCGGCGGTTCATCAGCACGATGGTCATGTGGCGCTCGCCGAGGTCGACCGCGGCCACGATGGTCTCGCCGGCGCTGACCGCCAGCATCCGCGGCCGGCGTCCGCCCTTCGAGGCGCCGCGTCCGGTCTCTTCGAGGTAGCCGTGCGCGATCAGCTCTTCGACCCGCAGTGCGACCGTCGAGGCGCTCAGCCCGGTGAGCCGGCTGAGGTCGGCGCGCGACTCGGCGCGCCCGTTCTGCACCAGGCGGAACAGCTCCCCGGCGGTGGGCGTGCTCGTGGCGGTCATCGTAGGCCTCCCTCTCGGAGACCCACCATACGGGCAGAAGGAGCAACTTGCGTCGAATTCGGACGAACTCTTTCAGCCCTCGTAAGAACAGCTCCTCCATCACTGCGCGATCGGCATCCTCCGGCGCGCCGCCGGGCGGGCACAGAATCAGGAACGGCTCGGCGTTTCCGCGGGTCGCCGCGCGCCGAAGGGGGGACTCTCCTGAATCCTTCATGGGCGCCGACCCGGACAAACGTTGCGCCAGGAGCGAATCGGCCTCGGCGGCGCCGGCGCGACGACGAACATGGACGCATGCCCGTGAATGGTGTGGGAGTGACCGCGGTCGCCGTGGCGGCCGCGCGCGCCCTCGAATCCGACCGCCCCGACCCGCTCGTCGTCGACCCCTGGGCGGCCGCGCTCGTGCGGGCGTCCGAGGTCGCCGTGCCCTTCCCCGAGCGCTGGCCCGAGAACCTCGATGACGTGCCGGCGATCGAGCAGTCGATGCTGCTCGGCGCGACGTACATCGGCCTGCGCACACGGTTCATCGACGACGAACTGCGCGCCGGAGGCCTGCGGCAGATCGCGATCCTCGGCAGCGGCCTCGACACGCGCTCATGGCGCCTGGACTGGCCCGACGGCACGTGCGTGTTCGAGCTCGACTCCCCCGACGTCGTCGGGTTCCTCACCGGGACGATGGATGCCGTCGGTGCGGCGCCGACCACCGACCGCCGCGTGGTGGCGGCCGATGTTACGGCGCCCTGGGCCTCCGCGATCGTCCGCAGCGGCTTCCGTCCGGCCGCGCCCACGCACTGGGTGCTCGAAGGGCTGCTCCCCTACCTGGGCGCGCACGATCAGGCCGCGCTGCTCGATGACATCGTCGACCTGTCGGGGCCGCGATCGCGCGCCGTCATCGAGCGCGCGCCGGCGCTGACCGACACCCCGGAGACGCGCGAGCGGCTGCAGACGTTCGCCGCGGCCACCGGCATCCCGTTGGACGAACTGCTCGCCCGCATCGACCCGCCCGACCCCGCCGCGGTGCTCGCGGCCGCGGGCTGGACGGTCGCCGAGGTCTCGGTCGCCGACCTCGAGCGCCGCTACGACCGACCGCTCGTGGCCGACCGCACCGATTCCGCCCCCGACCAGCGCGGCGGGTTCGTCATCGCGGTCAGGGGGTGACGCACAGCGGGGATGACGGACGCCGTGTCCGCCATCCCCGCCGCGCACCGCGTCAGTGGAACGACTGCAGGTAGCTCGGGATCGTGTCGGTCCCGCTCGCCATGCCTCCGATCCCGTTGACGACGTGGTTGATGATCCCGTTGCCGCCGAGCGAGACGGTCAGCAGGTTGCGCAGGCGGATGCCGGGACGCTCGGGCACCTGGAAGCCGCTCTCGGTGACGATCGACGGATCGACGTTGTTGTACGAGTACACGCCCATCGCCCACGCGTCGTGCTGCTGCACGTCGTCGCCGACCCGGTAGCCGGCCCAGCCCAGGCGGTCGCCGTTCTTCCACGCCGCCTGGTTCGGCGCATCGTAGGCGAGCTCGCTCTGGTAGAAGAACGTGCGGCCTCGCTCGCCGTTCCACAGCGTGTTCTCCTGCTGGAAGTGCTCGACGAACAGGCCGTAGGCCGTCACGTCGTCGCCGTTCACGACCAGGCCGTGCCGCGAGGTGTTGAGGTTCCAGCCGATGCCGTCGCCGTGGTCGCCGCGCCACGCCCAGATGTGGTCGACGAGCACGTCGTCGGAGTTGATCACGAGGGCGTCCTGCACCTTGCCGGCGACGGCGCCGCCGACGCGCAGGAACACGTCGTGCAGCCGGATCGGGTCGGCGGCGTGGTCGGCCGACGCGCCGGAGCCGCCGACCTCCAGCAGCACGGGCGCCGCGTCCGTGCCCGCGTCGAACAGCAGGCCCGACACCGAGACGCCGTCGACGTCGGCGACGCGCATCGCCGCGACGCCGCCCTCGTTGACGATCGTCGCGAAGCCGAGGCCGAGCACGACGGTGTCGGCACGGTCGACCCTGATCGTGTCGTCCAGGTGGTACACGCCCGGGGTCAGCACGAGGTGCAGGCCCTGGGCCAGCGCACGGTTGATGGTGGCGGCATCCGTCCCGGGCTGGGCGACGTAGAAGTCGTCGAGCGGGATGGACCGGCCCTGCGTCGGGCCGTTCGCCCACGACGTGCCGCGCGCGTCGGTGCGCGTGCCGGGGACGAACACGGCGTAGTCGTCGGCGGCCGCGTCCCAGTACAGGTACGGCTTCTCGGCCACCGCCGGCGTCGTGTCGACGACCGTGTGCGACGGGTTCGGGAAGTGCGGCGCGGGCGCGCCCTGCACGCCGGTGAACGCCATGTTCCACACCGAGCCCTCCCAGGCTCCGAACGACGAGTCGCGCGACAGCCACTGCTGCTGCGAGTACGACCGCACGGTCCCGGTGACCTTCGAGTCGGCGATGTACCCGCCGCTCGACCAGCCGTAGCTGCTCGGCGCGAGGTTGAGGTCGCCGTTCACCTGCACGCGGCGCATCGGCGCGGCCTGCGACACCGCCCAGCGCGCCTCGCCGGTGTGCGGGTTGATGGTCAGGTTCTCGACGGAGCGCCAGAAGTTCTGCGTCGCGTTGCCGCCGAACCACTGCGCGTCCGCCCACACGCCGCCGTTGATCGCCACGTCGGTCGGGTTCACGCCGAGTCCGCTCACCGACGTGTAGAAGCCGACGTTGGCGTGCACGTCGTATGAGCCCGGCTTGAACAGGAACTGGTAGCGCCCGTCGCCGAACTGGTCGCTCTCCTGCTGTGCGAACGCCGCGTCGAGGTCGGCCTGGATCTGCGCGTCGGACGTCGCATCGTCGTACACGTGGACGTTCGGGCCGAGGTCGCCGCCCCCGGTCAGCGGCGGGTTCTCCGGCGAGGTGCCCGCGTCGCCGGCCCGCACCTGGACCTCCCACAGCGAGTAGCCGTAGCCGGTGCCGCGGGTCACGCCCGCGAGGCGCACGTAGCGGGCGTCGGCGGTCACTGCGACCGAATCGGCCCCGCCGTCGCCGTCCGTGACGGTCGCGGCGGTCGACCACGTCGCACCGTCCTTCGACACGTCGACGCGGTACGCCTTGCCGAACGCGGCCTCCCACGACAGGTCGACCCGGCACACCTGCTGCACGCTGCCGAGGTCGAGCGTGAGCGACTCGCCGTCGGCCTGGGCGCTCGCCCATCGGGTGGCGGCATCGCCGTCGATCGCCTTCGCCGCCGTGAACGGGCCCTCTTCGGACGTGGCGGATGCCGCCACCGCCGGCACCGCCGCGCACTCGCTGCCGTCCCCCGGGCCGCCGGGATCGGTCGGCTCGCCGGCATCCGATCCGCCGACCGGCGTGCCGTAGACGCGGGCCTCCCACAGGGAGTAGCCCCACGGGCCACCGCGCTTGCTGAAGTCGAGCCGCACGTAGCGGCCGGTGCCGTCGAGCGAGACGCTCTGGGCTCCGCCTGCGCCGTCGGCGACGGTCGCGGCGGGCGTCCACGTCGCGCCGTCGGCCGACACCGAGACCGTGAAGCCCTTGGCGTACGCCGCTTCCCAGTCGAGTTCGACCCGGTCGAGGTCGACGACGGCGCCGAGGTCGATGCGCAGCCATTGCACGTCCGAGAACTCGCTGCTCCAGCGGGTCGTGCGATCGCCGTCGACGGCGTTGCCGGCCGCGTACGGGCCTTCGGTGGAGGATGCCTGGGCGGACGCCCCGGCACTGACGAGTCCGGGCGCCGCGGCCGCGGCGGGCAGAACCGCCGACGCGGGCAGTGCCCCGGTGAGGCTGAGCGCTCCGGCGAAGACCGCTGCGGTGAGCGTCGTCGCGACAGCGCGAGAGGTGGATCTCATGACGGATGTTCCTGTCTGTGGGGAGAGGACGAGAGAGGGCGATCGCGGAGGCGCCGACGCCGGGAGGAGGGGGCGCTGACGGAATCTCCGGGGGCGAGCTGCCAGTGCAGGCGGCGGCGCCTCCGCGGTCGCGGTTCAGTCGACGAGCACGTAGTTCTCGTCGAGGACGGTGCCGCGGTGCGGCTTGTACTGGTCGTACCCGCGCGGGTTGCACTGCAGCCCGCCGTTGATGCAGTGCTCGACGAGCGCCGTGAGGACGTCCTGGTCCCACGCGTTGACGAAGTCGTAGTGCCACGACTGGTCGGAGCCGCTCGCGAGGTGCACGTCGGACAGGTCGCCGCTCACCGGCCACGCGATCTTGAACTCGATCATCGGCACGGCCACGGGGTGCGTCTCGGGGCACTGCCCGTCGACGGGGTACGCCATGTGGCTGCCGCCGCCGTGGTGCGACGCCTCCTGCGGGGTCAGATGCTTGCCGTCCCAGCACGAGGGCGACTGGTACCGGATGTTCAGCTCGGTGCCCGGCGCGCAGTAGTCCGGGATGGACCAGTTCTTCGTGCTGTCGCCGCACTCCCATCCCTCGACGGCGCCCGGCGCGCTCTGGAACGACGCGACGGTCGCCATCATGTCGCCCGCGACGAACCGCAGTCCGGCCGGGAAGGGCACGACGTTCTCGTAGTCCTCGATGCCGGACTTGTAGTAGATCGTCATCGGGATGTCGGGCTCGATCGGCTGGTCGCCCCGGTACAGCGCGGGGAACCAGTAGCTCGAGTGGTCCTGCGGCACGGTGCACGTCGACTCGGTGTTCGCGAGGAGCGACTCGGGCGTCGTGAAGGCGTTCGTCGACCGGTTGCCGACGAACGTGTGGAGGTGCGACGCGCCCGGCTGCCCGGGGAAGACGATCGGATCGTCCTTCAGGAAGTGCGAGAAGGTGCAGTTCGCCTGGAACTCGTGGTGCGTCACCTCGTCGTCCCACCCCGGCGTGCCGGTGTCGACGGGGTCGCCGTCACCGAACACCTCGAACTCGTGGAACGAGTAGCCGTAGCCGGTCGCCCGTTCCGTTCCCGTCCACTTGACGTACCGGCCGGCGGTGTCGACGTCGAACGACTGCACCCCGCCGTTCCCGTCCGCGACCTCGGCCACGACCGTCCAGTTCGTGCCGTCGTCCGACACCGCGACCGTGTAGTCGCGGGCGTACGCGGCCTCCCAGTCGATCCGGATCCGCTCGATCGGGTGCGACTCGCCGAGGTCCACGCGGAACCACTGGTCGTCGCTCCACCCGCTCGACCAGCGGGTTCCGCGGTCGTTGTCGACGGCGTACCGGGGCCCGGTGCCCGCGCCTTCCGACGATGAGGCCGACGTCGCCGCGCCGAGCGACAGCAGCGTGTCGGGCGCCGCCTGGGCGCTCGGCGCGATCGCGACGAACGCCGCCGTGGCGAGCGCGATCGTGCCGAGTCCTGCGACGGCGGATGCCGCCAGCCGGGGCCTGCGGGGGCGCCATCGCCGCCCGCGTGAGATGTGATCCATCGAGGTTGTTCCTTTCGTTCCGTGTCTCCCCCGAGGGACGGCCTCAGCCGCTGTAGACGCCGACCTCGTAGAGCGAGAAGCCCCAGTCGGTGCCGCGCTCGGTGAGGTCGAACTTCACGTAGCGGGCCTGACCCGAGATGCCGAGCTGGTCGATGCCGCCGTCACCGCCGGTGACCGTCGCCGCCGTGCGCCAGGTGACGCCGTCGTCCGACAGCTGGACGGTGTACGACTTCGCGAACGCGGCCTCCCACACCAGCTGCACGCTGCTGAGGGGGTAGCTCCGGCCGAGGTCGACCTGGATCCAGCCGGTCGGCGCCCACTCGCTGGACCAGCGCGTGGCGAAGTCGCCGTCGAACGCCTGGCCGGGCGAGTAGTTGTCGCCCCACACCTGGAAGCTCGAGGCGGTCGCGGTCTTGCCGGCGGCGACGTTGGTGCCCGAGACGGCGGGCGGCACGACGCGGAACGAACGCGTCTCGACACCGACGTTGCCGTGGCCGTCCTCGACGTAGACGACCGACTTCCAGACACCCACGCGCGCGGGCGCCGTGAACGTGATGCGGGATCCCTGCTGCTCGTGGGCGACCCACGTGACGCCGCCGTTGCCGTCGATGTACTTCGAGTTGACGAACGTCACGATGTTCAGCGCGTCGCCCTCGGGGTCGGTGACCGGGAGGTCGACGGTCACGGTGCTGCCGGCCTCGACGGACGTGGCGTGCGCGATCGTCATGTCGGCGATGCGCGGCGGACGGTTGCCCGTGACCGCGGAGCCGTTCCAGACGTCGGCGATGCTGTAGTAGGCGAGGCGGCGGTTGCCGCCGGGGTAGATGTTGAACCACGTGGCGCCGAGGTCGCCCTCCAGGCCGAAGTGGAACAGCGTGCCGCCGAGCGCGACGCCGGCGTGGGCGCGGATGCAGCGCCACGCGTCGACGTAGCCCTGTGCGTTCTCCAGGTCGGTGGGCTGGTCGGGCACGCCGTTGGCGTCGTCCGGGACCTCCCACTCGCCGGCGGGTCCGCCCTCGGTGATGATGTACGGCTTGCCGTAGTGGCCTGCCTCCCACGCGCCCTTGACGCCGCAGATGTCGCCGTACGAGTTGACCGACAGCAGGTCCAGCGCGGGGGTGTGGTCGCGGTAGTACGGCCAGGCGCCGGTCCAGGCATCCGTCGACGTCACGGGGTGGGTCGGGTCGGCGGCGTGGATCGCGACGGCGACCTCGTTCACGAACTGCGCATACGCCACGCGCTGGGACTCGAGCTGGGCGCCCGAGTAGCAGTTCTGCAGGCCGAGCAGCGACTCGTTGCCGACGTTCCACATCAGCGTCGCCGGGTGGGTCTTGTACACGCCGACCCACTTGAGGATGTCGGCCTTCGTGGTCGACTTGTAGTTCGCGTCGGTGGTGTAGTCGATGCAGCCGCCCGAGCCGGGGCCGCCGCCGGGCACGAGCCAGAACCCGTTGATGACGCGCACGCCCTTGGCCGCCGCCGCGTCGAGCAGCGTCACCGTGCCGGCGTCTGTGCCCCACGTGCGCGTGGTGTTGGCGCCGGTCGCCGTGAACGCGTCCATGTACTGTGCCGCGTCGCCCATCGGCGGACCCCACGTGAACCCGCGCACGGTGTACGGCTGCCCGTCGACGCGCAGCTTCCAGTCGCCCTCGGTGCCGGTCACCGCCACGGTGCTCGGCGTCGTGAGCGGGCCGGTGCTGCTCGGATAGCCGGGGTCGGGCGTGCCCGGGTCGACCGGGTCGACGGGATCGACCGGTCCCCCGCCGTGCGTGCCGTAGACGCCGAACTCCCACAGCGAGTACCCGTAGCCGTTGGCCCGATTCGTGCCGGTGAGCCGCACGAAGCGCCCGTCGGCGTCCACTTCGAGCTTCTCGGTGCCGCCCGGGGCGTCGGTGGTGGAGTAGACGGTCTTCCAGCCGCCGGTGCCGGTGTCCGACACCTCGATGCGGTACGACGTCGCGCGCGCGACCTCCCATTGCAGCTGGAGCTGCGAGATGTGCGAGACCTCGCCGAGGTCGACCTGGATCCACTGCGGGTCGGCCCACTGGCTGGCCCACCGCGTGCTGGTGTCGCCGTCGAAGGCGGCGGACGCCGGCAGGTAGGTCGGGTTCTCGGACGACGACGCGGTCGCCGTGCCCCCGAGTGCGAGGTTGTCGAGGGATGCCGCGGCCGCGGGTTGCGCGGCGACGAGACCCGCGCCCAGCAGGGCGGCCAGGGTCAGCCACGTCAGCGCGCGTCGGCGCGTCCGTGACGGGGAGGGGGAGGTGAGGGACACGAGCGTGACTCCTTCGTCAGTCGGAACCGCTCGACTGGGGACCCGAGCGGGATAGCGCTCTCAAGCGCGTGGCCCATTCTGGCGATGCCGATTACTTACTGTCAAGACTGTAAGTAAATTCGATGTGAGGGCCGATAGTGACGGCGTGCGGGATCTTAATCCCCGATCAGAAACCCTTTCTTGCCATCGGCAGGCGAGAGGGTCGAATTGGCGGGCCGCCGTCATCCCATGAACCGTTCCGTCGTCTTGTGGGACGTGACGGCGCGTGAAGCTGAAAGCGCTCTCAGTTCGCGAGTAGGATCACGTCATGACGACGCCCGCCCCGCGACTGCCGACGCTCGACGACGTCGCGCTCGCCGCGGGCGTCTCGCGCGCGACCGCTTCACGCGCGATCCGCGACGCCCGGCGTGTGACGCCGGAGTTGCGCGAAGCGGTGGAGCGCGCCATCGAGCAGACCGGCTACGTGCCGAACCGCGCCGCGCGTTCGCTGGCCTCCGGCGGATCCAGCTCGCTCGCCATCGCGCTGGCCGGCATCGACCCCTCCGACGACGCGGCGGCCGATCCGTACGCGGATCCGTTCTTCGGACGCGTCGTGAGCGGGCTCGCCCGCGCGGTGCGCGCCCATGACCGCGACCCGGTGCTGCTGCTCGCCGAGGGCGAGGCCGAACGACGGAACGTGCTCCGCAGCTTCCGCACCGGGCAGACCGCCGGCGTGCTGCTGGTCACGACACACCCTCGCGACCCGCTGCTCGCCGAGGCGATCGAGGCCGGGGTCCCGGCCGTGATGTTCGGCACTCCCCCGGACGACGTGCCGATCAGCTTCGTCGACGTCGTCAACCACGAGGGCGGTCGCCTCGCCGCCGACCACCTGACCGCCCGCGGTGCCCGCATGGTCGCGGCCATCGCCGGCCCGGCCGACGTCCCCAGCGCCGCCGCCCGGCTGCGCGGGTTCCGCGACGGCGTGGCGCGCGCCGGCCAGGCCTTCGCCCCGGTGGCGGAGGGCCGCTTCTCGGTCGAGAGCGGACGACGCGCGATGGCCGAACTGCTCGACGCGCAGCCGGGCATCGACGGCGTGTTCGCCGCGAACGACCTGATGGCGCTCGGTGCCATCCAGGAGCTCCGCGCCCGCGGGATCGAGGTGCCCCGAGACGTCGCGGTCGTCGGCTTCGACGACTCCTTCATGGCCGCGATCTCGCAGCCCGCCCTCACGACGGTGCGCCAGCCCATCCAGGAGATGGCGGACGCCATGGTCCGGCTGCTGCTCGACCGGCTCGCCGATCCTGCCGCCCGCCCCGTTTCGGCGCTCTTCGACCCGCGACTCGTGGTGCGCGACAGCGGGTGAGCGCCCGGCTCACCCCGCGAGCGCCTGGAGCTGCGGGATCACCGGGACGGCGGCATCCTTCGTCGGCGTCAGCGTGATCACGAGCGGCTCGTCGTAGCCGGTGTCGGCATCCACCCGCCGCAGCAGGCCCTCGTCGTCGACCCAGTAGCGGATGCGGGGGTCAGTGTGTTCGTCCGCGCCGGGCGCGAGGAAGACGTCGACCTCGGAGCCGTCGACCGTGTCGGACCGGACGAACTGCGCGCCGTTCTGGCGCAGCAGCAGCGGGTTCTCCGCCCGGTCGGACGCCAGGCTCAGCACGACGGCGAGCGCGCCGTCCAGCGGCTCGTCGGGCACCAGGCCGGTCACCTGCCAGCCTTCCGCCGGCGGGGCGGGCAGCCCGTCGGGCTCGCCGGCGAGAGGCACGAGCGCCTTGCCGTTCAGCGTCCACTGCAGCAGCGCCCACTGCCCGTCGCCGGTCTCGACGACCGCCGTCGCTTCGTGGGTGCGCAGGTCGACGCGCCCGGTCAGCTGCAGAGTGTCGTCCGCGACCGGCACGCGGGCCTCCAGCGCCATGACATGCGCCTCGTAGGCGCGCAGCCGTGCGACAGCGAGCCGCTCGGCCTCGTCCGCGGTGACCGGCCGCGGCGATGCGGACGCCGATGCGGATGCCGACGGAGCGGAGCCGTCTGCGGTGCAGGCGGTCGATCCCGCGACGACGGCGACGAGCACCGTGGCGACCGCCACCGCCCGGCCGATCATCCGCGCGCCCGGTCCGCGAACAGCTCGGGCGACGGCACCGCCACACCGTCGAGGTCCACCTGCGGAGCCTCCGCAACGCCTGTCGCGTCGTCCGGCATCGACGGCTGGCGCGGTGGTGCCGCCACCTCGCGGTACGGGATGCCGGACGGAGCGGCCGGGCGCGGGAGCTCGACGCCGGCCGCGCGCGGGCTGCCGCCCGCCGTGCAGTCCCACGACGACAGCAGGTCCGCAGGCGACGTCGTCTGCAGCGTGTTGCCGGCCGCGCAGAGTCCCGCCCCGGGCGCACGCGCCGACGCCGTGTAGGCGAGGTCCACGGCGTTGCCGTGCAGCTCGTTCTCCTCGACCCGCGTGCCGTCGGGAGGGATGTCCTCGCTCGATCCGATCTGTATACCGGCGACGGGATGCCCCGTCACCAGGTTGCGCCGGAGCAGGTCCTCCTGGCCACCGGTGACGGCGATCCCGAGGCCGAAGGCGCCGTACGCCACCTCCGGGGTGCTCGCCTGCTGGTTGTCGGCGACGAGATTGCCGGCGAAGGTCGTCCCGCGCTGCGGCACGAACGCCTCCTGATAGTCCGAGAGCAGCGAGGCGCCGACCCGGTTGTCGGTGAAGCGGTTGCCGACGACGGCGACGGGTGCGCTGGCGTTCGTCTGCTCGTAGCCGATCGCGTTGAACTCGGCGACGTTGTCGCGCACGACGATGTCGCAGTCCTCGCACTGACCGACGTAGAACCCGGAGTCGGCATGCCCCGACGCGTACGACTGCTCGATCACCCCGTGCTGCGTGTCGAAGGCGTAGACGCCGTACAGCCCGTTGTTCGACGCCGTCACATAGCGCACGGCGAACCCCTGCAGCGGCGGATAGTCGTCGGGATCGAGCCGGGTGTAGCCGTCGCTCCCCCGCGCGAGCCCGCCCTCCTCGGTGAGCCCCGTCACGAGCACGCCGTTGAGCGTGTGGTCGCGCACCGTCAGGTTCTCGACGGCGACCCCCGACGCCGTGACCACGACGCCGTTGGCCCGCAGACCGCCGCCGTCGATGACGACGTCGTTGCGGTCGGTGCCGCGCAGCGTCAGCCCCTCGGTCGTGATGGAGACGGACTCCTCGTACACACCCGGGCCGACTTCGACGACGTCGCCCGGGGCGGCGGCATCCACGGCCTCCTGGATCGTCGCGGCGTCCTCGGGGACGCGCACCACGCCGTCCGGCGATGTGGACGACGGGCCCTCAGGGTCCGGGGCGGCGGAGCATCCCGCCAGCGCGATCAGCGCGACCGCGACGACGGCGGCAAGACGTCGGGCGGGCATGATTGGCATGCTACTCGGCGCTTACATAGGGTGAACGCATGTCTGCCGAGGCGCCGCCGCCGACCCGCTCGAGCAGGCGCCAGTTCCTCGCGACCGGCGCCGTCGGCGTCGCCGGCGCGGTGGCGGGTCTCGCCGGCGGCTACGCGCTCGGCTCCGCTCCGGAGGCCGCGGGGAGGGATGCCGCCGCCCCGGCCGCCCCGACGCCCGGGGCGGTCGCAGAGGTCGTCGACCCGCACGGCGCGCACCAGGCGGGCATCGACCGTCCGCAGCTGCTGCAGCGGCAGCTGCAGCTCGCGGTGCTCGACCTCGGCGACGCGTCGCTCGCCGAGCTCGCTGCGCGGCTGGACGCCTGCGGAGCGAGCATCGCCGCGCTCGCCGCGGGTGAGCATCCCGGTCTCGGCGGACTCGCCCCGGGACGCCTGACGGTGACGATCGGCGTGGGCGGCCGGATCGCCGCGTCGGCGCCCGGAGCCGGGCGGGAATGGACCGACCTGCCGGCGTTCTCGCGCGATGTCATCCCCGACGACCGGCGCGACGGCGACGTGCTCGTGCTCTGCCGATCCGACGACGGCGCCGTCGCCGCGCTCGCGAGGGACGTCGTGGTCGCCGCCCTGGGGGGCCGGACGCGCTGGAGCGTCTCGGGCTTCACCTCCACGCCCGACGGCCCGGCGACGCGCAATCTCGTCGGTTTCCACGACGGCATCAGCCTTCCGCGGACCGCGGCCGAGCTCGACGAGTCCGTGTGGCTCGCCGACGGCGCCATGCACGGCGGCTCGATCGCCGTCGTGCGCGTCATGCCGATCGACACCGCGGCGTTCACGGCCCTCGACGTGCAGGCGCAGGGGGCCGCGGTGGGCCGCGACCGCAGCACGGGCGCGCCGCTGTCAGGCGGTGCGGGATCCGATGATCCGGACCTGAACGCGAAGAGCGCGGCCGGTGTGTACGACATCCCCGTCGACGCGCACGTGCGGCGCGCCCATCCCCTGCCGGCGGGGCTCGACGGCCTGATGATGCGGCGCAGCTACGCGTACAGCAACGGGCCCGACGATCAGGGCACGGTCTTCGTCTCGTTCCAGCGCAGCGCCGACTACTTCATCCGCACGCAGCAACGGCTCGACGAGTCCGACGCGCTCCTGGCGCACACCCGCACCACGGCCTCCGGCGTGTTCCTCGTCCTTCCCGGATTCACCGCCGAACGAGGTCTGGGCCGAACGCTCCTCTCGTGACGCGCCCCGGCAGGGCCTGGGCCGACGAGGACCGCGTCGATAGGCTGGGGGTCGAACGCTGTCGTGAGGCGACACGCCGGGAGGGGCGAGCGAATGCCGATGAGGGTCGACCGCAGACGTGATCGCGTGCTGACGCGACGGATCGCCGTGCCGGCAGCCGTCGGCGTCTCGGCACTCCTCGCGCTCACGCCCGCCGTCGGCACCGCCGTCGCGGCAGGGCCGGTCTCGGGCACGGTCTCGGGCACCGTCTTCCACGACTTCGACTCCGACGGCGTGCGCAACACGGTCGAGAGCCCGGGCGTCCCGGTCGACCTCGGCATCGCCGGCATCACCGTCACGGCCGTGGACGCGGACGAGGACGTCGTCGGCACCGCCGTCTCGGGAGCGGACGGCGCGTACTCCCTCACCGTCACCGGTGCGCGCACCGAGCAGCTGCGGCTGACGTTCTCGGACCTTCCCGACGGCTACTACCCGTCGTACTCGGTCCTCCCCTCGGTGGGGACCGGCTCGTTCTCGGCGAGCGACGTCCAGCTCGTCACGGTCGGCGCGACCGCGGCGGACTTCGGAGTGAACGCCCCCGGGGACTACTCGAAGGCCGGCACCGACACGCCCGTCGTCACGGCCATCCACCAGGCGGGGACGCGCGACAACGGGTACGCCAGCGACCTGCCGTCGCTTGCCGCGTTCCCCTGGCAGGACGAGTTCACCGACGAGAGCGCGAAGTACTCCTTCAACATGGAGGAGGACCCGAACGCCCCCCGTGAAGCGGGATACGCCGTCAACCGCACCACGCTCGCGGTCAGCAATCAGACCGGCACCCTGTGGGGCATCGCCACCCAGCGCAGCACCGGCGACGTGTTCGCATCGGCGCTCCTCAAGCGCCACACCGACCTCGGTCCCCTCGGCATCGGCGGCATCTACCGCGTGCCGTCCGTCATGGATCCGCAGACGGGCCTGCTCGGCACCCCTGGCGCGGTCGAGCAGTGGCTCGACCTCAGTGCGTTCGTCGCTCCTCCCGGCCTCGACCTGAGCGCGGCGGCGCGAGGGCTCCTCCCGGACCCGAACAACCCCGGCACCGACCCGCTGGCGTTCGAATGGGCCGGCAAGGTGGGCCTCGGCGCCATGGCGGTGAGCGAGGATCAGACGACGCTCTACGCCGTCAACCTGTACACCAAGTCGCTCGAGGTCATCGACATCGCGACGGCGACACGGGGCACCCCGATCCCGCTCGGTCTCGGCGACGACGACCGCCCGTGGTCGGTGGCCGTGCACCACGGCCGCATCCTGGTCGGGTACGTCCAGGACGCGACGGACGAGTCCGCGATGGTCGGCATCGTGAAAGAGGCGGATGCCGCCGACCCGGCCGCACTCGCCGGCGCGGCCCCCGCGCTCACGATCCCGCTCGACTACCAGAAGGGCACGCCGTGGCGGCTCGGGCAGACGTGTGATCAGAACCCCGGCAGCTGCCACTGGCACGCGTGGGTGGACGCCTTCGACGACCACGCGTCGTGGGGGCTCGCGGGCAACGGCGGCGGCATCGTCGCCCACCCGCAGCCGACGATCAGCGACCTCGACTTCACCCCGCAGGGCGACCTCGTGATCGGCATGCAGGACCGCTTCTCGCTGCAGATGGGCCGAGAGACCTTCGGCCCGAACGGCGAGACGAACGCCAGCGGCGGCGCCTTCGAGGCGCTCAGCGCCGGCGACACCCTCGTCGCCTCGCCGGCGAGCAGCGACGGAGGCCCGTACACCCTCGAGAGCGACGGAACGGTGGGCGGGCGCCAGACGGCCTCGACGATGACCCAGCAGGGCCCCGGCGGGCGGGAGTTCCTCGTCGACGAGAACGTCTACTCGGCCGAGAACTACGACGCCGCGAGCGGCACGCTGCTGCCGACGCCGCCTGAGCACGACGAGACCACGACCGGCGGCCTGGCGACGATCCCGGGGGTGACCGAGCTGCTGTCCACGGCCTTCGACCCGGGCGGTTACTACCAGACGAACGGGTTCAGCTGGTTCCGCGCGTCGGACGGCTCCCGCACGGACGCACGCGTGGTCTCGGGCGAGGGCCTCGGCTCTTCGCTGCGCAAGTCGGGCGGCCTGGCCGACGTCGCCGCGCTGCTGCCGCTCGCCCCGCTCCAGATCGGCAACGTCGTGTGGTTCGACGCGGACCGTGACGGCATCCAGGATGCCGACGAACCGGTGCTCCCCGGCGTCACGGTCACGCTGACCGGGCCGGGCGGCGCGCAGCTCGCCTCGACGACGACCGACGCGTTCGGGCAGTACTACTTCGACACCGACACCGTGACGGGATTCGAGCCCGGCGGCGGCGACTACATCGTCACCTTCACCCCGCCGACGACCGGCGACATGTTCTCGGGCGACCCGAGGTTCGGCACGATCGCGTGGTCCGCCGCCGGATTCACGGTGCAGGACGCCGGCTCCGACGACCAGGTCGACTCCGACGCCGATCCGGCGACGGGCGAGGTCGCGTACACGGCGGGCACGCCGGGGCAGAACGATCCCACGATCGATGCGGGGCTCATCGCGACGGTGTCGACGCAGATCCAGAAGATCGTCGACCCCGAAGGCGAACCTGTCGAGCCGGGCACGACCTTCACGCTGAACGTCGAGGCGCGCGATTTCCGCGGTGACCCGATCCCGCTGCCCGCCGACGATGCCACCCTGACGCTCACGGACGGCGAGATCGCGACCATCCCGTCGCAGCCCGATCCCGATCTGTTGCCCGCGGGCACGCAGTTGCGCATCACCGAGCCCGAGGACCCGAACTACGCGGTGACGGTCACGCCCTCCGACGACTGGGTCCTCATCAGCAACGGCACCCCTGAGGGCGGGATCATCACGGTCACCAACACGCGTCTGCTGTCGACCGGCTTCGAGATCGAGAAGCAGGTCGTCGATCCGGGCGGAGTCGTGGGCGACGTCACGTTCACGGGCGAGTGGCAGTGCACGTATCCCGACGCCGGGACGGTCGTCGGTGAGGGCACGTGGGAGCTCGAGGCGGGTGAGACCGTGACGATCGCGGGCGAGGGACTCCCCGTCGGGTCGACGTGCACCGTCACCGAGGACGACCTCACCCCCGCCGACGGCGGAACATGGGAGCAGCCGGTGATCGGCGACCCCGTCGTGCTCGGCGTGGACGGCACCGACGTCGTTCCGCTGGTGACGGTGACGAACGAGTTCACCCCGACCCCCACGCCGACGCCGACCCCGACGCCGCCGGGTCCCCTGCCGCCGACCGGCGCATCGATCCCCTGGCTCGCGGCGGGCTCGGGCATCGCGCTCGCGCTCCTCGGAGTCGCGCTCCTGCTGATCCGTCGACGCACCGCCGCGCGCCGCTGACGTCCACGGCCGCCGCACGGGTGTCGCATGTCGGCGGCCCGTGGTTGGCTGACGACATGGACACCACGACCTCTGCGGACGGCACGACCATCGCGTACGAGAGCTACGGTGACGGCCCCGTCGTCGTCGTCGTGAACGGAGCCCTGTCGACGGCCGCCGACGCCGCGGGGCTCGCTCAGGCGCTGGTGGATGCCGGCTTCCGCGGCATCGCCTACGACCGGCGTGCCCGCGGGGCGAGCGGAGACGCCCCCGGCTCCACGCCGGAGCGCGAAGCCGAGGACCTCGCGGCCGTCATCGCCGCGGTCGGCGGCGCGACCGCCGTCCTGGGCCACTCCTCCGGGGCCGTGCTGGCGCTGTATGCCGCAGGGCGCGGGGTCGAGACGGGCGCGCTGTTCCTGTCGGAGCCGCCGCTGCGGTTCGGGATCGACGAGCCCGCCGACGACCTCGCCGAGCGCCTGCAGCGGTATGTCGACGAGGGCCGGCCCGACGATGCGATCGTCACGTTCCAGCTCGAAGGCGTCGGGCTGCCGGAGGCGATGGTCGAGGGGTTCCGGGCGAGCCCTCAGTTCGCCGCGGTCCTGCCGCTCGCGCAGTCGACGGTGTACGACACCGACCTGGTGCGGGTCTCGTCGGTGCCGAGCGCGGAGATGCTGGCGGTCCCCGGCCCGGTCACGATCCTGCGGGGCGAGCAGACCTTCCCGATCCTGATCACGGCCGCCGACCGCCTGGCGGACGAGATGGAGGGCGCCGAGCTCGTCATCGTTCCCGAGTCGGTGATGCACCGGCCCGATCCCGCAGCGACGGTCCGCGTCGTGGCGGAGCGCCTCACGTAGGCGGATCAGTCGCTCAGGCGGTCGAGCAGGTCGACGGCGGCCCGCGCGTACTCCCCGATCCAGCGGTCATGGAGGCGCTTGATCGGCAGCGGCGCGAGCGCGAGGTGGCGCTCACGCCCGATCTTGCGACCGGTCACGAGCTCGGCACGCTCCAGCACACGCAGATGCTGCAGCACCGTCGTGCGGTCCACCTCCGGAAAGCGCGCACACAGCGCTCCCGTCGTGAGCGGCTCGCCCTTCAGCGCGTCGAGCATGCGGCGCCGGAGCGGCGCGGCGAGCGCTTTGAACACCAGGTCGTCGTCGACATCGGTGCCGATGGAGGGGTTGTGCGCGGCATCCATCATGTTATAAAACTACAACATGTCTGAAGAACTGACCGCACTGTCGTTCACCGTGTCGGGGCGCGTCGCGCGACCTGTCGCGGAGGTCTATGAGGCCGTCGCCGATCCCGAACAGCTGTCGCACTACTTCACGACCGGCGGGGCCCACGGGCGCCTGGAGCAGGGCGCCGACGTGACATGGGACTTCGCCGACTTCCCGGGGCGGTTCCCGGTGACCGTCGTCGAGTCCGACCCGCCACGCCGCCTCGTCATCCGGTGGGAGGCCCGCGAAGGCATCGAGACCGAGACCACCACGACGTTCGAGTTCGAGCCCGTCGACGACGGCGCGCGCACGCTCGTCACGATCACCGAGTCGGCGTGGCAGGTCTCGCCCGACGGGGCGAAGAGCGCGTTCGGCAACTGCGAGGGCTGGACCGGCATGCTCGCCGCGCTCAAGGCGTGGGTCGAGCACGGCATCAACCTGCGAGACGGCTTCTACGCCTGACCCCACGCGGCGGAGGACCGCCCGGCATGCCGGACGGTCCCCCTGCGATCCGCGGTGCACCTCCCCCCGGGGGGCGCCGCCGCACGATGCGCTAGTGCTGCGCCGCTCCTTCGGCGCCGATGCCCGTGAGCGCGCGCACCTCCATCTCGGCCTCCTTCGCCGGGTCTTCGGTGCCCTTGTCGAGGACCGTGCCGAGCCAGCCGAGGAAGAAGGCCAGCGGGATCGACACGATGCCCGGGTTCGACAGCGGGAACCACGCGAAGTCGATCGCGTCGGTCTTCAGCATCGACGTCTCGGACCCCGACACGACAGGCGAGAACGCGATGAGGATGATGGCCGAGGCGAGACC
>Ga0160450_100281_pt1 | contig 34099 bp, 25 predicted proteins | sample HID1975K_E1MG_FD_108257 | JGI IMG/M metagenome (GOLD analysis project Ga0160450, IMG submission 108257) | Enriched soil microbial communities from UW Madison campus, WI, USA - HID1975K_E1 MG | ecosystem: Environmental > Terrestrial > Soil > Unclassified | place: USA: Madison, Wisconsin...
ATCTCGTACGCGATCGGCGCGATCCTCGGCGGCGCGTTCGCCCCGACCATCGCGACGGCGCTGGTGCAGGCCACCGGCACGACCATGTCGGTCACGTGGTACCTCGCCGGCATGACCGTCGTCGGCCTCCTCGCGACACTGCTGCTGCGCGACCGCTCCGGCATCCCGCTCGGTCCCGAGCACGAGGCCGAGCAGGAGGTCAGCCCGATCTACGGCCTCGCCAAGGCCTGATCCTTCGGAGTGGATGCCGTCGCCCCGGGCTCGCGCAGAGTCCGGGGCGACGGCATCCGTCGTTCGCGTCAGCGGGTGCGCATGCCGTCCAGGGCGACCGTGACGACGTCGTGCGCGAGGCGGTCGCGGTCGATCGCGCCGCCCGGCCGGTACCACTCGACGAGGGAGTTGACCATGCCGAACACGAGGCGTGTGACCACGGGGCCGTCGACGTCGGAGCGCACGCTGCCTGCCGACTGCGCCTCGGCGACGAGCATCGTCACGCGGTGGTCGAACGCGCGGCGACGCTCGAGCGCGGCTCGTTCGACGTCGCTGTTGCCGCGCACGCGGAGCAGCAGCGTCACGTAGGGGAGCCGGTCGACCAGCACGAGAACCGCGCCGCGCAGGACGGCGGCCAGCCGCTCGGCGGGGTCGGGATCGGCGACCGCGGGGGCGTCGAGCACTCCTTCGAGTCCGCCCAGCGCCTCGTCGAGCGCAAGCGCGAGCAGCTGCTCCTTCGAGTCGAAGTGGTGGTAGAGCGCGGACTTCGTGAGCCCCAGGCGCTGCGCGAGGTCGGCGACCGACGTCGCGTCGTACCCCTGCTCGTTGAACAGCTCGACCGCCACGGCGAGGACCTGCTCGCGGTCGTAGCCGGGGCGCCCTCGCCGTGCGGGGGCGGACTCGGCGCTCACGGACATGCGCCCAGTCTCGCACCGGCGGACCCGCACGCAGCGGCGACCCGTCGGGCACGTGTCGAGCTCGGCATGGCGTGGGCACCGAAAGGTCGGATCTCTGATGGCGCTGAGGGGATGCCTGGTCCCTGTGTCGACGAGAAGTCGTCGTCGGCAACATATACGTGAACGTCATGGTCCGATGTTTGAAGCGCTTCGACATTTCCCGTCTTTTCGGGGTTCTCCACATGAAGAGCGGCCGATTCTTTCGAACATGTCGTCGGAACTCTCGGTCCACGACATTCGGGTGAAAGTCGGCATAGCCAAAGCATTGACGACTCAAAAGATCGGATGTTCTACTGGTGCGAAGAAGGGCGGCAATGACCATCGCTACCTCGTATCGAACAACGGATGTCCGATTCGTCACCTCTTCGCGGCACGACGGCGTGCCGCAGCCTCCGCTCGACCCGGCCGGTCGCAGCACGGCCGCGTCGGCGGCGTACCTCGCGATCGAGCCCGAGTCCGCCGACGGGCTCGAAGGGCACGGCTTCGTGTACTCGACCGGCACCGGCAACCACTTCCAGCTCGCGGCCATCGACGCCGTGATGGCGCTCATCGCGCACCGGGACGTCGAGTCGCTGCTCGCCGACATGGGCGGCACGTGGCGCATGCTCATGAACGACACGCGACTGCGCTGGCTGGCACCCGACACCGGGATCGTGCAGACGGCCATCGGCGCCGTCGTGAACGCGCTGTGGGATCTCAAGGCCAAGCGTGCGGGGCTGCCGCTGTGGCAGCTGCTGTCGCGCATGAGCCCCGACGAGATCGTGGACCTCGTCGACTTCCGCTACCTCACCGACGCCCTCACGCCGATGGAGGCGCTCGACATCCTCGACGACGCCGTGCCCGGCCGCGCCGAGCGCGAGGCGTTCCTGCTCGCGAACGGGTACCCCGCCTACACGAGCTCTCCCGGGTGGCTCGGCTACACCGATGACGAACTCGAGCGCCTGTGCCGCCAGGCGCTGGCCGACGGGTTCAGGCAGATCAAGATCGAGGTCGGAGTCGACCTCGAGCGCGACATCCGCCGACTCGCGATCGCGCGGGATGTGTGCGGCCCGGACTTCCCGATCGCGATCGACGCCGGCCGGCGCTGGGACGTCGACGATGCGGTGCGGTGGGTGGGCGCCCTTGAGCGCTTCGACCTCCACTGGGTGTCCGAGCCCACCAGTCCCGTCGACGTGCTCGCGCACGCCGCCATCGCCAAAGCGATCACGCCGATCCCGATCGCGACAGGGGAGCGCGCGCACAGCCGCGTCGTGGTGAAGCAGCTCCTGCAGTCGAACGCGATCGGCTATCTGCAGATCGACGCCACGCGCGTCGCCGGCATCAACGAGAACATCGCGAACCTGCTGCTGGCCGCGCGCAGCGGCGTCCCGGTGTGCCCGCACGCCTGCGGCGCCGGTCTGTGCGAGGCGGTGCAGCACCTCGCGATGTTCGACTATGTCGCCGTCTCGGGCTCGATGGAGGACCGCGCGATCGAGTACACCGATCACTTCCACGAGCACTTCGTCACGCCCGCGGTCGTCGAGGGCGGGCGCTATCGCGCGCCGTCGGCACCGGGCGCCGGCACTGAGATGCTGGCGGAGAGCGTCGACGCCTACTCCTGGTTGTCGCTCGTGGCGCTCGACGGGGTCGCGTAGGGGCCCGACGCCGGCCGGTCACCCGGTACCGAGGGCACCGTGTCCGAACGGGGGATGCCGCGGCCCCGGGTCTTCTCAGACCCGGGGCCGCGGCATCCCCCGTGTCAGCCGCAGGTCTGCGCGGGGTAGGCGACGGTGAGCGTCTGCGTCACCGCCTTGCCGTCGACCGACGCGGCGACCTCGACCGTCGCCTCCCCGGCGGCGAAGCCCGTCGCTCGGGTCGTGAACGCGTGGAACGCGTTCTTGCCCGGAGCGACCGCGGTGAACGCCTTCTCTCCGTACGGGGTGGTGATCTTCAGATCGACGGGCACATCGTCGTCGTTCTTCACGGTGACCGTCGCGAGCGCCTTGCTACCCACGCAGCGTGCGCCGCCGGTCGCGGTGACGTCGAGCGTCGGCTGCACGGGCGGGAAGGCGAGCTGCTTCCACTGTCCGACCTCGGCGGGCGTGAGCTCGCGGGCGAAGATCGCGAAGCGGTCCACGCCGCCGGCCTGGCGCTCGCCGCCGTCGCGGTTCGCCCCGATGTGGAGCGTCCGCGAGGTGCACGCGTTGGCGGCCTGGTAGCCGCTGATCGTGGCGGTGGCGGCCTGCGCCCCGTCGATGTAGACGGTGATCCGTCCGGCGGTGGAGAACGAGACGACGAGCTCGAACCAGCGCCCCGTCGGCACGACCGCGGTGGTCGTCGTGCCGACGCCCGCCGTGATGGTCCGCACGTTGTTGCTGGGCGTGAGATCGATCAGGATGCCGTCCGAGTCGCTGTTGGCGGCGCGGTGGTCGAACAGCCGGCGGTGCCCCGACTGGCCCGGGTCGATCTTGAGCTCGGCCGCGAACGTCGACTGCTCGAGGTAGCCCAGCGCGAACGGGTCGACGCTGGTGACATAGCCGGCCGAGCCGAGCCGCTGTGCGGCACCCGTCGGGCCCTCCGCGAGGGTCGGCAGCGTGCCCTGGATGCGCCAGTCGCGGTCGTACCCGGACGCGTCGCCGTCGGCGTCGCCGCCGAGGTTCCACGCGACGAGCGCCTGCGACGGGTCGGGCACCGGGCACGGCGTCGGCGGCTTGACGTCCACGACCGCCGTCGCCGTGACGGCCGCGCCGCCCCGGGTCAGGGTCGCCGTGATCGGCGACTGCCGGGCGGTGTTGCCGGGTCCGACCGTCACCGTGACGGTCTTCTCGGCGGACTGGCCCGCGGCGATCGGGTCGAACGTCACCGTCGCGGGATCCGCCGACCAGGCGGGGAAGCCGGGCGCGGTGTCGGCGGGCACGCCCACCGCCACGCTCGCACCCGACACCGGCTCCGCGCCGATGGCCTCGACGCGGACGGTGACCGGGATCTGCTGACCGGTCGTCGCCGTCGCGGGCGCCGTGATCGAGAGGGCGATCTCGGCCGTCGCGGTGTAGGTCTCACCCGCCTTGCCCTCGAAGACGGCGACGCCGTCTTCGAGAGTGGGGTGGATGACCGTCCCGCGCGAGTCCTTGAGCGCGAAGAAGCCGGGCGTGAAGATCTGGTTCGCGACCCGGAGTTCGCCGTCGCGCGCCGGCGCGATGGTGATCTCACGGACCGAGCCGTCCCGCCACGACGCGCCGACCTCGACGTCGCCGCGAGCCTTCAGGCCCGACACCGAGCCGTCAGGCCAGGCCGACGGCAGCGCAGGGAGCACGTCGATGCGCCCTGCCTGGCTCTGCAGCAGCATCTCGGCGACCCCGGAGGTCGCCCCGAAGTTGCCGTCGATCTGGAACGGCGGGTGGTCGTCCCACAGGTTGTCGAGCGTCGAGCCCTTCAGCTGCTCGCCGAGCAACTTGTGGGCGCGGTCGCCGTCGAGCAGGCGAGCCCAGAAGTTGATCTTCCACGCCTTCGACCAGCCGGTGCCGCCGTCGCCGCGACCCTCCAGGGAGCGGCGGGCGGCCGCCGCGAGCTCCGGCGTCTCGGCGGGGGAGACCGCCGAGCCGGGGAACAGTGCGTACAGGTGGGAGACGTGCCGGTGCTGGTTGCCCGGGTTGTCGAGCGCCTGCTCGACCTTCCACTCCTTCAGCTGGTTCCACGACCCGATCGCGAGTCCCGGGTAGACGTTGTCGAGCTTCTCGCCGAGCTGGCCGAGATAGGCCTCGTCGTCCTCGCCGACGAGCTCCGCGGCGGCGGCCGCCGAGGTCAGCACCTCTGTCACGATCTGCTGCGAGATCGACGACCCGACGGTGAAGTCGCCCTGCTCGGGCGAGTAGCTCGGCGTCACCACGTACGTGCCGTCGGCGTCCTTCACGAGGAAGTCGATCCAGAACTCCGACACCGACTTCAGCATCGGGTACGCGCGCTCGCGGAGGAACTCGTCGTCGAGCGTGAAGAGGTAGTGCTGCCAGAAGTGCTGCGCGAGCCAGGCGGCGGCATCCGGCTGCCAGAAGGAGTAGGCGTAGTTGTGCAGGCCGGTGAACCCGTAGGGGTTCGTCTCGTTGCCGACGACCCAGCCGTCCGCGCCGTACATGTTCTTCGCCGTGACCGTGCCCGCGGGGACCATCGACTCGACGTAGTCGAAGAACGGTCCCGTGGTCTCGGTCAGGTTCGTCGTCTCGGCCGGCCAGTAGTTCATCTGCAGGTTGATGTTGACGTGGTAGTCGGCGTCCCACGGCGGGTTGTTGACGCGGTTCCACACGCCCTGCAGGTTCGCGGGGAGCGATCCCTCACGGGATGAGGAGATGAGCAGGTAGCGGCCGTACTGGAAGTAGAGGGTCTCCAGGGCGCGGGCGCTCTCGGGGTCGATCGTTCCGCGGTAGGCGGCGAGCAGCTCGTCGGTGGGGATCGCAGGAAGCTCCGCGCCGCCGAGGTCGAGGTCGACGCGGTCGAACAGCGACCGGTAGTCGTCCTGGTGGCGCGAGAGCAGCTGCGAGAACGACCGTGCCGCGGCGGCGTCGACGGTCTGAGTGACCGGGGTGTGCGGGTCGACGCCGCTGCGGTATCCCTCGGCGTAGTCCATGGCGAAGTCGGTCGCGGCGCCGAGCACGAGGGTCACCTCGGTCGCGCCGGCGACCGTGACGCTGCCGTCGGCGTTGCCGGTGACCGTCCCGCCCTGGTTGACCACCGCGAGTTGCGACTCGAAGCGCAGCCCGTTGTTGCTCAGGGTGCCGGACGTGGTGAGGCGACCGCCCTGGGCCTTCTGGATGACGTTGCTGCGGCCGCCGGGGAGGGCCAGCTTCGCCGTGAACCCGATCCTGCCCTGCTGGTCGGCGCGCAGGCGCACCACGACGACGTCGTCGGCGGCCGACGCGAAGTACTCGCGGGTGTAGGCCACCCCGTCGGCGCGGAAGCTCGTCGTGACGAGCGAGTCGCCGATGTCGAGCTGCCGGCGGTAGTCGCTCGCGGCGCCGATGCCGGTCATCGTGAGATTGAGGTCGCCGAACGTCTGGTACGAGCCGAAGTTCTGCTTCGGCTGCCCGAGAAGGCCCGCAACGGTCTCGGGCGAGACGCCGCCGGTCGGCGACGCCGTGATCAGCTGTCGCACCTGGTCGATCGTCTGCGGTCCGCGTCCGTCGGACCAGTTGCCGTAGTTGTAGCCGCCCTGGGCACCCGGGCCGCCCGACCACAGCGACTTCTCGTTGAACTGGAGCTTCTCGTCGGTGACGCCGCCGTAGACGACGGCGCCGAGCGCGCCGTTGCCGATCGGCAGCGCACGCTGCTCCCAGTTGCGCTGGTGGTCGCCCGAGATCGACAGCGGCTCGTCGAACCACACGACATCTGGCGAGCCCGCGATGCGGGCGGGCGCCGCCGGCTCTTCGGCGGCCGCGGGCACGGCGGCGGACAGGGGCACGGACAGCAGGGTAGCGAGTCCGATGGCCACTGCTCTGCCGGGACCGGCTGCGGGCGCTCTCCTGATCGCCGCCGCGCGGGGCGCTCGGGTTCTGGGCGGGTGCTGCTCGTTCATGCGGGCTCCAGACGTCATCGTCGAGTCGGCAGGAGTGTCTTCCGTGCCTCTCAGCCTGTGTACCGAGCAGACATCCGACGTGTCAAGAGGTTTGTGGATACTCCCAACAAACAAGATGGAGAACAAATCCTACGAACCGCATGACTCTGGCGTGAAAACTGGCGCCCGTGATGCGTTGAGAGATCCGATGTCCGAACCCCGCGCCTGGAGGTCAGGCGACGAGACCCGCCCGCCCGCGCCGAGCCCGCCACAGCGCGCCGGCGCCCGCGACCAGCAGCGCGACAGCGAGGGCGATCGGAAGTGCCGTGGCGTCGAGCCCGGTGGGCGGCAGTTCGACGGGCGAACACGAGGTGGCGGCATCCATGCAGCCGAGCTCGGGGATCGTGACGGTGATCACGATGTCGCCCAGCTCGTGCCCGGCGGCCGGTTCCGTGGTCGTCTCGGCGGGCAGGACGGTGCTCACGGGCGTGACCTCGTGGAGTCGTCGGCGCTCCGCTCGGCGAGGGCCTCGGCGCGCGCACGATCGGCGGCGGCCGCGACGAGACCGTCCACCCGTGCGCGCTCGCGCCGGCGGGCTCCGAAGATCGCGACCGCGATGAGCGCGACGGCTCCGGCGACGGCCAGCTGGGGCCAGGGGATCGTCCAGGCGAAGTACTCGACCCGCACCGGGTGGGCGGCCTCGAGCGGCGCGTCGTCACGCTCGGCGACCTCGGGGGTGAGCACGACGGCGCCGCGCGTGAACAGCAGCGGCCAGACGTCGTCGACCTCGACGGTCACGGTGCGGGCGTCGCCAGGCAGCATGTCGAGCGCCTCGGTGTCGGACGGCACGACGCGGCCGGCCGTGTCGGCCTCGTGCGAAAGGCGGAAGCCGACGTTGCCGGCATTGACGGCGGCGACGTCCACGGTGAGCTCGCCGGGCTCGAAGGGGTTCCAGCTGGTGCGGTACCGCGCCTCGACCCCGGTGGAAGCCACCTCGGGGCGCAGGGTCCCGGTGACCCGCGTCATGACGCGGAAGCCCACGCGGCTCTCGACCGACACGGCGCTGCCGTCGCCGGTCGATCCGGCCGACAGCACCGAGGCTGCCACGCCCGCCGCGTGATCGCCCGGCGTCGCGTCTGCGGGGACGACGACGGTGAATGCCACGATCGCCGTCTCGCCCGGCGCGACCGTCACGGTGTCGGGCAGTGCGATCCACCTTCCCGCCGCCACCGAGGGGGAGGACGCGGGCAGCATGTTGAAGCGCCCCTTGTCGGTGAAGTAGCCGTCGGCGGCGCTCAGTGCGAACACCGCCGGCGCGCTGCCGAGGTTGCGCACGGCCATGTGCTCCTCGACGGTCGTCCCGGGGTCGACGGTGAGCTCGACCCACGACCGGCCGTCGGCGCCGGTCGTGTCTGCGGGGCGCACCGACCACGTCACCGTCTGGTCCGCCGGCGCCGCCACGGGGGGAGTGTCGGACGCGGATGCCGCCCACGCGGGCGCGCCCGCGGCCAGGGCGAGCGCGACGGCCGCCGCGGCGATCGGCCGGAGCAGCCGTGCGGGCGCCAGGGTGCGCGGAAGCAGCGGATGAGCCAACGGTGTTCACATCCTCGGGTGGACGGCATCAAATGTTGATTCTCACGACGATCTCATGCATCGCTCTGCCGGTCAATCGTTGAAGTGCGAATCTGGCGCATAAACCTGCGGTTCACGAATTTGGCTTGACAGACAACAAACCCGGTCAGTACGGTCGGCGACAACGCTGTCAGTGTCGACCCAGCCCGGTCGGCACCGTGGCGCCAAGTGACCGAAGAGATACAGGAGCACATGGTGCACAGAGCAGTCCACCCACCCCACACCAGACGTCGCGCGACAGCGCTCGCGACGACGTTCGCGGTCGTCGCAGGCCTCGCGCTGCCGACGATCTGGAGCCCTCCGGCTCCTGCCCAGGCCGCGGCCGAACCTGTCGCAGCCGCCACCGACTTCCGCGTCCTGGTGTTCTCCGAGACGGCCGGGTTCCGCCACGGCTCCATCACGCCGGCGAACAACCTCATCGCCGACCTGGCCGAGGAGAACGGCTTCGAGGCCGTGTTCACCGAGGACTCGAGCGTGTTCGCGCCCGCCAACGCCGACGAGCTCGCGCTCTTCGACGCGGTCGTGTTCAACTCGACGACCGGCGACGTGCTGACGGCGGAAGAGCAGACGACGTTCGAGGAGTACATCCGGGGCGGCGGCGGGTACGCCGGCATCCACTCCGCCAGCGACACCGAATACGACTGGCCGTTCTACGGCGGCCTCGTCGGCGGCTACTTCAACGGCCACCCGGCACCGCAGCAGGCGACCGTCAAGATCGAGGACAAGGTCAACCCGTCGACGGCGCACCTCACCGGCGACACCTGGACGCTCGAGGACGAGTGGTACAACTTCCGCGCCTTCACGCGCGACAACGTCCACGTCCTGCTGTCGCTCGACGAGAAGACGTACACCGGCGGCACCCAGGGCTTCGACCACCCGATCTCGTGGTGCCAGGCCGACTACGAGGGCGGCCGTTCGTGGTACACCGGCCTCGGTCACATCGAGAGCAACTACACGCTGCCCGCGTTCCGCCAGCACATCCTCGGCGGCATCGAGATCGCCGCCGGCGTCGTGCCGTCGGGATGCGCGGCCACGCAGAGCAAGAACTACGAGAAGGTCACGCTCGACGACAACACGCAGAACCCGATGGCGATGGACATCGCCCCGGACTCGACCGTGTTCTACGCCGAGCGCAACGGCCGCCTGCAGCAGATCGACCCCGTGACCCGGTCCACGTCGACAGCCCTCACGCTGCCGGTCACGCAGGCGAACGAGGACGGCCTGCTCGGCGTCGTGCTCGACCCGGACTTCGCGGAGAACGGCTGGGTGTACCTGTACTACGCGCCGAACAACGTCGGCGCGGACGGGCCGCACAACCGCCTCTCGCGGTTCACGTACGACTTCGGCACGAAGACCGCCTCGGCATCGTCCGAGAAGGTCCTGCTGAAGATCACGACGCAGCGGAACACGTGCTGCCACGCGGGCGGCGACATGCTGTTCGACAACGACGGCAACCTCGTGCTCGCCACCGGTGACAACACCAACCCGTTCGAGTCGGACGGCTACGCGCCGATCGACGAGCGCGCGGGTCGTTCGGACTTCGACGCGCAGAAGTCGTCGGCCAACACCAACGACCTCCGCGGAAAGGTGCTGCGCATCACCCCGCAGGCCGACGGCACGTACACCGTGCCCGACGGCAACCTGTTCCCCGAGGCGGACGACACGCAGAGCAAGACGCGGCCCGAGATCTACGCCATGGGCTTCCGCAACCCGTTCCGCATCGGCCTGGACCCGCAGACGAACAAGCTGTTCGTCGCCGACTACGGCCCCGACGCCGGATCGGCGAACGCGAACCGCGGCCCCGGCGGCACCGTCGAGTGGAACATCGTCGATCAGCCGGGCAACTACGGCTGGCCGCTGTGCGTCGGCATCAAGTGCTACCGGGACTACAACTTCGCGACCGGTGTGTCGGGCGCGGCGTTCGATCCGGCGGCTCCGGTCAACAACAGCCCCAACAACACCGGCCTGACCACGCTGCCTCCGGTCATCCAGCCGGAGTGGTGGACCGAGAACGGCCTCGCGGCGCTGTACCCCGAGATCGGTGGCAGCGGTGCTCCCATGGGCGGCCCCGTCTACCGCTACGACCCTGACCTCGACTCCGACACCAAGTGGCCGGAGTACTGGGACGGCAAGGCGATCTTCGGTGAGTGGAACCAGGGCAAGCAGTACTCGATCCAGCTCGACGAGGCGACCGGGTCGCAGATCGTCGACATCAACCGGATCCTGCCCGGCATCTTCGACGGCGGCGGCGACTGGCACCGCTCGATGGACTTCGAGTTCGGCCCCGACGGCGCGCTCTACGTCATCGACTGGGGCTCGGACTTCGGCGGCTCGACGGCCGACTCCGGGGTCTACCGCATCGACTACGTGCAGGGCAGCCCCTCGCCGATCGCCCGCGCGTCCGCGGACGTGACGAACGGTCCGGACGAGACGCTGACGGTCAACTTCAGCTCGGCCGGGACGCGGCATCCGCTCGCACTCGACTACACCCTGGAGTGGAACTTCGGCGACGGCACCCCGAACTCGACGTCGGCGAACCCGACCCACACCTACGAGGGCGCCGGCGCCTACACCGCGCAGCTGACCGTGACCGACGAGCTGGGACACTCGGCCGTCGCGAACGTGCAGATCGTGGTCGGCAACGCCGTCCCGACGGTGGAGATCACCTTCCCCGAGCAGGGCGGGTTCTTCGAGTGGGGCGACCAGGTGCGGTACGAGGTGACGGTCACCGACCCGGACGCCTCGGGCCCGATCGACTGCTCCAAGGTCACGGTCGTCGCGGCTCTGGGTCATGACTCGCACAACCACGACTTCGGCGAGCAGCACGGCTGCGAAGGCAGCATCCAGACGATCCGCGACGCGGGCCACGGCCTCGAGGCGAACCTCTTCTGGGTGATCAACGTGAACTACGCCGACGACGGCGGCGCCGCGGGCGTCCCCCTCACCGGGTTCGGCACGAACATCCTCAACCCGAAGTTCTTCCAGGCGGAGTACTTCGACGAGACGGGTCGTGTCGGCGGAACCGGTGGCGAGAGCGACGGCGTGCGCACCGAGACCACGGGCGACTCGGCGGGCGGCGGACGCAACGTCAGCCACATCGAGACGAACGACTGGTGGTCGTACGAGCCGATCAACCTGCGGGGGATCGACTCCGTGTCGATGCGCATCGCGAAGGGCTTCGCCGGCAACGGCACCTTCGAGGCGCGCTGGAACTCGCCCACCGGCCCCGTGCTCGGCACCGTGACGTTCCAGCCGACCAACGGGTCGAACGGCCAGCCTGCGTGGCAGACGTACAGCGACTTCGACATGCCGCTGAACACGACGCCCACCGGCGGCGAGACGGGGACGCTGTACTTCGTCCTCACCTCGGGCGGCGCGAACGTCAACTACCTGGTGTTCGAGGGCGATGGTGTGGAGACCAACGCAGCGCCCACGGGCGTGCTGACGGTCGACAACGCGAGCGGGGAGGTGCCGGTCGCGGTGACCGCCTCGGTCGAGGCCACCGATCCCGACGGCGACTCCAGCCTCCTCACCTACAAGTGGGATGCGGGAACCGGCGACGGCTTCGTGAACGGCACCTCGGAGTTCGAGCACTCGTACACCGAGCCGGGCACGTACAGCCTGAAGGTCCGGGTCACCGACGCCGGGGGCGCCTACGCCGATCTGACCAAGACGATCACCGTCAGCAGCCCGCCGCTCGGCGTGTGCTTCAACGGCCGGTCGGACGGGTTCGACGGCACCGCGCTGGACACTACGGCACGCTGGAACAAGTCGGTGCGCATCAACCAGTTCGCGCAGGTCGCGAACGGGGAGCTCACCATCCCGGCGTCGCTGACCGACATCCACGCGTCCGGCACGGGTTCGCCGAACATCGTCCTTCAGGACATCCCGCAGGGAGCGTTCTCGATGACGGCGAAGGTGAACTTCCCGGGTCGTGTGCAGTACCAGCAGGCCGGAATCACGATCTACGGTGACGACGACAACTATCTGAAGCTCGTGCAGATGTCACGGGGTCAGACGCCGGATCCTGCGAACCGTGTGTTCCAGTTCCTGAAGGAGGACAACGCCACGGCGGTCGAGCGCAACACCGCGGCCCTGGGCGCCGACTTCCCCGACACGTATTACGTGCGACTGACCAGCGACGGCACGACGATCAGCGCGTCGTACTCGGCGAACGGCACCGACTTCACGACGATGCCCGACACGTTCGACCTCACGGGCATCGACAACCCGAAGATCGGACTGCTCGCCCTCGGTACGAACAGCGCCGCATCGCAGGCCTACGGGGTCGTCAACGCGAAGTACGACTGGTTCCAGGTCACGCCCGACGACACGGCGGCGGCGGAGACGCCGAACGACGAGTTCGACGGCAGCTCGCTGGAGTCCTGCCGCTGGCAGGTCGTGAACGAGGATGCTGCGCGCTACCGCGTCGCGAACGGCCAGCTGCAGATCGACACGTCGCCGTTCGACATCTACAACGGCGACACGGGAGTCACGAACTTCGTGCTCCAGCCCCAGCCGGCGACGGACTGGGTCGTGGAGACGAAGGTCGATGCCTCGCGGTTCGACCGGCGCTACCAGCAGGCTGGCCTCATCCTGTTCGGCGACGAGCAGAACTACGTGAAGCTCGACATCCTGGCGACGAACGAGGCCGGGCAGACGATCGCCCGCAACCTCGAGATGCGCAGCGAGATCGCGAACGCGGTGCAGAACCCTCAGCCGAACGCTCCGGCGCCGGCCGACGGCATCGTGTGGCTGCGACTCCAGAAGGCGGGAACGACCTTCACGGGGTACTACAGCGCGGACGGCAGCACGTGGACGCAGATCGCGCAGACGGTCTCGAACACGGCGCTCGACTCGGCGAAGGTCGGTCTGTACGCCCTCGGCAACTCGGCTCAGGGGCAGGTGTCGAACACCGGCTACTTCGACTACTTCACGGTGGTCGAAGATGAGCTCCAGGCGTCGGCATCCGTCAGCCCGGCCGGGCCGGACGGTCAGAACGGCTGGTACACCGGCCCCGTGACCGTCGCGGTCGAGACGCAGGGCGGCGCAGGCACCGCATACCGCGAGTACAACCTCGACGGTGCGGGCTGGGTCGAGTACACGGCGCCCGTCGTCGTGACCGCGGACGGCGAGCACGAGCTGCAGTACCGTGCCTCGACGTCGGCGGGCGGATCGGTCCCGGCGCAGTCGGTGTCGTTCAAGATCGATGCCACGGCGCCCGTCGTCACCGCATCGGTCGTCGCGGACGAGACGGACCCGACGCTGCGGTCCCTGGCCTTCGAGGCCACGGACGCCACCAGCGGCGTCGCGTCGATCGAGTACCGCGTCGACGAGGGCGAGTGGACGGCGTTCGCCGGCCCCGCGCCGGTCGACACCGGTGCCCACGTGGTCCAGTACCGCGTGACCGACAAGGCGGGCAACACGAGCGAGGTCGCGAGCATCGACGTCCCCGAGGGGGCGACGCCGCTCGACGTCACGGTCGTGACCGGCACGAAGTGCGTGGCGGGCAAGACGCTGCTCACCCTGCAGACGACGAACAACGAGGAGGTGCCCGTGAAGGTCGATTACACCACCGCGTACGGCACCAAGTCGTTCGCCGCCGTCGCGCCGGGCAAGAACGCGTTCCACACCTTCACGACGCGCCTCGCCACGATGCCCGCGGGCACCGCCACCGTGACCGTCACGGCGGTCGTCGGCGGCGAGACCGTCACGAGCACGCTCGAGGTCGGCTACGCCGCAGCCGCCTGCGGCTGATCCCACGGGTGGCCCGCCGTCCGCGGCGGGCCACCCGTCCCCACACATCAGGCAGACACACACCACCCCCCGGTGCAGCGCACCGGACTACCCGAAGGAGAAGGAATGCGCAGGGGAGAGCTTTTCGCAAGATGCGCGATGGTCACCGCGGGAGCGATCGTGCTCGCCGGTGTCGCCGGCGCCGCGGCGGCCGCCGACGACGGCGACCAGGACATCGACGTGACGGTCGAGATCGCCCAGATCGACGAGCCGGGCGTGCTGGCGATGTCGGTGGCGGCGGGCTCGGTGAGCCTCGTCGAGGACGGGTCGACCGCCCTCGTGCGACAGTTCACCGGCACGCTGCCGCAGGTCACCGTCACCGACACCCGGACGCCGGACGAGATCCCCGCGGGGGTCGCGTGGACGGTCATGGGATCAGCGACGGCGTTCACCGGCGATGCCGGCCAGCCCGACATCGACGCCGGGCACCTCGGCTGGACGCCGAGGCTCGTCGACGGCGGCGACTCGGGCCTCGTGTCCGAGGGCGATCCGGTCGACACCGTGCTCGACGAGGGCGACGACGCCGTCGGTCTCGTCGACCAGGAGCTGCTCGCCATGGCGGCGGACTCCGGCGCCATCGCGGAGGAGGGGCAGTGGACGGCCACGGCCGACCTCGCCCTCCGCACCGCAGCCACCGTCGCACCGGGCACCTACCGCTCGGTGCTGACGCTGTCGCTGTTCGAGTAGGAGCGCTGCGGGGCCGGGCGATGCGCGTCGTCCGGCCCCGCACGTCCCGCGGCCCCGCTCCGGCCGCCGGGCGTCCGCACACCCCGGAGCATCCGACCGACGGAGGATCATGACCCACTCAGCCCCCGCTTCCGCTTCGCGGTCGCACCTCGTCTCGACGGCGGCCGCGCTCGCCGCCCTGCTGCTGGCCGTCCTGCTCGTGCTCGTGGCCTCGCCCGCACGGGCGCACGGCGGCGACATCGACGCCCAGCTCGGACAGGACGGCGAGGGCGGCGTCTACGTGTCGTTCGCGTACGTCGAGGACGGACACCCGGTCGAAGCGCTCGTCGCGGCGACCGTCGAAGGCCGCTCGTCGACGGGCGAGACCGTCGGGCCGATCGCGCTGTCGTCTGCGAGCCAGGGGGTCGGCATCTGGCAGACCGACCCGGGGGCGTTCGGCGAGGGGCAGTGGGAGCTGATCGTCCGCGTCACCGATCCGGTCGTCTTCGAGAAGAGCTTCCCCACCGACATCGTGCTCGCCGACGTCGTGGCCGACGAGCACGCCGACGAGCCGGTGGATGCCGCACCCGTCGCCGCCGAGACCGCCGCCGGGCCCGACGGACTGCTGCTGGCCGGCGGCGCGGTCGTGGTGGTGGCGGTCGCCGCCGGTGTCGCCGCCGCGCTGCTGCGGGCGCGCCGGGTGCGTGCGTCGACGCCGAGCTGACGGCATCCGCTCCCGCATCGGGCGGGATCGAGGCCCACGCGGGCCGCGGGACTCCACGGAGTATTGTGTGAGTGCAGATTAAGTTGCTTCCCGCGGAGGTGGCCTTGTACGACGGGCATGACCAGCAGGCACCGACCGCGCCCAAGCGGGGGAGCAATCTCGACGATCTGCGTCGCGGCAATCTGTCGACGGTCCTCGAGCTGATCCATGCCAGTCGTTCGCTCTCGCGCGCCGACATCACGCGGGCGACGGGGTTGAACCGGTCCACCGTCGCCACCATCGTGACCGAGCTCGAGACGCTCGGACTCGTGACGGTCTCGGAGCCCGCCGACACCAAGCGCATCGGGCGGCCCAGCTCGGTGATCACGCCCTCGGACCGCTTCCTGGCGATCGCCGTCAACCCCGAGCTGGACGCACTGACGATCGGCCTCGTCGGCATGGGCGGCCGCGTGCTGCGCATGGTCCGCTACGAGAACGAGCGCGAGCCCACGCCCACCGAGATGGTGAAGGTCGCGGCGGCCGTCCTCGGCGGCATGCTGCCCTCGCTCGAGCCGGAGCATCGCATCGTCGGGGTGGGCCTCGCCGTCCCGGGCCTCGTGAACGCCGCGGACGGCGTCGTCAAGCTGGCACCGCACCTCGCGTGGACCGACGTGCCGCTGGCGGGCATGCTGGCCGAAGCCGTCGACCACCCGGTGTTCGCCGGCAACGACGCCAGCTGCGGCATCATCGCCGAGGCCGCATTCGGCGCGGGCATCGGCGAGCGCGAGATCGTGTACCTCAACGGCGGCGCGAGCGGCATCGGCGGCGGGATCGTCGTGGGCGGCGAGCACCTCGGCGGCGCCGACGGCTACGGCGGCGAGCTCGGCCACACGCTGGTCGAATCGAACGGCCGCCCGTGCCACTGCGGAGCGGTGGGATGCCTCGAGACAGAGGTCGACCGCAGCCGGCTGATGGCGGTCGCCGGCGTCACCGACCCGGCCCAGCTGGACGAGCTGCTCGCGGCCGCGTACGAGACGTCGGCCGAGGCGCGCGACGAGGTGAACCGTCAGGTCGACTATCTCGCCGTGGCGCTGCGCAACATCGTCAACGCCCTCAACCCGCGCCTCGTGATCCTCGGCGGCTTCCTCGCGACCCTCCACCGTGTCGGCGGAGAGCGCCTGGAGCGGCGTGTGCGTGCGACGGCGCTTCCCGGATCGGGGACCGACGTGCGGATCGTGGCGTCCGGCCTCGGCCGCGACAACCTGCTCATCGGCGCCGCGGAGCTCGCGTTCGCGTCGATCCTCGCCGACCCGGCGGCGTTCGCCCGCTCCCGGGCGGTCGTGGCGGCCGTCGGATCCTGACGCACCCTCAGACGCAGAACGCCGCCCCGCGCGGGACGGCGTTCTGAACGGGGGGAGCGGGACGTCAGTCCCCGCGGCCCGTCGGCTTCGCGAAGCGCTGCTGCAGCAGCACCGCCACCACGATGATGACGCCCTTCGCCACCGCCTGCACCGACGACGACAGGTTGTTCTGCACGAACACGTTGTTCAGGGTCTGGAAGATCAGCACGCCGAACACCGTTCCGGTGATCGTGCCGCGCCCGCCGGCCAGCAGCGTGCCGCCGACGACCACCGCGGCGATCGCGTCGAGCTCCCACAGCGTGCCGTGCGTCGACGTGCCCGCCGTCGTCCGGCCGAGGATCATGACCGCCGCGATGCCGGCGGTGAGGCCCGAGATCGCGTAGATCCACATGATGTGGCGCTTGACGTCGATGCCGGCGAGCCGCGCCGCCTCGCGGTTGCCGCCGATGGCGACGGTGCGGCGGCCGAAGGTCGTGCGGTTCAGCAGCAGCCAGCCGGCGACCGCGACGAGCGCGAAGATCCAGATCAGCATGTCGACACCGATGATGTCGGCGTTCATGAAGTTGATGAACCCGCGGTCTTCGAGCACGAGCGTGCGCCGGTTGGCGATGATCTCGGCGAGCCCTCGGGCGGCGACGAGCATCGCGAGCGTCGCCATGAACGCGACCACCTTGCCGTAGGCGATCACGATGCCGTTGATGAGACCCGCGCCCACGCCGACCGCGATCGCGACGATGACCAGGAAGATCCAGTGCGTCTGGTCGACGAAGTCCTGGACCGCGGCGAGCGTCGCGACCACCGAGGCCAGACCGACGACCGCGCCGACCGAGAGGTCGATGCCGCCGGAGATGATGACGAGCGTCATCCCGATCGACACGACGCCGATGATCGACGCCTGCCGCAGGATCGTCAGCACGTTGTTGATGCTGGTGAACGTGTCGCCGGCGGTGATCGCCCCCACGAGGACGATGAGCAGCAGGGCGATGACGAGTCCGAGGTTGCGGCCGACCGGCCCCGACAGGATTCGGCGGAACCCGGACTTCTTCTCGGCGGGCGGGCCGGGGGGTGCGGCATCCGCCGACGCGGTCTCGACTCGGGTGGTCTGCTCGCTCACGCGGCTGTTCCTTTCATGACGAGGTCGAGCACGCCGTGCTCGTCGATCTCGGAGGCGGGGAGGGTGTTGAGGACGCGTCCGTCGGCGATGACCAGGACCGTGTCGGCGAGACCGAGCACCTCCGGGATCTCGCTGGAGACGATGACGACCGCGTTGCCCGCCGCGGCCAGCCGGCGGATGAGGACGTAGATGTCGGCACGGGCGCCGACGTCGACGCCGCGGGTGGGCTCGTCCAGCAGCAGCACGCGTGTGCCGTGGACCAGCCAGCGCGCCAGCAGGATCTTCTGCTGGTTGCCGCCCGACAGCGTCAGGGCGGGGCGGTCGGGGTCGGGCGGGCGGAGTCCGAGCGCATCGATCTGCTCGCGGGCGACCGCGCGCTCGCGGCGTTCGTCGAGGAAGCCGGCCTTGGCGAAGCGGGCGAACGACGACAGCGTGACGTTCTTGAAGATCGGCTCGTCGAGGACGAGCCCCTGACTCTTGCGCTCCTCGGGAGACAGGCCGACGCCGGCGGCGACCGCCTTGACGACCGAGCCTCTGCGCAGGGTCGCGCCGCCGACGGCCACACTGCCGTTCTGCGGCCGGCGGGCGCCGTAGATCGCCTCGAGGATCTCGGAGCGCCCGGATCCGACGAGACCGGCGAGGCCGACGATCTCACCCGCGCGGACCGAGAACGAGACGTCGTCGAAGACCCCGGTGAGGCTGAGGTTCTGCACCTGCAGCACCACGGGGGAGTCGGCGGGGACCGGAGTCGCGGGCGGGAACACGTTCTCGACCGCACGGCCGGTCATGAGCGTGATGAGCTCGCTGGTCGGGGTGTCGGCGACGCTCAATCCCGTCGCCATGCTGCGGCCGTCCTTGAGCACCGAGATGCGGTCGCCGATCTGCCGGATCTCTTCGAGCCGGTGGGTGATGTACACCACCGCGATCCCCGCGCTCGTGAGCTCGCTCACGACGTGGAACAGGTTCTTGACCTCTTCGGTGTCGAGGACCGCCGAGGGCTCGTCCATGATGATGAGCTTGATGTCGTGCGAGAGCGCGCGTGCCATCGAGACGATCTGCTTGTTCGCCGCCGACAGCCGGCCCACCTCGGTGTGCGGCGACAGGTTGCCGTGGCCGAGTCGCTTCAGCAGGGCACGGGTCTGTGCGGCAGCCTCGCTGCGTCGTGAGAAGCCGCCGCGCGACAGTTCGTGCCCGAGGAAGATGTTCTCGGCGATCGTCAGGCCGTCGACGACGTCGAGCTCCTGGTACATCGTGGCGATGCCGAGGGCGATGGCCGCCTCGGGATCGGCGATCTCGACGACCTCGCCGTTCCACACGATCTCGCCGTCGTCGGGCCGGTGGACGCCCGCGAGCGTCTTGATGAGCGTCGACTTGCCCGCGCCGTTCTGGCCGAGGATGCAGTGCACCTCGCCGGCGCGGACCTCCAGGTCGACACCGCGGAGGGCCTGCACGCCGGCGAAGGCTTTCGTCACGCCCCGGACCGTGAGGAGGGGAGGATCATGGTCGACTTTGATCATGGCGGCAACATATCAGAACCGGATGCCGTCACGCACCGTCCATCCGCGTCATTTCTGAGCGTGAGCGAGAAACGCCGGGGAGAAACCGCCACTGGACAGCCGCCTCGTTCGTGGATATGTTGCGACTAACGCCATTTGCGGCGAGCCCGACCGAACGGGACGCGGCGGCGCTTTGCACCTACCTCAAGGGAGAGACAGCATGGCAAGACAGCACACACTCGGCCGGCGCCTCGCGTTCGGCGCGAGCGCATCGCTTCTGGCGATCGGACTGCTCGCGGGATGCACCGGCACCGGCGCCGACGAAGGCGACGTGGTCGACCAGGGCACCAGCAGCGAGGAGAACGCGTCGTCGGGCGACACCGTGGTCATCGGCTTCTCGGGCCCCGCCGCCGACCACGGCTGGCTCGGCGCGATCAACTCGGGGGCACAGGCTGCCGCCGACAGCTTCGACGACGTCGACTTCCGCGTCGCGGAGGGCACCAACGACGCCAGCGCGCAGATCGCCGCCGTCGAGACGTTCATCAACGACGGCGTCGACGCGATCGTCCTGCTGCCCTCGGACGGTGCGGCCCTCACCGAGGTCGCGATCAAGGCCATGAACGCCGGCATCCCGGTCATCAACGTCGACCGCGAGTTCTCCAGCCCGTTCGCCGCCCGCACGACCGTGCTCGGCGACAACTACGGCATGGGCGTGAGCGCCGGCACGTACATCTGCGAGCAGCTCGACGGCAAGAGCGACGCGGTCGTGGCCGAGATCGCCGGCATCGACTCGCTGCCGCTGACCCAGGACCGCTCGCAGGGCTTCAAGGACGCGCTCGAGGACTGCGGCCTCGAGGTCGGTCCGCGTGTCGCCGCCGACTTCACCGTGCAGGGCGGCGAGTCGGCGACCTCGCAGCTGCTCGCGGCCAACCCGCACATCGACGCCATCTGGAACCACGACGACGACCAGGGCATCGGCGTGCTCGCCGCGATCGACGCGGCCGGCCGCGACGAGTTCTTCATGGTCGGCGGCGCCGGCTCGAAGAACGCGATGGAGCTCATCAAGGACGACAGCTCGGTCCTGAAGGCCACCATCATCTACCCGTCGACGCAGGCGGCCGACGGCATCGCGCTGGCGCGCCTCATCGCGCAGGGCAAGACGATGAGCGACCTCATCACGCCGAGCGTGCCGAACCGCATCGTGCTGGACGCGCCGGTCGTGACGAAGGACAACGTCGACCAGTACATCGATCTCGCGTTCGCGTCCTGATCGACCCCCCGCGGGGGCGCCCGGACTGTCCGGGCGCCCCCATCCCTCGACCGAGCCCGTCGGACCAGACCCGTCACACGAGAGACTTCACATGACCGAGAACCTCCGCGTCGCCATGATCGGCTACGGCTTCATGGGCGCCGCCCACTCGCAGGGGTGGCGTGTCGCGCCGCGCTTCTTCGACCTCCCGCTCGACCCCGCGATGCAGGTCGTCGTCGGACGGGATGCCGCCGCGGTCGCCGCGGCCGCCGACAAGTGGGGCTGGGCCGAGTCCGCGACCGACTGGCGCGAGGTCATCGCCCGCGACGACATCGACGTGGTCGACATCGTGACCCCGGGCGACACGCACGCCGAGATCGCGATCGCCGCCCTCGAGGCGGGCAAGCACGTGCTGTGCGAGAAGCCGCTCGCCAACACCGTCGCCGAGGCGGAGCGGATGGCGGATGCCGCATCCCGGGCGGCGGCGGGAGGCGTCCGGTCGATGGTGGGCTTCACGTACCGGCGCGTGCCGGCCACCGCCTTCGCCCGGCAGCTTGTCGCGGCGGGCCGGCTGGGCGAGATCCGCCAGGTGCGTGCCGCGTACCGGCAGGACTGGCTGATGGACGCGCAGGCGCCCCTCACGTGGCGTCTGCAGAAGGAGCGCGCCGGATCGGGCGCGCTGGGCGACATCGGCGCGCACGCCGTCGATCTCGCCGAATACATCACGGGACTGCGGCTGGACACGATCTCCGGCACGATCGACACGGTCGTCGCCGAGCGCCCGCTCATGGGCGAGGGCATCGGCCTGTCGGGCACCGCCACCGCCGACCGCGGACCGGTGACCGTCGACGACGTCGCGGTGTTCTCCGGCCGCTTCACCGCACCCGGCGGCGGGTTCGCCCCGTTCGGCTCGTTCGAGGCGACGCGGTTCGCCACCGGCCGCAAGAACGCACTGACGATCGAGGTGTCGGGGTCGCTCGGCGCCCTCGCCTTCGACCTCGAGCGCCTCAACGAGCTCGACTTCTACGATGCGACCCTGCCCGCCGACGAGCAGGGCTTCCGCACGATCCTCGTCACCGAGCACCAGCATCCCTATCTCGCGCCGTGGTGGCCGGCCGGCCACATGCTCGGCTACGAGCACGGCTTCTCGCACCAGGTGGTCGACCTCGTGACCGCCATCGCCGAGGGCACGCAGCCCGAGCCGTCGTTCGCCGACGGCCTTCACGTGCAGCGCGTGCTCGACGCCGTCGAGCGCAGCTCCGCGGACCGCGGACTCTGGACGGCCGTCGGCTGACGCCGGCACCTCACCCCACGAACGACACCAACGGAAGGACACCGCGATGACGCGACCGATCACCCTGTTCACCGGCCAGTGGGCCGACCTGCCGCTCGAAGAGGTCGCGCGCCTCGCCGCGGAGTGGGGCTACGACGGGCTGGAGCTCGCCTGCTGGGGAGACCATCTGGACCCCTGGCGGTGGGACGACGACGCGTACGTGCAGAGCCGGCTCGACATCCTCGAGCGGCACGGCCTGGGCGTGTGGGCCATCTCGAACCACCTGAAGGGCCAGGCGGTCTGCGACGACCCCATCGACGAGCGCCACCACGACATCGTGTCGGACCGGGTGTGGGGCGACGGCGATCCCGAGGGTGTGCGGCAGCGTGCGGCCGAGGAGATGAAGAACACCGCCCGGCTCGCGGCGAAGCTCGGGGTGAAGACCGTCATCGGCTTCACGGGATCGAGCATCTGGAAGTACGTCGCGATGTTCCCGCCCGTCTCGCAGGAGGCGGTGGATGCCGGGTACCAGGACTTCGCCGACCGGTGGAACCCGATCCTCGACGTGTTCGACGAGGTGGGCGTGCGGTTCGCGCACGAGGTGCACCCGAGCGAGATCGCCTACGACTATTGGACGACCGTCCGCACGCTCGAGGCGATCGGCCACCGTGAGGCTTTCGGTCTCAACTGGGACCCGTCGCATTTCATGTGGCAGCAGCTGAACCCCGTCGACTTCATCCTCGAGTTCAGCGACCGCATCTATCACGTGGACTGCAAGGACGTGAAGCTCAACCTGGGCAACGGACGCAACGGCCGGCTGGGCTCCCACCTCGCGTGGGCGGACCTCCGGCGCGGATGGGACTTCGTCTCGACCGGACGCGGCGACGTTCCGTGGGAGGCGGCGTTCCGCGCCCTCAACAGCATCGGCTACGACGGACCCATCTCGGTCGAATGGGAGGACGCGGGCATGGATCGGCTCCTCGGCGCCCCCGAGGCGCTGGAGTTCGTCCGCCGGAACGCGTTCGCGGCCCCGCAGGCGGCCTTCGACGCGGCCTTCAGCAGCCGCTGAGCGTGAGGCCGGCAGTCGCTCCGACGGGGCGCGCTCCTGCAGCACGCAGCGATCACGGAGGGGCGGCGCATGGTGTATTCGACCGATGACGTCCCGGTGGCTCCGGGGGCCACGCTCGACGACCTGCGCCGCCAGAACCTCACGCAGGTCCTGCGCCTGATCCACCACGAGGGGCCGCTGTCCCGGGCCGACATCACGCGGGCGACCGGGCTGAACCGGTCGACCGTGGGCGGGCTCGTCGGCGAGCTGCGCGATAACGGGCTGCTCGACGAGTTCGACGCCGCCCGCACCCGCAAGGTGGGGCGCCCCAGCGCCCAGCTCGGCGCGTCGGATTCGAGCGTCGTGATCGCCGTCAACCCCGAGGTCGACGCCATCGACGTGGGGGTGGTGGCGATGGGCGGGCGGATCCTCCGGCGCATCCGCTACCGCAACCACCATGTGCCGACGGTCGAGGAGTTCGTCAACATCGTGGGGGTGATCGTCGAGGGCCTGACCGGGCCGGACGACGCACGCCGGCTGCTCGGCGTGGCCATCGCGGTGCCCGGGCTCGTGCGCGAGTCGGACGGCACGGTGCTGCTCGCGCCGCACCTCGGGTGGCGCGATGAGCCTGTGGGGGCGCTGGTGGAGGCGGCCACCGGGTTCCCCGTCGCCGCGGCGAACGACGCCAACTGCGGTGTCGTCGCCGAGAGCATCTTCGGGGCGGCACGCCGGTCGGGCGTCGTCGTGTACCTCAACGGCGGTGCGAGCGGCATCGGCAGCGGGATCACGATCGACGGGCATCTGCTCGGCGGGCACAGCGGCCATGCCGGGGAGTTCGGGCACACCCTCGTCAACTCGCAGGGCGAACGCTGCCACTGCGGGGCGATCGGATGCCTCGAGACCGAGGTGCGGCGCGGGCGCCTCGTCGACGCGCTCGGCGTCGACGACGAGCCGGGCCCGCTGGGCGACGTGCTGGCCGAGGCGTGGCGGTCGGGATCGGGGCCGGTGCACGACGAGATGGCCCGGCAGCTGGGGTACATCGGCACGGCGCTGCGCACGATCGTCAACTCGCTCAACCCGCAGACGATCGTGCTCGGCGGCTTCCTTGCAGCGCTGCTCGACGCCGTCGGCCCCGACGCCCTGACGGAGGCGGCGGGCGCCACCCTGCCGGGCGGACTCAGCGATCTCGAGATCGTGTCGACGTCGCTCGGCGAGGACATCCTGCTGATCGGTGCGGCCGAGATGCTGATCCAGCCCCTCATCGAGGACCCGATGCGGCTGCGGAGTCTTAATACCGAACGATCGGTCAGGTAATATGACGGCATCGCACCCCGGCACGTCCGTGCCGCGGGGATCGAGAGGATGCCGATGCCGGTCCCGAATGAGCTGCCGCTCGTCGTCGAGCGCCGCGCCGACCGCGTCGTGGCGACGCTGTCGCGACCCGAGGTGCGCAATGCGATCGACCAGCGCACGATCGACGCGCTGCACGACGTGTGCACCGAGCTGGAGCGCGATCCGCGCACGCTGATCCTCATCGGCGCGGACGGGGTGTTCGCGTCGGGTGCCGACATCGCGCAGCTGCGCGAGCGCCGCGCCGCCGACGCGCGTCGCGGCATCAACACGCGGGCGTTCCAGCGCGTGCGCGACCTGCCGATGCCCGTGATCGCGGCGATCGACGGGCACGCGCTCGGTGGCGGCGCCGAGCTGGCGTACGCCGCCGACATCCGCATCGGCACCCCGCGCCTGCAGATCGGCAACCCCGAGACGGGCCTCGGTATCATCGCCGCGGCGGGCGCCACGTGGCGCCTGCGCGAACTCGTCGGCGAGGGGCGCGCGGCCGAGATGCTGCTGACCGGCCGGATCCTGGATGCCCCCACCGCGGTCGAGTGGGGACTGGTGTCGTCGCTGTACGAACCGGGCGACCTGCTCGCGGCCGCGCACGCGCTCGCCGACCGCATCTCGCGCAACGACGCACTCGCGACGCGCCACACCAAGACCGCGATGCTCGCACCGCCCGCCGCACACCCCGAGATCGACCTCGAGCTGCAGGCCGAGCTGTTCGAGAGCCCCGAGAAGCAGCGCCGCATGACGGCGTTCCTCGAAAGGCGTGGGCGATGAGTGACCGGGCGTTCACGGAGCGCGCCGGTACGACGGGGGTCCCCGGGCGCGTCGGTGTGATCGGCGGAGGGCGCATGGGCGCGGGCATCGCGCACGCCTTCGTGCTCGCCGGCGCCCACGTGGTGATCGTCGAGCGCGACGCGGACGCGGCGGGGGCGGCATCCACTCGTCTCTCCGACAGTCTGCGGCGCAGCGTCGAACGCGGCGCGACCGGCCGTACGGTCGACGAGCTCGTCCGCGGGATCGATACGGCGGCCGACGCCGCCGCGCTCGCCGGGTGCGGGCTCGTGGTCGAGGCCGTGCCGGAGGACCGCGCGCTCAAGACCGACGCGCTCGCCCGGGCGGAGGCGGTGCTCGCGCCGGACGCGGCGCTCGCGACCAACACCTCGTCGATCTCGATCGACGAGCTCGCGACGGCGCTCGCGCGGCCCGAGCGGTTCGTCGGCCTGCACTTCTTCAACCCGGTGCCGGCGTCCCAGCTCGTCGAGGTCGTCACCGGCACCGCGACAGGAGCCGGTCTCGTCGAGGACGCCCGCGCGTGGGTCGACGCGCTCGGCAAGACCGCGATCGTCGTGCGCGACAGTCCCGGGTTCGCGTCCAGCCGCCTCGGAGTCGCGCTCGGACTGGAGGCGATCCGCATGCTCGAAGACGGGGTCGCCAGTGCGGCCGACATCGACGCGGCGATGGAGCTGGGGTACCGGCATCCCGTCGGACCGCTGCGCACCACCGACCTCGTCGGGCTCGACGTGCGGCTGGGCATCGCCGAGGAGCTGCACCGCGAACTGGGCGACCGGTTCGCGCCGCCCGACCTGCTGCGACGACTCGTCGCCGACGGACATCTCGGCCGCAAGAGCGGCCGCGGCTTCTACGAATGGAGCGAACATGGCGATTGAGCCGACGGGGACCGACATCCTCCCCAGCTACCTGCGCGACCGGTGGTGGACTCCGGATGCCGGGGCCGCCGGCATCCGGGTGCTCGACGCCTCGACCGGTGAAGTCGTGACGCGCGTCAGCACCGACGGCATCGACCTCGCCGGCGCGCTCGACCACGCGCGCACCGTCGGGCAGGCGAGCCTCGGCGCACTCACGTTCCACCAGCGCGCGCTGCTGCTCAAGGAGTTCGCGATCGCGCTGACCGCCCGCAAAGAGGAGCTGTACGAGCTGTCCAAGCGCGCCGGCGCGACGGTGCGCGACTCGCTCAACGACGTCGACGGCGGCATCGGCGTGCTGTTCACCTACGCGTCCAAGGGCCGCCGCGAGCTGCCCAACGGGCAGGTGTACCTCGACGGCCCGGTCGAGCCGCTGGCGAAGGACGGCTCGTTCCTCGGTCGCCACGTCTACACGCGGCTGCCCGGCGTCGCGGTGCAGATCAACGCCTTCAACTTCCCGATGTGGGGCGCGCTGGAGAAGTTCGCGCCGGCGTTCCTCGCGGGCGTGCCCGGCGTCGTCAAGCCCGCGACGCCGACCGCCTACATCGCCGAGGCGTGGGTGCGGATCCTCGTCGAGACCGGACGCCTGCCCGCCGGGTCGCTGCAGCTCGTGAGCGGAGCCGTGCCCGGCCTGTTCGACCACCTCGGACTCGGCGACCTCGTCGGCTTCACCGGCAGCGCCTCGACCGCCGCGCGATTGCGGGAGCAGGCGGCGCCCGGCGTACGGTTCACGAGCGAGACGGACTCGATCAATGCGTCGGTGCTCGGCCCCGACGCCGTGCCGGGCACGCCCGAGTTCGACGCCTACGTCAAGCAGCTGCTGATCGAGCTGACGACGAAGGCCGGCCAGAAGTGCACGGCGATCCGCCGGGCGATCGTGCCCGAAGGCCTCGTCGAGCCGCTCTTCGACGCGCTGCGCGACAAGATCGCCGAACGTGTGGTGGTCGGCGACCCCCACGCCGAGGGGGTCACGATGGGCCCGCTCGTCTCGCTCGAGCAGCGCGACGAGGTGCTGCGCGCGGTCGCCGCGCTGGAGGCCGCCGGCGGCCGTGTCGTGCTCGGCGCGACCGGTGCTCCGGACGTCGTACGCGCCGACGGCACGGTCGGACCCGCGCCCGAGGGGGCGTTCGTCGCGCCGATCGTCCTCGGCTTCGACGGCGCCGCGGCGGCGCTCCCCGACGCCGTACACGACATCGAGGCGTTCGGGCCGGTCGCGAGCGTGCTCGCCTACCGCACGGTCGACGAGGCCGCCGACCTGGTGGGTCGCGGCGGCGGCTCGCTGGTCACCAGCGTCGCCACCGCCGACCCCGGTGTCGCCGCCACCCTGCTCGCGCGCACCGCGGCGTTCAACGGGCGGATGCTGTTCCTCGACCGCGACGACGCCCGCACGTCGACGGGCCACGGCGCGCCGGTGCCGCACCTGGTCCACGGCGGACCCGGCCGCGCCGGCGGCGGCGAGGAGCTCGGCGGCATCCGCGCGGTGCTGCACCACATGCAGCGCACGGCCGTGCAGGGCTCGCCCGCGATGCTCACGGCGCTGACCGGCGTGTGGCACCAGGGGGCGGCATCCCGCACCGACCGGCATCCCTTCCGCAAGTCGCTCGCAGAGCTTCGCGTCGGCGACCAGTTCGCGTCGCCGCTGCGCGCGGTCACGCTCGACGACATCGAGACGTTCGCGCACTTCACCGGAGACCTGTTCTACGCCCACATGGACGAGGAGGCGGCGGCCGCCAACCCGTTCTTCCCGGGCCGGGTCGCACACGGCTACCTGCTGGTGTCGTGGGCGGCCGGGCTGTTCGTCGACCCGGCGCCGGGACCCGTGCTCGCCAACTACGGGCTCGAGAATCTCCGCTTCGTCACCCCGGTGTCGCCGGGCGACGAGGTGCGCGTCGTGCTCACCGCGAAGCAGATCACGCCGCGCGAGACCGACGAGTACGGCGAGGTGCGGTGGGACGCCGTGCTCCTCAATCAGCGCGACGAGATCGTCGCGACGTACGACGTGCTCACGCTCGTCGCGAAGACGTGGGACGAGACGGATGCCGGCGGTGCGGCATCCCGTACCCCCGAGGCCGCGGTGACGCCATGACCGGACTGCGCCCCATGATGCAGCGCGACCTGGCGTCGGCCGCGCTCGGGATGGTCGTCGAACGCGACGAGCCGGGGGAGTCGGTGGTGTCGATGCGCGTGCGCGACGACATGACCAACGGCTTCGCGATCACGCACGGCGGCATGGTGTTCGCGCTCGCCGACACCGCCTTCGCGATCGCCTGCAACGAGGACGACGACGTGACGGTCGCCGCGGGCGCCGACATCTCGTTCCTCAAGGCGACGCACGCGGGTCAGACGCTCACCGCGCACGCCCGGCGCCGGGTCGTCTCCGGCCGCAACGGCCTGTACGACGTCACCGTGACCGACGAGACCGGCGACGTCGTCGCCGAGTTCCGCGGCCGGTCGCTCTCCACCCGCCGGAGCCACCCGGCCGACTGACACCCGAACGGACCCCCATGTCGACGACGATGTCGAACCCTGCCGCGGCCGACCCCGCGCCCCGCGATGCCCTGGACCCCGAGGAGCTCCTGTCGCGCGCCGACGTGCGGGCCCTGCAGCTGGAGCGCCTGCAGTGGACCGTGCGCCACGCATACGAGAACGTGCCGCTGTACACCCGCAAGCTGGATGAGGCCGGCGTCGCGCCCGCCGACATCCGCACCCTGGACGACGTGCGCCTGCTGCCGTTCACGACCAAGGAGGACCTGCGGCAGACGTACCCGTTCGGCATGTTCGCGGTGCCGATGGCCCAGGTGCGGCGCATCCACGCCTCGTCGGGGACGACGGGACGCCCGACGGTCGTCGGGTACACCCAGGGGGACCTCGACCGGTGGGCCTCGCTCGTCGCCCGGTCGCTGCGCGCGAGCGGCGTGCGACCGGGCATGAAGGTGCACAACGCGTACGGCTACGGCCTGTTCACCGGCGGGCTCGGCGCGCACGCCGGCATCGAGCGGCTCGGCGCGACCGTGATCCCGATGTCGGGCGGCCAGACGGCGCGGCAGGTGCAGCTCATCCGCGACTTCGAGCCCGACGTCATCATGTGCACGCCGAGCTACCTGCTGACGATCGCCGACGCGATGGCCGAGGCGGGCATCGACCCGGCCTCGACGTCGCTCAGGATCGCGATCCTCGGTGCGGAGCCGTGGACGAACGAGATGCGCGCCGAGCTCGAGCGTCGCCTCGGGCTCGACGCCGTCGACATCTACGGCCTCAGCGAGGTGATGGGCCCGGGCGTCGGCAACGAGTGCGTCGAGACGAAGGACGGCCCCCACCTGTGGGAGGACCACTTCCTGCCCGAGATCATCGACGACGACGGCACGCCGCTGCCCGACGGGGAACGCGGCGAGCTCGTCTTCACGTCGCTGACGAAAGAGGCGTTCCCCGTGCTGCGCTACCGCACGCGCGACCTCACGCGCCTGCTGCCCGGTACCGCCCGACCCGGCATGCGGCGCATGGAGAAGATCACCGGCCGCAACGACGACATGATCATCCTGCGCGGCGTCAACATCTTCCCGACGCAGATCGAGGAGCTCGTGCTCGGGATCGAGACGCTCACGCCGCACTTCGTCATCGAGCTCACCCACGACGGCACGCTCGACGCCATGGCGGTACGCATCGAGCGGCATCCCGACCTGTCGCGCGAGACGTGCGAGGCGGCCGCGGCCGTGCTCGCGCAGCGCATCAAGACGCACATCGGCTCGACGGTCGCCGTGCGCCTGGAGGAACCCGGCGCGCTGCCGCGCAGCGAGGGGAAGTACAAGCGGGTGTACGACCTGCGGTGAGCGCCGGGATGCGGCATCCCCGTCGCCGTTGTAGACTTACTGAACGAACGGTCTGTAAATAAGGAGTCGACGATGACGACCGACATGCTGATCGACGAGGCGGATGCCCAGGCGGCGTTCGACGCGATCATCGAGGCCGACTCGCGCATCGAGCCGCGCGACTGGATGCCGGCTGCCTACCGCAAGACGCTCATCCGGCAGATCTCGCAGCACGCGCACTCCGAGATCATCGGCATGCAGCCCGAGGGCAACTGGATCACGCGTGCCCCGAGCCTCAAGCGCAAGGCGATCCTGATGGCCAAGGTGCAGGACGAAGCGGGTCACGGCCTGTACCTCTACTCGGCGGCGCAGACGCTCGGTATCACGCGCGACGAGATGACGGAGCAGCTCATCGAGGGCCGCGCCCGCTACTCGTCGATCTTCAACTACCCGACGCCCACGTGGGCCGACATGGGTGCGATCGGCTGGCTCGTCGACGGCGCCGCGATCTGCAACCAGGTGCCGCTGTGCCGCGCGTCGTACGGTCCGTACGGCCGCGCGATGGTGCGCATCTGCAAGGAGGAGTCGTTCCACCAGCGGCAGGGCTTCGAGATCCTCCTGACGCTCATGCAGGGCTCGCCTGCGCAGCGCGACATGGCGCAGGACGCCGTGAACCGGTGGTACTGGCCGAGCCTCATGATGTTCGGGCCGCCCGACGACGAGTCGCCCAACTCGGCGCAGTCGATGGCGTGGAAGATCAAGCGGTTCTCGAACGACGACCTGCGGCAGCGGTTCATCGGCATGCTCGTGCCGCAGGCCGAGGTGCTGGGCGTGACGCTCCCCGATCCGGAGCTGCGATGGGATGCCGACGCCCGGCGCTGGCACACCAGCGAGATCGACTGGACCGAGTTCCACGAGGTGCTCGCCGGCCGCGGCCCCATGAACGTCGAGCGCATCCGCAACCGCCGCAACGCGCACGAGGACGGCGCGTGGGTGCGGGAGGCGGCCGCCGAGTACGCCCGCAAGCAGCAGCTCGCGCGACGGCCCCTGAGCGAGACCACGGAGGTGGCGTGATGACGACCCCGGGCGGTTCGACCGGCTCACCGACCGAGCACCGCGAGACGTGGCCGCTGTGGGAGGTGTTCGTGCGGGCCGGACGCGGCCTCAGCCACGTGCACGCCGGGTCGCTGCACGCGCCCGACGCCGAGCTCGCACTGCGCAACGCGCGCGACCTGTACACCCGTCGCGGCGAGGGCACCTCGATCTGGGTCGTGCCCTCCGATGCCATCACCACGAGCGACCCCGACTCCAAGGGCGCCTTCTTCGAGAGCCCTGCGGGCAAGAACTACCGCCACGCGTCGTACTACACGGCGTCGGAGGGGGTGCCGCACCTGTGACCGCATCCGATCTCCCCGGTTCGGGGCGCGGAGCGTCCGTCGGGGCGCGCGTCGTGCGCCCCGACGGAGCGCACGCGCCCCGAACCCCACGAGACGATCGCCGGGGCCCCGGCGATCCGCAGGACCGCCACGGCGACGTCACGGTCGACGAGGTCGCGCTGTCGGCCGAGCTCGCGGGCGGCGAGGGGCGCGCCGAGTCGGCCGACGTCGCCGAGTACGCGCTGTGGCTGGGGGACGACGCGCTGATCCTCTCCCAGCAGCTCGGCGCATGGATCGCACGCGCCCCCGAGCTCGAAGAGGACGTCGCGCTCGGCAACATCGCGCTCGACCTGCTCGGGCACGCCCGCTCGTTCCTGCGCTACGCGGGCACCTACGACGGTCGCAGCGAGGACGATCTGGCGTATTGGCGGGACGAGCCCGGGTTCCGCTGCGCATGGCTCTTCCAGCAGCCCAACGGGGACTTCGCGCAGACGATCGCGCGCCAGCTGACGGCATCCACGTATCTGTTCGAGCTGTACACCGCGCTGCAGGGGTCGTCCGACGAGACGCTCGCCGCGATCGCCGCCAAGGCCGTCAAAGAGGTCGAGTACCACCGCGACCACGCCGTGCAGTGGACGCTGCGCCTCGCGGGTGGCACCGACGAGTCCCGCCGCCGCATGGTGCGTGCCGTGGGGGACGTGTGGCCGTATGTGGGCGAGCTGTTCCGCGACGAGCCGCTGACCGACCGCCTCGACGGCGTCGCGGTGCGGCCGTCGTCGCTGCAGCCGCGGTTCGACGCCGTGATCGCGGCGGTGTTCGCCGAGGCCGCGATCGAGCTCCCCGCCGGGCCGATGTCGTCCGCGGGCGGGCGGCACGGGTCGCACTTCCCGGCGCTCGGATACCTCCTCGCCGAGATGCAGGTGCTCGCGCGCCAGCACCCGGGGGTGACGTGGTGATGCTTCGACAGGCTCAGCAACCGGTGGTGGCGGCTCAGCGGCCGGTGGTGGCGGCTCAGCGGCCGGCGGCGGCGGCTCAGCGACCGGCGGGGGCGGCTCAGCGACCGGCGGTGGCGGCTCAGCGACCGGCGGTGGCGGAGCGTGCGTGGGCGGTGGCGGCATCCGTCCTCGATCCCGAGGTGCCCGTCCTCACGATCGAGGATCTCGGCGTGCTGCGCGACGTCGCCGTCGATGGCGACCGCGTCACGGTGACGATCACCCCCACGTACTCGGGCTGCCCCGCGATGGACGCGATCCGCGACGACGTCGTGCTCGCGCTCACCGCGGCGGGGTTCGCCGACGTCGAGGTGCGCCTCGTGCTCGCGCCCGCGTGGACGACGGACTGGATGACGGATGCCGGCAAGCACAAGCTTGTCGAGTACGGCATCGCCCCGCCGTCCGGGCGTGCGGCCGTGGACGGTCCGATCCGGCTGCAGCTGTCGGTGCGGTGCCCGCGCTGCGGGTCGCTGGACACCCGCGAGATCGCCCGCTTCGGGTCGACGTCGTGCAAGGCGCTGTACGAGTGCCGCGCGTGCCTGGAGCCCTTCGACCACTTCAAGGTCCACTGATGCGTGCGGAAGACCACGCGTCCGACGAGACGCGGCGCATCGCCGAGAACCTGCTCACCAGCGCGGTCGGCGGCCCGCGCGAGCGCAAGCACCGGGCACGGTTCCACACGCTGCGCGTCGCCGCCGTGCGGCCGCTGACCGATGCCTCGGTGGAGGTGACGTTCGCGATCCCCGAAGAGATCCGTGGCGAGTTCGACTACTTCGCGGGGCAGCACGTCGCGCTGCGGGCCACCCTGGACGGACACGAGGTGCGCCGCTCGTACTCGCTGTGCCGGGCGGAGGATGCCGGCGGGGCGGGCGACGGTCCGCGCACGATCAGCGTCGCCATCAAGCGCGACCTGGGCGGACGCTTCTCCACGTGGGCGCAGACCGACCTCAAGGTCGGCGACGAGCTCGACGTGATGAGTCCGCAGGGCACGTTCACCTCGAAGCTCGCCGACCTGGACGGCGCGCACGTCGCGGGCATCGCCGCCGGCTCCGGCATCACGCCGCTGATGGCGCTCGCCGCGACTGTGCTCGCGCGCTCCGACACGTCGCAGTTCACGCTCGTCTACACGAACCGGTCGAGCCTGGACGTGATGTTCCTCGACGACCTCGCCGACCTCAAGGACCGCTACCCGACTCGGCTCGCGCTGCACCATGTGCTCTCGCGCGAGCAGCGCACCGCGCCGCTCCTGTCGGGCCGGATCGACGAGCCGCGGCTGCGCCGAATCCTCGAGGCGCTCGTGCTGCCCGACACGGTCGACGAGTGGTTCCTGTGCGGCCCGTTCGAACTGGTGCAGTTGTGCCGCGACACCCTCGCCGACATCGGCGTCGACCCCGCGCACGTGCGCTACGAGCTGTTCACGACGGGGGAGGGCGAGCGTGCCGAGCCTGCGACCGGGCGGCCCGTCGTCGTCGCCGTGGACGAGCCGGTGCGCCGCATCGAGTTCACCCTCGACGGCCAGTCGCAGACCGTCGACAGCCCGGTCTCGGCGCACGAGTCGATCCTCAACGCGGCGCTGCGGGTGCGCCCCGACGCGCCGTTCGCCTGTGCCGGCGGCGTGTGCGGAACGTGCCGCGCACGGCTCATCGAGGGGTCGGTCACGATGACCGAGAACTACGCGCTCGAACCCGACGAACTGGAGCGCGGGTACGTCCTCACATGCCAGTCCCACCCGACGACCGACGCCGTCGTCGTCGACTACGACGTATAGGAGGTCCCATGATCGAGCTCGCCGTCGACGGCGCCGTGGCCGAGATCACGCTGAACGCGCCCGACAGGCTCAACGCCCTCTCGCTGGAGGCGCTGCGGCAGCTGGACGACGCGTACGCGCGGGCCGCGGCATCCGGCGTCCGCGGGCTCGTGCTGCGCGGTGAGGGGCGCGCCTTCTGCGCCGGTCGCGACATCGCCGGCGTCGACCCCGAGACCGACGACGTCCCGGGCTACCTCGGCGCACTGGAGCAGGTCATGCGGCGGATCGCCGCCTTCCCGGTGCCGACCTTCGCCGCCGTGCAGGG
>Ga0160450_100292_pt1 | contig 33426 bp, 29 predicted proteins | sample HID1975K_E1MG_FD_108257 | JGI IMG/M metagenome (GOLD analysis project Ga0160450, IMG submission 108257) | Enriched soil microbial communities from UW Madison campus, WI, USA - HID1975K_E1 MG | ecosystem: Environmental > Terrestrial > Soil > Unclassified | place: USA: Madison, Wisconsin...
ACAGGTAACTTTATCGATTTTTTTTCGTATAAGACTGGTCCCACCTTTTATAATTCCCCAACCATAGGCTTTACGGCTCATTAAACCGCGTTTTCGTGTAACTGGCGACTTACAGGTAACTTTATCGATTTTTTTTCGTATAAGACTGATCCCACCTTTTATAATTCCCCAACCATAGGCTTTACGGCTCATTAAACCGCGTTTTCGTGTAACTGGCGACTTACAGGTAACTGTGTCGATTTTTTTTCGTATACGGATAAACCTATCATTTATGAGTAAAAGTTTTCGAAGTGCAAAGTGTAAAATAGAGGGTATGAGCGCACGCAAAACCTTCCGCGTCACTTCGACGACAGGTTCTGTTCGAGACTGGATAGAATGGAGGGCCACCGTTAAATCAGGTATAACCGATGGGAGAATTAATTTCCGTTTCTTTTGCCTACTATGCGTAAAAAGCTTATTTTTGAGCAATAGGGTTCCTATGAAGTAATAAACCTTCATTTTTATTTCGATTTAGGTGGTTAAAAATAAAATTGAAAAGAATGTATTTTACCCTTTAACACAGGTTTTTCTGTGTTTTAACGATAAAAGAAGAAGAATTTACGTTTAGGTAGGAGCGGTGATAATGAGGACATAAGCGTCTTGAATTGCTTTTGAACAGCACTTTTGGTTGCAGGAAGATTGCCTGCATCGGTTCTTTATGCAGTTCAGTAGTTTTGTGTGATAGTCTAGGTTACTCGTCTTCATAATTTTTAGTTTTGAAACGAGTCTGAAGGAAGATTAAATAAGTATAAAATACTAAAACGGGCCAGGCCCTATCTTCCACTGTCGCATGGTACTAGCACATACCCAGACACAGTATCAATAGGAACCCAAGCCCGTAAATTGCGTAAAGATACGCAAATACTTGGCTATGGGTAATACCTACTGTCTTGTGTCTATTCAAAAAGTGCTAGTTTTTGCGACAAGACTCTTATTACCTACAGCACCGAAGCGCAAAGCAGTAAATACATGAACTTCCTTTAGAAAGACCATGTATTTAATCGTTTGCCAAATATAGGCACTTTACACAAAACATACAAGTGCTTTATAAAAAAATTGTATGAAAATATTATTATATGCCTGTTTTAGATAAAGAGTTAGCAAAAGATATTTCCGGACGAATGAAAGAACTTTTGGATATGACCGGATTTACCATAGAGGGTCTTGCTCTTTTTTGTGATGTCAAGTCATCTTATCTCAAGTCTGTCTACTATGGAAATGCTGCTATATCTGTAGAATGGGTAAAGAAAATAAGTGGATCCTTTAACATATCATTAATTGATTTTTTTACTTTCGGAACAGACCTTATGTTTAATTCAAACAGCAACAAAAAGGTGACAGCATTTACAAAAATACATTTCGAAAGTCATCCTGAATACTTCACAGCATTTGCAAAGCCAGCTGAAAAAGCAAGTCCGGAAACTAATAAATATGTGAGAGAGAAGGTTGCCGCTATTACTTTACAGACAGATTATTTTGAGACAGGCAAAACAATAGAACAAATAAAAAAGGATTTTGCAAAAGAATTTGGATTAAAACTGGAATCTGGCAGACTTTATGAATTACTAGCAAAATATGTGGGCAATGAGTTGAAAAAAAAACCGGTAATCAAAAATAAAGCGGACGGAGAGATCTCGAAGAGAAAAATCTATCAGTACATCAAAGCGAAGCCTGTAAATAAGGGAAACAACAAAAAAGCGAAGGAATAATCTAGTATCTCTTTCTGTCTTCTATAAAAAAGGCCAACCTAAAAAAACTTTCAACCCTGAGTTAGTTAAAAAGATACAGGTTTTGTGGAGAAGTATAAAAAGGAACACGGGGAGAAATAAGACCCATTATTCATCGAACAAGCCACTAATCGAAAAAAGTGAGCAAATTGCGTCGACATAATCAACGGATAAATATGAAAAAAACTTCGTGCGAAGAAACCGGCGAAGAATGCTTCAATTTGCTGAACAATTCAGCGACGCAGAATTGTCGTTACGCTGCCACGACAATTGAGTTGATCCCATTTATAGAACTACCGCCTGTAAAAAATCAAGAAGTAAAATTATTTATGCTCAGCTTGCTGCTTCCCAACCCTTAGGAGTTCTAGAAATCGGGGCATACAAAACAGCAGAGACTCTTACACAGTGTTTGCAATAGTATTTTTCATTTGAAGCAGATCAATCAATTTACACTTATAAACATCTTATAATGATTTTAATACTCACAGCGTGAGATATAAATAATTATTCCTAATTTCGTATGTTCGATAAATAATTCCAAAAATGAACCGAATAAAAGAGGTTTTAGAACATAAGGGCATAAAACAGAAATGGTTAGCTGAGCAATTAGGTAAGAGTTACAATATGATAAATTCTTATGCTCAAAACAGAAGGCAGCCAAGCTTAGAAGACTTGTACAGAATTGCCGCGATTCTAAATGTGGAAGTCAAAGAATTATTAGCTAAAAAACATAACAAACTATAATCACAGTAGAACAACACCGTTGAGCAAACGAAAAACGTAGGTCATGAAGGTTAAAATAATATGAAATGACAGAAGAACAAGCAAGAGTATTAATGACAGATTTAGAGTCTGATAAGATAGAACGAACTATCTCCTTTAGAGAAGATAAACTAGGTCCTGCAGTTTGTGCTTTGTCAAACGACTTTCCAAATCACCGACAATCTGGGTATATACTATTAGGAGTAGATGATGCTGGAAAAGCAAAAGGTATAACGATAGGTGATGAAGAGCTCCAGAAGATTGGTAATATAAAATCAAACGGAAATGTGTTACCCCAACCTTCGCTATCGGTAAGTTCGGTTTATCATATTGACGGAGGTGACGTGGTGGTGGTGGAAGTACGCCCTTCTTTATATCCTCCAGTCCGTTACGATGGAAGATGTTGGATTCGAGTAGGGCCTAGAAAAGCTAAAGCTTCCTTAGAAGAAGAGCGCATTCTTACAGAAAGACGAGTTTCATATGCCAAAACTTATGATTTGATCCCAGCGCTAGGGTCAAATGTAGGAGATATTAGCGTTGACCTTTTTAAAATTAATTATCTAGCATCAGCTATAGATAAAGAGACTTTGGCTGAAAATGGCAGAACGACGGAAGAACAATTAGCTTCGCTAAGGTTTTATGACACAAAGGAGAATTGCCCTACCAATGCAGGTATATTGATGTTTGGATTAAATCCGGAGTTTTATATACCGGGTGCATACATACAATACATAAAATTTTCAGGTGAAGAAATGACAAGTGATGTGGAATATGAAAAGAAATTTTCAGGAGCGTTGATTTCGGAACTGCAACTGATGGATGATTTTATAAAGGCTAATGTAGTTAAAGATAGGCCTGTCAAAAGGGATTCTTTTCAAGAAGGCAACGTTCGTAATTACCCATATTGGGCGCTTCGTGAACTGGTAATGAACGCTGTAATGCATAGAAGTTATGAATCCAATGCACCAATTTATATTTATGAATTTTCAAACCGCATTGAAGTTATTAATCCGGGCGGTTTGTATGGAGAAGCTACCCCACAAAATTTTCCTGATGCGAGTGATTATAGAAATGTGGTTTTAGCAGAAGCAATGAAGGTTTTAGGATATGTAAATCGTTTCAATTATGGAGTAAAACGCGCGAAATATGAATTAATACAGAATGGTAATGGTGAGCCTATTTTTGATCTGGCTTTAATAACAAAATTTAAGGTCACTATACCTATAAATCATCAGTGGTAATGAGAACAATTACTTTTTTCAATAATAAAGGGGGAGTAGGTAAAACCACAACGGTTTACCACGTTGCTTGGATGTTGTCTGAATTAGGCATAAAAGTTATAGCCATTGATTTAGACCCTCAGTCCAATCTAACTTCTATGTTCTTAACAGATGAAAGGTTAGAAGAAGTATATGAAAACAATACTGCAGACACCGTATTGGACGCTATCACACCCATTGTGAATGGTGATCCAGCAGTACAGGTTCATATAGAAAACATTAATGACAACCTTGGTGTAATACTAGGAAATCTCGCATTATCAACGTTTGAAGACACGTTGAGTGATGCTTGGCTAAAATGCTTAAATGGAGAGATATATTCCTTTCGGATTACGAGTATATTTAAAACGATTATTGATGAAGCAGCCCAACGGTTCGGAGCTGAAGTTATCTTAATAGACGTTGGGCCCAATCTTGGAGCTATAAATAGGGCTGTAACTATTAGTTCAGACTACATCATTATGCCAGTAGCTTCAGATTTATTCTCTTTACAAGGTATAAAAAATTTAGGAACAACATTGGACCTCTGGAAAAGACAATGGAATCAGAGAAAAGAGCTTAGACCTCAAAATCTGACAATCCGTACTCCTAATAATAATGCTGTTCCTGCCGGATATATTGTTATGCAATATACGGCAAAGGAGAGTCGTCCTGTAAAATCATATTTAAAATGGGCAAACAGAATTCCTGTTGTGTTCAGAGAATTTGTTTTGGGAATACCTAATGAACAAATAACCAATGTTGAAGTAGACACGAATTGTATCACCCTTTTAAAACATTACAGGAGTTTAGCTCCGATGTCTATGGAAGCTCATAAACCGATTTTCCTACTAAAACCTGCAGACGGTGCCATTGGCGCACATGTTTACGCTGTACAAAAGAGCTACGAAGATTTTAAAGTTTTAGCACAAAGGATTCTTGAACGATGCCCAGAAGTAACAAATAACTAAAAACAATAATACCCCATAAACAATGCTGTTCCAAATTTGTTTCACCAATCAATGTTTCATAAATTTGGATAACATTTTTTCTGAATAAAAACGAATATAGGTTATCTACCCAAAACCGGAATTTGTAGACAACATTATCGTTGGAACATTACATTATGAAAGTGGTGTTTGGGAGACAACGTCGAAGAATTAAAAACGGCAAATATGTTCGCTGAGATACAAAACTTTCGTTTGAAAAACTTATATTTCTACGATAGATTTCGTTTAATGCTATCCTAATTTTGATTGCGATCCTTTTGTTTAGCGGACCCCATTCTTCCCCAAAAAACTTTGTTATTGTTTTCATAGCTAATCAAAATGATTCTCTAATTTACGCAATTGCACCAATACAGGCAACTGATTAAGATATCTGCTTTCCGACAGATCACCGTCAGAAACGGATTTTATTTCCTTTAAGATCGTTATGATAGCGTCAACCGGATTGTCATCTACGACCTTAGCTAATTTTAATAATTGCAGGCAATACGGCTTCCATGTTTTCACGGAAAACCTTATCATACTGATTCGCTTGCGGTTTATCTTGCCTCATTCGGTTTTAAGTAAAGACAATCACATTATCTTGAGACAAACCCTCCCCTTTTTTGCAATTGATAGGTGATTACCGGACCTCAGGAACAGTTTATGAACCGTAGGAATTCCAGGAACTTAAAGAGATTGTTATTGATGTGATTAAATAGACTTGAAGATTTTTTTTCTAAAATTGATCGGGCTGTCGTTTCTCATAGACTTGTAATATTGGTAAAAATGACTGATATCATGGAATCCAAATTCTTTGGCCATTTCCTTCATGTTGACATTGGAATTCATCAACCGGCTTTCAATCAAGCTCAGCTTATAATGCCGGGTATAATCCCGGTATGACTGACCGTACGTTTTCTTAAAGTAATTACTGAAGTAACTTTCCGAAATATGGAAACGGCTTGCCATGTTACTAATCAAAAGCATTTTAGGTTGATAGATATGCTCATGGATATAATCCAGGAGATCATCCATATGACCGGATGGGGACTGCCGCCCTAAAGCATTATAAATATTTGTGCGCAGAATATCTATAATGGATAGAAACTGATGGTATAGCCAAACTTCATTGACTTGTTGCGCTACATTGCAGGCATCCACCATATTCATAATCGTGCGTTCAATAATCCGGTCATAAGGCGCGTTTATTTGAATTTTATTTTCTTTTATCCAAAGGTTGTGCATAAGGTGTTTTATACGGTCGGCCACTTTCAGATCACCATTGAAAGCCGGATGCAGTGTGATGTAATTAAGGTTGAATTTCAGGATGGTAAAATGAGTGATCGTTGCTACTTCAAAAACGTGATGATCGGCGGGTGAGATCAAATAGACATCTCCTGGTCCGTAAAGCAATTGTTTTCCGTTCAGCATATGGACACCTGTGCCACTATAAATATATATGATCTCATAATAATTATGACTGTGTTTGGGAAAATGCTGAACGCCATCCTCATAATCTTCAATAACTAGCGGTAAAAACTGAACAAGTTTCACGGTGTGACAGAATCTGGAACAAATAAATCTACAAAATAAAGAAATAAATCTACAATGATTTTTTTTATTAGATAGCTGACTTTTACAAAATCATTGAGAAGCGATGAATATGAAAATGGAGTATTTAGAACTTGAAAAGAAGAAGTTCTCTTATTATACAGCAGGCCAAAAAGAAAACCCTGCAATCGTGTTATTGCATGGATGGCCCGAAACATCAAAAATATGGAAAAAAATCATCCCCGGACTGCAGGTTAACTATTATGTTTTGGCAATTGATTTGCCAGGACTTGGTGAAAGTGATGGATTAGATAATTATGATACAGGAACGGTTGCCGAGTGGGTTCGTAAGATCATAGTCTCCTTCGGAGTTTCGCATTTTAACCTTATTTCCCATGATATCGGAAGCTGGGTAGCGTCTACGTATGCATTAAAATACCCGGAAGATCTGGCGTCTTTGGTTTTGATCGATGCAGGAATTCCCGGCATCCTGCCGGACTCTTTTTTCTCATTTGACAACCACAAAAAATCCTGGCATTTTTATTTCCACGCGGTACCGGATTTGCCTGAATTCCTTATTCAGGGGCGAGTGAAAGAATATGTCTCGTGGTTTTTTAACAATAAAAGCTATATAAAAACGGCTGTTACTGAAGATGACATTACTTATTATGCGCAGCTATATCAAGACACGCTATCCAGTGGATTCGGCTATTATCGGAGTTATACGGAAAGTGTTAAGATAAATAAGCACTTGCTTAGAAAATTACCTTTGCCGGTGCTAGCTGTTGGTGGGGAATTCGCGGTGGGTGAAAAAATGAAGGATGTGGCTGTTGCCTTATCTGACAACTGGCAATTTGAGAATGTCAAGAACTGCGGCCATTTCGTGCCGGAAGAACAGCCCGAAGTTTTAATAAATATTCTTCTTTCATTTTTAGGAAATTGAGTAAGGTGTAGTTGGTGTGCGTCGCGGTATAAGCGGCAGACCTCTAAACCTGGACGGAACAGATCTTTTTTCTCTACAGATGCCCTCTTTAATCCGGATAGTTTGGTAATTTATCGATCCTTGAAAAATAAATTACCCTATCCATGAGCTATAGATACAAATGGGACGGAAAGGGATACCTGCTACTTCCGGTTTTCAGGAACCGATATTAACACGTTAATTTATGTTGGTTCTCCAGACCCAACGTAAGAATATCCACGATTGAAACTCGATACCGTTTATTATAACGGGGATGTTTCTTCTCCAAATCAGGAAACGGGAATATTATGAAAGCTTTACGTCCGATTTGGGTTAAATTTTTTTTCTGTCCTTTTTTATTTTGTTGAAAACCTATTGATTTATCTCTTGTTGCCCAGGACATGAAAACGTTATAAGGTGAAATTTGCTCACCACAATGGACACTTAAAATGCGCTATATGGAAGGAATATGTATCTAGAGATGCACTTCACCGACACAGATTCTAGCAGCTAATTCACAGTGTAGTTCTGTAGTATCATACCCCTGTTTCTGTAAGCCATATAGGGTATGCATAATCCAGTAATCCTTTTCTATCAGCCCGGCTTGTATCCCTGTTTCGTCCTCAATGATGCGAAGTAAGTCTGCAAATTGCTTATGATTATGCAGATATTCAGTGGGCATATTTCATATCATTAGAAGCTCCGCGGTTCAGGCTATTGGTTTTAGAAACGGCCGGAGCTAACATTTTCTTGGTTTTGGTAGTGCCGTATAAGGCAACGGAATGTGCGAGTTTTCTAGCATCCATTGTTTTAGCTTTTTTCATGACATTTTTTAAAACCTCCTGCTTATCTTCCGCAAGTTTATCAAGGTTATTGATCAAATCAACCAACAAAAATTCCTGTGTGAGCTTATTTGGAAAATGGTGCTTTACCTGAAAATCGAATTTACGATTACCGAGCGTAAACTCACCATGTCTTTTGTGATTGTACACTCTCCTTAGGTTGTACAGTTGTGTTGTACCAACGCCTAAGCTATTGTATAAATTTGGAGAAGTCAACAAAAAGCGATCGTCTTTCAAAAAGCTGCGAACTAAAACTTCTTCGTCTGGTGGGGTTTTGCCAAAAGCCGTTTCTTTGGGATAATAATATACCCCTTGCGAAAGTTTTTGAAGTGTTCCTTCTTTTAGCAACGCTTCAAGATGCCTGTCTACAGATTTGGACCATCGCATCAAGTCTGTTCTACGGTATACTTCTCCTTTTTTCAAATTCTTTTTTAGTTCGTCCAGCTTTGCCATCATCAATTGCTTTATTTACAAATATCCGAAATTTGCATGAAATGTAAAAATTAGAATTGAAAATTCATGCAAAACATAGGGCTTGCCACCAAAATATGTCCGTAAGATATGTCTGCCATTTTTTAAAGAAGACCGTATTTATGGTGAAGTACAGCTGTTTTCAGAGGATAAAAAAGCAAGGAAAAATGGACATTTCCGTTGCAGATGGGAAGCTTCGGGTATACCACACGGAAGTTAATGCGGCGCACGAAGGAAAAGGTTTTGCGAAATTACTGCTTGACCAATTAGTAAGTTATACTAGAGGTTGAGGCTAACATGTTTTACAAAATAGAAAATAAAGAAACGACAGCATATATTGTACGGAGGATCGAATTTGGAGAGCAGCTGGATCCGGAAATACAACAAAGACTATTAAGCCTCCGGTATCCGAAAAGACCTGCATAACCACGTAGTAGGTATTGAAAGCAACGGTGACCGTATCCTGAACCCGAGTTCATCAGAAACAATATTTGCCAATGATATTGTGTGGCTCGTAGGCGATACACATCGCATAAAAGCGTGTTTAAAAGATCCTCGAGAAAACTTTCTGGAAATATGAATGTATATTTAAGTATCAAACCTAAAAATCATGTACGCTAATATTATAAAAAATGTATCCAAATGCATCAGCTTAACTAAAGAAGAAGAATCGTTATTTACGAGTATGCTAGATTGTTGGACTATATCCAAAAAAACAATTATACTTCGTGCGGGTGAGATTTGCCAATTTGAAGGCTATATTGAGAAAGGCTGTGTGCGGATATTTTATTTGAATGAAAATAGTGTCGAAGTTACCTTATATTTTGCAGTCGAAGATTGGTGGGTAAGCGATATTGCTTCCTTTTATGAAAAGACACCATCTAATTTTTTTATTGAAACATTAGAATCTACAGAAATGTGCGTATTCTACCCGGAAACGAAAGAAAGACTGCTGAATACTATACCAAAATTTGAAAAGGTATTCCGGACGTTGGTACAGCGAAATTTATCCGTTTTGCAAAACCGATTGGTTCGCACCATTTCAAAACCGGCTACTGAACGTTATCTCGAGTTTGTCAAAATGTATCCGTCAATTCCGCTGCGCGTACCGCAATATTATATAGCCTCTTATCTTGGCGTGTCACCAGAATTCGTAAGCACCATCAGGAAAAGGCTCTCGTCTAATAAAGCGTGAAAGGCATAAAGGCTATTTACTGGCATGCCTTGTTAATCTCGATACACATTTAGTCAGTATAGGATTTTTTTTTAGCTAATCTCTTCTTTCTCGTCGTTTCTTAAACTAGTTAAATGAATAGAAAATTCTGATTATGCAATTTTGTAGACCGCGGAGAATTCGACTTGACCTGGAATACCACGCTCGAAACAGGTGGTGTACTGGTTGGCGAAATAATCGATTTATTATATGCTTAAAATTGAAAATGATGCTTAATAAAAACAAAGAATTTAAGACTTTCAACATGAGTTGGGAAGCTGAGTATGGTTATGTACAAGCTGTAAAAAATGGCGATACAGTATGGATTTCGGGACAATTGGGACATAATGAGCAGGGCGTACTTGCGGAAGGAATGGAAAATCAGATGGACCAAACGTACGCGAACATTGGTAGCCTTCTGCAGGGGTTTGAAATGACACCAGATGATGTTGTTGAAGAAGTAATTTATGCCACGGATATCGCATCAGCATTTGAATTTAGAAAAAAATTTGGCGCCTTATTTTATCCTGATCCAAAAAGAATTGCCAGCACCATAGTGGAAGTCAGCAATTTGGTATTGCCGGGAGAGCTGGTTGAAATAAAAATAGTAGCGAAAAAATAAAAATTAAAAACAAAACAATTTAATAACATGAAAAAAACAATTTTATCCTTCGTATTGGGATTGACATCGTTGGCAACATTTGCCCAAAATCCAAGTCCTGAATTATTAAATCCAACCAATCATTCATTGTTACTGATTGATCACGAAGGCCAAATGGCCTTTGCAACGCACAGCATTTCTACAACTGAATTAAGAAACAATGTAGGGTTGGTGGCCGGGGCCTCTCAGATCTTCAAAATTCCTACGGTGGTCACCACCGTTGCTGAAAAGTCATTCAGCGGGCCGGTATTCCCGGAAATTCAGGAGTTTTATCCTGAATCAACTTCTGGTTATGTAGACAGAACCACCATGAACACCTGGGAAGACCTAAATGCGCACAAAGCTATCACAGATAAAGGCAAAAAGAAAATCGTCATGGCCGGTTTATGGACGAGCGTTTGTATTGTAGGTCCCGTTTTATCGGCATTGGATGAAGGGTACGATGTTTATGTGATAACCGATGCTTCAGGAGACGTTACAACAGAAGCCCATGACCAAGCGGTAACACGTATGGTTCAGGCGGGAGCAAAACCAATAACGTCTTTGCAGTACTTATTGGAATTACAGAGAGACTGGGCACGTCAGGAAACGTATAAAGCAGTGAATGATCTGGTTGTACGGTTCGGAGGGGCATACGGGATTGGTGTGCAATATGCCCGGGAGATGTTGAAACACTAAAAATTATTGCAATAACCCGAAAGGCAGGACATTGCAAGCCTGCCTTTTTAGACTGTATATGAAGCATGAAAAACATTCATCATTTATTTCTGATTACTTTCTTCTTAGGCGCGTCAATGTTACATGCCCAACAAGCTGATATCCTAATCACGAACGGAAAGATCACTACGTTGAGCGACAACAATCAGGAAGTAGAAGCTGTAGCCATTTCTGATAATAAAATAGTAAGAACGGGAACCAATAGCGAAATCCTGAAGCTGAAAGGGAAAAACACAAAAGTTGTTGACGCACAACAAAGACGTGTTGTTCCGGGGCTTTTTGACAGCCATATGCATGTGATCCGTGGAGGCCGTTTCTATAATACCGAGTTGCGTTGGGATGGAGTAACATCATTGAAAAGGGCTCTTCAGATACTGAAGGAACAGGCAGCGCGTACACCAGAGGGCCAGTGGATACGTGTTGTAGGTGGTTGGAACGAATACCAGTTTGAAGAAAAACGACTCCCTACGATCGAAGAGATCAATGAAGCAACCGGAAATACCCCTACATTCATTCTCTACCTATACGGAAAGGCTTGGCTTAATAAGGCTGGTCTGAAGAGATTGAACATCACGGGTGATACACCAAATCCACCGGAAGGATTGATCGAAAAAGATGAAAAAGGAAATCCCACAGGACTTTTAGTTGCAGAACCGAATGCCTTTATTTTGTATTCTACATTGGCAAAACTGCCGGAACTTACCGAAGAAGAGAAAGTAAATTCCACTTTGCAGTATATGTCCGAACTGAACCGCATCGGTGTTACAGGGGTAATGGATGCGGGTGGCGGATTCCAGAATTTCCCGGATGATTATCGTATTACCGACTCCTTGGATAAGCAGGGCAAGATCACGATTAGGCTTCCTTACTACCTCTTTGCACAGAAAAAGGGCACGGAGTTGGTCGATTATACCAATTGGACAGGAATGGTAGAAATTGATGCAAATCATGACAATGGGCACAATGAAATTGATTATGAAGTGGCCGGCGGTGGCGAAAATCTGGTTGCTGATGCAGCAGATTTTGAAAATTTCCTTTTTCCAAGGCCTGAGTTGCCTGCCACCATGGAGAAGAATCTAGGCGATGTGATCGCTGTTTTGGTTAAAAAACGCTGGCCTTTTCGCATCCATGCAACCTACAATGAAAGCATTAACCGCTTTCTGAACGTTATCGAAAATGTAAACAAAGAAACCCCGTTTGATGGATTGGTTTGGTTCTTTGACCATGCAGAAACCGTGAGCGAGGAAAATCTGCAACGCATCAAGGCCTTAGGTGGTGGTATCGCTATTCAGCATAGAATGGCCTATCAGGGCGAAAGTTTTATAAAACGTTACGGTAGAAAACCTGCCTTAAACTCCCCTCCTGCTAAAAGAATACTTGAGTTGGGAATCCCTATAGGATTGGGAACCGATGGAACACGGGTAGCCTCATATAACCCTTGGGTTGCCCTTTACTGGATCACAACCGGCAAAACGGTCGGAGGAAACCAGGTTATGGCTGAAGAAAACACCTTGGATAGGACTACGGCATTGCGCTTGGCTACCCACAAAGGCTACGAGCTCATAAAAGATGAGAAAAAAGGGAAGATTGAACAAGGTTATTATGCCGATCTTATCATCTTGGATAACGATTATTTTACCGTTCCGGATGAAGCGATCAAGAACATAACTTCCAAGCTGACCATTGTAGACGGTAAAGTTGTATATGGCGACAAAGATTATGGTGGTATTGCTCCGGCAGCATTGCCTGTACTTCCTGTCTGGAGCCCTGTGAAACATTTCGGCGGATATCAGAAACAATAAAAAATAATCGCCTATGAAAACTCTTTGCAAAAGAGGCCCCATTAACGGATATTAAAAAGTTAAAAGCAATGAAAAAATTAATACAATTCGCAACAAACACGCAACTATCCGATGGTATTTATCATTGGGTTTTGTTGTTTTTCCGAATATTGTTATCGGTAGAAATGATTTATGCGCACGGTCTTAAAAAATTGGGCGTAGGCGTGGCAGAAGCAGAACAGGTACCTAATCCGATGCATTTCCCGGAAGCAATTAACAATGCCTTTGCCGTTTCTGCCAATATCTTTTTTCCCATATTGGTCATATTCGGAATTTTTACAAGACTGTCGGTATTACCCATTTTGGCTGTAACACTAACAGGTTATTTTGTCCTGCATTTTCACGATGCGCCGCTGATAAAAGACACCCCCTATATGTACAGTTTATCTTACTTATTGCTGTTTTTTCTGGGGGCAGGAAAGTATTCAGTTGATTACTTGTTCAACAAAAGGGTAATGAGACCTAAAATTTAACCGCAAATAACCGTAAAGATATTTTAAAGTAATAGCTCTTGAAGTCACTTCATTGTGTACGGTGTTCTGGTGATTAGAAAATTTAAGTATGAGGCATATTTTAGTATACTTTTTTTTATTGTCCGTACCGATGAATCTGTTGGCGCAAAGCTTCAAGTTGATGCGTTACGATGAAGACTATTCCGGATTAAAAGACAGTGCAAGAACTTTTTACAATAGGATAAAATACATTCCTCTGTCCCAAACCGGTAATGTTTACCTTTCCCTTGGAGGTGAAGTGCGCGAAGAATTGGATTATGCCGTTAATGAAGACTGGGGAGAAACGGGCGTTGGCAGAGACGTTTTTTTACTTCAGCGCTACCACATCCATGCCGATTTGCATTTGGGCAATCGGGTTCGCTTTTTCGGTCAATTGCGTAGCGGCTTAGAAGATGGACGTAGGAATGGCCCCCGTCGTATTGATGAAGACAAGCTAAATGTAGAAAATCTTTTTGTGGATTTTATGCCTTATAAACAATTGGGTAGAACACTTACGCTGCGTGTGGGCCGGCAGGAGATCCAATATGGCAGCGGCCGTTTGATTGATGTACGGGATGGTCCTAACCTCCGCCTTTACTTTGATGGGGTCAAGGTTGCTTATGCATCGCCTCATCTAAACGTTGACGCATTTGTAATGGCAGACGCCATGGTAAATACCGGCCTTTTCGACAATACTTCTACCCGGAAAGCCAACCTTTGGGGTATCTACAGTAGCTATATTTTTCCGAAAAGCGGCAATCTGGATTTCTATTACCTTGGCATCAATCGTGTTAATGCCAGGTTTGATGAAGGTGTAGCTAATGAATCGCGACATACCCTTGGTGGCCGATTTTGGAAAAGCGGCGGTGGCTTTTTTTACAATTTTGAAGGGGCGTATCAGTTTGGTAAATTCGGTTTAGGTAGGATTAGTGCATGGACAGGTTCAGCAGAGATCGGTTATCTATTTGAAAACATACAAGGATCGCCAACCGTAAAGCTGCGGAACGACTATATTTCGGGCGATAAAACCAAAGGTGATAATGCGCTTGAAACTTTCAATCCGTTGTATCCAAAAGGTGGATATTTCGGACTCAATCCGCAGGTAGGTCCAGCGAATTTAATAGACATTCATCCTTCACTCTCCTGGAATGCCGGTAAAGGGGTGACACTTACGATGGACGTAGTGTTCAACTGGCGCTATTCCTCGCAGGACGGGCTTTATGGCCCGAGTGGTTCGTTGAACATGTCCTCATCGGGCTCAACAGAGAAATACATCGGAACGGCCTACCTCACAAGCATTTCATGGCAAGTGAATCAGTTTTTGGATTTCAACGTCGGCGTACAATATTTTGAAACAGGTCCTTTTATCAACGATGTAATACCCCAGCATCGGGATGGATTTTTTGTGGGTTCGGTAATAGGATTTAAATTTTAAGGATAATAATGATAAATGACTATCGGGTATTATACCTAAAATAATTTTTTATAAATACGTGTCACTTTTATTCGTCTTCTGTTTGTTTTCATTTGCACTCATGCTGCTTCGCGGTTTTATCGCCAATTTATTTGTTTTAAAAGGTGCTCAAGCTTTTCCATTTCATGGAAAGGTCCGAAAAAAGTAACCAAAACTTAGCGTAGCGTTCTCATGAACTCCTTTGAAAACTAACACTTGTTCATAAACTCTTGGCTGCAACCTGCTAAGCAAGCTTCATTGCCTAACAATATTAACACGACAATGAAAATCTTCTTTCAAAGTTAGTACCGCTACTATCCGAAGCTTTATGAAATAACCTAATTTCAAAATGAACAACAGAGTTAGTTAAAAAGGAACAGGAATTCGCGGAAAAATATAAAAAGGAGTATGTGGTCCTGAAAAAGCCTCCTCCTCTCCGATTTGATCATTTTTTGTTATTCCTACCATTTTTTTATAAAACATCTAATAGTAATATAGTAGTCATTTATTAGATAGATTGACAGATGGAGCTTTTCTTGCGTAAAATCCTTTCATTCGTCCTTTAAACTATTCACTGGATTCGCTGTTGCTGCTTTGAAAACCTGGAAGCTAACAGTTAGGATAGTAATGACAAGCGCCAGTATAGTGGCTACGATGAAAACCACCCAGCTAACTTCAATCCGATAGTCATAATTGCTAAGCCACTGGCCAAGATAATACCAGGCAATTGGCACTGCTATGATGCAGGAAACCGTTACCAACAAAACAAACTCTTTTGAAAGTAACCGCAGCAAATTAGCCAAACTGGCGCCGAGTACCTTACGGATGCCGATCTCTTTGGTCCGTTGCTCTGCCACAAAACTGGCCATGCCGAAAAGCCCCAGGCAGGAAATCAATATGGCAATTATTGCAAAACAGGAGGACAGTTTGCCGATGCGTTCCTCCCCCTTGAATTTGTTACCAAATGTCTCATCCACGAATGAATAATCAAATGGGACATTATCTACGTATTTCTTCCAAACCTTTTCAATAGTACTGATGGATTGGCTGGCATTCTGTTCGGGGTTCAGTTTTAAGATAATGTTCACCATAGCATCATAGGAATCGAGGTGATAAAACGTTGGTCGTACCGGAAAGAAAGGCGATTCCTGCAAGATATCACTAACTACTCCGATAATGGTATACGACTCATCGACCCGCCGGATTGTTTTCCCAACGGGGTCCTTAAATCCCATAAATCTGGCAGCCGATTCGTTGATGACAAAGGCCATGGAATCAGTAGCCAGATCCACTGAAAAATCTCTCCCCGCCTTCACCTGCCACTGCACGGTTTTACCAAAGTCATGCGACACCGAATTATTCGGAAAATCGGTAGCCAAATCAGGGTCCTTTCCTTCCCAATCAAAACCACCATTGGTATTCCAGATATTGGTGATGGGGACGCATCCCGCCATTTCCACAATGGCTCCGGAGTTCTTGAGTTCCGTCCTGAACGCATCAAAATGATTTCTTAGCTCGTCTTGAAAATTCAGGCTTATTAGCCCTTTTTTGGTGTAACCCACCGGTCGGTTTTTAGCATATTGAATTTGCTGGTAGACAATGATGGTACCGATGATAAGCATCACAGAAACCGTAAATTGTATGACTACCAATACTTTGCGGGGAACTGATGCAAATCTGCCAATCTTGAATGTTCCTTTCAGTACTTTCAATGGCCGAAACGACGATAAGTAGAATGCCGGATAGCTACCTGCCAGCAAACCTGTAATAAAGATAAAGGTTAAACTGGCACCCCAGAATACCGGATGAAGCCAGGGGAGACTAATTTTCTTGCCGGCTACCTCATTGAAAAAAGGCAAAAATAATATTACCAATAGCAGCGACAATATAAAGGCTAGCAGCACGGTGACATACGATTCGGCGAAGAACCTGCCAATAAGCTGCCAGCGATGCGAACCAACGGTTTTGCGGATTCCCACTTCCTTCGCACGCTTTTCGCTCCTGGCCGTGGCTAGGTTCATGAAGTTAATGCAGGCCAGCAGCAATACGAAGCTGCCAATGAGGCCAAACAGCCGCACGTATTGAATGCCTCCGCCCGTATTGATACCGTTGCGGAATTCATTATACAAATTCCACTTGCGCATAGGGTGCAGGAAAACAACCCACTGGGCTTTTTGGTCCTCTTCCCCTACGTTATCCAACTTCACATTTTTGATTTTCGTGGAGATACTTTTCATATCTCCCTGTTCGGCAACCTGTACAAAGGTCTGGGTGAAGTTGCTACCCCAGGGCTGTTCCATTTCTTTGGCCCACGGGTTTTGGATGAGCCATAAGGTCCACGGCAAAATGACCTTCACATTGCTGAATGAAGTATTGTTGGGCAGATCTTCATATACACCTGTTACTTTCACTTCCTGACTGTTGTCTACAGTCAACGTTTTACCCATCGGGTCTTCCTTGCCAAACAGGGATTGGGCTGCGGAGGCCGACAGCATAATGGAATGCGGATCGTGCAAGCCCGCCCGTGTTCCTTTCAGCATGTGTAGCGTAAGCATTTCAGGAGCTTCCTGTTCAAAGTAGATTCCCTCTTGGGCCACCTGTTTATCACCCACAGAGAGCAAAGGTTTATAATTCCATGATGCCTGCACCACGTATTTGAAATCGCTTCCGTATTTAGCCCGCAATTCCGGGCCCATCAATGCCGGATTGGCGGTCTGTGTCGTCACTTTGCCGTTAAAATTGGCATGTTGCATCACCTGTGCGATCTGATCATAATTTTTGTGGTATGTATTGAATGTCAATTCATCGTACATCCACAGTCCGATCAACATCACCACAGCCATGCCCATGGCAAGCCCCCCGATATTGATGGCGCTGTACCCCTTGCTTTTAACCAAGTTACGCCAGGTAGTTTTTAAGTAGTTTTTGATCATTTTTTTATGTTCTGTAACCGGTTTTCGGTAACTCACTTCGTTCAACACCCTCTTATTCAAAAACATGTCATCAACTACGCCAAATATATAAATTACTGATTTTTAGCAAAATAGCCCGAAATTGCATATACAAAGTGTTCGATATTGAACACTTTCTGTTCGTATCTGGACGGATTTGTAAATGTTCTTAAACATTATCGTTTTTCGGGATAAAATTCAGTTAAGTATTCTCTTCTATATTTCCAATGAAGGTTTGGCCATTAGCTCAATGGTATCCCTCCCGAAACGCAATCCATTGTCCGAACACGAACAACGGGTGTTCGAATACGAACACTTATCAAGACAGAACTTTATCAACAACCTCAATATTGGACGTTTTAGTATTTGGCAACCTTATTGATACTGTTTGACGGTTGAATGAAAGCTTTTTTAAGACCTATCTGAAAATCATTAGCTCTTTTAACACTATTTTTATTCACCAGTTGATAGACTAACAACAAAACCCATGATAGAAAGCTATTTCAAAAACGCTTGGCGCAACCTGTGGAAAAACAAAACCTCCTCTATTATCAGTATCGTTGGACTTTCTGTAGGTTTAGCCTGTTTTATCTTGCTTGGCACTTACCTGCTCAACGAGCTTCGTTTCGACCGGTTTCACCAACATGCGGACCGCATTGCGTTGGTAACGGCGGCTTACAAATCACCCGATGACGTCGAATTGCGTTATATGAACGTTACCCCAACCGCGGTAGCGCCCACACTTAGCAGCCAGTTCTCGGAAGTGGAAAAGGCAGTACGCATTTACAACTGGCGATCAATGACCGTGAGACACGGTGAGCAATTATTCAATGAGCCCAATATTATCCATGCCGACAGTACATTTTTTGAGATACTAACCTACCCGTTTGTAGCTGGCAATCCGCATACCGCACTTAACCAACCACAATCCGTAGTGTTAACGGCGCCTATGGCCAAGAAATACTTCGGTGAAGAAAATCCCATTGGCCAAAGCATCTTGATTGACGAAAAGCCCTGGCAGGTAACCGGTGTAGTGCAACCACCACCCGCCTACACCCAATTGCCCTTTTCGGCCGTGCTTTCTTATACAACGTTGGAACGCTCGCGCGAGCTCATTTGGCATTCGGCAAACGACATCACGCTGCTGTTGCTCAAAAGCCCTAAGGATTTTGAGCCGCTTCAACGGCAAGTCGACGCGTTGGTGCAACGACAATATGCCGAGGCTATAAAATTGGGTGGTGACTTCCAATTGAACATCGAAAAACTTACCGAAGTACACCTCCACTCCAAAGCGGCCGGCACGGGCAATATTGCCTACCTGTATATCCTCGGTGGCATTGCTGTAGGATTGTTGCTCATTGCCTGCATCAATTTCACCAATTTGGTGACGGCACGATCGGCGGAACGCGCTCAAGAGATTGGGGTGAAGAAAGTATTGGGTGCTGAGCGCGGCCTGCTGTTCCGCCAGTTCCTGTTTGAATCGGCCTTCGCTGTTTTTATTGCCATCATACTGGGGCTTTTGCTGGCCATGTTTGCTCTTCCTGTTTTCAATAGGTATGCGGGCATGGACATCAGCATGGTACACTGGAATGATGTCCGCTTTTATGCGGGTATCGCTATTCTCTTTATCCTCGTATCCCTCATTGCCGGAGGTTGGCCTGCGCTGGTACTGTCTGCATTCAAACCCATTGGCGTGCTAAAAGGAAAGGTGACCAATACCCGTAGCGGAGGAAAATTGCGTAAAGGCTTGGTGGTATTCCAGTTCTGCATCTCTATCCTTTTCGTTCTCTGCACGATGATTGCCGGAAGCCAGTTGTATTACATCCAAACAAAGAATACGGGGTTAAATCGATCTCAAGTAATGGTGCTGGACGGTTCTTCGCTTCCTGTGAAAACCTTCGAAACGTTCAAAAATGAACTGCTTGGCCAAACAGGTATACAAGGTGTAACCGCCTCCTATGATTCGCCGGTAAATGTGCGGGGTGGGTATGTCATCATGGGCGCTGACGGCAAGGAATCGGATTTCGCGTTGAGCATCACAGCCATCCCCGTGGAAAAGGACTTCGTGCCGGTATTTGACATCCAACTCCTTACGGGCAGCAACCTCACCGATGCGGATATCGAGCGTTCCAATTTTGATGAAGATAGCCGCGAATACGCTTTCATCATAAATGAGCTGGCGGCCCAAACAATGGGCTGGTCGGCCGAGGAAGCCATTGGCAAGTGGATCAACATGAATAACAGAAAAGGCCGTGTTAAAGCCGTAGCGGCCAACTTCAACTTCGCCTCGCTTCACGAAGAAGTGAAACCCATTGTTTTATTCCCGGAGTACGCCTGGTTCGGAAAGCTGTTCATCAAAACGACGGACGGAACATCCATCACACATACGTTGAAGACCATCAAAAGCACTTGGAAAGCCGTCAATCCAGACAAGCCTTTTGATTTCCATTTCCTCGACCAGGAATATGAAGCGCTTTACCAGCAGGAAACACAAACGGCCAAGGTACTGAATATCTTCGCACTATTCACTATACTGGTAGCAGCCATGGGCTTATTCGGCCTCGCCACTTTCACCGCACAGCAACGGGTGAAGGAAATCGGCATCCGCAAAGTATTAGGCGCTTCCGTGACCAGTATCGTACGGATGCTTTCGACTGACTTCGTAAAACTAGTACTCATCGCAGCGGTCATTGCTTTTCCAATCGCGTGGTGGGCTATGAACAACTGGCTGGCTGATTTCGCTTATCGTATCGATATCGAATGGTGGATGTTTGGTTTGGCAGCATTGTTTGCTCTGGTGGTGGCCCTACTCACTGTAAGCTCACAAGCCATCAAGGCAGCGTTGGCCAATCCTGTAGACTCGTTGAGAGATGAATAGGAAGTCAGAAAGCCGGAGTCAGAAGCTGGGGCCGGATTCTCAAGGCCGGGCCTAACGGCAGATCTACTGTTTCATCCTATAGTAAGAATGCTTTTAAATCTTCCAATGCATTTTTTGTATTGTCCTTATAAACACTTTTAAGTTTATCGATCAGCTCATTTAAGTTAACGATTGTGCCACCTGTTGGCGGCACAATTGTATTTTCCGGAAAGGCAGCTTCCTCAACCTTTGTGGCAATCCAGCTTACATTTTCATGGGGTAACGCCAGTTGTAGGATCATTCCCGGTAAGCCTCCAAACAATTCTGGCCCACCCGAAACAGGAATCTTGTCGGTATAGAATGCCACCACATAAACAGAGTCAAGTGTAAGACCATTCGCCCGGTGGCAAGGGTAACCAGCTATATCTCGAACTTCATCTGTAAATTTCCATTTGATATTTTTCAGGCGATCCTTCAATAAATACGTATCATCAAATACTTTTCTTTTGCTTATCAGCTGTTTAGTAGTCAGATCGGAATAAACGATATTATTTTGCATCGCTATTTGAGGATCATTGAAAAAGCTTGTAATTGAAATATGCATATCAACAGGTGTAAATAACGTTTTATTATCGGCAAACAGCAAAGTGCTTTTCAATTCCTTGAACTGGGGATGTTGTTGCTTATAAGCTTCAAAAGCCGGCTTTAGTAAGGCTTCATTTTCTTGGTTAATACTGCGCTGTATGATTGCATACATATTTACTTTTTTTTGGTATTCGATTAATCCTGAACGAGTAAATCTTACGTTTTGTGCAAAGGTTGAAACGGTTATAATTGCCAGAGCGCTAAATGTTAAAATCAATTTTTTCATCTGTTTATTTTTTTGGTGTTTTGTTAGCCCCCACCTTATTAAAATCATAAGATAACGAGATCATAAAATATCTTTTTATTGTGGTGTAATTGTTTTGGGTAATTAGGTGGCCGGATATATCCCGATTAAAACCTGTATTCTGGTTCAGCAGATCATTACCTGAAAGAGAAAGCGTTAGCGTTTGTTCCTTGAGGAATAACTTATTTAACGAGGCATTCATAATTATTCTCGAAAAATTTTGGGCGAAAGTTTCTGTTTTACTATTATATTGATAATTGGCGTTAGTGGAAAGTTGAAATTTGCCGGGCAGGTAAAGTGTAAAATCTCCATTGCTGGTGAACCCCCTCCCATTATTATTACTGTTTTGTTGTAAAGACGATCCGCTAACCGTATACGTAGGCCCCAAACTGGCATTAAATTCGTAAACGTTCGCTTTAGCTTTTGAAAACCTTGCCTGTAAGGTATAGACGGTATAATTCGTCCGGTTCAATTCATTATTGGATAGATTATAATAGGTGTTCCCATTCATATTTAAGTTAATTCCGGCATTTAGGTCGAGCGGCTTGATTTTGCGATCAAAAAAGACAGCGAAGTTAAGGTTACCGGTGTTTTTATCCTCCAGATTAATATATCGGTTAATCGTTCTACCCGAGGAATCAGTCATCAGGTTGCTTACTACCGGGCTGGCAGTCTGTTGGTAACCGAGAAATATCCCAATCAATTGGCCATTTAGCGGATTATACGCTTGATAGCGGATCAAAACCCGTTGAATAAAGGACGGCTTTAGATCAGGATTACCCTGAGTGATATTTAAGGGATCATTATTGATAAGAACCGGCTGTAACTGTGCGACTGTAGGCTCTACAGAATTGCCATCGTAGTTTAACCTGATAGCGGATTGTTGCGAGATCCTGTACTCTAAATTAGCTTGCGGATTCCAGAGTGTAAAATTTCGGTTTAGTCTTTTTTTTGCGTAAATGTCCATCTGTTGGAAATCAACGCTGCTTACTTTGCTGCCGAAGCCCAATATCGTTTTGTTTTTAACCAAATTGAAGTGAAGGCCCAATTGATTGGAGAATTGCTTCACTTCAAAATTATTGCTGTAAAGACTGTCTAAGAAACTATAGTTACCATCAGCCGACTGATTGAATGTTTGTTGGTTCGACCGGCTACTGCCAGCTGCTAAACCATAACTGACGATCATTAACATTGCTTTTGATAGGGGCTCCGCGTAATTTAAAATAGTATTTACTGCATTTTTAGATACGGCATTGGCTTTAAACTGGTTAATCGATTGTGCGCTATCCGGTAAACCGTTTGAATAAAAGTTGATCTTTGACGCTAATAATCCCGTTGTGTTGATTTTATGGATAGATCCAATAACATTTAAAGAAAAGGCTCTACCTTGCTTTTTTAACTTTTTAGTGTACAGCACCCCGGCCGTCAGATCCTGCTGATCAATATTGGATGAACTATTTAATAAATTGTCATTCAATATGTCTCCAGCTTCGTTTTCAGTAGTGGTAAAGGCATGGTTAATTTGTTCTGTGTTTTTGATGCCGCCATTTAAAGTAACCTTGAGATTGGTAGTGCTATCAGGTTTGATCTGGAAAACTCCATCCATTTTTTGACGGAAAATATGGTTGTGAAAAGTGTGATCAGCGTTACTGTTAATGCGTCCTGTTGGAATGTTATTTTGCGTTTGGATATTGTTTGTTCCATCTACAGCCAATGCGCCGATCTTATAGTTGGCATTAACGCTGAGGGTATCGCTTTTCCATTTATTGTCATAATGTACGCCGCCGGTACGAGCGGTGGGTAAGCCTTTGCCATCATACTGGCCACTGTGAGACTCCAGCTCATCATATCCGCCAAGGTCAATCATCATTCCCGGCGAAGAAATATCCATATTTGAAGTGGCATATTTAGCATTATCCTGCCAATCGAGGCTTGTTTTTCCGTTATTCCCCGTAATGCCATAAACCGAAAACCTTTGCTTTTCCTTAAAGGAATTAAACATCAGCTGCCCCCTATAGTAACCATCGGTTCCAACTCCCACATCCGCTTTTCCGAAATAGCCGTTTTTCTTATCTTCCTTCAATTGAATGTTCAGCGTCTTATCCGTTTTGCCGTCATTCATGCCTGTTAGTGTCGCTTGGTCACTTTTCTTATCAAAAAGCTGTACCTTATCTACCATATCCGAACGAAGGTTTCGTGTAACTAAGGTAGGATCGTCTCCAAAAAATTCTTCTCCGTCAACCAGCACTTTGTTTATCGTTTGACCCTGGGCCGAAATCTTGCCATCCTGATCTATTTGTATTCCGGGTAGCCTTTTTAGCAAGTCCTCTACTTTCGCGTTAGGGCCTAAATGATAAGCTTTGGCATTATACTCAGTAGTATCCCCTTTTATTTGAATGGTCGATACCGTCCCCTTTATAATCACTTCCTTTAATAGATTGGTTTTCAGTATCAAACCGATCGTATTAAAATCTTTGGTAGTTCGATTTGAATCCAACGCGAACTTTTCTGTATAGTCCGCATAACCAGGGTAAGAGATATAAAGTATATAATTACCGTCTTTCATCCCATTCATCAAAAAACTCCCGTCTGGTTGAGTTCGTGTAAATTGCCTTATAATAGAATCCTTACTGTTTAAGATGACCGCAACAGCGTCCTTAAGCTCTAGGTTAGTGCCGGTATCCATTACTACACCTTTGACAGCATGGTCGTGGGTTGGTGTCTTGGGCTTTGTTTGCCGGCAAAAAACAGGCAAAGCGAATCCGATTGACAATATTATTGTCATTAATTTTTGAAAGCGCATGGATGATTTATGTTACTGTGGAACCTTTATTTAGGTGTTGATTTTAACAGTTTTGCAATTTCAGCTATATAGGATGGACCAATAGGAATCTCTGTCTCATTCAGCCATACACTTCTTTTATCCACCTTCGTTATTTTTTCTTTTGCTACGATAAACGACCGATGCACCCGAATGAAAACATTTTCCGGCAGCAGAGCTTCGGCCTCGGATGTAGTTAGGCGCGACATTATAGGTGGCTTCTCCTTTAAATGCAACTTCATATAGTTGCCAACACTTTCTGCATAGCGTAAATCGGCAAGATCTACTCTAATTTGTTCGAAGCCACTTTTTATAAATATAACAGGTAAAGGTTCCGAAGCTATCTGCTTGCTATTTTCTTTCATTTGCTGAAACTCGTAAGCTTTATTACAGGCTTTTAACAGGCGCGCGAATGAAAACGGTTTTAACAGGTAGTCAATAGCATCTAGTTCAAAGCTTTGAACCGCATGTTCACTATAAGCAGTAGTAAAGATTACCATTGGCGGTTTTGGCAATGATCTGACAAATTCTATACCCGATAGGCCGGGCATCTTAATATCTAAAAAAATCAGTTGAATATCATTTTCCTGCAGGAAACGAATGCCTTCAACCGCTTTAGTGAAACAGGCTGCAAGCTGTATAAAAGGAATTTCTTCCAATAAATTTTTTACAACCTGTAATGCGAATGGTTCGTCGTCGATAGCGATGGCTTGCAGTGTTTTCATGACTGATTAGTTTCTGGTTTAATGATCAAATCGACAATAAATTCTTTTTCTGTTGCCGTATAACTTAGCTCGTGCCGACCTTCATAAAAGATCATCAGCCGTTCTTTAACGTTTTTAAGACCGATGCCGGAATGTTTTCGTTCCAGATCGTTCGCGTCATCTTTATGAATACTGTTCTTTACACGGAAGCGAATGCTATTGTCGTCACATGTTAACAGGATATTTATCCATGACTTTTCATTGCTATTTATCCCGTGCTTAAAAGCATTTTCTACAAAAGGTATGAGCAACATCGGAATGATTGCATGGGTACAGCTATCAACGGTAAATTTTTCGCTGATATCAATTTCGTCTGAATCCTGTATGCGCAATTTTTGCAGGGCTATATAATTTTGTAGATAGCTGATCTCGCTGCTTAAAGGAATGAAGTCAAGATGATTATCATCCAGCATAAATCGCATCATATCACCGAGCATTTGTATCGCGTTAGCCGTTCTTTTGGACCCATCTAACAGCGCTGTGGCATATATCGTGTTAAGGACATTAAACAAAAAATGAGGATTGATTTGCGAACGCAAAAACTGCAAATCAGCTGTCGATTTGGACAATGCAATTTCGGCACCTCTTAATGCTCTTATTTTATCCTTGCGTTGCTGATAAAGCATCCAGGTAACCGGTGTAATAACAACAAGTTGAATGATCCAGTTCATTAGCAGCATGTTTGGCATTACGCCTCCTCTGTGTGGAAACAAAACAAAGGGGAGTGAATAGAGAAAGGTAGAAATGGCAAGCCGCCAGATAAATTGAAAGGAAATGCCCGGTGTATTTGCAAAGCGTGGAAACAGCCAATAAGTATTACTGAAATAGACAAATATTACGGATGGTATAAAAACAAAATACGCCCGATATATACCATCATCATTAATAATGTGAAAAGCAGCTGCCAAACTCGGTAACAGTAAAAAAATACATAGTGACGCGGCTACTTGATTAGCAATGAGGGCCTGGTAATTTCTTTGTACGCCAGCGCTTTCAATGCGGTGTATTAAATATTCCCTGATGCCAGCATATATACCATAAACGCACAAAAGGATTAGCGCCCTGTCAAAGCCAGCCCACAAATCAGTCAAAGGATTTTCATCGTATCCAAACCAAGCAAATAAGGAGAATTCTCCATAGTTATTCCACGCAGGATGCGCATAATACGAAGCTACATTTACGACTATAGCGAGCATGTAGCTTAATAACACTAGTTGAAACAATACCCAGGGGTAAATGAAAAATGACTTGTAGGTTTTTCGCCGACATTGTGGAATTGTAAAAAGATTTATCCAAAAATAAATCACGATCAACGTCAGCACTACTCCAATGCGAGGTAGAAAAAGGTTTGCGGTATAGTCAAAATGAATGCTGGGATGGGAATTAAGATATTGACTGAACCCTAAAGTATAAACCGGGGCAAAACCTAAATGCTGAAAAATATAATTGATGATCACCATTAAAGCCCCTAGGGCAATCAGCAAATGTTCGTACTTCCTTACTTTGACTTTCATTGCTTTGTTCATTTATACAATGATACGACGTTGAGATATAAAAGTTTCGAAAATGTGATGAATGGAGAATACGTGGGACAGAAAGTTTAAATCCGGTGTAAAATCACTTTGTTCACTGGACGGATAAAGGTACCATGCGAGGACTATCCGGTGAAATGTCCTGCTTCAAGTGGTGGCAAAATAGCCGATAAACACCCATATAAGTTTGGCATTTTTTAACATATTTTGCCTGAATTATAAAAAATACACATTACATTTACAGTAAAAAAAGTGATTTGGCAGAAACACTAGAAGAACATATTGAACAATATTTTAAAGCAAATGGAAGACTTTCCAAGCAAAGGCTCGTTGAATCAATAAAAGGGGACTTTCCTAATTGGTCTGACAATACGATTAATATGTATTTGTCAAAGTTGAAGAAAACAGGAAAAATAAATGCTCCTTCCAGAGGGATTTATGAACTGGATAGCGGACCTTTATTTCAGCCTAAAATCTCTAACTATTCAACAGGATAAAGCGGGAATTTCCTTACATAACCTTTTGTGTGTGGGACAGTGTTTGGCTGAATGATCTAATGCGACATCAGCCATTTAAACATTACTTAATTGTGGAAATAGAAAAGGATGCTTCCGAATCTGTTTTTGAGTCTCTTAATGCAACGTCAAAAAATGTCTTCCTGAATCCAAGCGAGGAAATGTTCGATCGATATATCCATAATCTGGATGGAATTATTATCGTAAAAAACCTAATTTCAGAAGCCCCCATAATAGAGACACAAAACATAGTTATCCCCACTTTGGAAAAACTTCTGGTTGATATGTTAATTGACACGAACCTTTTTTCTGCTCAACAGAATGAATTAGAATTTATCATGAAGACTGCTATCAGCAAGTTTGCGATAAATGAATTAAAAATGAAACGCTATGCCTTTAGAAGAAACAGAGAGAATGAATTGGAAAAACTAGTTAATATAAGTTTGGCAAAATAGAATTCATTATGCCAATACTATATACTTTATGATAGACATAAAATCTCATGCTATCGAATGGATTACTGACTTGAGAAACAAGTTAGGGAAACGTATTGATCCAAAACTGATTGAAAAGGTAATTTATGCCTTGACCTTTTTGGAGCAGCTTCGATTGAACGGTCTGGAGTTTGTCTTTAAAGGAGGTACCGCTCTACTTTTAGCAACAAAAAAACCAAAGCGCTTTTCGATAGATATAGACATCATTACAGAGGAACCGAACGACAGGATCAAAGATATTCTTGAAAAGATAAGTCAATTGGAAATGTTTATCCGTTGGGAGGATGATAACGACAGAAAACATACACCTGAAGCTCCCATTGAACATTACAAAATATTTTATAAAAGTGTTGTAGATGGCAATGAGGAACCGATATTGTTAGACATTCTCTACACTCCGAATCTATACCCTGAAACCAAAGAGTATAGAATAAAGCACGATTGGTTAGCAACATCGGGCGAAGACACATTGGTTGTGCTACCTACGTTCGAGGCAATTTTAGGAGACAAGTTAACGGCATTTGCTCCAAACGTTCAAAAACCTGTTAGAGATAATCGGCCACCTCAATAATTCGATTAAACGACAAATAGTAAATTTGTAGATGGACAGCCAACAACAAGGTTATTAATGAACATTTATCGAGAAGAAGTATTCCCGGAATGCTGAGTGTCAGGACTTTTTTAGTTTTTTTTTCTGATAATACCGTTTTGACTTCTCTAGACTTCCGCACGTCTGCATATCACACCATTTTCGGCGATGATTTTTAGTCTCATCAATAAACAGCCACTCGCATGCTTCACATTTTTTAATATACTGTTGGTGTTTATTAACCAGCAATTCGTGTGCTGACAATAAAAATGCCCATAATGGCTGCCACAGGTCTACCCTGTCTTTTTTCCAATCCTTTTTTAGCTGAGACCCCTCGATAAAAAAGGATTGATTTGAATATGCTCGCGAAATATATCCGTTAAATGCTTTAAGAACCTCCTGATTAAGCTTGTCTAGCATGCCTGTTGCAAGGGCACTAAATAGCTTGAACATCACCTGCCTCACCTCACGTGCCACGGTTAAAACCCGCTCGCCCTCTTCCATATGGATAGAAGAAAGTGCTCTCAAGATCTCTATTTTTTCCTTATTTAACAGCGATAACCGTTCAGAAAGCGTGAGTAGATCGCTGTAATCGTGCAGCCTTTCCACAATAGTGTCCTTTTCAGTATCATAACCTGAATTAACAAAATCGAGACAGGCTATTCCTCCGTCAAGAGGCATGTTCTCTATAGTCTTTACTGTTGACATAGGATAAACTTAGATAAATATTATTTTATAGAGGAAATATACGAAAAAATATTACCAGCTAAACCAATTTTAAAGGTTGTTGTCTTTCTTAATTTTACTACCTTTAAAATAAATTTTAACAGTAATAAATTATGAACAACAGAAAAGGCTACCATCGTATAACCATGATTTTGGCGTTCATAGCCATTTATTTTATTTGGGGAACGACCTATCTCGCCAATTTATTTGGCCTTGAAAGTATAACACCGTTTGTACTTTCTTCTTTGAGGTATCTCGTAGCTGGTTTATTATTGCTTACCTGGGTAATTGGCAAAAGGCTTGTTTGGCCTGATCTATATGGACTCAAAGTCTTGTCCGTAAGCGGAATCCTTATGCTGGTAGGTGGCTCTGGGCTCGTCGTGTTTGCCGAACAATATATTAATTCAGGTTATGCTGCGGTAATTGTGGCGTCAGAGCCATTTTGGTTCGTATTGTTGGATAAAAAACACTGGAAATTCTATTTCAACAATCGCAACATACTCTTGGGACTTTTTTTGGGTTTTTCCGGCATTGTTTTATTCTCCTATTTTTCACCAGAATCCGGAATTGCTGGAACTTCTGATAAATTGATCGGAACCAGTATTTTACTGGTCAGTGCCGTTTTATGGGTAATGGGAACTTTATACGCAAATAAAAGAATGAGAACGGGAACCTCTAATATAACGAATTCAGCAATACAGCTATTGGCGGCCGGCATATTTTCGGCATTGATTGCTTTATGTCTTGGTGAATGGAAGCAGTTTACAGTTCATGATGTAAGCCCGAAGGCCTGGTTTGGATTAATCTTCTTGATCGTTATGGGTTCAATGGTGGCCTATATGGCTTTTACCTGGTTGGTTACCGTACAGCCGCCCGCGGTAGTGAGCACGCATACTTATGTCAACCCAATGGTAGCCGTTTTTATTGGATGGTTGATAGCTGATGAACGGATTGCCCCCCATCAGATCTATGCCTTCGTGTTGGTTTTGGGGGGTGTGCTGCTTACTCAGATGGGAAAGAAAATTAGTTTGAAGCCAAATCATATTAAAGAAATCACTTAACTTCATATTTGATTTACATCAAGGTGGAGCGATGGGTATTGCATCTATTGAAAATCGATCATTTTCAAAATGATATTTCTCTTTTTGATAATCGTACTATCCGCCTTCTTGGCCAAGCGTTCATTATCGGTGAAATAGTACTTATAGCGTGCCTTCGCTAAGCTGATGTCATAATCAGGAATTTTTCCTTTGATGTCAACGCCGGTTTTAAAAGGAATAGGAGATTTTAGCACGGAGATATGGTAGTTGTAAGAAAGATCAATATGCTGGATACCACCAACCACCAAGCGATAGCGATCAATTTCAACTAAAGCGGGCAGAATTTCCAACTGTTGGTCGCGTATAAGCATTTCGACATTAAGCGAATCCACAAATGTACTATCACGCTCCTTGAATTTAAAGGTTTTCGCGAGTTCGCTAAAAGCTTTATTATCTTGCACCGTTAAATGGCTGGCCTTTAATGCGGCAATACTTTTTATAGACCCCACGTCTACTTCCATGTTACTCTTCAATTTCGCTGAGCCTCTGATACTGAAATCTGCCCGGCCTTTAAGCGATTGTATAATGGGGAAAAGAGTGTCTAATCCAGGCGCAAAATCTTTCGCTTGATCCATACTCATGTTGCGAACATCGATCACGTATCTCACGCTGGCCTGCCCATCATGTTGCGGCTCATAGCGTAATTTAGTTTGGAGATAAGCATCCCCGGAGGTCAAGCTAAAATCATGTAGATTTAGCTGGCCGTTATCCACCCGGGCTTGTCCTTTGAGCCCCGTTAATACCAAATCGCCCACCTTTAAGCGATCAATAAATGAGTTAAAAGTAAAACGAATATTCTTGGGTATTGTGAAGTTTTTAGACGCTTCGACAGGTTTCACCGGTGGAGCAGCAGCCAAAGTAGGCGCAGCCATTGCTTCGATCACTGACGCTTTTGGCATTTCGTCTGACATCAGTTTCATCCATTCATCCAGGTCTAAGTAGCGCGCATGAAGGTTCAGATTTGCATATAAGAATGTATCTACCTGATCGACCGGAAAAATATTTTTCACCTCTCCATCCAGCTTCATCTTAAAATTTCCAAAGCTCACGAATGCATTATTCAAACGGATATTGTGCCCGTCAACGGCAATATGGGAACGGTTTACTGAAAGCGGTTTGTCTAAATCAGGGATCGTAGCGATCAGTTTTGAAAAACTAAACGAACCTTTTGGCCACCATCTTTTCTGCTCGTCTTGCTTTATATCAAAGTCATAAGACCCCTTGTCTATATTCAATTTTGTTTCACCATGGTGAACAACAACATTCTGCGCATTAAAATGCGTCGTAAAATGAGGCGAACGCGGTTTTGGTCCAGGACGTACTTCAACTACCATGGTAGCACGCTCCAACGTAGCGCCAAGACTATCCGCAGATTCATAGCGAAGTTCCGCAAGTTGTATTTTTCCTTTCAGGGGCTGTTTTTTATCACCATACCTGGCTCTCGAAAGCGCTATTTGAAGGGCTTCTACGGAAAGATTATGTCTTCTCCCATATTGCAAGGTAAGCCCATCTACCTGCAAATGCCCCAATAAGCTGTCCATCCCTGTTCGACTTAAGTTCAGTTCAGTATGTGGTGTGTGGAAAACAAGGCTATCTTTACTTACATTGACCTTAAGGTTGTCCATTTTACAATTACCATAAAGCCATAAATCCCTATAGTCAAAACCGGCATGCGCATCATAGCTTATTTTGCCGTTTAGATCTAATGCTGCTGTTCCGGCTATCTGTATTCCTTCAGCTAGCGGAAAAGTATTTCCGATCTTCGTGAGATCAATCTTTGCTTGAATATGAGGTTCTATTTCAGGTTCGGCAAGCAAGTTACGCACTAAACCACTACCAGATACGCTAATTCCGGTTCCGTTTACTATCATTTTGTGTATGCGTAACTCGGAGCGGCTGCTTTGATTAAAATCCAATAAACTTTCTATATTGGCTTCTAACTGGTTAATTCTGCCCGGAAATTTTTTATAACGTAATGATCCCCCTTGAATTTTTAATTGGGCCTTTGATACCGGCATTTTTCCATCTCCGTATATTCCTTTACTGCTCAAAAGTAGATAGACTTTACCCTCCACATCCACATCTGCTGTTTTCAGATATCGTTTCGGAAGTATTTTCCATAAGTTAGCCAATGAAGGTACACGCATCCTTGCTTCTAGCGCAACGTCTATAGCTTTCTTGGGCTTCAGCTCAGCAAATTGTCCATCTAATCGAAAATCAATATCATTTACTTTAAGTTTTCCATCCTCAAAGTGTAAAATCCGTTTCTTTTTATCCAGCTTCATTTCGGTTTCTAATACCGAATGCAGTTGCTTGACGAATGCACGGCCGCCCTTGGTAATAGCAAGTTGCTCATTTTCTACATATAATTTTAACAACAAATGATCATCGTTGTATCTAAAGCCGAGTTTAAGATTTAGTTTAGGTATTCGAACGTCTAATTTAGTTCCCAAATCCTGGTAATGGAAAGTAGCGTCTTTAATGAGCAGTGATTTGACATGGATTGATTTAACTGCTGGGTCTCCGGCCAATGTATCTTCGTTTGTGGATGCTTCTTTTTTTAAGATGTCGTAATTCACTTTCCCCTGCGGATCTACCACGACATATAAGCGCGGTTTAAGCACACGGATTTTTTCAATATCTACCTCTTTCGACAAAAGAAATTTGGTTAGGTTAATTGATCCGCGAAAATCGTTAAAGGCAGCCAGGGTATCCTTATTATCTTTTGATAATACATAGCCGTTATGCAAACGTGCTCCAAAATGGGGAAATGAAGAAAAAAACGTCAACTCTACTTTATCACAAAAAACGTGTGCATCCAATTGCTGATTCATCATCCGAAGTGCCACCGGTGTTATTTTCTCGGGTGTAAAAACAAAATTAATCACAGCCGCTATGCATGCTAAAACCAAGACAAAGATAATGACAGATGTAATAAGAACCTTTTTAAGCATTTCGCCCCTTTTATTAACGTCGGCAAAGTTAATTTTTAGAAAAGAAACTTCCTATCCCGTTTGCCCAACGATGACATATCTCTCATAAGAAATGATTTTTTTGACAAAAAACGGATAACAATACATTTCGGCTGATTGCCGTCATATCGAGTGTAGCGTAGCGAAATCGAGATATCTGTTAATGAATCAATTGCAAATTAAAGATTTAACTTCGTTGAGCCTTCGGGTTCTCCGCTCCATTTCATTACGGTCGAAAT
>Ga0160450_100297_pt1 | contig 33082 bp, 31 predicted proteins | sample HID1975K_E1MG_FD_108257 | JGI IMG/M metagenome (GOLD analysis project Ga0160450, IMG submission 108257) | Enriched soil microbial communities from UW Madison campus, WI, USA - HID1975K_E1 MG | ecosystem: Environmental > Terrestrial > Soil > Unclassified | place: USA: Madison, Wisconsin...
AGGGTCTGCGCCTTGTCCTTGCCCTGCAGAGCGCCGTAGTGGCGCTCGTTGAGGCGCCACGAGCGCTTCACCGGGATCCACAGGCGGTCGGCGGCATCGAGCGCGATGTCGGCGGTCTGGATCGCCCGGCTGAGCACCGAGGTGTGCAGCACGTCGGGGAGGATGCCCGACTCCGCGAGCAGCTCGCCGCCGCGCTGGGCCTCGGCCTTGCCCTGCTCGGTGAGGCGGACGTCGACCCACCCGGTGAACTGGTTGGTCTTGTTCCACTCGCTCTGGCCGTGTCGGAGGAGGATGAGCGTATAGGGCGCGGTCATGGCCTCCATGTTATCGGCGCACGGCGGCGTGGCCCCCTGGCATGACGCTGGCATCATGGAGACATGGCGCGCGGACCGGTCGGGCAGATCACGCGCGGCACCACCGGCACGAACCGGCTGCGCCGCATCGACCGCTGGATCGCGCGGCATCCGACGCTGCGGCGCGCGGCGGACCCGCTGGTGGTCGACCTCGGGTACGGGGCCAGCGGCGTCACCGCGTTCGAGCTCTTCGCCCGGCTCGCTCTCACGCGCCCCGACGTCGAGGTGCTCGGACTGGAGATCGATCCGGCACGCGTGGCGCGCGCCCGCGCACAGCTGGAGCAGGTGCGCGCCGGCGCGACGCCGTTCGCCGCCGACTCGCGGGTGTCGTTCGCACGTGGCGGCTTCGAGGTGCCCGTGCCGGGCGGCCGGCGGCCCGCGGTCGTGCGCGCGATGAACGTGCTGCGCCAGTACGACGAGACGGAGGTGGCCGCCGCGTGGGCGACGATGACGGCGCGCCTGACGCCGGGCGGTCTGCTCGTCGAGGGCACGTGCGACGAGATCGGCCGCATCGCGACGTGGGTCGCCGTCGGCGCGGACTCCGTGCCGCAGTCGCTCACCGTGTCGCTGCGGCTGGCCGGTCTGGAACGCCCCTCGATCGCCGCGGAGCGCCTGCCCAAGGCCCTCATCCACCGCAACATCCCCGGCGAGCGGGTGCATGCATTCCTCGCGGCACTGGACTCCGAGTGGGACAGGGCCGCCAGCGTGTCGCCCTTCGGCGCCGTCCACCGGTGGCGCACCGCCCTGTCCGCCGTGCAGGCCGGCGGCTGGCCGCTCGTCGAGCGGTCCCGCTGGCGTCTGGGCGAGGTCACGGTGCCGTGGAGCGCCGTCGCGCCCCGCTGACCCAGCCCGCCCGCTCCCTGCGCTCCCGGGCTCCCGCGCTCCGCGCCGGTCGTGTGCTCTCGCCGAAGTGACATGTCGGGCGCGCATCGGCGAGAGCACATGAACCGGACGGTGGATGCCGCGGGCCGCGGCATCCACCACTCCCCCGGGTGCGCCGGAATCCGGGGGCTACACGCGCGGCAGGACGGCGCGCGCCTCGTCGCCGGGCATGCCGGTCGCCGTGAGCAGATCGACGGCCAGCGGACGCAGGGAGGTCACGAGATTCTGCTCGCTCAGCGAGCCGTCGGGGAGTATCGCCGCCGGATCGAGGCGCGCCGCGACGGCTCGCACGGCCTCGCGGGCGACGGGCTGCATCGAGATGTCGTCGAGGCTGTCGCCGACGAGCCCGGCCGCGCGCATCAGTTCGGCGAGCAGCTCCGCGGGCACGGGACGGCGCACGCCGTCGTCGCACAGGTACACCGCGCGGCGGGCGACCACGCGCAGGTTGCGGGTCGCGAAGTCCATCGACTGCAGCACGGTGTGATGACGCCGCAGCTCCGCCCGCTGCGGCCGCAGCCACGGCGAGAATCCCGCCACCGCGAGTCCCGAGTCGAGCGAGGCGCGCCACTCGTCGATGCGCGGCGCGATCGCCCGCGACTTCTCGAGCCCCCGCGTCGCCCGCAGGGCATCGCCGCGACGCAGTGCCTGCACCACGGTGCGGGCGGCGTCATCGGCTGCGGCGAACACGGCGTGCCCGTCACGGGCCTCTTCGCGGCGAGGATTGCGCGGGATGAGCGCCGTCACGACGAGGGCGGCGACACCGCCGATGATCCCGTCGACGAGACGCGAGAACGGCTGCGAAGCCGGCAGCGACATCACGATCGAGGCCTGGATCCCGGCCATGATCGCGAACGGCGGGTACGGCGAGAGGAACCGCGCGACGAACAGCGTCGCCGCGAGCGCGAGTGCGAGCTGCCACCAGCCCGGCCCCACGACCACGACGAACCCCTCCGCGACGAGGATGCCGACGAGCATGCCGATGACGGTCTCGAGCACACGGCGTGGCCGGGCGTCGCGGACGAGGCCCAGACTCGAGATCGTGACGGTCGCCGCCAGCAGCGGAGCGGGATGCCCCACCACGTAGTGCGCGAACGCCCATGCCGCCGTCGCCGCGACCACGATCTGCACGATCGCGATCGCCGAGCCGCGCACCCGGGCGAGGTGCGGACGCAGGTCGAGCCGCGTGCGCCACCCCGTCGGCACGGCCTGCGTGATCGGGGCGGTCTCGCCGTCGCCGCTCACGGCAGACCTATTGCGCCGCCTGGCGGCGCCCCAGCCGCGGGATGCGCGGCACGTTCGCCGTCCGCCCGGCGTCGGGCAGCACGACGACCTCTTGAGCCGCCGCGACCGGTCCATCGGAGGTGTCGACGGTGAGCGCCGCGTCGACCGGCGTCGACCGGCGCACGACGGCGAGCGCGATGGGTCCCTCTTCGTAGTGCAGGGCCGCCGAGGTCACGCTGCCGACCTCGTCGTCGCCGACGCGCACGATCGCACCGTGCTCGGGCAGCACGCTCCCCGAGCCGTCGAGCTGCAGCGCGACGAGCCGGCGCGGCGGGTGCCCGAGGTTGTGCACCTTGGCGATGGTCTCCTGACCGCGGTAGCAGCCCTTGTCGAGGTGCACCGCGGTGCGCAGCCAGTCCAGCTCGTGCGGCAGGGCGCGCTCGTCGACGTCGGTCGACCACCGCGGACGCCACGCGGCCACGCGCAGCGCCTCGGCCGCCGCGATCCCCGCGAGCTGCAGGTCGCCGCGGGCGGCGGCATCCGCGATCCGGGCCTCTTCGTCACGCGTGACGATCGCCTCGGCCCAGTCGCGCACGGCGCCCGGATGCGGATCGACGGGCGCATACGCCCACCCGCCGGGTGTCACGTCCGGCCAGGGGTCGCGCCACACCAGCGGCACCCCCGAGGGCGATGCGGGCGACACGCTCTCGAGCGCGGACCGGGTGCCGCCGATCACGGCGTACTCGTCGGCGATGCGCGGGTCGACGCGCAGGCGGAAACGCATCTTGCGCAGCCAGTCGTACAGCCCTTCGGCATCGGCGCGGTCGGCGATGAGCCACGTCGTCTCGCCGTCGTCGAGGACGGATGCCGCGTGCTCGACATGACCCTGCGGGTCGAGGATCAGCAGCTCGGTGCCCACGCCGGGCTGCAGGCGGGCCAGCGCCTGCGACGACAGCGAGTCGAGCCATGTGAGGCGGTCCTCGCCGGGAACGGCGATCACGGCGCGGTCCGCGCGGGGCGCGAGTGCGGCGCCTTCGGAGAGGCGTCGCTGCTCGACCAGGGGGTTGCCGACGTGCTGCAGCCCGGTCTCGTCGACGACGGCACCGGGAACGGCGGAGAACACGTCGCTCATCAGTCGGCCTTGGCCAGACGCGCCGACGCGTGCGCGCCCAGCTCGAAGCCGAGTGCGGCGATGTCCCACGCCCACAGCAGGTGGCCGTCGACGAGGCCGTACATGCGTGTCGCGGCGGCGTAGGCCTTGGCGCCTGCGGGGCGCACGACCGCGTCGGTCGCGATGTCGATGCGCGGGCCCTTGATCTGGCCCAGGTACAGCTCGCTCACGCCGTCCGCGTGCACGAGCGCCACCTCGAGGTCGAAGCCGCCGTCGGCGTTGCGCAGCGCCTCGATGTCGTCGGCGGTGCGCACGATCGGCTCCGCCGTCGGCGGCAGCAGGCCGGGTCCGGCATCCGCGTCCGTCGCGGTGCGCGCCAGACGCCAGTAGCCGAGCTCGGCCACCAGGCGCGTGCGCGTCTCAGGCTGGTCGGGATGGTCGATCCACGCTTCGGCCGAGTAGTTCAGGTAGTCGCCGCCGTCATGGCTGAAGCTCACGCGATGGGTGAACTCGCCGGTGTAGGCGTGGTCGCCGTAGTCGATGACGCCGGTGCCCTCCCACACGCCGATGAGCCACGACAGCGGAACGAGCTCCGCGGGCAGGTCGGTCGGGATCTCGAGCACGACGCGACCCGTCAGCGCTGGCCGCGGTACAGGTTCTTGACGACCACCACGGAGACGAACACGATCGACAGCGATGCGAGTCCGAGCAGGCCCACGAAGAACAGTTCGAGCGCGACGGTATCCATGACGTGAAGTCTAACCGTGAGCCGGGGTCATCCGGGCACGAGCGCGGCCAGCCCGAACCCGAGGCTGATGACCCCCATCACCAGCGCGGCACCCAGGACGCTCGCCGCGACCCGCTCGGTGAACCCCGCGGCGCGCCCCGACCACAGCTGCACGGCGAAGGCCGCGATGAGGCTTCCGCCCAAACCGACGCCCAGCCACGCGGCGCGCCAGTCCGGCGTCGAGAAGATGCCGACGGCGATCGCGATCAGCGCCGCGAAGACCCACACGGCGATGATGCCGCCGAGGGTGCGGCGGGGGGCGAGTTCTGGCACGACCACCACGCCATCATCCCTCATCGCCGCGGCCGACGCATCAGGCACGGGCGCCCCACGCGCCCTGTGAAGGACCCGCGGCGAAACGAGCACCCCCGCGCGCTCTACACTGGGGTTCGCGGCGTGCCCCCGCACGCCGGGAAGGCGATCCTTTGGCTCAGCTCCTGGTTCTCAGTTCCACACACGGCGGCGGTCCTGTCCTGCCCTCGCTCGAACTGCTGAGTCACCGCGTGCGCCAGATCCCCGCCGAGCCGGCCCAGCTGGTGAACGCACCGAGCGCCGACATCATCATGGTCGACGCCCGCGTCGACCTCGTCGGCGCCAAGTCGCTGTGCAAGATCCTCAACACGACGGGACTGGACGCGCCTCTCCTCCTCGTGGTCACCGAGGGCGGCCTCACCGCGGTATCGCCCGACTGGGGTGTCGACGACGTCATCCTGATGACGGCGGGACCGGCCGAGGTCGACGCGCGCATCCGCCTCGCCGTCGGCCGCCAGTCCGCCGAGCAGGTGTCGACCCGCGTGCAGACGTCGGGCATCACGATCGACGAGTCCTCGTACTCCGCGAAGGTGCACGGCAAGCCGCTCGACCTCACATACAAGGAGTTCCAGCTCCTCCACTTCTTCGCCACCCACCCCTCGCGCGTGTTCACCCGCGAGCAGCTGCTGAGCGAGGTCTGGGGCTACGACTACTTCGGCGGCACGCGCACGGTCGACGTCCACGTCCGCCGCCTGCGCGCCAAGCTCGGCGACCTCGAGCAGCTCATCGGCACCGTGCGCAACGTCGGCTACCGCTTCAACGTGTACGAGGACGAGCCCGAGCCCGCACCCCGCGAGAAGACGGACGCGTAGTCCCCGGACGCCGCGAGGACGGATGCCTCCTGCACAGGGGAATCGGCCTCGTTCACACTCCGGTCACATGACCCTGCAATGATGAGGGGATGATCGAACCCGAGGTGCTCGACACGGGCCTGGGAGACGCGGACGACGACGACTTCGACATGTCGGAGGAGTTCGACTCGCAGCTCCCGGACCACCGCTACCTGGATCGCGAGCTGAGCTGGCTCGCCTTCAACCAGCGCGTGCTCGAACTCGCCGAAGACCCGAACCTGCCCGTGCTGGAGCGCGCGAACTTCCTCGCGATCTTCGCCAGCAACCTCGACGAGTTCTTCATGGTGCGCATCGCTGGACTCAAGCGCCGCATCATGACCGGCCTGGCCGTCCCGACCAACGTCGGCACGTCGCCGGTGGACGTGCTCGCCGAGATCTCGGACGAGGCGCACCGGCTGCAGCTGCGCCATGCCGAGGCCTGGACGTCGCTCGTCAAGCCGGCACTCGTGGATGCCGGCATCCAGGTGGTCTCGTACGACTCGCTCGACGCCGACGAGCGCGCGCAGCTGTACGACTACTTCCAGGCGCAGGTGTTCCCCGTCCTGATGCCGCTCGCGGTCGACCCCGCCCACCCGTTCCCCTACATCTCGGGCCTGTCGCTCAACCTCGCGATCCGCATCCGCAACGCCCGCACCGGCCGTCAGGAGTTCGCGCGCCTCAAGGTGCCGCCGATGCTCCCTCGATTCGTCGAGCTGCCTCCTGCCGGCGGAACGGTCCGCTACCTGCCGCTCGAGGACCTCATCTCGAACCACCTCGACGACCTCTTCCCGGGCATGGAGGTGCTCGACCACCATGCGTTCCGCCTCACGCGGAACGAGGACATGGTCATCGAGGAGGACGAGACCGAGAACCTCATCCAGGCACTCGAAGCCGAACTGCTCCGGCGCCGCTTCGGCCCGCCGATCCGGCTCGAGATCACCGACGACATGGACGACGTCACCCTCGACCTCGTCATCAAAGAACTCGACATCACCGAGCAGGAGGTCTACCGCCTCCCCGGCCCGCTCGATCTGCGCGGACTGTTCGACCTCGCCCGCATCGACCGGCCGGACCTGCACTTCAAGCCCCACCTGCCGACGACGGCACTCGCGTTCCAGCCGGGCGACAACAACGAGCGCGCCGACATCTTCGCCGCGATCCGCAAGGGCGACGTGCTCGTGCACCACCCCTACGAGTCGTTCGCGACGAGCGTGCAGGCGTTCCTGGAGCAGGCGGCGAAGGACCCCCACGTCCTCGCCATCAAGCAGACGCTCTACCGCACGTCGGGCGACAGCCCCATCGTCGAGGCGCTGATCAATGCGGCCGAGGCGGGCAAGCAGGTGCTCGCGCTGGTCGAGATCAAGGCGCGCTTCGACGAGGCGAACAACATCGTGTGGGCCCGCAAGCTGGAGAAGGCCGGGGTCCACGTCGTGTACGGCCTGGTGGGGCTGAAGACCCACTGCAAGCTCGCGCTGGTCATCCGCGAGGAGAACGGCGTGCTGCGCAGCTACAGTCACGTCGGCACGGGCAACTACAACCCGAAGACCAGCCGGATCTACGAGGACTTCGGGCTGTTCACCGCCGACGACCAGGTCGGCCGGGACCTCACCCGCCTGTTCAACGAGCTGAGCGGCTACGCGATCGAGAAGAAGTTCAAGCGCCTCCTGGTCGCACCCCTCCATCTGCGCAAGGGGCTGCTGCGCCTCATCGACAAGGAGCGCCGCACCGCCTTGGCCGGAAAGCCGGCGAGCGTGCGCATCAAGGTCAACTCGATGGTCGACGAGCAGATCATCGACGCGCTGTACCGCGCCAGCCAGGCCGGGGTGAAGGTCGAGGTGTGGGTGCGCGGCATCTGCGCGCTCAAGCCCGGCGTCGAAGGCATGAGCGAGAACATCACGGTGCGGTCGATCCTCGGTCGCTACCTGGAGCATTCGCGCATCTTCGCGTTCGGCGGCGACGGCGAGCCGGTGGTCTACATCGGCAGCGCCGACATGATGCACCGCAACCTCGACCGTCGGGTCGAGGCGCTCGTGCGCGTGGCCTCCCCCGCACACGTCAAGGAGCTCGACGACCTCTTCACGCTCGCCATGAGCGACGGGACGAGCTCGTGGCATCTCGGCTCGGACGGCGAATGGGTCCGCCACCATGAGGACGCCGACGGCCGGCCGCTGCTGGACATCCAGGACCGCACCATGACCAACGTGCAGCGCCGCCGGCGGGCACGGGCGGTGCGATGACCGAGACCGCGGTGTACGCGGCAGGCGGCGTGGTGTGGCGCATCGTCGATGAGAAGCTGCGCGTCCTGCTCATCCACCGCACGAAGTATCGCGACGTCACGCTGCCCAAGGGCAAGGTCGATCCCGGCGAGATGCTCGCCGAGACGGCCGTGCGCGAGATCCACGAGGAGACCGGCATCCGCGTGGCGCTCGGCGTTCCCGTCGGCGTCTCGCGCTACCGGCTTCCGAGCAAGCGCACCAAGATCGTGCACTACTGGGCCGCGGAGGCGACCGAGGAGGCGATCCGCGTCAGCGAGTTCGTGCCGAACAAGGAGATCGCGGCGCTGGAGTGGGTCACGCCGAAGAAGGCGATCTCGCGGCTGAGCTACCCCGTCGACGTCGAGATCATCGAGAACTTCCTGCACCTCGTCGACGAAGGCGTGCTGCGCACCTTCCCCATCGTCGCGCTGCGCCATGCCAAAGCCCTCGCGCGCGAGGAATGGGAGGGCAAGGACACCGCGCGCCCGCTGACGTCCCGTGGCAAGAAGCAGGCCCGCGCGATCGTCGGCCCGCTGCGCGCGTTCGGCGTGCGCCGGATCGTGTCGAGCCCCGCGGTGCGGTGCATGAAGACCGTGGCGCCCCTCGCCGACGCGCTGGGACGCCGGATCGACACCACGAAGCTCATCAGCCAGGACGCGTGGGAGGACGGCCGGTCCGATGCGCGGACGGTCATCGGCGAGCGGGTGCGATCGCGCAAGCCCGCCGTACTGTGCAGCCACGGACCTGTGCTGCCCGACATCCTGAGCGAGCTCGCACTCGCGACGGGCACACTGCGCGGCTCTTATCTCGGCAGCGCCTCGGCTCTGGAGCCGGGGGCGTTCTCGGTCGTGCACCTGTCGGTGGCGAATCCGGGTTCGGGCATCGTCACGATCGAGACGCACGAGCCGCAGGTCTGAGGCACGCCGTCACCGGCGCGGACGCACCCCAGTACACCTCTTCCCGTTCACCTTCCGTTCACCCGTGCAGCGCAGTCTCTTAAGAGTCCGAGCCTACGTTTCAGAGCGAACCCGCACCGGGCTTCGTACCCGCAGGCCTGCACCAGGCCTCATCCCTGACACGTGAAGGATTCACACAGTGAAGATCTCTCGCTTCGCCCAGCTGGGCGCAGTCGCCGCGATCGCGGCCCTCGCCCTCGCAGGCTGCGCCTCGAACGAGACCCCGAGCGACACCCCGTCCGCCACCTCGGACGCCCCCAAGCTCACGGGCACGCTCAACGGCTCGGGCGCCACGTCGCAGCAGGTCGCGATCCAGTCGTGGACCCAGCTCGTCCAGACGGCCAACCCGGACGTCACCATCAACTACGACCCGCAGGGTTCCGGCACCGGACGCGAGTCGTTCCAGTCGGGCGCCGTGCAGTTCGCCGGCTCCGACCGCGCCTTCAAGACCGACGAGATCGCCGCCGGCGGTTTCGGCGCCTGCGCCGACGGCTCGGACCTCGTCGAGATCCCCGCCTACATCTCGCCGATCGCGATCGTGTTCAACGTCGACGGCGTCGACGAGCTGAACCTCGACCCGGCGACCATCGCGGGCATCTTCGCCGGCACGATCACCAACTGGAACGACCCGGCGATCGCCGCCACCAACGACGGCGTCGACCTGCCCGACCTGGCGATCTCGCCGGTGCACCGCTCCGACAAGTCGGGCACCACCGGCAACTTCACCGACTACCTGTCGGCCACGGGCGGCAGCGCCTGGTCGTACGGCTCGGTCGAGGAGTGGCCGATCCAGGGCGGCGAGGCCGCTCAGGGCACCTCGGGTGTCGTCAACGCCATCAAGGCGGGCTCGGGCACGATCGGCTACGCCGACTCGTCGCAGGCCGGCGACCTCTCGTCGGTGAACGTCCAGGTCGGCGAGAAGTGGGTCGGCCACTCGGCCGAGGGCGCGGCGATCACCGCCGACGCCTCGCCCATCGAGGACGGCCGCGCCGACACCGATCTCGCCATCAAGATCGACCGCACGACCACGGAGGCCGGTGCCTACCCGGTCATCCTGATCAGCTACCTGATCGGCTGCACCGAGTACGAGGACGCCGACACGGCTGCTCTCGTCAAGGGCTTCTTCACCACGGCGATCAGCGCCGAGGGTCAGGACGCGGCCGCGAAGAACGCGGGCAGCGCGCCCATCTCGGACACGCTCCGCGAGAAGGCTCAGGACGCGGTCGACGCGATCAAGTGATCCCACGGTCCCGGGTCGCCGCACGGCGGCCCGGGACCTGCCCTCCCTCTAGCAGGAAGACGACATGACGCAGACCACGGCCCCCGCAGCAGGGACCGCCACCCCGAAGGCCAAGCGGCGAGCCGGGGACATCTGGTTCTCGGGCTCCGCGCTCTTCGCCGGATCCATGATCCTCGCGACGCTGGCAGCGGTCGCGATCTTTCTCATCATCCAGTCGATCCCGGCCATCGGCGCCGACAGCTCGACCGCGTCGCTGCTGACCACCAACTTCTGGGACTACGTCTGGCCGCTGCTGTTCGGAACGATCTGGGCGGCGTTCCTCGCTCTCCTCATGGCGGTGCCGCTGTCTCTCGGCGTCGCCCTGTTCATCACGCACTACGCACCGCGTCGCCTGGCCCAGGGCCTCGGCTACGTCGTCGACCTGCTCGCCGCGGTGCCGTCGGTCGTGTTCGGCTTGTGGGGCATCCTCGTCCTCGCCCCCGCCGTGCAGCCCGCGTACACGTGGCTCAACAAGAACGTGGGATGGTTCCCGCTGTTCGCCGGCGACGTATCGGCCACCGGCCGCACCATCTTCACCGCGGCGATCGTCCTCGCGGTGATGGTCGTCCCGATCATCACCGCGATCTGCCGCGAGATCTTCCTCCAGACGCCGCGCCTCCACGAGGAGGCGGCGCTCGCGCTCGGCGCGACCCGCTGGGAGATGATCCGCATGGCGGTGCTGCCCTTCGGCCGCTCCGGGATCGTCTCGGCGTCGATGCTCGGCCTGGGCCGCGCGCTCGGCGAGACGATGGCCGTGGCCATGGTGCTCTCGGCCACGGGCACCGTCACCTTCCAGCTCTTCACGTCGACGAACCCCTCGACCATCGCCGCCAACATCGCGCTGACGTTCCCCGAGGCCTACGACGTCAACATCAACGTCCTGATCGCCACCGGTCTGATCCTGTTCATCGTGACCTTCGCGGTGAACGCCCTCGCACGCTTCATCGTCAGCCGCCGCAAGGAATTCTCGGGAGCCAACTGACATGACCATCGCGACTGCTCCCGCTCCGACGCCGACGCCGACCCCCGTCCGCACCGCGCCCCGCCTCACCAGCGGCCATCTGAAGCGATGGATGCCGTGGGCCCTGCTCGGCGCGAGCATCGTGCTCACCGGCCTGGTGTTCGCCCTCGTCGCCGTCGCCGGCGGCAACGACTTCGACCTGACCGGCTGGCTCGTCGTCAGCGCGATCGTCTACCTCGTGCTGATCACGCTCATCTCGGGTCTCGTCGAAGGACGCCGCAAGGCCGTGGACCGCTTCGTCACGGGGCTCGTCACGATCGCGTTCCTCATCGCGATGGTGCCGCTCGTCTCGGTGGCCTGGACGGTCGTCGCGAACGGCATCGCCCGTTTCGACGCCCTGTTCTTCTCGTCGTCGATGCGCAACGTCGTCGGCGAGGGCGGCGGCGCCGTCCATGCCATCTGGGGCACGCTCCTCATCACCCTCGCCGCGGCGATCATCTCGATCCCGATCGGCCTGATGACCTCGATCTACCTGGTCGAGTACGGCGAGGGCAAGCGCATCGCGCGGGGCATCACGTTCCTCGTCGACGTCATGACCGGCATCCCGTCGATCGTGGCCGGCCTGTTCGCGTACGCCCTGTTCGCGCTGTTCCTCGGGCCCGGCATCCGCATGGGCATCATGGGCTCGATCGCGCTGGCCGTGCTCATGATCCCGGTCGTGGTGCGCTCGAGCGAAGAGATGCTGCGGCTCGTGCCGAACGAGCTGCGCGAGGCGTCGTACGCGCTCGGCGTGCCCAAATGGCTGACGATCGTCAAGGTCGTGCTGCCCACGGCGATCGCCGGCATCACGACGGGCATCATGCTGTCGATCTCGCGCGTCATCGGCGAGACGGCGCCGCTGCTCATCACCGCAGGCTTCACCGACTCGCTGAATCTCAATCTGTTCGACGGGCGCATGAACACGCTCCCGGTGTTCACGTACTCCCAGTACATGAATCAGGGCATCCCCGCCGAGGCGTACGTCGACCGCGCGTGGGCCGCCGCGCTCACCCTCATCCTCATCGTCATGGTGCTGAACCTCGTCGCGCGTCTGATCGCGAAGCTGTTCGCCCCCAAGCTCGGCCGCTGAGCCCTCAAGAGTCACGAAAGAACCCGGATACCGTGTCAAAGAGCATCGAAGTCAACGACCTCAACGTCTACTACGGCGACTTCCTCGCCGTCGAGGGCGTCGGCCTGCACATCGACCCGCGCTCCGTGACGGCCTTCATCGGCCCGTCGGGCTGCGGCAAGTCGACGTTCCTGCGCACCCTCAACCGCATGCACGAGGTCATCCCGGGTGCGCGGGTGGAGGGTGAGGTGCTGCTGGACGGCACCGACCTGTACGGCGCGAATGTGGACCCCGTGCTGGTGCGCCGCCAGGTCGGCATGGTGTTCCAGCGGCCGAACCCGTTCCCCACGATGTCGATCAAGGAGAACGTGCTCGCGGGCGTGAAGCTCAACAACAAGCGCATCTCGAAGTCCGACGCGGAGGCGCTCGTCGAGAAGTCGCTGCGCGGCGCGAACCTGTGGAACGAGGTCAAGGACCGCCTCGACAAGCCGGGCTCGGGCCTCTCGGGCGGTCAGCAGCAGCGTCTGTGCATCGCCCGCGCGATCGCCGTGTCGCCCGAGGTGATCCTCATGGACGAGCCGTGCTCCGCGCTCGACCCCATCTCGACGTACGCGATCGAGGAGCTGATCGGCGAGCTGAAGAACGAGTACACGGTCGTCATCGTGACGCACAACATGCAGCAGGCGTCGCGCGTGAGCGACAAGACGGCGTTCTTCAACATCGCCGGCACGGGCAAGCCCGGCAAGCTGATCGAGTACGACACCACCTCGACCATCTTCACGACCCCGTCGGTCCAGGCCACCGAGGACTACGTCTCGGGCCGCTTCGGATGATCGACGCGGTCTGGTGAGACGACGGATGCCGCGGCACATCGTGCCGCGGCATCCGTCGTTTCCGTGGGTCAGTCGCGGGGGCTCAGCAGGTAGCCGTTGATGGATGCCGTCAGTCCGCCGTCCATCGGAACCTCGACGCCGTCGATCGCCGTGATCGGCGCGGCCAGCCGCACGCTCGACACCAGCCACGCGGCATCCGCGTCCCGCAGCGCGCGCGTCGGGAGCGTCGCGTACCCGGTCTTGTGCCCCTGGGACTCGAGGTGCGCGAACAGGCTCAGCTGCGTCGTGCCGTGGAGGATGCCGCCGTTCGGCGCCGGGGTCACGAAGCGCCCGTCGAGGCGCAGGATCAGCGACGCCGTCGGCGCCTCGAGCACGAAGCCGTCCGACGTCACGAAGATCGCATCGTCGGCCCCGCGCCGTCGGGCCTCGCGGATGGCCGCCATGTTGACCGCGTACGACAGCGTCTTCGCGCCGAGCAGCAGCCATGGCGCCTGCGCCGGCGTGTCGATGCCGTAGCCGCGGTCGAGCGTCACCACGCGGATGCCGTGCTCGCGGGCGATCGTGTTGTCGGCTGCCGCCGCCGCGGTCACCCACGCGGTGGGTGCCGGACCGTGCTCGACGCCGCGGCTCAGGATGAGCTTGATCACGCCCTCGCCCTGCGGCGGCGCCTGCGCCGCGGCGACGGCGACCGCCTGTCGCCACTGCTCCAGGTTCGGCGCCGGCAGATCGCAGATCTCGGCCGAATGGGCGAGCCGCTCCAGGTGCGCCTGCGTCTCCTGCGGGTGCCCGTCGACCACGCCGATGGACTCGAAGATCCCGTCGCCCCGCTGGGTGCTCAGCTCGCCGACGCTCAGGGCGGGGGCGGACGGGTCGATCGCGCGGAAGGTCTCCGCGAAGTCGGGGCGGGCGTCGTCGGAGGCCGTGGGCTCGATCACGAGCGCGAAACGCAGGGTCATGCCCCGAGCCTAGGTGTTCGGGAATGCGGGGCCCGCCGACTCGGTTACACTGGATCGGCCGGGCCGCAGTAACCCCGGGCTCCATCTTTTGCCGCTACGAGCGGCACCGCGCCGAGAGGCGTTCTGCGGCCCGGCACTTTGCTGCCCGGGCATCGTGGAGGATCGGCCGCCGGCATCCACTCTCCGCCGCTGTGCGCAGACGGCAGAAGTCGTGCGTCGCCGGAATCCGGGACGAGGGATGCCTCAGGCCAGTGCGTCGCGGCGCCACAGGGCGGCGCACGCCGTGAGATCCGCGGCGTAGTCCGACAGCCGCAGGGCGCGCGTCGTGAACGTCGATGCCCGCTCGGGCTCGGTGGCCTCGTAGTCGTCGGCGACGTGCGTGGCGCCCGACGCCTGCACGCGGCAGAACGCGGCGGCACGATCGAGCGCGACCGCGAAGTCGCCTTCGAACAGGCCGCGCATGATCGTGTCGACGAGCGCGACGAGCTCGTCGGGGCCGGCGGGCGACGGGGCGCCCGCCACGACGTCGTCGGCCGAGGCGAGCTCGGCACGGCCGCGTTCGTAGAGGAACGCGGCCGTGCGCGGGTCGTCGTGGATCATGAGCTGCACGAGGTAGAGCCGCCACAGCGCGCCGGGGAGGCTGCGCGACGGCGCGCGCGACCACAGCTCCGCGAGATCGTCGATGCCGTGCTCGTCGGTGAACGCGACGAGGCGGTCGACCGTCCCGGCGTCCGGGTCCGCCCGCACGCGCGCCAGCAGAGCGTGCGCGGTGGTGTGGGCGATGCGCGAGACCTCAGCCGGGTCCTCGGCCGAGAACGTCCGGTCGAAGAGCTCTGCGGGCCGGCGGACGGGTTTGTGGAACTCACGGGACGAATCGCTCATCCCCTCCAGGCTACCCGCCGCCACGAGCACCCGCGCGGCCTCGGCCTCGTGCTCGCGCTGCATCGCGGCGATCCACGGCAGGCACATGTCCGGTCCCGATCAGACCTGGTTGATGCGGATGTGGTTGCCCGCGGGGTCGCGGAACGCCGCGTCGCGCGGGCCCCAGCCCTGCTCCTTGGGCTCCTGCAGCACCTCGGCGCCGAACGACCGCAGCTTCTCGAACGTGGCATCGAGATCGGTGGTCGTGAAGACGTACGGTCCGGGGCCCGATCCCTTGACGACGAGGCGCAGCAGCGCGTCGCCGTCCTCGGGAGAACGGCCGGCGGCGGGGTCCGACACGACGAGCGTGAGGCCGGGCTGTCCGGGGAAGCCGAAGCTCACCCAGCGGTGCCCGTCGTACGCGACGTCGTTGACCAGTTCGAGGCCGAGGCCGTCGCGGTAGAAGGGGATGGCGGCGTCGACGTCGTCGACGGTGATGGGGCTGTACGCCAATGCGATGTTCGTCATGGCTGCCACGCTACGGACCGACGGGAGCCCGCGCTTCTCCGATCCTGCTCGGTTCAGGCGTAGCGCGTGGGCCGCGTGAGGATCTTCGCGACGCACAGCGGCATGGCCTCTGCCGCGTCGTGCGGCCGGGAGCGGTACGAGCTCGGCGTCTCTCCGACGATCTCGGTGAACGTCGAGCTGAACGAGCCGAGCGATGTCGCCCCCACGGCCGTGCACGCGTCCGTCACGGACGCACCGTCGCGCAGCAGCGCCATCGCCCGTTCGATGCGCCGCGTCATCAGGTAGGCGTAGGGGGTCTCACCGTAGGCGGCCTTGAACTCTCGCGAGAAGTGAGCGGGCGACATGAGGGCCTTGGCGGCCATCGTGGGCACGTCCAGCGGGTCGGCGTACGCGCGGTCCATGAGGTCGCGGGCGCGCCTCAGGTGCGCAAGCGTCTGCGTCGTCTGCGCCGAGGTCTTCTGGGGGGCGGATGCCACGGCCCCAGGTTACCGAAGCGTCACTCGGTCGGGATGCGCGCGATCGTATCGCCGAGGGGGCGGTCCGCCATGTCGTCGGCGCGCTCCACCGTGACGATGAGCGCGTCCGCCGACGTCCAGTCGTCGACCACGAGGGTCGCCGCGCCGGAGGCGTCGGTGTCGAACGTGCCCGCCTCGACCGGATCGCCGTCGCGCATGGCCCAGACGGCCCGCGTCTCGCCTACGCCGATCTCGGGCATCCGCTGCGTGACCAGCACGAGCAGACCGGCGTCGTCCGACCAGTGCGCGGTCGCGATGCCGCCGCCGACGACCTTGACCGTCGCCGACGCGCCGTCCGCCGCCTCCTGCACGTCCGAGAGCGCCGCGGCCTGCGGCGAGAGGTGGTACCGCTCGTTGATCGTGGCGACCGCGAACCCCACCCCCGTGAGGACGACGAGGGATGCCGCGAACCCGCCGATCACACGACCCCAGTTGCGGCGGCTCAGCGCCTGGATCGTGATCGTGTCGGTGGCCGGACCGTGGCCCGGCACGGGTGCGGCGGCGGCCGCCTCGGCCGCCGGCACGTCGGGCAGCGGCGGAATGAGGGATTCGACGCCCTGATCTGCGGCATCCAGCTCTCGCGCCCCGTCCCCCGTCATCCCTCCAGCATGCCGCACAGGGCTCGGCCGAGCCTGAGAGGTCGCCCTGTCCGGTAGCGCCGTCAGGACGTGGGGATCGTCACGATCGGCTCCGACGACGGCTGCCCGGTCGGCGAGCCGCCCTGCGGCTCGACGGTGACCGCGATCACGTCGCCGGGCTGCATCGCGCCCTCCAGCAGTGCCGTGGTGGGCTGCCTCGACGACTCGAAGGTGCCGGCGGAGATGGCCGCACCGTCGCGGACGAACCACAGTTCGAAGCTCTCGTCCTGGGCGATCGGCGGCAGCGCATCGGACACCAGCACCGCCTTTCCGACCGATTCGGACCAGTGGGCGGTCGCCGTGCCGCCGTCCGCGACATCGACCGTCGCCGACTGCGCATCCGGTGCGTCCTCGATCTGCTGCAGCGCGACAACGGCGGGCGGGCGGTTCAGGGAGGCGCTGATCATCGCGGCGCCGACCCCGATGCCGACCAGCAGCGCGACCGACGCGGCGAGCGCCAGCAGGCCGCGTGTCCAGCGTCGCCGCTTCGCCGGCTCGGGCGCATCCGCGGCCGGGCCGGCGGCGGGTGCCGCTTCCGCGACGGGGCGATCGTCGGCCGCCGGCAGCTGTGGCGTCGATGCCAGCTGCGCCATGAGCCGGGCGCGGAGATCCGGCGGCGGGACCGTCTCGGCGACCCCGTCCGCCAGCGCGGCCGCAGTCGCGGCATCCGCCTGCACCAGGTGCTCCCACTCGGGGTGCGCGCGGCGCGCGGCATCGAACGCGGCACGGTCCGCGGGCGACAGCGCATGGAGCGCGGCGCCGGCAGCGAGCTGTGCGAACTCCTGCTCGTCCATCACGCGATCACCCCCATCTCGGTCCGCAGGCGCGACAATCCGTCGCGCATCCTCGTCTTGATCGTCCCCAGCGGCGCCCCCACAAGCGCCGCGATCTCGCTCTGACTGTAACCCCCGTAATACGCGAGGGTCAGCGCCTCCTGCTGGGCATCGGGCAGGGTCGACAGCGCGGCCGCGACCCTCTTCCCCTCGATACGCAGCTCCACCTGCTCGGCGACCCCGTCATGCGGGACGTCGAGGTCGCGGAACCCCGCCCGCATGTCACGGTCGGTGCTCGCCTGCGAAGCCCTCACGCGATCGACGGCCCTGCGGTGCGCGATCGTGAGGACCCACGAGCGTCCCTGCCCTCTGTTCGGAGCGAACCGGGACGCGGATTGCCACACCTCCAGGAACACCTCCTGCAGCACCTCTTCGCTCTGTGCGCGATCGACGAGAACGCGCAGGATCAGGCCGAACACGCGAGCGGACAGCGCGTCGTAGAGGCCGCCGAACGCTCCCTCGTCGCCGTCGGCGACGCGCTGGAGGAGCTCGGCGATGTGGTCGACGGGCGTCGCGCCGTCATCGGGCACGTCGATCCCGTCGATCACCATGTCCACCAGCATGCCCCACACCTCCCCGAAAGCGCTCCGCTCACCCGAAGGTGAACGAGTACACCTCGACGCCCGGCGACACCTCGACATCGAGGACATGCGCACCCGCATCCGCGACTTCCGCCACCCGATACGACCGCGGCGTGCCCGACACGTCGACCGCCTGCTCCCTGCCGTCGTCCAGGCGCACCCGCACCTCGCCGTCGCCGGCCAGGACCATGCGCACCTCTTCGGCGTGGAAACGCAGACGGATGCCGCCCACCCCGGTTCCGGACGGGGTCGCATACTGGGTTTCGACACGCCAGGTGGCGTCCAGCGCGAACGTGTCGTCCGGTTGGGCCTGCCCGATCGTGTACGCGTGCACGCCCGCCCGGTAGCTGCCCTCTCCCCCGTAGTTCACGTCCTTGGCGGAGCCGAGGAATGTCTCGCGCGTGCGGGTGCCGGCGGACGGCGTGTCGTCGGCGACCTCTGTCGGGTCCGGCAGCGCGACCTCGGGGTCCGCATCCTTCAGCAGCTCGCGGATGAGCTTCTCGGTCGCTTCGTAGTTGCCCTCGCCGAAGGCGATGTGGCGCACCGTTCCGTCGGCGTCGATCAGGTAGTGCGCGGGCCAGTACCGGTTGCGGTAGTTCGTCCACGTGGCGAGATCGTTGTCGAGCGCGACCGGGTAGGTGATCCCGAAATCCCGCGCGCCCGCCGCGACGTTGCCGGCGTCCTTCTCGAACGCGTACTCGGGAGAGTGGATGCCGATGACACGCAGGCCCGCGCTCCGGTAGGCGGCATCCCACGCCACCACATGAGGGACGCTCCGCTGGCAGTTGATGCACGAGTACGCCCAGAAGTCGACGAGGACGACCTCGCCGCGGAGATCGGCGAGGTCGACGGGCGCTCCGCCCGGCGTGTTGAGCCACGACTCGATGCCGCGGAGGGACGGTGCCGAACCGCATGACTCCAGCTCGGGTGCACCGTTGGTGCATCGGTCGAGGTCCTTGTTCTCGTCGTTGACGAGCCCGCCGAGGTCGAGCGCCCGCCGTGCGTCGGGATTGTCGGCGAGCCCGCGCTGCACCTCGGCGGTGTAGTCGGGCACGAGCCGCTGCAGCGCCTGCGGCACGTCGAAGACGAGACCCACGGCGAGGGCGAGCATCGCGACGCCGGCGGCGATCCGCAGGCCGCGCTCCCGACGGCGGAACGCACGGATGCGCTCCACGAGACCACGACCTGCGAGGGCGAAGAACAGCAAGGGGACGGCGACGCCCACGGCGAACGAGAGCGTCAGCGCGACCGTCCCCGCATCGATGCGGCCGGTGGATCCCGCGACGATGATGGCAGCGAGCACCGGCCCCGCGCACGGGACGAACACCGTTCCGAGCGCGAGGCCGACACCGAAGCCGCCGCCGCGGTTGGTCACCTCGCTGCGGCGGGCGAGCTTCTGGAAAGGCCTCTCGAGCACGCGCTCGAACCGCGGGACGAGGAGGCCGACGCCGATGAGCACGAGCACGGCGATCCCCGCCCACCGCAGCACGTCCTGCGGCAGGCCGAGCGCCCCCAGGACGAGCGAGCCGAGGAGGGTCACGAGCGTGAAGCTCGTGATGAGTCCCGCGATCACCAGGTAGGGCCGTGCGCGCGACGCGGGGACGAAGCCCTCCGATGCGTCGAACCGGGCGGACTGGGCGCCGCCTGTGAGGAAGATGACCGGAAGCACCGGGAGGATGCACGGCGAGATCCCCGTGATGAGTCCGCCCAGCAGACCGATGATGACCAGTTGCATGTGTCGCCCTCTTTCGCGTCGACCTCTGTTCGCTCCCGAGCCCGCTTCGGATTGGGCATGCACCAGCCACGGGAAGGGAGTTCGCGGGCGCAACCGCAATCCGATCCCCGCGCGCCTCCGAACAGTCCGTGTAGCCGCCCCTGCGGCACGCTCCCTCCGGGGGCCACACGAAGCGGCCGCACCGGCCGCGAAGAGGAGGAAGACATGTCTCGCATCACTGGGAAGCGCGTCTCGGCCGGGCTGGCCCTGGCGATCGCCGCGACCTTCGCGTTGTCCGCCTGTTCCATGGGCGGTTCGTCGGCGGAACCCTCGACCGACGCCTCGACCCCCGCGATGGAGGCGAGCGAGGAGCCCATGGCCACCGCGGACCCCGCCGCGGACCTCGTCGGTCCGGGCTGCGCCGCCTACGCCGAGGCCGTCCCGGACGGCGACGGCTCGATCGAAGGCATGTCGGGCGATCCTGTCGCGGTCGCGGCATCCAACAACCCGATGCTGACGACGCTCACCGCAGCGGTGAGCGGACAGCTCAACCCCGACGTGAATCTCGTGGACACGCTCAATGGGGACGAGTTCACGGTGTTCGCACCCGTCGACGACGCGTTCGCGAAGATCGACCCCGCCACCATCGAATCGCTGAAGACCGATTCGGCGACCCTGACCTCGATCCTGACCTACCACGTGGTGCCCGGGCGGATCGAGCCTGCCGACATCGCCGGCACGCACACCACCGTGCAGGGCGCGGACCTCGAGGTCACCGGCAGCGGCGACTCGTGGATGGTCAACGACGCCAACGTCATCTGCGGAGGAGTCCAGACCGCCAACGCCACCGTGTACCTCATCGACGCGGTCCTGATGCCGCCGGCACAGTGACCTGACGCCGGTCTGGCCGGCGAAGCGAGCGGCGCGGCCGCCGGTGCCACGGGGGTGCCGGCGGCCGCGCTTGCACGTCGGCGGTGGCACGTCAACCCCTCTGCAGCCCGGGACACCGTTCCGTACCGTTGATGAAGGCCCGATGCGGTGCCGGAGGGGTGCGCGCATCGGGGTGGGAGGACATGTGACTGACCTGCTCGCGTCCGGAGAGCTCTCCACCGGCGAGCTCTTGGATGAGCGCTACCTGCTCCGGGAACGCATCGGCGAGGGCGGCATGGCGAGGGTGTATCGCGCAGATGACACCCATCTGCGGCGGTCGGTGGCGGTGAAGGTGTTCCGTGAGCCGGCGGATGGCCTGGACTCCGTCGAACGCGCGCTGTCCGAGACCACGCTGCTCGCCTCGCTCAGTCACCATTCGCTGGTGACCGTGTTCGACGCCCGCATCGGCGAGGACGCCGTGAGCTATCTCGTGATGGAGCACGTCGACGGCATCACCTTGCGCGATCTGATCGCACGCGGGCCGGTCGATCCGCGGGTCGTCGCATCCATCGCGATCGACATCGCAGAAGGGCTGCACGTCGCGCACGACCACGGCGTCGTCCACCGCGACATCAAGCCCTCGAACGTGCTGCTCTGGGCGTCGCCGCGGCCGGGATGGGAGTGGCGGGCGAAACTCGGCGACTTCGGCATCGCCTACCTGATGGACTCCGCGCGGGTGACGACCCCCGGGATCATCGTCGGCACGATGGCGTATGTCGCGCCCGAACAGGCCCGCGGCGTCGTCCCGGCGCCGGCGGCCGACATCTACGCCTTCGGACTGCTGCTGATCGAGGCGCTGACCGGCGCGCGCCCCTTCGGCGACGCCGAAGGCATCGCGACCGTCATGGCGCGGCTGTCGTCGGCGCCCGAGATCCCCGCGTCGCTGCACCCGTCCTGGCAGGGACTGCTGCGCGGGATGACGGCGATCCGTCCCGACGACCGCCCCACCGCGCTCGAGGTGGTGGAGGCGTCGTCGCGTCTGGCGGCGATGGAGAACGCGCTGGCCCGGGAGAAGGCCGACCCGTCGACCGCGCCGATCGCCGCGCCCGTCACCGTCCCCACGCGGGTCTTCCCCCAGCCGTCACCCGCATCGTCTCCCGACGCCGCCGGCGCGCTCCGCCGTGACGCCCGCCCGCCCGCGCCCGTCCTCGGCGCGTCGATGCGGGAGGATGCCGCGACGACGGCACCCGACCTCCGCCTCACGCCGGACGAGCGACGGCCCTCCCGCCGTGCGCTGCTGATCGGGACGGTGCTCGCCGGCCTCCTCGCCGTCGCACTGGCTCTCGGAACCGTCTGGCTCATGAGCAGCTGGACGGCCGCACCGACGCCGGCCCCCACGTCGCCCGTCGAGCAGGTGACACCGACCGAGGACGCCCCCGTGGAGCAGGCGCCGGTGAACGCGCCCTCCGAGGCCCCTCCCGCGGAACAGGTCCCGCCGCCGGAGACGGGCACGAATGGAGGCGGTGGCAACAGCGGCCCCGGCAACAACAACGGCAACGGCAACGGGCCCGGAAGCAACAGCGGCAACGGCAAGGGCAAGGGCAAAGGCTGAGTCCGGCCCGGCGAGACGCGGTCGCGCGGGACGTCCGACGGCTCCGGGGCAAGTAGGCTGGACGGCCGAGGGCCTCTAGCTCAGTCGGTAGAGCATCGGACTTTTAATCCGCGGGTCGTGGGTTCGAGCCCCACGGGGCCCACTGTGGATGAGGGCGGCCGCGTCGGCCGCCCTCATCGCCTCCCTTGCGGGCTCGCAACGCACGCCGAATGCTCTTCGCGCCCTCTGGTGCGCACGCCGGGCGGTTCGCTAGGGTCCGAGACATGACGCCCCAGATCGGTGTGGACGGTCCGGCTTCCGACGCGCTGCTCGCGGCGGGAAGATTCTTCACGAAGTGGGACGAGACCGACGATCATCGGGCTGCGTTCCTCACAGGCGGCCGCGAGGGCGACGTCTTCTACCGCGATCGGTGGAGCCATGACAAGGTCGTCCGCTCGACGCACGGCGTCAACTGCACCGGCTCGTGCTCGTGGAAGGTGTACGTCAAGGACGGCATCATCACGTGGGAGGCGCAAGAGACCGACTATCCGAGCGTCGGTCCCGATCGCCCCGAGTACGAGCCCCGCGGTTGCCCCCGCGGGGCTGCGTTCTCGTGGTACACCTACTCCCCGACCCGCGTGCGCTACCCGTACGTGCGCGGCGTGCTGCTGGACGCCTACCGCTCCGCGAAGGCCCGCGGCAAGGACCCCGTCGAGGCGTTCCACGAGGTCACCACCGATCCCGGTGTGCGCAGCCGCTACCAGCTGGCACGAGGCAAGGGCGGCCTCGTGCGCGCGAGCTGGCAGGAGGCCGTCGAACTCGTCGCGGCCGGCTACGTGCACACCATCAAGGAGTACGGCCCGGACCGCGTGTCGGGCTTCTCGCCCATCCCCGCCATGTCGATGGTCTCGCACTGCGTGGGCACGCGGTTCACGCAGCTCATCGGCGGCGTGATGACCTCGTTCTACGACTGGTACGCAGACCTCCCGGTCGCGAGCCCGCAGGTGTTCGGCGACCAGACCGACGTGCCGGAGTCCGGCGACTGGTGGGATGCCACGTACCTCATGATGTGGGGCTCCAACGTGCCCGTCACCCGCACGCCGGACGCGCACTGGATGGCGGAGGTCCGCTACCGCGGCACGAAGGTCGTGACGGTCAGCCCCGACTACGCCGACAACACGAAGTTCGCCGACGAGTGGCTGCCGTGCCAGGCCGGCACCGACGCCGCACTCGCGATGGCCATGGGTCACGTCGTGCTGAAGGAGAACTACGTCGACCGGCGCGTGCCCTTCTTCGCGGACTTCTCGCGCCAGTACACCGATCTGCCTCATCTCGTGCGCCTCGTCGAGCGTGACGGCGCTTACGTCCCGGGAGCGTTCCTCACGTCGAAGGACCTCGGCGGCGGCACTGCGGAGGACGAGTGGAAGACCGTGGTGCTGGATGCCGCCACCGCGACCCCGCGCGTCCCCAACGGCTCGATGGGGTTCCGGTACGCGCCGTCGGGCGAGGGCCGCTGGAACCTCGACCTCGAGGGCGTCGAACCGGCGCTGTCGGTGAGCGACCTGCCTGAGGGCACGGCGACCGAGAGCGCCGAGGTGCTGCTCCCCCGGTTCGATGCGGCCGACGGCGCGGGCGCGGTGCTACGCCGCGGCGTCCCGGCCACACGGGTGGACGGCATCCTCGTCACGACCGTCCTCGACCTGATGCTGGCCCAGTACGGCGTGGGCCGCGAAGGGCTCCCGGGCGAGTGGCCCGCGGGCTACGACGACGCCGACTCGCCCTACACGCCGGCGTGGCAGGAGGAGATCACGGGGGTGCCGGCGCAGGCGGCCATCCGCATCGCGCGCGAGTTCGCGGCGAACTCGGCCGAGTCCCAGGGCCGGTCGATGATCATCATGGGCGCGGGCATCTGCCAGTGGTTCCACGGGGATGCCACCTACCGGGCGATCCTCGCGCTCCTGATCCTCACCGGCGCGATGGGGCGCAACGGCGGCGGCTGGGCGCACTACGTCGGGCAGGAGAAGTGCCGCCCGATCACCGGGTGGCTCTCGCTCGCGAACGCCCTGGACTGGTCGCGGCCGCCGCGCACGATGATCGGCACGGCGTACTGGTACATGCACACCGACCAGTGGCGCTTCGACGGCTACTCGGCCGACGCGCTCGCCTCACCGCTGGCCGAGGGCAACCTCGCCGGCATGCACACGGCCGACACGATCGCGCAGTCCGCACGCCTCGGCTGGATGCCGTTCTACCCGCAGTTCGGCGTGAATCCGCTGGATCTGGCCGACCGGGCCGATGCGGCCGTGGCTCGCGGCGAGGCGGAGGACGCGGCATCCTTCGTCGTCTCGCAGCTCGAGTCCGGAGAACTGCAGCCGGCCATCGCCGACATCGACGCCCCCGAGAACTGGCCGCGCCTGCTGACGCTGTGGCGCTCGAACCTCATGGGATCCAGCGCGAAGGGCAACGAGTACTTCCTCAAGTACCTGCTCGGCACCCACAGCAACGTGATGGCCACCGACGAGGCGAGCGTCCGCCCGAACGACGTGACCTGGCGCGACCGGATCCCCGAGGGCAAGCTCGACCTTCTGGTGTCGGCAGACTTCCGCATGACGTCGACGACGCTCCTGTCGGACGTCGTGTTCCCCGCCGCGACCTGGTACGAGAAGCACGACCTGTCGTCGACCGACATGCACCCGTTCGTGCACGCCTTCACGCCGGCGATCGACCCGCCGTGGGAGGCCCGCAGCGACTTCGACCTGTTCCACGCGATCGCGGTCGAGTTCTCGGCGCAGGCTGCCACCCACCTCGGCACCCGCCGCGATCTCGTGTCGGTGCCGATGCAGCACGACACGCCGGGCGAGACGGCGCAGCCCGGCGGCGAGGTCCGCGACTGGGCACGCGACGGCGGTCGCGGCATCCCGGGCAGGACGATGCCGCAGTACACGGTGGTCGAACGCGACTACACCGCGATCGCCGACAAGCTGGCCGCGGTCGGACCGCTCGCCGACACCCTCGGCTTCACGACGAAGGCGGTGACCTACGACCTGACGCACGAGGTCGAGGTGCTCGCGCAGAAGACGGGCGTCATGCTCGGCGGCGCGGCCGATGGACGCCCGGCGATCGACACCGACGTGAAGCTCGCCGAGGCGATCCTGGCCTTCTCGGGCACGACGAACGGCGAACTGGCGGCGCAGGGGTTCCGCACGCTCGAGAAGCGCGTCGGCAAGCCGCTGGCGGACCTCGCCGAGGGGTCGGAGGAGAAGCGCATCACGTTCGCGATGACGCAGGCCGCGCCGGTGCCCGTGATCACCTCGCCCGAATGGTCGGGCTCCGAGACCGGCGGCAGGCGCTATGCCCCGTTCACGGTCAACATCGAGCGGCTCAAACCGTTCCACACCCTCACCGGACGCATGCACTTCTACCTCGACCACGCGTGGATGCGCGATCTCGGCGAGGCCCTCCCGATCTACCGGCCGCCGCTGGACATGCACCGCCTGTTCGGCGAGCCCAAGCTCGGCCCTGACGGCTCGCAGCAGGTCGTGGTGCGGTACCTCACGCCCCACTCGAAATGGTCGATCCACTCCGAGTACCAGGACAACCTGTTCATGCTGTCGCTGTCGCGCGGCGGTCCGACCGTCTGGATGAGCCCCGCGGATGCGGCGGCCATCGGCGCGGCCGACAACGACTGGGTCGAGTGCGTCAACTCCAACGGCGTCCTGGTGGCCCGCGCGATCGTGTCGCACCGCATGCCGACCGGGGTCGTCTACGTGCACCACGCGCAGGAGCGCACGATCGACGTGCCCAAGTCGGAGGCGACCGGCCGGCGTGGCGGCATCCACAACTCCGTCACCCGGCTGCTCGTCAAGCCGACGCACCTCATCGGCGGGTACGCGCAGCTGTCGTACGCGTTCAACTATCTCGGCCCGACCGGCAACCAGCGCGACATGGTGGCCACGGTGCGCCGCCGCAGCCAGGAGGTGGTGTTCTGATGCGCGTGATGGCCCAGATGGGCATGGTGATGAACCTCGACAAGTGCATCGGGTGCCACACCTGCTCGGTCACGTGCAAGCAGGCGTGGACCAACCGGGCCGGCACCGAGTACGTGTGGTTCAACAACGTCGAGACGCGCCCCGGCCAGGGCTACCCGCGCCGGTACGAGGACCAGGAGCAGTGGCGCGGCGGGTGGACGCTGAACCGCCGCGGCAGGCTCTCGCTGCGCACCGGCAGTCGTGCGAAGCGGCTGTTCTCGATCTTCTCGTCACCCGTGCAGCCGAAGCTCGAGGACTACTACGAGCCGTGGACGTACGACTACGAGACGCTGATCGATGCGCCGCTGGGCGACGACTTCCCGGTCGCGCGGCCGAAGTCGCTCATCACGGGCGAGGACACGAAGATCACGTGGTCGGCGAACTGGGACGACGACCTCGGCGGGGCTTCGGAGATGGGGCATCTCGACCCGATCGTGCAGAAGGTGCGCCGCGAGTCCGAGGACGCCATCAAGCTGCAGTTCGAGAAGACGTTCATGTTCTACCTGCCGCGGATCTGCGAGCACTGCCTCAACCCGTCGTGCATGGCGTCGTGCCCGTCGGGCGCGATCTACAAGCGCGCCGAGGACGGCATCGTGCTCGTCGACCAGGACCGCTGCCGCGGCTGGCGCCAGTGCATCACCGGCTGCCCGTACAAGAAGATCTACTTCAACCACAAGACCGGCAAGGCCGAGAAGTGCACGCTGTGCTATCCGCGCCTGGAGGTCGGGATCCCGACCGTGTGCTCCGAGACGTGCGTGGGGCGCCTGCGCTACCTCGGCCTGTTCCTCTACGACGCCGACCGCGTCACCGAGGCGGCGTCGACGCCCGACGAGCAGGACCTCTACGAGGCGCAGCTCGACCTCATCCTCGATCCGAACGATCCCGAGGTGATCGCCGCGGTCCGCGCGCAGGGAGACATCCCCGAGGACTGGATGGATGCCGCACGCCGGTCGCCCGTGTACGCCCTGGCCAAGAAGTACCGGGTGGCGCTGCCGCTGCACCCCGAGTACCGCACGATGCCGATGGTCTGGTACATCCCGCCGCTGTCGCCCATCGTCGACCTGCTGCGCGACCAGGGCCACGACGCCGAGTCGGCGGGCACCCTGTTCGGAGCGATCGAGGCACTGCGCATCCCCGTGGAGTACCTCGCCGAGCTGTTCACCGCCGGCGACACCGACATCGTCACCGCGGTGCTGTGGCGCCTCGCCGCGATGCGGTCGTACCTGCGCGACATCACGCTCGACCGCGACCGCGACGAGTCGATCCCCGAGGCCGTCGGCATGACCGGCGAGTCGATCTACGAGATGTATCGCCTCCTCGCGATCGCGAAGTACGAGGACCGCTACGTCATCCCCACCGCCCACTACGAGCGCGCCCACGAGCTCGAGGAGCTGGGCTGCTCGCTGGACTTCGACGGCGGCGCATACGGCTCGGAGTCCGGGCCCTTCGGGGAGGCGAGCGGGCGGCCGGTGCCGGTCGCCGTCGAGACGTTCCAGGCGCTGAAGGACCGGCAGACCGCCGACACCGCAGCCAGCGGCGAGTCCCTGCGCGGCCGCGTCAACCTCCTGAACTGGGACGGCAACGGCGCGCCGTCCGGTCTCTTCCCGCCGAAGCCCTCGGCGCGGGATGCCTCCGACGGAGGCTCGCCGTGAGCTCGGCGGTCATCCACCAGGCCGCGTCGCTGTGCCTGAGCTACCCGGACGACACGGTGCTGGGGTCGGCCCACTTGATCGAGCGGGCTGTGCGGGAGTCGGCGCCCAGGGCGACGGCATCCTTCGCTCCGCTCCTCGAGTGGTGGAGGTCCGCACCGGCGTCCGAGGTGCAGGCGGTCTATGTCGACACGTTCGACATGTCGCGGCGGCACGCCCTGTACCTCAGCTACTGGACCGACGGCGACACCCGTCGGCGGGGTGCCGTGCTCGCCGACCTCAAGCGCCGGTACCGCGAGGTCGGGCTGGAGATCGACGGCACCGGCGAGCTGCCGGACTACCTGCCGCTCGTGCTCGAGTTCGCGCGGCACGCGCCGCGCGAGGGCACCGCCCTCATGCAGGAGTACCGCCCGAGCCTCGAGCTCATCCGCATCGCCCTGGCCGAACGCGACTCTCCGTACGCGGGGGTCGTCGCTGCGGTGTGCGACACGCTCCCCGGCCGCTCCCCCGCCGACCGGCAGCAGGCCATGGCGATGGCGGCGGCCGGTCCCCCGCGCGAGTCCGTCGGGCTGGATGTGCACGACCCGCGGCTGCTGCCGCTCCACCCGGCCGGAGGACGCTGATGGACCTGTTCCTGTGGGGGATCCTGCCCTACATCATGGTGGCGGTGCTCGTCGGCGGAACCGTCTGGCGCTACCGATACGACCAGTTCGGCTGGACCACGCGGTCCTCGCAGCTGTACGAGTCGCGGCTGCTGCGGATCGGCTCGCCGCTGTTCCACTTCGGCATCCTCGTCGTCGTCATCGGCCACATCGCGGGCCTCGTGATCCCCAAGGCCTGGACGGACTTCTTCGGCATCTCCGACGAGATGTACCACCTGGCAGCGCTCGGTCTCGGCTCGATCGCCGGCTTCGCGACGCTCGTCGGGGTCGGCATCCTGATCTACCGCCGGCGCACCACGGGGCCGGTCTTCATGGCCACCACGAAGAACGACAAGACGATGTACGTGGTGCTGGTCGCGGCGATCGTCGCGGGCCTGGCCACCACGGTGCTGGGGGTGATCGGCCCGCATCAGGAGCTCACCTACCGCGACACCGTCGCGCCCTGGTTCCGGTCGCTGTTCGTGTTCCAGCCCGACATCGCCTCGATGAGCCAGGCGTCGCTCGACTTCCAGCTGCACACCCTCATCGGCATGGTGCTGTTCATGCTGTGGCCGTTCACGCGGCTCGTGCACGCGTTCACGGCGCCGGTGCACTACCTCTTCCGCCCCTACATCGTGTACCGCTCCCGCGACGGACGGCCGACCACGGCCCGCGGCATCCGTCGCGGCTGGGCACCCGTCGGTACGCCGGACCGCACGTCAGACAAGTCCGCGAAGAGCGTCACGGACGGCACGTCCACAGACCGTCGGTGAGGGATGCCGCCGACCGCGGAGCGCGGGAGCGCCGATGTGCGGCGTCAGCGCACGACCGCGAGCGCGACGAGCCACGCCACGACGCTCAGCACGAGCGCGATCAGCGGATACCAGAACGCCAGGCGCCGTCGTGAGAGCGCCACGATGCCGATGACGCCGCCGATGATGCAGAACGCGAGAGGCAGGTAGCCGCCCAGCACGATCGCGAGCGTGTTGTCGTTCGCGCCGACCGCCCACAGCAGCGACACGAAGAACATCACCACGGCGACGCCCACGGAGAAGCCGATGAGCAACAGTGTGGCGATGAGGTCGCCGGTGCGCCGCTCCGGCGCGGCTGCCGGTGTGCTGCCGGTCACGCGCCGAGTCCGATCTGGTAGTGGACGTAGCCGGTGTGCGTCGCGACGCGGTCGTACAGCGTGCGCGCCGTGGCGTTCGTCTCCTGCGTGAGCCAGTAGACCTTCGGCGACCCGTGGTCTTCGGCCCACGCGGCGACGTGCGCGATGAGCGCGCGCCCGGCTCCGGCTCCGCGGACAGCGGGGTCGACGAACAGGTCCTCGAGGTAGCAGTACGGCTCGGCCGCCCACGTGGCCGCGTGGGTGAGCCAATGCACGAGCCCCACGGCGGTGCCGTCGTCGCCGATGGCGAGGGCGCCGTGGATCGGGAACTGCGGATCGACGAGCCGGTTCCACGTGAGCGTGGTCTGCTCATCGGACAGCTCGGTCTCGTAGAACTCGAGGTACCCGCGCCACAGCGGCAGCCAGGCATCACGATCGGCGGGAAGCAGCGCGCGGATGGTCGTCACGATCCAGAGGCTAGCGGTTCCGGCGGCGCGTCGATCCATAACCGGCGCATAGGCGCCGGATCGGCGGCTCACGGCCTCCGGTGTTCCGATGGAGGCCTCAGAGAGCGAGGGCATCATGTTCACACACCGCACATCCGAGCCGTCCGCCGACCGATCGCCGTCGGCGCCCGCCGCACCGTGGTACCGGCGACGCATGGCGCTCACGTGCGCCGGCCTCGTGATGGCGGGCTCGCTCGCCCTCGCCGCACCCCTCGCCGCGGCCGCGAGCACCGCGGGCGCCGCCCCGACGGCGGTGGCGGCATCCCTCCCCTCCGCGCCGGGCACGAGCGGCTCACCGTATGGCTCGTACGGTGAGGGCGCGACCCGGTATGGCGGCTCGTCTGCCGGCGCGTCGACGCAGACGCCCGCGACGGCGGCCGACTCCGCACAATCCACCGGTGTCGTGATCATCGAGACCACCCTCGGCTACGAGGACGCCCAGGCCGCCGGCACGGGCATGGTGCTGAGCGCCGACGGCCTCGTGCTGACCAACAACCACGTGATCGAGGGATCGACCGAGATCAGGGTGACGATCGCCGCCACCGGTCAGACCTACACGGCGACCGTGGTGGGAACGGACGCCGCCGACGATGTGGCGCTGCTGCAGCTGCAGGGCGCGAGCGGGCTGCAGCCGGTCACCGTCGACGACGACGCCGAGGCCGTCGGCGACGCCGTGACCGCGGTCGGCAACGCATCGGGCGGCGGGGTGCTGCTGGCCGCCGACGGCGCGATCACCGAGCTGGAGTCGTCGGTCACGACGTCGTCCGACGGGCTGACAGCGGGCGAGACGCTCGACGGCATGATCGAGTTCGCCGCCGACGTGGTGGCGGGCGACTCGGGCGGCGCGGTGCTCGATGCCGAGGGCGAGGTCGTCGGCATGACCACGGCCGCCTCCAGCGGCTCGGCGACCACCGTCGCCTACGCCATCCCGATCGAGGACGCGCTCGCGATCGTCGACAAGATCCGCGCCGGAGACGAGTCCGACGGCGTCGCGGTCGGGTCGCCGGCGTTCCTCGGCGTCCAGGTCGCCCGTGTGCCCGCGGGGTACCGCTACGGCGGCTCCGCGACGACGGGCGCGCTGATCGCGGGAGCCATCGACGGTACTCCGGCGGCAGCCGCCGGGCTCGTTGCGGGCGACACGATCACGGCGATCGACGGTACGGCGATCGCCGACGCGGATGCGCTGACGACGGTGCTCGCGGGCCACCGACCCGGTGACACGATCACGCTCACGTGGGTCGACGGCCCCGGTGCGACCCGGTCCGCCGAGGTGACCCTGATCGCGGGCCCGGCCGCCTGAGCCGGCCTGGCCGAGCCGAGCGATCTCGGCTCGGCCTCAGTCGCCGGATGCCGTCGTCGCCAGCTCGGCGCCCGCGTGGGCGAGCTCGGCCAGCGCGGCCTCGCTGGATTCGAGCGCGACGCCGGCAACGAGGTCCGTCAGCACGCGGACGTGGCGCCCGTGCTCGATCGCATCCAGGGCTGAGGCGCGTACGCAGTAGTCCGTGGCGATGCCCACCACATCGACGTCGACCACACCGTGCGCGTCGAGCAGCTGCGACACGGTCTCGCCGTCCTCGGTCGTTCCCTCGTACAGCGAGTACGCGGGCTTGCCCTGGCCCTTCTTGACGTGGTGCGTCACGGCGGCGAGGTCGAGGCCCGGGTCGTAGTCGGCGCCCGGAGTGCCGCCCACGCAGTGGACGGGCCACGTGTCGACGAAGTCCGGCTCGCCGGCGGCGAAGTGCCCGCCGTTGTCGTTGTCGCCGTCGTGCCAATCGCGCGAGGCGATCACCACGGCGTAGTCCTCGGAGTGCGTCACGAGGAACTGCGAGATGCCCCGGGCGACCGCGTCGCCGCCCTCGACGCCCAACGCGCCGCCCTCCGTGAAGTCGTTCTGTACGTCGACGATGAACAGTGCCTTGCTCATGATTCGAGCGTACGCCGGTACTCCTCACGCGTGAGCGGATGACCGTCTTCTGCCGTCGGAGGTGCATCCGCAGCGCTGCCGGCGGGGACGACGTCGTGGCGCCACAGCTTCGAAGGCCACCAGATGGCGCGGCCGATGTCGTACGACAGGGCCGGGACGAGGAGCGAGCGGACGACGAACGTGTCGAGCAGCACGCCGAAGGCCACGATGAACGCGATCTGCGCGAGGAACAGGATCGGGATGACGCCGAGGGCTGCGAACGTCGCCGCGAGCACGAGGCCTGCCGACGTGATCACGCCTCCGGTGGCGACGAGCCCGCGCAGGATGCCGGGTCTCGTTCCGTGGACGAGCGACTCCTCGCGCACTCGCGACATCAGGAAGATGTTGTAGTCCACCCCGAGCGCCACCAGGAACACGAACCCGTACAGCGGCACCGCAGGGTCGGCGCCCGGGAACAGGAGGATGCCGTCGAACACGAGTGCACTGACACCCAGCGCTGTCGCGAACGACAGGATGACGGTCGCGATGAGGAGCACGGGCGCGAGGATCGACCGCAGCAGGAGCATGAGGATCACGAGGATCACCGCGAGGATGACCGGGATGATGAGCGTGCGGTCGCGCGTCGACGTGTCGTTGGTGTCGATGTCGGTCGCCGTCTCGCCGCCGACCAGCGCGGTGCCGGCGCCGAGTGCGTCGTCCAGGTCGGCCCGGAGCGCACGCACGGTGTCTTCGGCGGCCACGGAGTCGGCGGCATCCGTCAGCGTCCCGATCACGAGCACGTCGCCGTCCGACACGGTCGGCTCGGGCGCGGGGGTCCCCGGCGGCCCGACGGCGGTGAACACCGGCTCGCCGCTGTCGACCTCGACGCCCGCCTGCCCGGTGGGCGAGTCCTCCGACGCGACGGAGACCGACTCGATGCCGTCGGACGCATCGAGCACCTCGACCGTCGCAGCCAGGTCGTCCTCGGGCACCACGACGTACACGGGTGAGCCGGATCCGGCCGGGAAGTGCTCGGCGAGCACCTCCTGGCCGTCGCGCGCCTCGGAGGAGCCGAGCACGAGGTCGCTCGTCGGCACGCCGTCGGCCTTCAGCTGCGTGATGCCGAGGGCACCGGCCAGGAGCACCACGGTGCACACGATCCACACGACACGCGCGTTGCGTGCGATGAAGCGCGCCTGCCGGGGCCACAGGCCCTTCACCGGCTGAGTGAGGTCGTCGGGGATCGTCGCCACGGCGTGCTTCGGGATGAAC
>Ga0160450_100300_pt1 | contig 32956 bp, 26 predicted proteins | sample HID1975K_E1MG_FD_108257 | JGI IMG/M metagenome (GOLD analysis project Ga0160450, IMG submission 108257) | Enriched soil microbial communities from UW Madison campus, WI, USA - HID1975K_E1 MG | ecosystem: Environmental > Terrestrial > Soil > Unclassified | place: USA: Madison, Wisconsin...
CAGGCATTCTTCGAGCGTGTGGGCTTCACTCCGGTGGGTGAGACCGAGTACGGTGAAGTCATCGCCGAGATCAGACTCTGATCCGGCGAACCGGCGTCCGATCTGGGGAGCGGACGATCAGCGCCTGACGGCGCTTCTGAGACCGGCGGCGGGGCCTCGAATACCCCTCCCCCATCGAGGCCTCGTCGCCTTTTCCCTCGGCGCCGTCGAAGCGCTTCCGCGCAGGCACTAGGGTAGGCGCGTGCCGAGATTCGATCTGTCCCCCGCGGAGCTCGAGGCGTACGCGCCCGACGTCCGCGAACCCGCCGATTTCGACGACTTCTGGGCGACGACGCTCACCGAGTCGCGTCGATGGGATGCCGCACCCGACGTCGTGCCCGCCGACACCCCGTACACCGCGCTCGACGTGTTCGACGTGACGTTCCCGGGCTTCGGCGGCGACCCCGTCAAGGCGTGGCTGACGCTGCCCGCGGGCGCCGAGGGGCCGCTTCCCGCGGTCGTCGAGTACCAGGGGTACGGCGGCGGTCGCGGCCTCGCCGGCGGGCGCCTCGGCTGGGTGGCTGCCGGCTACGCGCATCTGTTCATGGACACGCGCGGGCAGGGCTCGATGTGGGGATCGGGCGGCGACACCCCCGACCCGCACGGCACCGGGCCGTCGTCGAGCGGCTTCATGACCCGAGGCATCGAGGACCCGGCGGACTACTACTACCGTCGCGTGTTCACCGATGCGGTGCGCGCGATCGACGCGGTGCGGACGCTCCCCCAGGTGGACGCCGAGCGCGTCGCCGTGTGCGGGGCGAGTCAGGGAGGCGGCATCGCGATCGCCGCCGCCGGCCTGTCGGACGGCATCGTCGCGGTGATGCCCGACGTGCCGTTCCTGTGCCACTTCGAGCGCGCGGTGGGCCTCACCGACGCGGACCCGTATCAGGAGGTCGTGCGGTACCTGGCGGTGCACCGCGGGCTCGACGACCGCGTGTTCGAGACGCTGTCGTACTTCGACGGCGCGAACATGGCCACCCGCACGGATGCCGCGGCGCTGTACTCGGTCGCGCTCATGGACACGATCTGCCCGCCGTCGACGGTGTACGCCGCGTTCAACCGCCACACCACCCCGACGAAGCAGATCGAGGTGTACACGCACAACGGCCACGAGGGCGGTCAGGCGTTCCAGTTCCCCAAGCAGGCCCGCTTCCTCTCGACGCTCGTCTGACCAGACCCGCAACCCGCGGCCCGCGGCCCGCGACCCGCAACCCGCAACCCGCGGTCCGCAACCCGCGACCCGTTCGGGTGTCGCGACACGCGGCAAGGCCGCACGCGATACCGCGTGTCGTGACACCCGAATGGCGCGCCAGAGCTTCCTCCCCCGCGCTCCGGCCCTCGGTCTGATCCACAGAACCCACGCGAGTGCGCCGCGACGACGCCGGAGCGCGGCACGGTCGTGCCATGTCTCGGCGTCCCCAGCCACTCCCCGGATCGCTCGGCGTCACGTTCTCGGTGTCTGCGGCGCGCGCGTCAGGCGTCCCGCTGAACCGTCTGCGCGCGCGCGACCTGTCGTCGCCCTTTCATGGCGCCCGCAGCGTTGTCGTGCCCGTGCCCGTGCCCGTGCCCGCGCCCTCGCCCTCGCCCTCGCAGGAGACGGTCACGGCGGGGGATCTGCCGCAGTCGCCGTGGTCGCTGGCCCGACAGGCCGAAGCAGCAAGGGCCGCGGCGTTCTCGACGATCATGACGCCCGCGATGTTCTTCGCAGGCCGGACTGCCGCGGCGCTGCAGGGAGCGCCCGTCGACCCGGGACCCGAATTGGTGGTGGGCGTGTTCGCCCCGGCCCGCGCGCCGCGGCGGCCGGGCGTGCGCGGCGTCAAGGTCGAACGTGCCCTGGCCCACCTGCACGAGCACGACGGCCTGCGGATGACCACGCCGGCGTCGACCTGGGCCATGCTCGCCGGCGAACTGAGCGTACGGGACCTCGTCATCTTCGGTGATTGGCTCGTGCGCGTGCCTCGGGACTCGCGGGGCCGTCCGCAGCCCCATCGGCGGCTGAGCACGATCGACCAGTTGGAGCGAGCGTCATCGGCGGGGCGCCGGGTAGGCGTCGCGAAGCTCCGGGCGGCGCTCGAACTGATCCGCGTCGGCAGCGCCTCGCCGTTGGAGACCGAGTTCCGAATGGATGCCGCCGCCGCGGGCCTCCCCGATCCCGAGCTGGACGTGGAGATCCGCAGTCGCCGAGGGAGGCTGCTCGGCATCTCGGAGCTCGTCTACCCCGGCGTGCGTGTGGCCGTGGAGATCGAGGGCGATCAGCACCGCACCGATCGCACCCAGTGGAACCGCGACATCGACAAGTACGCCGACTATGCCGCGGCGGGGTGGGAGGTGGTCCGTCTCACGTCGTCGCACATCCGCGGCAGTCGCCCTCGGGCCGTCGGGATCGTCGCCGCCGCGCTCGCCCGCCGGGGTGGCACAGCTTCAGGTGTCATGGCACGCGGAATCGCCTGAGGGCACACCGCGTGTCGTGACACCTGAACCACGGCCGTGCGGGTCGATGCGTCACACGGACTCGAGGTGCAGGACGAAGGCCTGCACGGGCCACAGCGTCGGCAGCTGCAGCCCCACGTCCGCGAGCAGCGCGCCGGGGAGCTCGACCTCGCCCGACGTGAACCACTCGGGCGCGATCCAGCCGTACTTCGCCGCTCCGATCTCGTCGCGCACGCGCACGCGGTAGCGCCGGTCGCGGTCGAGCCCGGGGATCCGCATCCGCTCGGCGCGGGCATCCTCCAGGCTCGCGACGGTGGCCACGAGCACGACGGCGGCGACATCGGTCACGAACCCGGTGACGCGCCACGCGGGGTCGCGGAGCTCCGGATGCACGACGCGGCCGGCGTGCACGATCGGACGCAGCTCCTTGTACAGCGCCGCGAACCGCGTGATGGCCGCGGTCTCTTCTTCATCGCACGAGAGGATGTCCCACTCGAACCCGGCGGACCCCATGAGGCTCGTCGCCATGCGGTACGACAGGTCGGTGGTGCGGCCCGACGAGTGCGAGGTCGTCGGGCCGACGTGGGCGCCGACGAGCTCGGGCGGCAGCAGCAGTCCGGTCCACCGCTGGATGTCCTGGCGTTCGACGGGATCGTTCGAGTCGCTCGCCCAGACGCGGTGGGCGACGTCGAGGATCCCGAGGTCGGTGCGGGCGCCGCCACTGGAGCAGGACTCGATCTCGAGCGAGGGATGCCGGCGCGTGAGCTCGGCCATCAGCTCGTACACCGCAGCCATCTGGGCGTGGCCGCCGGGGCGGCCGGCGTGGACGCTCTCCACGAGGTCGCGGTTGTGGTCCCACTTGATGAAGTCGATGCCGAGCCCGGTCACGAGGGCATCGATCTGCCCCAGCACATGGGCGAAGGCATCCCGGTTCGCGAGGTCCATGACGTACTGCCCGCGCCACGACAGGCTCGCGTCGTGGTCGAGGTGCGCGGGGCCGTGCAGCAGCCAGTCGGGGTGCGCCCGTGCGACGTCGGAGTCGAGGCTCACCATCTCGGGCTCGAACCACAGGCCGAACTGCATGCCGAGCGCGTGCACGCGGTCTGCGAGCGGCTCCAGTCCGTCCGGCCACACGGTGCGGTCGACGACCCAGTCCCCCAGGCTCGTGGTGTCGTCGCGGCGCCCCTGGAACCAGCCGTCGTCGAGCACGAACCGCTCGATCCCGACCTCGGCCGCCCGCTCGGCGAGCGCCGTCAGCCGGGCGGGGTCGTGGTCGAAGTAGACGGCCTCCCACGTGTTCAGCACGAGGGGACGAGGGGATGCCGGGTGCTGCGGCCTCGCACGCATCCAGGTGTGCACGCGACCGGCGAATCCGTCGAGCCCCGCGTCCGAGTGCACGAATGCGGCGCGCGGCGCGCGGTACTCGTCGCCGGGGGCGAGGCGGATCTCGCCGGGCCGCAGCAGCTCGCCCGTGCCGATCAGCGTCACCGCGTCGGTGACGCGGTCGAGGCGCGTCGTCAGGTCGCTCGACCATGCCAGGTGGACGCCCCACAGCTCGCCCGAGTCCCAGCGCGGCGCGCCGACGCCCGAGATCGCCGCGACCGGGTTGTCGTGCCCCGGCCGGCCTCGGCGCGTCTGGCGCACGGTGGCACCGGCGGGCATCGGCGTCACCACGGGCCGCTTCTCGCGCGTCCAGCGCCCGTCGAAGGTGAGGAGCGTGTCGGTCGTGGTCGGCACCGGCAGGGCCGCCTCGAGCCAGTCGACGTCGACGGGGGCGGCATCCACCCCTCCCTCGTGTCGCAGCGTGTGCTGCACCCAGACGACGCCGCCCGCCTCGATGGCGATCTCGATCGTGAGGAGGAGAGCGGATGCCGCGTCCCTCGCCTCGAACACGGCCCGATGCGGGTCGGCCTCGACGCCGTCGAGCAGCCAGCGCGCGTGATGGACGATCCCCGCGGCGCGCAGCTGCATGCCGGGGCGGCCCGTCCAGCCGTCGCTCTCTTGCGGTGAGAGCGACACCTGCCACGCGGCGTCGAGGGTGCCCGGCGGCGTCTGGCGGCTCACGGCCCGCGAGAAGGCCCGGGCATCGGCGTCTGTCAGCGCGCCGACCGCGGCGCCCCAGTGGAGCACGCAGGGCAGGCCGGGGCCGCGCGCATCGAGGATCACCGCGACGCCGTCGTGCTCGAGGTGGACGAAGCCGGAGGTCATGCGGGGGTCCTCTCTGCGGGGGGTCGCTCGCCCGTGCCGCGCTCGACGAGCCACGTCGGCATCTCGAGCCGGCGGGTGAAGCCGGCCGGGTCCTGCATGCGCTCGATCGCGAGCGTGGCGGCGGCCTTGCCGAGGGCGAGCGGGTCGTAGTTGATCACCGACACCCCGAGCACGTCGGCGGTGTCGAAGTCGTCGAAGCCGATGAGGGCGGTGCGGTCGTCGTCGCGGTCGCGCAGCACGCGCAGCGCGCTGATCGTGACGCGGTTGTTGCCCGTGATGATCGCGGTCGGGGCGTCGTCGCGATCGAGCAGATCGGCGATCAGCCCGTCGGCGGGACGCGCGAGATCGTCGGCCAGTCGCTCCCACCGCGACGACGCGGCGATGCCGTAGACGGCGAGCGCGTCTCGATACCCGCGGAGGCGCTCGACCTGGGTGTAGACCGACGCCGGATTGCAGATGTAGCCGATACGGCGGTGCCCGCGCTCGAGCAGGCGCGTGGTCGCCTCGAAGACGCCGCGGTGGTTCTCCAGCACGATCGAGTCCGCGACGAGGTTGCGGGCGGGCCGGTCGATGGCGATGATCGGCGTGCCGAGGTGCCGCTCGCCCTCGAGGTAGGACTGGTCGTCGGCGACGGGGATCAGCAGGAGCGCGCCGAGTCGCTGCCCGAGCAGTGCGTCGGCGACGCGCTCCTCGCCCTCGGCGGTGTCGTCGGTGGTGGCCACCACGAGCGAGAACCCGCTGGCGGCGAGCTCGCGCTCGATGCCGGCCGCGAGCTTGTAGTAGAACGGGTTGTTCAGCTCGCCCATGATGAACCCGATCGTGTTCGTCGGGCCCCCGCGGCGCAGGCTGCGCGCGAGCGGGTTGGGGCGGAAGCGCAGGCGCTTGGCCGCCGCCAGCACGCGGTCGACCGTCTCGGCCGCCACGAGATCGCGGTGCGTGAACACCCGCGAGACCGTCTTCGAGCTCACGCCGGCGAGCCGGGCGACGTCTTCGAGAGTCGCGCGCTGCTGAACGTTCATGCCGTGGCCTCCTTGTCGGCGGGTTCACGGTAGCAGTGTTCGCGAAGAAATGTCTACGTAGGACATTCTCCGGACATTGCGTGCATCGTTCAGCCATATGAACGATGAAAATGCCTGTTCATTTCATATTTCATCGACTCGGACGCGGAGCAGACAGGACAAGACAGCGCTGACATCTACCACTTGCGGAAACGCTTCGATGACCCCTACTCTGACGGCGCGACGAACCACGCGACGGTGCGGTGATCCGCACCGGCAGTTCAAGGGCGAACCTGACAAGGAGACATCACATGGCGAAGAAGGCATTCGCGGGCATCGCGTTGCTGGCGACCGCCGCGGTCGCGATGAGCGGCTGCGCGGGAGGCGGCGCAGACGATGCGAGCAACACCATCGACGGCGATATCAAGGGCGAGATCAAGGTGCTCACGTGGCGCACCGACCTCGTGCAGGACGGCACGTACGACCGGTACGTGAAGGAGTTCGAGGCCGAGTACCCGGACGTGAAGGTCAAGATCGAGGGCGTCACGGACTACGCGACCGAGATGCAGACGCGCATGTCGACGACGAACTACGGCGACGTCATCGGCATCCCGACGATCAAGCCCGACCAGTACGACCAGTTCCTGGAACCGCTCGGCAAGACCGCCGACTTCGAGGACACCTACCGGTTCCTCCCGGCCGCGAGCTACGACGGCACGCAGTACGGCGTCGCCTGGGGCGGCAACGCCAACGGCGTCGTCTACAACAAGAAGGTCTGGGAGGAGGCGGGCATCACCACGCTGCCCACCACCGAGGAGGAGTGGCTCGACGACCTCCAGAAGATCAAGGACAACACGGACGCCGTCCCGCTCTACACGAACTACAAGGCCGGCTGGACCCTCACGCAGAGCTTCGGCAACCTCGGCGGCGTCACCGACGACGCCGACGCCCCCATCACCCTCGCAGAGGACGAGGCTCCGTGGAGCGAGGGCACCGACGTGTACGCGATCGACTCGCTGCTGTACGACAGCGTCGCGGCCGGCCTCACCGAGGACGACCCGCTGACGACCGACTGGGAGCAGTCGAAGGTCCTCATCGGCACGGGCAAGATCGGCGCGATGACGCTCGGCTCGTGGGCGGTCTCGCAGATGAAGGCCGCCGCCGAAGACAACGGCGCCTCGGCCGACGACATCGGCTTCATGGCGTTCCCGGCCAACGTCGACGGCCAGCAGTACGCGGTCATCGGCGGCGACTACAACCTCGGCGTGAGCAAGCACTCGAAGGCCAAGGCCGCGGCGTGGGCGTTCATCCAGTGGATCGTCGGCGAGTCGGACTACGTCGAGGTCCAGGGCATGGTGCCCACGGTCAAGAGCCAGCCGCTGCCCGAGGCCCTCACGTCGTTCGAGGACGCCGGGGTGGACCTGATGGAGATCAACCCGGCTCCGGCCGGCAAGGAGGCGCTGCTCAACACCACCGCCGACAAGGCGCAGATCGACCTCTACGGCCCGATCTACCGCCAGAAGCTGGTCGACATCGCCCGCGGCGCCGCCGACGGCGACAAGGACAGCTACTTCGCCGAGCTCAACGACAAGTGGGGCGCCGCCGTCGAGAGCCTCCAGGGCTGACGGAAGGGGGCGGCAGAGAAATGGCGATCGCAACTCCTGGCGCGGCACCGGCGGACGCCCCTGCCGCCCTCTCCGCCCCGGTCCGTGGCCGGCTCGTCGGGATCTCCCGGCGGGCCGGCCGCCGCGGCCGACGCGGCGGCACCGCCGGCGGAGGCGGGATCATGAAGCACCTCACCCCGTGGCTGTTCCTGGCCGCGGCGGTGGGACTGCTGCTGCTGTTCACCTATTGGCCGGCGGCGAACCTGTTCTACTACAGCGTCACCGACTGGGACGGCATCGACCAGACGAAGAACCTCGTCGGCTTCGACAACTACGTGCAGGTCTTCACCGACCCGCGCATCTTCCCGGTGTTCTTCGTCAGCCTCTACTACTTCGTGGCGTCGTTCTTCCAGATCGCGATCGCACTGTACTTCGCGACGATCCTGAGCTTCTCGACGAGGTTCTCGGGCTTCTTCCGCGGTGTGCTGTTCTTCCCGTACCTGATCAACGGCGTCGCGGTCGGCTTCGTGTTCCTGTACCTGTTCCAGCCCGGCGGCACGCTCGACACCGTGCTCAGCTGGTTCGGCGTCACCGACCCGCCGCAGTGGCTCGGCGACCCCGACATCGTCAACTGGTCGCTGGCCGGCACCTCGGTGTGGCGGTACACCGGCATGGGGTACGTGCTGTTCCTCGGCGCGATCCAGTCCATCCCGCACGAGCTCTACGAGGCGGCCGATATCGACGGCGCGAACCGCTGGGCGCAGTTCTGGGCCATCATCTTCCCCGGCATCCGGCGCGTCGTCGGGCTCACGGTGATCCTCGCGATCTCGGGCAGCCTCAGCGTCTTCGAGGTGCCGTTCATCATGACCGGCGGCGCGAACGGCTCCAACACGTTCGTGATCAACACGCTGCAGACCGCGTTCAGCTACCGGCAGGTGGGCCTCGCCTCGGCGATGGCCGTCGTGCTCCTGTTCATCGTGCTGATCGTCACCTGGATCCAGCGCAAGGTCTTCCCCGACGAGAAGGTCGATCTGACATGACCACCACCGAACCCGTGCGCACGATGCCGGTGCGCACCGCCCTGCCCGAGCGCCGGATCCGCGGTCGATCGCCGTGGGAGAAGCTCCGCGGCGGCACGGCGACGACAGCGAAGTACACGAGCCTCGTCGTCGCCTCGATCGTCACCATCCTGCCGCTGTCGGTGCTGCTGTTCGCGGGCCTGAAGACGAAGACCGAGTACGCGCAGACGGGCCCGTTCGCACTGCCGGCGAACTGGCTCAACTTCGACAACTTCGTCACGGCGTTCGTGAGCGGCAAGATGCTCGAGGGATTCGTGAACACGACGATCGTGCTCGCGGTGTCGCTCGTGGGCACGATCTTCATCGGCACCGCCGCCGCCTACGCACTCGACCGGTTCAACTTCCGCGGCAAGCGCCTGGTGCTCGTCCTCTTCCTCGTCGCGACGCTGATCCCCGGCGTCACGACGCAGGTCGCGACGTTCCAGCTCATCAGCGCCTTCGGGCTCTACGATTCGATGGTCGCCCTGATCATCCTGTTCATGGGCACGGACATCATCGCGATCTACCTCTTCATCCAGTTCATGCAGTCGATCCCCGTCTCGCTCGACGAAGCAGCGATGATCGACGGCGCCAACCGCTGGACGATCTACTGGCGGATCGTCCTCCCCCTCCTCCGCCCCGCGATCGCGACCGTCGTGATCATCAAGGGCATCGCCATCTACAACGAGTTCTACCTGCCCTTCCTCTATCTGCCGTCGCAGGGGTTCATCTCCACGTCGCTGTTCCGGTTCAAGGGACCGTACGGCGCGCAGTGGGAGGTGATCGCCGCCGGGACGATCCTCGTGATCATCCCGACGTTCATCGCCTTCCTGCTGCTGCAGCGCTGGATCTACAAGGGCCTGACCGCAGGAGCCGTCAAGTGACCACTGCCCTCACGTTCCGCCCCCTCGACACCGGCTGGACGCTGCGCGCGTCCGCCGGCCCGGCGCCGACGGGCTTCGACGCCGCGGTCCCCGCCGTCGTCCCCGGCTGCGTGCACACCGATCTGCTGTCGGCGGGCCTCATCCCCGACCCGTTCCTCGACGACAACGAGTCGGCGCTCGCCTGGATCGGCCTCGTCGACTGGACGTACGCGACGACGTTCGAGTGGAGCCGGGATGCCGCCGACCGCACGGACCTCGTGTTCCAGGGCCTCGACACCGTGACGACGATCCGCCTCAACGGGCGCGAGATCGGGGCGACCGCGAACCAGCACCGTTCGTACCGGTACGACGTCCGCGACCAGCTGATCGAGGGCGAGAACGAGCTCGTCGTCGCGTTCCGGTCGCCGATCAAGTACGCCAACGAGCAGAGCGTCGCGCTCGGCGTGCGGCCGCGCGCCTACGGCCTGCCCAACGACGCGATCCGCAAGTCCGCATGCAGCTACGGCTGGGACTGGGGCATCGCGACCTACACCAGCGGCATCGTGAAGCCTGTCGGCCTCGAGTCCTGGTCGGTCGCGCGCCTCGCCGAGACCCGCGTCGTCGCGTCCACGTCGGGCGACGGCGGCTCGGTGACCGTGGACGTCGCGGTGGAGTGGGCGAAGCCGGGGACGGATGCCGTCACCCTCACCGTCCGCGCCGCCGGGGCCGAGGCATCCCTCGCCGTCTCCTCCGGACAACGCGACGCGCGCATCGCGCTCGCCCTGGAGCAGGTGGAGCGCTGGTGGCCCGCCGGGTACGGCGCGCAGCCGCTCTACGACGTCGAGGTCGAGCTCGCGGCATCCGACGGATCCGTGCTCGACCGCACCACCCGCCGAGTCGGCTTCCGCGACGTGCGGTGGGACATGACGCCCGACGAGGCGGGGACGCCGTTCACGCTCGTCGTGAACGACCAGCCGGTCTTCGTGAAGGGCGTCAACTGGATCCCCGACGACGCACTCACGGTGCGCGTGACGCGCGATCGAGTGCGCCGGCGCTTCGAGCAGGCGCTCGACGCGAACCTCAACCTCATCCGGGTGTGGGGCGGCGGGCTGTACGAGTCCGACGACTTCTACGAGCTGGCCGACGAGCTCGGCCTGCTGACGTGGCAGGACTTCCTGTTCGCGTGTGCGGCATACGCCGAGGAGGACCCGCTGCGCTCCGAGGTCGAGGCCGAGGCGCGCGAGAACATCGCACGCCTGGCGCACCACGCCTCGCTCGTGCTGCTGACCGGCAACAACGAGAACCTCTGGGGCTACGAGGACTGGGGCTGGAAGCTGCGCCTGGACGGCAAGACCTGGGGCGCGCACTACTACTACGAGCTGTTCCCCGCACTCATCGCCGAGCTCGCCCCCCACGTCCCTTACGCGCCGGGCAGCCCGTTCAGCCCCGGTCTCGGCTGGGACGGCGCGCAGCAGACCGGGCCGCATCCCAACGACGAGCAGCACGGCAGCGTGCACCTGTGGGAGCAGTGGAACCGGCTGGACTGGAGCACGTACCGGCAGCACGCGCCGCGCTTCGTGGCCGAGTTCGGCTGGCAGGGCCCGCCCACCTGGTCGACCCTCACGCGCTCGATCGGCGACGACCCGCTCACGCCCGAGTCGCCCGGCATGATCGTGCACCAGAAGGCCGGCGAAGGGAACGTCAAGCTCACGAGCGGACTGCTCCCCCATTTCCGGCTGCCGGAGGCCATGGAGGACTGGCACTGGGCGATGCAGCTCAACCAGGCCCTGGCGGTCCGCACCGCGCTCGAGCACTTCCGCTCGTGGGCCCCGCACACGCAGGGCGCCATCGTGTGGCAGCTGAACGACTGCTGGCCGGTCACCTCGTGGGCGGCGATCGACGGCGACGAGCGGCCGAAGCCGCTGTTCTACGGGTTGAAGAACGCGTTCGCGCCGCGGGTCGTGACGATCCAGCCCCGTGACGGCGGACTCGCCGTGGTCGTCTCGAACGACACCGCCGAGACGTGGACGGGCGAGCTCGTGGCCCGACGCCTCGGGTTCGGCGGCGACGAACGCAGCCGGTTCGCGGTCGCGGTGTCGCTGGCACCGCGCGAGACGGCGACCGTCGCGCTCCCCACCGACCTGGCCGACGCGACGGACGCCGCGGGCGAGCTCCTCGTGGCCGGCGTCGACGACGTGCGCGGGTTCTGGTTCTTCGCCGAGCCGCGCGACTCGTCGCTCGGGGTCGCCGAGGTCGAGGTCGCCGCCGAGGCCGTCGAGGGCGGCACGCTCGTCACCCTCACGGCCCGCAGCCTCGTGCGCGACCTGACGCTGCTCGTCGACAAGGTCGACCCCGACGCCGTGGCGTCGGACGCGCTCATCACGCTGCTGCCCGGCGAGAGCACGACGCTGCTCGTGCGACACGAGGGTCCGGCGCTGGCGGCATCCGCGCTCTCGGATCCGCGGGTGCTGCGCACCGCCAACGAACTGGTCGCTTCGTGACGACGGCGCTCCCCCAGGCGCTCGGGCCGCACGTGGCCGGAATGACCTGGGGGTGGACCGGCGTGCGCGGAGCCCGGGCCACCACGGACGCCGCCGAGTCGATCCGGCTCATGGCCGAGCACGGCGTCACCTGGACGGCGCCGGCGTACTCGGCGCTGCAGCCGACGGTGCAGTCGACCGCGCCGGCCGAGCTGTACGCCCCCGTCGAGGCCGTGACGAACGACGACTGCTGCCCGTACGGCAAGCCGGCAGGCGCGATCCTGCGGGACGCGTACCGGCTGCGGGCGGACGGCGACACGTGAGCGCCGGAGGCGCCACAATCTACTCAGGGGACAGAAGGGGGAGAGCCGTATGAGTGCAGTTCTGGCCATCGACGCCGGACAGACCGGGATCAAGGTGCGCACGGGTGGGCAGGACCTCGTGTTCCCCGGCATCGACACGCACGAGGAGCTGCTGCCGCAGCTGGCCGCCGTCGTGCGCGCCGCCCTCGAGCGGACCGGCGCCGATGCGACCGTCGTGACGGCCGGCGTGTCGGGGCTCACGACGAGGGAAGCGGATGCCGCCGCCCTCCTCGCCCGGATCGACGAGCCGCGCGTGCGCGAGGTCATCCTCGCGCACGACTCGACGACCTCGTTCCTCGGCGCACTGGGCGACACCCGGGGCGCGGTCGTCGCGGCGGGCACGGGTGTGGTGACGCTCGCGGTGGGCGCTTCCCAGGTCGCTCGCGTCGACGGCTGGGGCTACCTGATGGGCGACGCCGGCAGCGGGTACTGGATCGGACGCGAAGCGCTCGACGCCGTCATGCGGGAGTTCGACGGCCGCGGTCCGGCGACCGCGCTGCGCGCCGTGGCCGAGGAGCGGTGGCCCGACCTCACGCAGGCCTACATCGACCTGCAGGGCGACCATGAGCGCGTGCGGGTCGTCGCCTCGTTCGCCGAGCACGTGGCGCGCCTCGCGGCCGCCGGGGACGCGGTGTCTCAGCACATCACGGTGCGCGCCGGCGGCGAACTCGCCCACAGCGTCGAGACCGCACTGCGGCGCGTGCGCAGCGACGACGCCGAGCGCTTCGCGGTGTGCGCGATCGGCGGGGTCTTCCGCTCGCCGCAGCTGCACGAGGCCTTCGCATCGCACATCGCCGCGAGCGAGTTCGAGGTCGCACTGGTGGAGCCCCGCGGCCATGGGATCGACGGCGCCGTCGCCCTCGCGGGCCTCGGGCCGCGGCATCCCCTCTCCCCCGCCGTGTGGAGCGCCAGCGCCTGACCGGCACCCGTTCAGGTGTCACGACGCGCGGCTTCGCGCCTGACCAGCACCCGTTCAGGTGTCACGACGCGCGGCTTCGCGCCTGACGACACCGCGTGTCGTGACACCCGAATGAGGGGCACGACCCGGGAACGACGGATGCCCCGGCCCTGTGTGTGGACAGTGGGCCGGGGCATCCGGGTTCGGGGCGGGCTACACGAGCGACTCGCGCCACGCCGCATGGAGCTGCGCGAACTTGCCCGTGCCGCCGATGAGGGCGTCGGGGGCGTCGTCCTCGATGATGCGTCCGTGCTCCATCACCAGCACGCGGTCCGCGATCGCGACCGTCGACAGGCGGTGCGCGATGATGATCGCGGTGCGGTCGGCGAGCAGCGTCTGCAGGGCGTCCTGGATCTGCCGCTCGGACGGCATGTCCAGCGAGGCGGTCGCCTCGTCGAGGATCAGCACCGCCGGGTTCGCAAGGAACGCGCGGGCGAACGAGATCAGCTGGCGCTGACCCGCCGACACGCGGCCGCCGCGCTTGTTCACGTCGGTCTCGTAGCCGTCGGGGAGGTCCTCGATGAAGGCGTCCGCCCCCACCGCCCGCGCCGCGGCCTTGATCTCGTCGAGCGTCGCGTCGGGCTTGCCCAGCGCGATGTTGTCGGCGACGGTCCCGCTGAACAGGTACGCCTCCTGCGTGACCATGACGATCGCGCGGCGCAGGTCCTTCGGGTGCAGCGACCGCAGGTCGACGCCGTCGAGCGTCACCGCGCCCTTCGTCGGGTCGTAGAACCGCGACACGAGCTTGGCGAGCGTCGACTTGCCGGCGCCCGTCGTGCCGACCAGCGCGATCGTCTGCCCTGCCGGGATGTCGAGCGAGAAGTCCGGCAGGATGACCTTGCCGTTGCCGTACCCGAATTCCACCTCGTCGAAGTTCAGGTGGCCCTTCGCCTCCCACAGGTCGACCGGCTGGCGGGGGTCCGGAACCGTGGGCTCCTCCTCCAGCACGCCCGACACCTTCTCGAGCGCGGCCGTGGCCGACTGGTACGAGTTGAGGAACATCGCGACCTCCTCCAGCGGGCTGAAGAAGTTGCGCACGTACAGGACCGCCGACAGCAGCGTTCCGATGAGGAGCGACCCGTCGACCACCCGGAAGGCGCCCCATAGCAGCACCACTGCCATCGTGATGTTGGCGAGCAGGATGAGACCGGGGTCGAAGATGCCGTACAGCTTCACCAGACGCAGGTTCACGCGACGGTAGTCGGCCGACACCTCGCCGAACTCGACATCGTTGCGCTTCTCCTTGCGGAACGCCTTCACCGCCCGGATGCCGGTCATCGTCTCGACGAACTGCACGATCAGCCGCGCGCTCACGACGCGCGATTCGCGGAAGCCCTTCTGCGACTGCATGTAGAACCAGCGCATCAGGAACGACAGCGGGATGCCCATGACGAGGATCACGAGCGCGCTCTGCGGGTCGATGATGAACAGCATCGCCAGTGTGAAGATGCCGAACAGCGCCCCCTGCACGAGCTGGTTGAGGCCGCCGTCCAGCAGCTCGCGGATCGACTCGAGGTCGCTCGTCTGGCGCGAGATGATGCGGCCCGACGTGTACGTCTCGTGGAATTCGAGGCTGAGGCGCTGCGTGTGGCGGAAGATCCGCAGCCGCAGGTCCATGAGCACCGCCTGGGTGAGCTTCGCCGAGAGCACGACGAACCAGCCGATGAGGGCCGCGCCCGAGACACCCGACACGATGTACACGGCGGTGACGCCGATCGCCGGCATCCAGTCGGCCTCGTTCACCGCGTAGGGCAGCGCCGTGTTGATGCCGTACCCGATGAGGGCGGGGCCGAGGACCCGCAGTCCGGTCGACACGATGATCACCACGGCGGTGAGCACCACGAGCGGCCGCCTCGGCTTCAGCAGCGAGACGAGGAGGTGCAGTGAGCGCTGACGGATCGCGCGGCTCTCGGCCTTGGTGTAGTCGTGGCGGTCCTCGCCCTGGGTTCCGGTGACGGTGCTCACAGGTTCACCTCCACTTCTTCGGTCGTGACGCGTTCTCGCGCATCGGTCTCTTCCTCGTACTCGGCCTCGAACTCGGCCTCGGCATGCTCGGCCTGCTCGGCCGCAGCGGCCTCGAGGCTGGAGATGACGTGGCGGTAGTGCTCGCTGTCGCGCAGCAGGTCGGAGTGCGTCCCCACCGCCGTGATGCGTCCGCCCTCGAGCACCGCGACGCGGTCGGCGAGCGCCACCGTCGAAGGGCGGTGTGCGACGATCAGCGCGGTGGTGGTGGCCAGGACGCGTCGCAGCGCGGCTTCGACGAGCGCCTCGGTGTCGACGTCGAGCGCCGACAGCGGGTCGTCGAGCACGAGCACGGCCGGCTTGGCCGCCACGGCACGGGCCAGCGCCAGGCGCTGACGCTGACCGCCCGAGAGCGACAGGCCCTCTTCGCCGACGGTGGTGTCGACGCCATCGGGCAGCTCGTAGGCGAACTGCGCCTGTGCGATCTGCAGCGCCTCGTCGAGCACAGCCTGCGCCTCGGGGCTCTGAGGATCGAGGTCGTCGCGGCCGAGCAGCACGTTCTCGCGCACCGAGGCCGAGAACAGCGTCGCGTCCTCGAACGCCATCGAGATGTGCGTGCGGAGCTCTTCGAGCCCCAGGTCGCGCACGTCGACGCCGTCGAGCTCGACTGCGCCGCCGGTGACGTCGTACAGGCGTCCGGGGAGCGTGGTGAGCGTCGTCTTGCCGGAGCCGGTCAGACCGACGAGCGCCATGGTCTCGCCCGGACGCAGCACCAGGTCGACGCCGTCGAGCAGATCGCGCTCGGTGGCTGCGGCGTCCTGGTAGCGGAAGTGCACGCCGCGGAACGCGAGCTCGCCCTTCGGGTCCGCGATCGTCTTCGGCTCAGCCGGGTCGACGATCGTGTTCTCCTCGTCGAGCACCTCGAATACGCGGTCGGTCGCGGTGCGGGCGTCCACGAGGAACGAGAACAGGAAGCCGAGCGACTCGAGCGGCCACCGCATCGCGGTCGCCATCGCGAAGAACGCGAACAGCTCTCCGACGGTGAGCTGGCCCTCGCTGGTCAGCCAGATGCCCAGCAGCAGGCACAGCGCGAAGGCGACCATCGGGATCACCTCGAGCCAGAACCACAGCACGCCGACCTCGCGCGCCTTGCGCAGCTCGGTGCCGCGCAGGGTCTCGACCTGGCGCTGGAACTTCTGCAGCGCGTGCTTGCCGCGGCCGAAGGCCTTGAGCACGCGGATGCCGTGCACGCTCTCCTCGACCGAGGTCGCAAGATCGCCTGCCTGGTCCTGGCTCTGCCGCGCGAGCACGCCGTAGTTGCGCTCGAAGCGGTAGCCGAAGAACCAGAGCGGGATCGACACGACGAGGAACGTCGTGCCGAGCGCCCAGTGCCAGCGGAACAGCAGGGCCGAGCCGACGATGATCGTCAGTACGTTGACGACCAGCAGGATCAGGCCGAAGATCAGCCAGCGGCGGATCAGGTTGATGTCCTGCATCATGCGGCTCAGCAGCTGCCCCGACTGCCACTTGTCGTGGAACGCGACGGGCAGGCGCTGCAGGCGCCGGTAGAACTGCTGGCGGATCTCGTACTCCACGGCGGTGCCGGGGGTGAGCACGAACGCGCGGCGAAGGAAGATGAACAGCGCTTCCAGCACGCCGAGCACGAGCACGCCGAGCGACGCCCACACGATGACGGTGGTGTTGCCCGACTGGATCGGGCCGTCGACGACGGCCTGCAGCACCAGCGGGATGATGAGGGTCATCACCGCAGCGCCGAGCGCGGTGAAGAAGCCGCCGATCATCCGCGGCAGTGCGGGTTTGACGAACGGGTAGAGACGGGCGAGCGCCCGCGGGGTGGAGAGTCTCTCAGCGGAAGACGTGGTCATGATCCTTGTGGGGTGGGTGGAGCGGAGTTGCGAGCGGATGCCGCGGGATGGGCGCGCCGAGAACACGACAGTGGGGGCGCTGATGCGTCGTCCTGGAAGGCCAGAACGCGAGGACGGACGATCCTATGCCGTCTGCTTGTCGCCAAGCGACGGTGCCGCGATGGGCAGCGGATCTGCGGAGGTCGGCTCGGGGGTCTACCCGGCGTAGTCGACGCGCGTCGTCCCGGCGATGGCAGGGAGGAAGACAATCGGCTTCGTGGTGACGATGGCCTGAGACATGGCTTCCTCCTCGGATCGTGGGATAAGGGCTGGGTGCCGCCGAAACGACACGCCAGCCCTCCAGGGTATACCTGAGAAAAGGCTGAGCGCAACAAGCGCTTTCCGCACCCCCGGAAAGTTTTCTCGCCCGGCCCCTCCCCCTCTCACACGAGCGCGGGCACCCCCGCCTCGCGATCCAGCAGGCGCTGCTTGACCGGAAGTCCCCACGCGAACCCGCCGAGCGACCCGTCCGTGCGCAGCACGCGGTGGCACGGCACGAACAGCGCGGGTGCGTTGCGGGCGCAGATGGATGCCGCGGCCCGGACCGCGCTCGGCGACCCCAGCAGCACCGCGAACTCGCTGTAGGTCAGCGGACGGCCGGGTTCGATGGTGCGCAGCGCCGTCCACCCGGCCAGCTGCATGGCGGTGCCGTGCTGCGCCACGGGCACCTCGTCGATGGCGGCGAGGTCGCCCGCGTAGTACGCGGCGACGGCGGTGGCGGCATCCGTCCCGCCCTCGCGGACGTCCGTCGGGCGCACGGCGGGCGCGAGGCGCGCCAGGATGGCGTCGCGGTCCGCGGTCCAGCCCGAGGCGAGCACGTGTCCGCGCTCGTCGGCGAGGAGCGTGAAGGCGCCGTCGGGGGTGTCGATGGTCTGAATGGTCGCGGTGCTCATGAGAGGCCTCCGTCGGTTGCGGTGAGGACAGGGGATGCCGCGGCCCGGCGCGCCGGCGCCGGCTTCGGCGGGACCGCACGCCACAGGTGCGCGGTCAGGTAGCTGCGCCAGGGCGCGGTGCGCACGGCCCAGTCGGTGAGCGGGCGCGGCTCGGAGGGGAGCCCGGCCGCGGCGGCACCCGCCCGGACGGCGACGTCGCCGGGAAGGAACACGTCGGGGTCGGCGAGCACGCGCATGCGCACGTAGTCCGCCGTCCACGGGCCGATCCCGGGCATGGCCAGCAGCGCCGCCCGCTGGTCGGCCGCGTCGTCGCCGGCGGTCAGGGTGAGCGTGCCGTCGGCGAGCGCGGCAGCCGCGCCGGTGACCGCCCGGATGCGGGCGGCCGGGCCGCGCAGCACCTCGTGACCATGCTCGGCGATCGCCGCCATGGTCGGGAACAGCAGAGGGGCCTCGCCGCCGTCGAGCGCCATGCCCGCGAAGGCCGGCACCTTCTCGCCGAGCGCGGCGGTGAGCGCCGTCAGCGCGGTGCGCGCGGCGACGACGGTGATCTGCTGTCCCACCATTGCGCGGATGAGCATCTCGTGCGGGTCGGCGGCGCCGGGCACGCGGATGCCGGGCAGCGCCGCGACCAGCGGTGCGAGCTCGGCGTGCCGCGCGAGCGACTCGTCCACGGCGACGGGGTCGGCGTCGAGGTCGAACAGGCGCCGTGCCCGCGTGACGAGCGTCGAGAGGTCGGCGAGGTTCGACAGCGCCGCACGCAGCCGGACGCGGCCGACGTCGTCGACGCGCAGTTCGAACCACACCGGGCCGTGGGGCAGCCGCAGCGTGCGGGCGAACGTCGACGTCGTGGCGACCTCGGCCCCGGCGACCGCGCGGGCGGCCATCCAGGCGAACAGCCCGTCGGCGTCGAGCGGCCCGCGGTGCGGCAGCGCGAGGTCGATGGTCACCCCGGGGGCGAGCGCGTCGAGGTGGCGCGAGACCGGGCGCCGCGCACGGAGCTCGGTCGGCGGCATCCCGAACACTTCGCGGATCGTGTCGTTGAACTGGCGGACGCTCGCGAACCCCGACGAGAACGCGACGTCGGCGGCCGGCAGATCGGTGCCGACGAGCAGCATGCGGGCGGTCTGCGCGCGGTGCGCACGGCTGAGGGCGAGCGGGCCGGCGCCGAGCTCGGCGGTGAGCAGCCGCGTCAGGTGCCGCGGCGAGTAGCCGAGGCGGCCCGCGAGGCCGGGGACGCCCTCGCGCTCGACGACGCCGTCGGCGATGAGGCGCATCGCCCGGCCGGCGGTGTCGCCGCGGAGGTTCCACTGCGGGGATCCGGGGGCGGCCTCGGGCAGGCACCGCTTGCAGGCGCGGTAGCCGGCTTCGTGGGCCGCGGCGCTCGTCGGGTAGAACGTGACGTTCGACGGCTTGGGGGTGCGCGCGGGGCAGCTCGGGCGGCAGTAGATCCCGGTCGAGCGCACCGCCGTGACGAACTGCCCGTCGAAGCGGGCGTCGCGCGAGTCGATCGCGCGGTACCTCTCGTCGAAGGACATGGACGCGACTCTCGCCGCGTCGCCGGTCATGGTCGGGCTCATGCCCCTAGCCTGACACGCTCCGCCGACATTGGCTCGCGGAAATCGGACACGGCTGTGGAGGCCGGCGCACGACGTGCGCCACGCGCACCGCGACGCACGACGGCCCCGGGCGGAGATCCGCGCCGGGGCCGTCGACCCACGTCTCAGTGGAAGAAGTGGCGCTCGCCCGTGAAGAACATCGTGACGCCCGCGGCCTTCGCCGCGGCGATGACCTCTTCGTCGCGCACCGAGCCGCCGGGCTGCACGATCGCCGTGACACCGGCGTCGATCAGCACCTGCGGGCCGTCCGCGAACGGGAAGAAGGCGTCGGATGCCGCGACCGATCCGGCGGCGCGGTCGCCGGCCCGCTCGACCGCGAGACGGCACGAGTCGACGCGGTTGACCTGGCCCATCCCGATGCCGACCGTCGCCGAGCCCTTGGCCAGCACGATGGCGTTCGACTTGACGGCGCGGCACGACTTCCACGCGAATATGAGGTTCGTCATCTCGTCGTCGGCCGGGCGCTCGCCCGAGACGAGCTGCCAGTCCTTGGCGACGGACTCGATGTCGTCGGGGAAGCGGTCGGCGTCCTGCAGCAGCAGGCCGCCCGACACCAGGCGCACGTCCATGCGCTCCTGCTGCCAGTCCTCGGGCAGCTGCAGCAGCCGCAGGTTCTTCTTGGCCTTGAAGACCTCCAGCGCGGCCGGCTCGAACGAGGGTGCGACGATCACCTCGGTGAAGATGTCCTTGAGGTTCTCGGCCATCTTGAGCGTCACGGTGCCGTTCGCGGCGATGACGCCGCCGTACGCCGACACCGGGTCGCACTCGTGCGCGCGCAGGTGGGCGCTGGCGATCGGGTCGAGCGCGTTCGGCGCGGTGACCGCGATGCCGCACGGGTTGGCGTGCTTGATGATCGCGACGGCCGGCTTGACCATGTCGAACGCGGCACGCAGCGCGGCGTCGGCGTCGACGTAGTTGTTGTACGACATCTCCTTGCCCTGCAGCTGCGTGGCCTGGGCGATGCCGTGGCCGCCGTTGCGCGTGTAGATCGCGGCGCGCTGGTGCGAGTTCTCGCCGTAGCGGAGGGTCGCCAGCCGCTCGGCGCGGATCGTGAGGTGCGCCGGCAGGTCCTCCTCGGTGAGGGTTCCCTCCGAGAACCAGGTCGCGACGGCACGGTCGTAGTCGGCCGTGTGCGCGAAGGCCCGTGCCGCGAGCTCGCGACGCTGCACGAGGCTCGTGCCGCCGGCGCGGACGGCTTCGATGACCGCCGGGTACGACGACGGCGACACGACGATCGCGACGTTCGCGTAATTCTTGGCCGACGCGCGCACCATGGCGGGCCCGCCGATGTCGATCTGCTCGACGACGTCGTCGCCCTGTGCACCCGAGGCGACGGTCTCGACGAACGGGTACAGGTTGACCACGACGAGCTCGAAGGGCGAGATGCCGAGCTCGGCGAGCTGACGCTCGTGGTCTTCGAGGCGCAGGTCGGCGAGCAGGCCGGCGTGCACCCCCGGGTGGAGGGTCTTGACGCGCCCGTCGAGAGACTCGGGGAAGCCGGTGACGCTCGACACGTCGGTGACCTCATAGCCCGCCTCGCGCAGCAGCGACGCCGATCCGCCGGTCGACACGATCTCGACGCCGGCGGCGGCCAGTGCCGCGCCCAGCTCGAGCAGGTCGGTCTTGTCGCTCACCGACACGAGCGCCCGGCGGACCGGGACGACGTCGCGCGGACGATAGAGGGCGGGGTCGTGGCTCGGTCCGGCCATGTCGGTTCTCCTTGTGGGGGCGTCAGATCGTGGGGTGGGGTCAGAGCTGGGCGCTCGCGGACGCCGCCGCGAGATCGAGGTCGCCGGTCGCGACGCGGCGCACCACGTCGATGAGCAGGCGGCGTTCGACGGGCTTGATGCGCTCGTGCAGGGCGTGCTCGTCGTCGCCCGGCAGCACGGGCACGCGCTCCTGGGCGAGGATCGGCCCCGAGTCGACCCCGTTGTCGACGATGATGACGCTGGCGCCGGTCTGTGCGACGCCGGCGGCGAGCGCGTCGCGCACGCCGTGGGCGCCGGGGAACTCGGGCAGGTACGCCGGGTGGGTGTTGACGATGCGCGGCGACCACGCGTCGACGAGGTCGGCCGGCAGCAGGCGCATGAGCCCGCTCAGCACGACGAGGTCGGGCTGCCACACGTTCAGCTGCTCGCCGAGCTCGGCACCCCACTCCTCGCGGGTCGCGAAGCGCGCGAACGGCACCATGAACGTGGGGATGCCGTACTCCTCGGCGTGCGCGAAGCCATCGGCCTCACGATCGGCGCCGACGACGACGATGCGGGCGGGGAACTCGGGGTCGGCCGCCGCGTCGAGCAGAGCGCGCAGATTCGACCCTGTGCCCGAGATGAGGACGGCGACCGTAAGCACCCGATCAGTCTAGACGGGGCAGGTCGATCGGCTCGGTCACGGCGTCGCCGCCCCCTTCACGGGCGGGAGCGCGCTCCGCCGGCGTCCCCGCGGGCGTCGTACGCGTCCCGCTCCAGGCGGCGGCGATGGCGGCGAGGTCGGCGGTGTCGTCGAGGTCGGGGATGTGCGGCGGCTCGGGTGCGGCATCCCGGTCCCCCGTCGCGTGCGGTCGGTCGTCCGTCGTCGCGGACGGGGATGCCTCCTCGTCGTGCCGTGCGCCGCGAGCGGCCTCGGACCGCGCGACGGGCGCGAGCAGCAGGATCGCGGCGCCGATCAGCACCTCGATGCCGACGGCGAGGGCGACGGGCCCCGGCTGGGGTCCGAACTCCGCGAGCCTGCCGGGACCCAGCGAGCCCGATGCGACGTACGACAGGAGCGCCGCCGCGGCCGCACTGACCACGGCGATGCCGAGGGCGATCACGAAGCGCGCGGCGATCGGCTCGTCGGCGCGGGGCTCGTGCTCGTCCACGGGCTCCGGCTCCGGCTCGATGACCGTCGCCGACGCGAGCAGTCCCGACAGCGCGGCCGTCCGGCCGTCGTCGAACCGCGATGCGGCCGGCTCTTCGCGGGTCGCGGGCGGCGGGGTGCGCACCGCCCCTCGCCCCACGAGCCGCGAACGGACGATCCAGCCCGCGAGGGCGCCGAGCGCGACGGGCACCAGCGCGAGCAGCAGCATCCACGTGGTGGTCGTCTCGGGCACGACGCCGAGAAGAGGGATGCCGGGCACGACGCCGACCTGCGTGCCCGCGGGTGAGACCGCCGTGTCGGTGCCGACGGCGAAGCCGGGACCCGCGACGAACGACAGGCCCCACACGACGAGCGTCGGCAGGTAGGCGAGCTGGCCCAACGTGATGACGGCCGAACCTGCCGGATCGACGCCCGCGGCCTGGAACAGCGCGACGATCTGGCCCGATCGGACGAACAGGGCGACGGCGAGCAGGAGCGCACCGGCGCCCACGAGGCCCGTCACGACCACGGCGGTGCCCCGCGCGATGAGCGCGGGCGTCCGGCCCCAGCCGCGCGGGCGCGCCTCGATCGCGTCGCGCAGGCACGCGATCGCGCCCGAGCCGGCCTCACGCCACTCCGTGACGACGGCGGCGCAGAAGGCCGGGACGGCGAACACCAGGGTCGGCAGAAGGATCGCCTGCCACAGCGTCACGCCCGCGACGCCGTTCGCGCCCGTCAGCGCGGCGCCCGCGGTCAGCGCCGCGAACACGACGGTCGACGTCGCGACGCCGGTGACCCATGCGTCCGCGTGCGATGCGCGCGCGCCCGAGCGCGCGGCGAACACCGCGGTGAACGAGGCGAACGCGAGCGGCGCCAGAGAAAGGACGAAGGATGCCGCATCCGCGTCGATGCCCGTCGCGGCGAGGTATTCCGGCGGCAGCGTGAGGTGCAGCGGGACGAGGTTGCCCAGCTGCCACACCGACACACCGGCGGGCCACAGCACGCCCCAGTCCGCTCCCCCGCCGAACCCGAACACCCACAGCAGAGTCAGCGGGGCGAGGGTCGCCGCGAGACCGACCGCCACGGCGATGGCGGCGTCGACGGCGGAGAGGAGGGCGACGATGAGGCGATGCATTGCGCACTCGACCCTACTTCGAGCCGCCGCAGGCCCGGGGTCGCCCGCGCGGAGGGGTGGGGCATCCGTTCAGCGAATCCCCAGGTTGGGCTGCGAGCGACTAACGTTTCTGCTCGGAGGTCCCCACATATGAGCACAGACTCGCCCGCGCCCGACGGCGTCATCGCCACCGATCCCACCCCCGCACCGGAATCCGCGACGCCGGAGCCGAAGAACGGCTTCGACCGCTTCTTCGAGATCACCAAGCGCGGCTCGACCATCGGCACCGAGGTGCGCGGCGGTGTCGTCACCTTCATCACGATGGCCTACATCGTGGTGCTCAACCCGATCATCCTGTCGGCCGGCACCGACGTCGCGGGCAACAACCTCGCGTTCCCGGCCGTCGCCGCCGTCACCGCCCTGACCGCGGGCGTCATGACAATCCTGTTCGGACTCGTCGCGCGCCTGCCCTTCGCGTTCGCCGCGGGCCTGGGCATCAACTCGTTCCTCGCGTTCAGCGTGGTCGGGCAGGTCACCTGGCCCGAGGCGATGGGCATGGTGGTCATCAACGGTGTGATCATCGTGCTGCTGGCGGCGACCGGCCTGCGACGGCTGATCTTCGACGCCGTCCCCTACGAGCTGAAGATCGCGATCACGGTCGGCATCGGCCTGTTCATCGCCTTCATCGGATTCGTGGACGCCGGCTTCGTCACTGCGACGGGTCAGAACTCGCCGCCCGTCGGCCTGGGCATCGCCGGGTCGATCGCCACCATCCCGACGGTCGTCTTCGTCGTGACGCTGCTGCTGACGGCGATCCTCGTCGCGCGCAAGGTCAAGGGCGCGCTGCTCATCGGCCTCGTGTCGGGCACGGTCCTCGCCGTCGTCATCGAGGCGATCTGGCACCTCGGCTCGGCCGTCGACAACCCCGGCGGCTGGGGCCTGTCGGTGCCCGCGCTCAACGGCAGCCTCTTCGCCCTGCCCGACCTGAGCCTCGTCGGCGACGTCAGCTTCGACTTCAGCAAGGTCGGCTTCCTCACCGTCATCATGCTCGTCTTCACGCTCGTGTTCACGAACTTCTTCGACGCCATGGGCACCATGACCGGCCTCTCCAAGGAGGCGGGCCTGGCCGACCAGAAGGGCAACTTCCCGCGTCTGAAGAGCGCGCTGGTCGTCGAGGGTGTGGGCGCGATCGCCGGTGGCCTCACGTCGGGTTCGTCGAACACCGTCTTCATCGAGTCGGGCTCGGGCATCGGCGAGGGGGCGCGCACCGGATTCGCCAACATCGTCACCGGTGTGCTGTTCCTGCTCGCGATGTTCCTCACGCCGCTCGCGCAGATCGTGCCGAGCGAGGTCGCCGCCGCCGCCCTGGTGATCGTCGGCGCCATGATGATGGCGCAGATCCGCGATCTCGACCTGGGCGACTTCTCCATCCTGCTGCCGGTGTTCCTCACCGTCGTCGTGATGCCGCTGACGTACTCGATCGCGAACGGCATCGGCGCGGGCTTCGTTGCCTGGGTCGTCATCCGGTCGCTGTCGGGCAAGGCGCGCGGCATCAGCCCGCTGCTGTGGGTCGTGGCCGCCGGCTTCGCGATCTACTTCGCGCGCGGACCGATCGAGCAGCTCCTGGCCGGCTGACCCGACCGAGAAGGACCGGTGGATGCCGGCGGCCATGGCCGCCGGCATCCACTTTCGTCTCGGCGGGCTCAGCGGCCGCCGGCGGTCAGCGCAGCGGCGTCCAGCCGAGGGGCAGCGGGCCGTCGGGGTCGCCGCGCTCGGCGTCAGCGCGCGCCGACCAGCCCTGCGCGGCCGCGTCGCCGTCGAAGCCGCCGCGGGCGACCCGGAAGCCGACGTCGTCGTGGTGCGAGCGCGGCGGGCCGCCACGGCGCGTCGAGGCGCGGACGCTCCAGGCGTCGTCGGCGAAGCCCCCACCCCGGAACACGCGGTAGTCCGCGTAGCGGGCGGGGTCGAGCAGGTCCCAGCACCACTCCCACACGTTGCCGAGCGTGTCGAACAGGCCGTTGAGGTTGGGAAGCCGGCCGCCGACCTCGGCCGGAGCGGTCAGACCGTCTGCGCTCGTCCACGCGACCTCGGCGAGGGGGCCGTAGTGCGGGCCGGTCGAACCGGCACGGCACGCGTGCTCCCACTCCGCCTCGGTGGGCAGGCGATAGCCGTCCGCGTCGACGTGCCACGTGACGTCCTCGCCGTCGAACGTGTAGGCGGGGTCGAGCCCCTCCCACTCCGACGCCGCGTTGCAGAAGCGGATCGCACGCTGCCAGCTGACGTCGACCGCGGGGCGGCGCGGATGCCCGGCCGTCTCGCCCAGCAGCTCGGCCAGCTGCTCCTGCGTGACGGCGTAGACGCCGATCTCGAAGGGCTCGAGCCCGACGCTCCAGCGCGCCTTGCGCCGCGCGTCGTGCAGCGTCACCGTCCCGCCCGCGATGCGGGCGAGCTCGATGTCGGTCACGCGCCGCGGGGTTCGAGTGCGAAGACCGCGATCAGCCGGTCGGTCTTGGTCTGGTAGTTCGCGTAGTCCGGCCACACGGCCGTCGCACGCCCCCACCACTCGGCGCGCTCGTCGCCCGACAGCTCGCGGGCGTCGTAGTCGCGCTTGACGTCGCCGTCCTGCAGCTCGACGTGCGGCTGGCGGCGCATGTTCTCGGCCCACTTGGGCTCGTCGTGCGAGCCGCCCTTCGAGGCGACGACGGCGTAGCGGCCGTCGTGCTCGACGCGCATGAGGGCCGTCTTGCGCAGCGCGCCCGTCTTCGCGCCGACGGTCGTCAGCACGATGATCGGCACACCGCGCAGCGTGCTCGCCTTGGCGCCGTCCGACGCCTCGTACGCCTCGGCCTGCTTGCGCGCCCAGTCGGCGGTGGACGGCTTGTACTCCCCGGTCAACGGCATGTCACCAGCGTAGGCCGCCGCGCCGAGGCGAGGGCTGCTCCCCTATCGTCGACGTATGCCGAACATGAGAGTCGAACTCCTGCCCGGGCGCACGGTCGATCAGCGCCGCCGATTCGCCGAACTGGTGACCGACGCCGCCGTCGAAGCCCTGGGTGCCCGCCGGCAGGACGTCCGCATCATGTTCGAGGAGGTCGCCGCCGACTTCGTCGCGAACGGCGGCGTGCTCGCGAGCGAAGACACCGACCGCGCCGGTCAGGTCGCCCGCTTCCACGCCTGACGCCCTCAAAAGTGGAGCAGGTGGATGCCGGCGGCCCCGGCCGCCGGCATCCACTCCTCTCTCCTCAGCCCTTGACCGCGGCTCCGGCGACCGAGTCGACGATCTGACGCTGCGCGAGTGCGAAGAGCACGAGGACCGGGACCGACGCGATGACCGCGCCCGCCATGACGATGCCGAAGTGCGTGCGGTAGGCGCCCTGCAGCATCGCGAGACCGGGCTGCAGCGTCATGTTCTCGGGTGAGAGCAGCACGTAGACCGGCCACAGGAAGTCGTTCCAGTTGCCGAGGAACGACAGCACCGCGAGGGTCGCGAGCGCCGGCTTCGCGAGCGGCAGCGCGACCTGGAAGAAGATGCGGAACTCCCCCGCGCCATCGATGCGCGCCGCCTCCTCGACCTCGACGGGCAGCCCCAGGAAGAACTGCCGCAGGAAGAAGACGCCGAATGCGCCGGCGGCGCCGGGCACGGTGATCGCGAGGATCGTGTCGAGCCAGCCGAAGTTCTCGACGATCAGGTAGTTCGGGATCAGGAAGACCACCGGCGGCACCAGCAGCGTCGCGATGATGAGCCCGAACACGACCTTCTTGCCGGCGAAGTCCAGCCGCGCGAGGGCGTACGCGGCCATCGACGCCGTCGCGAGGATCAGCACCGTCTGGATCGTCGCGGCGGCGAAGCTGTTCCACAGCCACAGGAAGATCGGCTGCTGGCCGCTCAGCAGCAGCGTCTGGTACGCCTCGGTCGAGAACGGGTTCGGCAGCGAGTACGGGTTGCGCACGGCGTCGGCATCGGTCTTGAACGACGTCAGCACCATCCACACGAGCGGGAACACGACGACGAGGGTCAGGAAGCCGAGCACCGCATACAGCAGCGTGCGAGAGGCCGCGCGGCGGGGCGAGCGCCGGGCGGGCGCGAGCGTGGTGGTCATGAGGCTCCCTTCTCGGAGCGCTCGCGCTGCAGCCGGAAGTTGATGACGCTGATGACCGCGAGGATCGCGAAGAGGATGTAGCTCATCGCGGCGGCGGGCGCCATGTTGTTCTGCGACAGGCCCTGGTCTGCGATGTACATGATCGCGGTGCGGGTCGCGTTGCCGGGGCCGCCCGCCGTGAGCAGGTACGACTGCCCGAACATGTTCGCCGACGCGAGGATCGTCGTCGTCGTGATGAAGAGCATGACCGGGCGCAGGCCCGGGATCGTGACGCTCCAGAAGGACCGCCACGCACCGGCGCCGTCGAGCGATGCCGCCTCGTAGAGGTCGCCGTTGATGCCCTTCATGCCGGCGAGGAAGATGACGGTGTTGAGGCCGGCCGTCCACCACACGGTGACGCCGACGAGCGACACCCAGACCCAGGGGACGTCGACGACCCACGGGATGTCGTCCGGCAGGCCGAGCAGCCCCAGGACGTGGTTGAGGATGCCGGACTGCGTGTCGAAGATGTAGCTCCAGATCACGCCCACGATCGCGACGCCCAGCACGTACGGCGCAAAGAACACCGTGCGGAACACCGTCGCGCCCTTCAGCCTGCGGTTCAGCAGCACGGCGACGAACAGCGGGACCACGACGAGGAACGGCACGCTCGCCACGACGAAGATCGCCGTCGCCCCCATCGACTGCCAGAAGTCGTCGAACGTCGTGCTGCCGGGCGTGAAGAGGTTCAGGTAGTTGGTGAGCCCCACGAAGTTCTGCGTGTCGCGGAACGGGCTCCAGTCGGTGACGCTGATCCAGAGGCCGAAGATCGCCGGGGCGATGACGAACGTGCCGAACAGGATCAGGAAGGGCGCGAGGAACAGGTACGCGATGAGCGTGCGCCGCCGTCGCGCGACGGGACGGCGGCCGGACCCGGGGCGGCCGCCCGACCGGGCGCTCGCGCGCTCGGTCGGGACGGCCACGGCGTCGGCGATGTCAGCCGCCATACTTGGCCTTGTTCTGCTCGAGGATCGCGTCGGCCTTCTTCTTGGCGTCGTCGAGGGCCTCCTTCGGCGTCTTCTTGCCGGTGAGGGCCTCGTTGATCGCGGTGGTGATGAGGGCGTTGGCCTCGTTGATGCCGGGCGACACCGTCTCGTAGTGCGCGTAGTCCAGCTCGTCGATGAAGGGCTCCAGGGCCGGGTACGTCGACAGCAGCTCCGGGTCCTCGCGCACCGTGTTGGCGGCGGGGAGCTCGCCGGTCTCGGCCCATGCCAGCGAGTGGTCGTTCATCCACTTCACGAAGGTGGCCGCGGCGGCCGTCTTGTCGTCGCTCTGTCCCTTGTTCGCGGGGAAGACCCAGTGCGTCGAGCTCGACCACACGGCCTTCTCGGTGCCGATCTGGGGCACGGGCGCTGCGGCCCAGTCGAGGTCGCCGAACGCGGTGTTGGTGGTCTGCCACACGCCGTTCCAGTTGAACGCCGTCTCGCCGGCCAGGAGCGCCTTGATGTTGCCGTCCTGCGCCACGTTCGCCGGGCTGTAGCCGTTCTTGACGAGGTCGGTCATCCACGTGAGGGCCTGGACGCCGGCGTCCGAGTTGAAGGTCGCCTCGGTGACGTCCTTGTTGTAGAGGTCGCCGCCGAACTGCCACACCAGGCTCTCGAACTCGAACGTGCCGGTGAAGACGTAGCCGTCGACCCATTCGCCCTGCACCCCGGCGCCCTTGAGCGCGTCGAGCGCCGCGACGTAGCCGTCCTTGTCGGCGGGGATCTCGGTGATGCCCGCCTTCGAGAGCACGTCCTTGTTGACGAACAGCCCGAGGGGCGTGACGCTCCACGGCACCGCGTACTGCGAGCCGTCGTAGTTGCCCTTGTCGTACACGCCCGGCGGGAAGTCGTCGGCGCTGTACCCGAGGTTCTTCACGATGTCGTCGGCGGGCAGCAGCAGCTTCTGCGCCGCGTAGGTCGCCAGGTCGTCGCCGTGCAGCACGGCGACGTCCGGTCCCTTGCCCGCCTTGATCGCGAGCGGCATCTTGGCCGCGATGTCGGCCCACTCCTGCGGGACGTTCTTGACGACGATGTTGTCGTGCTCGGAGTTGAACTCCTCGATGAGCTTGGGGACGATCGTCGGCGCCGCGCCGCCCGTCCAGCCGTGCCAGAAGGTGATCTCGACCTTCGGCCCGTCGTAGTTGTCTCCCGAGACCGACCCGCCGCCTCCGTTCGAACCCGCGCAGCCGGCGAGGGCCAGTGCGACGGTTGCCGCGAGGCCCACTCCCCAGCCGCGCGCGATTGCCTTCTTCATGTGTTCGCTCTCCTTTGAGATGAAGCCCACCCGGACACGTCCGGGCATCGACTTGTGCAAGTGCGGTCGAATGTACAGCGCTGGAAATTCGATGTCAACCGCCTCGGCCTCCGCGGCGACGGGCGCTAGTGTGAGGCTGTCCGACACCGACAGGAGGAGCTTCGATGCGCGGACCGCGACTGCAGGACGTGGCCGAGCGGGCCGGCGTCTCGATGAAGACGGTGTCGAACGTGGTGCGCAACTACGCCCACGTGTCGCCCCAGATGCGCGAACGCGTGCAGAAGGCGATCGACGAGCTCGGCTACAAGCCGAACGTGATGGCGCGGCGTCTGGCCACCGGCCGCACCGGCCTCATCGCGCTCGCGTTCGCCGACGTCGGCATCCCCTATTTCGCCGAGCTCGCGCGCGTCGCCTCCCGCACGGCCCAGTCGTTCGGCTATCGCGTGCTGCTCGAAGAGACCGACGCGACCCTCGACGGCGAACGCGCGCTGATGGCGAGCTCCGAGGCGGGACTCGTCGACGGGATGCTGTTCCAGCCGAGCGCGATGACCTCCAGCGAGATCGCGCAGCACCGCTCCGACATCCCCATCGTGCTGCTCGGAGAGACCCCCGCCCCGCTCACGATCGACCGCGTGATGATCGACAACGTGGCTGCCGCCCGCGAGATCACGCGGCACGTGGTCGAGTCCGGACGACGCCGCATCGCGTTCGTCGGTCACGAGGCGCGGGCGCTCAGCGAAACGTCGCGCCAGCGCCTCCTCGGCTACCAGGAGGCGCTGCAGGAGGCCGGCATCACGCCGGATCCCCGATTGCTCGTCGCCACCGACTCGGTGTCGGCCGCCGACGCGGTCGACGCCGTCCGACGGGCGCTCGACGACGGGCTCGACGTCGACGGCATCGTCTGCCGCGACGACCTCGCGGCGCTCGGGACGCTGCGCGCCCTGCAGGAGCGCGGCATCCGCGTTCCTCTCGACGTGGCGGTGACCGGGTGGGACGACACGCGCCTGAGCGCCGTCACCTTCCCGAGCCTCACGACGGTGAGCCCCGACCTGCCGGCGCTCGTCGGCCGCGCCCTCGAGCTGCTGATCGAGCGCATCGAGGGGTACGACGGCGTGGGGCGTCACGAGATCGTCCCGCACCGCATCGTGACGCGCGAGAGCGCCCCCGCCGCATCGGCGTGATCGCCGGTTGCAGCGCTGGATTCTGAATCAGGAATTTACAGCGCTGTATTTCTCGGGCATGCTAGTCGGCATGATCGACGACGACAGCGCCCCCTGGTCCGCGAGCGACCAGGACGGCACCTACCCCCGCCCGCAGCTCGTCCGGCCCTCCTGGACCGACCTGTCCGGCACCTGGACGTTCGCCTTCGACGACGACGACTCCGGGCTGAGCGAGGGCTGGCACGGGCGGCGGACGTTCGATCGCGACATCCTGGTCCCGTTCCCGCCCGAGTCCGAGGCGTCGGGCGTGGCCGACACCGCGCACCACCGCATCGTCTGGTACGCGCGCGGCTTCGGCGACGCGGAGCTGGAGACCGCCGGCCACGGCGACGGCACGAGGCTCATGCTGCGGTTCGGCGCCGTCGACTACCGCTGCCGCGTCTGGGTGGACGGGCAGGCTGTCGGCGCGCACGAGGGCGGGCACACGCCGTTCGCGTTCGACGTCACGGACGCCCTGGCCCCCACCGGCACGCACACCGTCGTCGTGCGCGCCGAGGACGACCCGCACGACATCGGCCAGCCGCGCGGCAAGCAGGACTGGCGCGAGCAGCCGCACGTCATCTGGTATCACCGCACCAGCGGCATCTGGCAGCCGGTGTGGCTGGAGGCGGTCCCGGCGATCTCGACCACCGGCGTGCGCTGGACCGCCGACCCCCGCACCGGCCTCGTGACCGCCGGCCTGGAGCTCTCCGCCGTCCCCGCGCAGCCGATCGAGGTCCGCGTGGACCTGTCTTACGAGGGCCGGCCGCTGGGCAGCGTGCAGACGACGATCGACGACGACGAGGCATCCCTCGTCATCCCCGTCGCCGCCCTCGCCAACGGTCAGGCGTACGAGGAGCTGCTGTGGTCGCCCGAGCACCCGCGGCTCATCGACGCCGAGATCCGCGTCGGCGCCGACCGCGCGCGTTCGTACCTCGGCATCCGCACGGCGCACGTGGCGCGCGGCCGCTTCTTCCTCAACGACCGGCCCTACTACGTGCGCTCGGTGCTGAACCAGGGGTACTGGCCCCAGTCGCACCTGGCGGCGCCCTCCGCGCAGGCGCTGCGCGACGAGGCGCAGCTCATCAAGGACCTCGGCTTCAACGCCACCCGCGTGCACCAGAAGTTCGAGGACCCGCGGTTCCTGTACTGGGCCGACCGCCTGGGACTGCTGGTGTGGGGCGAGGCGCCGGCCAGCTTCACGTTCACGCCGGTCGCCGTCGAGCGCACCGTCAGAGAGTGGCTCGACATCGTGCGCCGCGACTTCTCGCACCCGTCGATCGTGACGTGGGTGCCGCTCAACGAGAGCTGGGGTGTGCAGCACATCGCGAGCGACCCGCGCATGCAGCAGTACGCCCGCGCACTGGTCTCGCTCACGAAGGCGCTCGACGGCACACGCCCGGTCGTGTCGAACGACGGGTGGGAGCAGGTCGACACCGACATCGTCGCGATCCACGATTACGAGGCGGATGCCGTCGTCGTGGGCGACCGGTACCGCACCCGGGCGGCGATCGACGAGCTGGTCGACGGCGTCGGTCCGGCGGGACGCGTCCTCGTGCTGAGCGGCGACGTCGACGACGCCCCCGTGATGCTCACCGAGTTCGGCGGCATCTCGTTCGACGTCGACTCCGCCGCGGACGCCTGGGGGTATTCGTCGGCGACCTCGGCGTCCGACTTCGACGCGCGCCTGAGCGCCCTCATGGCCGCCGTGCACGACAGCCGGGCGCTGGCCGGGTTCTGCTACACGCAGCTCACCGACACGCTGCAGGAGACCAACGGACTCGTCGGCGCCGACCGCACGCCCAAACTGCCGATGGAGCGCCTGCGCGCCATCATGTCCGGCGAGTGACGACGAAGAGGGGCGGATGCCGCGGCCCTGAGCCGCGGCATCCGCCCCTCTTCTGTGCGGTCCTTACAGACCCGCGATGATCTCGCGCATGAGCGCAGCGGTCTCGGACGGCGTCTTGCCGACCTTGACGCCGGCGGCCTCGAGGGCCTCCTTCTTGGCCTGCGCGGTGCCCGCCGAGCCCGA
>Ga0160450_100312_pt1 | contig 31951 bp, 33 predicted proteins | sample HID1975K_E1MG_FD_108257 | JGI IMG/M metagenome (GOLD analysis project Ga0160450, IMG submission 108257) | Enriched soil microbial communities from UW Madison campus, WI, USA - HID1975K_E1 MG | ecosystem: Environmental > Terrestrial > Soil > Unclassified | place: USA: Madison, Wisconsin...
GGGACTTCAGGAATCGTTTACCCTGCAGCAGAACTGCCGCTTCGCGCCTTGGGTCGCGGCGCATGCGTCGTCCATGTCAACCCGATGCGCTTTGAGGTCAGCAGTCAGGAGCACTTCTTGGAGGGGCCTGCATCGCAAATGCTGCCAACCCTCCTCCACCGTGCGTTCCCAGATGCGGGATCTAGATCCAGTCTTCTTCCCGACGGATGATGGTCATCAGATGCTCCCAGGCTGTTCGATATGTCCCCAGACGGTAGCTCAGCTTCGCCCCAGGTTCAACACGACGCGGCTCGCTGAACCTCGTTCTAGCCCGGCAAGGTCAGCGAAGCGAACCATTCCGCGTAGCGCGTGTTGGTGACCTTGTGGCGGTTGTAGTCCGGGCTGCCATCACTCCACCAGACATCACCGCGTTCTCCCAGGGCAACCTTAGCGGCATGGACATTTGCCTTGGCCCGTTGCAGGGCTAACGCGTCGACCTCTGCTTTGGCTTGCTTAACGGCGCGACGAGCTCGCATCAGATCGCCCACCAGTGTTTGCCTAGTGGCCTCAGAGAGGCCTGGGTTAGCGCAGCGCCACAGCGTCCCTTTGACGACGAAATATCGACCGTCCGGGGTCTGGGGATGCTGCTGTGGGAGACCTCATCGACCGTGGCCCAGGGATGCTCGACGGGTTGAAACTATTGGGCGAACCGTGGTTCTTCACGGTGAAGGGCAACCACGAGCATATGCTCATTGACGCCTATCGAGCTAACCCACACCTGCCCTACTCCGCTCATGGCGCCCGGTGGTGGCTCACGATAGATGACGAGTCCAAGCCCATGATCATCGACAAGCTGGATAGCCTGCCCATGGCTATAGAGGTGGAGACAAATCGGGGCGTGGTCGGAGTGGTTCACGCTGATGTGCCCGTGGGGCTGGCCTGGAATGACTTCACCCAGAGCCTCGATAACCCACAGATTCAGGATGTCGCGTTGTGGGGTCGCGAGCGGATCAAAAAGCATCATCGAGGCGGTGTGTCGGGCGCATGGCGGGTATGTGTCGGGCACACATGGATTCCTAATGCTCTTCGTCTCGGGAATGTCCTTGCCCTGGATGTAACGGGTGGCGGTGATGGTTCCTTGGCGATCTACTCTGTGCCGGATGACACCATCTACATCGACGGCGTGCCTACAGGCCTTGATCAAGCTCATCAGCTTGGTGAACAGCTGAATGAGCTTGAGCAGTCACTCACCTCGCTGAAAACCCTGGCGCACGCAAACAAGCTCATCGAGGCTCAGATCGCGAGTCGTGATGCAGAGGCACGTGCGCAGCAGATCACTTCCACCTGGCTTGATCTGGCTGGTGATATCGCCAATATGCAGCAGCTGGTAAATGCCCAGCATGGGTTGAGTCTTCTTTCGGGGGGAACGACGCTCAGCCAAGCTCGAGGAGCTTCAGGGGCGGTACGCTGGCACACCTAACGGTGATTTGCTGATCCGGCTACTCAGCTCCACGGCCGATTGATGGATAGCCTACTTTACAGCGCCTGTTGCTCCCTGCTGCAGCAAGCGCGATAGTCAGTCATTCATTGGGAGCCAATGGCCACCAACCTAACCAAGGGCCTCAGAGATGACCTCAGACGAAGAACAAGCAGGGAGCAAAGTGGTTTCTGCCGCTTATCAGCGCAAGAAAAAACGGAAGCGACCTGACTTTCTCAATCAAGAGACGCTCGATCGAATCGCGCGTGAGCACTCGCAAGACCTCAAGGAGCTCGGCGCAAAAGGCAAGGATCGTTGAGTAAGTTCAAGCGGCTGTGGCTTAGGTGAGCGATGGCTCGATAGGAGTGAGCATGCAGTTTCAAAAAACCAGGGATGCAGAACGAGTAGAGGTCGAGCGCCGTGCTGCTCTCCTTGCGGAAGCGGGGTATCCGCCTCCAGTTCATGATTGAGCAATGGATGCGGAATCAATCATCAAGGCAGCCAAGCTTGCCCGAGCCAATCAGGCTGCGAGAGCAGCTTCTGACTCAGCACGTGATTGAGCACTCTTGCCTCTCAGTTGAAGCCAGCTCCAAATGCTAATGGCTTGACTCAGCAGGGCCGCCCAGCGCTCGAAGCTGGTAGTCGGTGACACTCTGAAAGCGATGCTCAGCAAGCAAACGCAAGCGCTCAAGCTCTTTACCGGAGACACCATCTGCTTGGGCCCGGTGGTACCGCTTCAGTGCCTCTACCGCGTCTGCATACATTGGATCGTCAGGCATCAACACTTTGCAGAGATCCTTCCGCTTCATCATCGTCATTTCACACACGCAGGGATAGGCAGACTGGAGTCGATGACCACAACGTGATGCTTTTCAGCACCAGGATCATAGGGCTCCCCCGGGAACCAGCTCAGCGACTCGTATCCCATGATTCGCCCATCGCGCACCATATCTGGATAACACACAACGACGTCTTCCAGTGCTGAGCAGTCAGATCGCGGAATCAAAACTGGTAGGTCAGGATCGTGCTTGCGGAGCTCTTCGATCAACTCGCCCACATTCACATTTTTTGTCCTCGAGTAACGGCCCCGTTGAGGCCAATAGCGACGTAATCAAGGTATACGCAAGGGATTCCACTTTATCCAGCCGTGTTAGGCTTGAAGCTGAATACGTAGCCTCCTACCGAGAATCCGCCGAGACTGAAGCATGACGCTCAAAGCCTCCTTCGCCAGCGTACTCCGTGCATTGCGCAGTAAGCGCAATATCACCCAGCGGGACTTTGCTGAAACGACAAGCCGCACCTACCTCTCAAAGCTTGAACTTGGTAAGTCCAGCATCACCCTAGACAAGCTAGATCAAGTAAGCCAACGCCTGGAGCTCAGTCCGCTGACCCTCCTCACCCTGACACTCAGCGAAGAACACGGAGTACCCACTTCCCGCCTCATCCATGGGCTGCGGACAGAACTTACCGAGTTGGAGCACGACGGCGGATTGCCGGAGCTGCGAGCGATCCCGAGCGGGCATACGAGGAATCGCGATCGAAAGGTTAGCCAGCCTGCATTAGCTCGATCGCAATTCTCGAACTCACCTCAAACAGAACTGCGTTTCAGCGACTGAACAGGGCTCATTCAGCAAAAGGCAACTGCGCCTCACCCGACGTCGTTTTGGGTCACGCGTCCTGCACGGCTACCTGACGCGGTTGAAATTCATTGATGCACTCACTCAGAAGCTATTTCCATAACGTCAGGACTGGGCAAAAATGCTTACCTCATCCTCGATGTTGATTAGCCAGCAAGGTCAGCCCTCATGCACCTCACGGAAGAAGCGCTCGAGTTCGCACGGCGCCACATCAGCGCCTACTACGATACGGATTTCTTCCCCAAACCCTTCGAGTTCTCTGCACTGTGGCACTCCTGGACAGAAGTCAAAGCCTACCTGCTGCAGACCCCGCTCAAGGACGTACTGAGCACTCAGCCTAAAGTCGTTGCATGGCACAAAGCTCGGGGAGGGTATCGGGTCGTACACCAGCTTGATCCCGTAGATGCGGTGATCTATACAGCTCTGGCTTATTTGATTGCAGACAAAGTAGAGTCGGCCAGAATGGGGCCGCACGCCTCCTGCGCTTACCGAATCCAAGTCAGCACGAATAGCTTCTTTTCTAGAGGATCTGGATTCGACATCTACCGACAGAACTGCGAACGCTTGGCAGAGCAATATGACTACGTTCTGGCAACAGATATCAGCGATTTCTACAATCAGATCTACCTCCATCGCGTCCGGAACGCTCTGGAAGACATTGGGGCCGAGTCTGATCTGGCTCGAGAGATCGAAGGCTTCCTGATGAGGCTCAACCACAAAGCATCTCAAGGTCTGCCCATAGGCCCAGCTGCTTCTATCATCTTGGCTGAAGCCGCCCTTATTGATGTCGATCAGTTCATTTACCAGCATGGGCTTGAGCATGTCAGGTACGTCGACGATTTCCGGATTTTCGCAGACAGCGAAGGCAAGCTAAAGACGGTGCTGGAAGAGCTGGTCGTGTATCTGCATCAACAGCATCGCCTGGGACTGGTTTCGGAAAAAACAAAGATCCACGAGTCCCATGTCTTCGTTCATGAGGAGCTTCAGAACGCCTATCAACTGGAGAAACTTGACCTCATGCGGAGCATTGAAGCAGGCAACCAGTACGGCGAATTTAGCAGCACTGACGAATACGACGGTGACGACAACGATGATGACGACACTCCGCTTGGAGATCGTCTTGAAGAGGCGCTTGATCGGGTACGTGCATCAGGAATTCTCGATCTCGGAGTAATACGCGCCATTATCCGACGCGCAAAGCAAGCTCGAGATAGCTCAATCGTACCCCTACTATGCGAGGATTTAGAATTCTATCTCCCAGTGATCAACGATATCGCGCTCTACTTCGATTCATTGTTTTCCTTCGATCAAGATGAAGTATGCGAGGCGTTGTCGGATGCCTGCGTGAATGGCTATCTCTCTAGTCAAGGGGCCAAGGTCTGGATAGGCTGGTATCTGGCACGTCATATTGAGAGACTCGATATCACTCTGCGCACCTACCTGCAGAGCTGTGACGCCCCTACCATGACAATCGCTGAGCTCGGGAAGGGCAATTTGTCCTGGTCTAAAGCTGCCAAACAGAAAGTGTCTAGCTCAGCCTCCTGGGATCGCCGAGCTTACATTTATGCGCTCAGTGGCTTGTCCAGCGACGAGCGAAAGGTGAGCCTCAATACAATCAGCAAAACCGTTTCGTTGACACAGCTCGATGCTTGGGTGCTCAAGTGGGTAAGCGACGGTGCCCCAACATGAAGCGATAGCGTCCAGACGCCATCGATGACGAAGGCAACAGCAATTGAGTTTGACGACTCCTGCCCAACAGCTAGTCCGCATGGATTGCATAGTTACGCCCCGGGCAGGATAGCTTGAGGTTGGCGGTCTTCGAGATGAGCCTTATCTGCACATGTTTTAGGTCATCGCGCATCAACTCGTCATTGCGCGTGCCCAAGATAGCGTTGCAAGCATTCACTACTAGACATCTCGGAGATCAACGTGATAGCTTTCGCCGACCGATGTATCTGGATCGGGCGGTCGGCTCGCGAAGGCCTCAGTGCCACAGGTTGTTACACCTCTCTCAACGCACGCATTTCGACAATAGTCAGCGAGCAGCCGACGCCCTGACGCTATTGGAGAACTGCCAATGCGCGTACCAGTACATCCGAACGAACTCCTCCGCAACCGTGGCCTGAAAAAGCTCGCCAAAGACCTGCAAAAGCACTGGTGCGGCCCGAGCCCACTTGCTCACACATCAGCCCTGAATCTCATTGCCAAAGGGTTTGGGTACAAGAGTTACGAAGATCTGGAGACTGCCTCGAAAGACCAGCAGCTAACAGAGATCGTGCCTAGCCAGCCCGAAGTGAAACAGTCGCTGCTGCTTGCCATCAAAGCAGGTATGGCGCCCAGCGAGTGGTTTGACTCAGACCAAGCAGCGATAATGCAGATGATCGATTCGCTACACCTTCGCGCTCTATCAGCCTTCAAAGAGCCGAAAAAGCTTGCGCGCCCGCCACGCCAGAGTCCCGAGCCATCCAAAAAGTCGGAAGTGGCGAATTTGAGATCTCGGATGGCGGAGTCTGCACGTGAACTTTCCCCACCCGTTTACTGGCTGACTGAAGAGGAAATCAAGTCACTCAAGAGGGTTGCCGCTGCAACTACCAACCTACGAGACCATGCACTGATGAACTGCATGATCGCGGGGGTGCGTGGAACGGCATGCTTAGATGCTAAGCCGAGCAATTTCTTCGAGGATGATGGACGAGTGTTCTTTCATGGCCCCCACAGAAGTACATACATCTTGGGTCATGAGCACTGGATACCGATCAAGCGTTACATCACCGCCTCCAACCTTGAAGAAAATAACGGCCTCTTGTTCCCATCCAGAACCGATGCAGATCGACCAATGCCGTTTGACCTGCTTCAGAAGTTTTGCGCTACCTGGGCGACCGAGTCTGATATCGAGGTGGCCAAGGCCGCTCCTTTCACGATTTTCAGAGCGATGAGGTGGAGCAACGCTATGGCGTTGGCTGGCTAGCCTGATCCTCGGATTTAGGACGTCTGCCCGAGCAGTTGGAACTTAGCCGTACTGCTTAAACCGCTCGGGCACCTCGCCACCCAGAACTTGGAGCAGTTCGCAGGGCTAATGCTGGGTATTAACAGCACTGCATACCGCCTGCAGGCCTAACTGGTTCTCTAGCCGAGCCACACGCATAGGCCGCGTTAGCTGCGTGACTGGCATTCTTTCGAGACGTGTGAGCATGTCGACTGTATAGCGTGACCCGCTTTGGAAAGTCTTCCCTGAAGGGCACGAATCCATGTATTTCTACTTGGGCCGCTTTCAGTAAATCAATCACATCGGAGCCCCGTCTACGGACTCGACTGTGGATCTTGCGGGTGGCCCAGCCCCTCGCCATAGTTCGATCACGATCTGGTACAGCGGAGCTTGTCCAAAGTGTTGCAGAGCGGCCTTTCAGAGCATGGCCTCCTCGGAAATATCGATACGGCCGTTACTCATGAGACAAGAATCACCGGCATGAAGCTCTACCTCGATTGTGAGTTCTCTCAGCTCTCGCCAGCAGCGAAGATGATCTCGCTTGCCCCGGTCGCTGAGGACGGGTGCGAATTTTACGCAGAATTACAGGACAGTTGGAGCACTGAAGACTGAAGCGAATTCGTGATTGAGGTTGTGCTTCCGCAGCTCTGGGGCGGGATCGACGCCATGCCCATGCTTGCAGCACGCGAGGCGCTTCTGACGTTCCTCGATGGGTTCACGCAGATGGTGGAGATTGTGAACGACGCGCCACAATATGATTGGGAGCTGTTCTGTGAGCTGCCCTATCGTGACGGAAATTGGCGAGGCAACGTGCGGAACACGCCTACCGATGCAACTACCCTGGAAGCACTCAGTGATGGTGAAGCTCTACCCCATCATGCGTAGTTGGATGCTCGGATCATCGCCAGCATGTTCACCCTTAGGTGCTCAACCAGCTCTGTCCACTAGGAAGTGCAAGACGGAGTTTCCCCTCTTCACCACCGAGCTTCTGCTTCTGCCTTAGACTTAACAAAAATTGAGCTCATTTCGTGTTCATTTGGCACCAAGCACGAGCAGGTGCCTGTCGGCCCCAAAAAACGAGCCCTTTATCCAAGCAGGAACGACAGCTTCTTCCCAACACAACTGCTCAATATCCAGCCAGCCTGCATCAGCAAAAAAATCCAAAAAACCAAAAGCGAGAGGCTTATTACACGAAATACCCTGAAAACACGGGATGTGGAACGAACGCTGCTTTTTGTTTGATTACAAATATATAAAGCTCCGGTTTCAAAAACCAGATTCAAGATGGGCACCAGCAAATATGTCGTAAACTGACAAATATGTCGCGAACTGACAAGGTTGACGCCTGGTTGCTCACTGACCACAACCATCCCGCTTGCCACTAAGCGGTGCCCGCTCCCCTGCCGGGGCCTTCCAACTCATCCAGGCAGGGGGCATAACTCAATGCTCCAGGTGTGGCGGCACCCGTTGTACCGCCACCGCCCTGAGTATCAGTGGCTCAGCCAAGACTCTACTTCTTTGGAGCCGTACTCCGCCTTCCACTCCTTCAGTAGTTTGTGGTTTCCGCCCTTGGTCTCGATGATTTCGCCGTTATGCGGGTTTTTGTATTGCTTGACCTGGCGAGCGCGACGCGGGGCCTTTTCAGCAGCTACGGGAGCTGCTGGACGGCGGTTGGCCTGAGGATCCAGGATGTTGATGATGTCGCGCAGGCTGTAGCCGTACTCGGCCAGCAAGTCACGCAGTTTGGTCTCAAATTGGATTTCTGCTTGCAGCTCGGAACTGCCTTTGAGGGCCTCGAGCTCTGCGAGCTGTGCGGCAAGTTGCTGTTCTAGCTGACGAAATTCTGCCAAGCGAGACATAGGTAATCCCTTTTAGGTCTAGTAGGAAACAGACTGACATCCTAAACCATCGCGAAATCTTTTGTTTTCCCGAAGATCATCAGCTGCCAAAAAGCTCATCCAAGGTGACGAAGGCTGCTCCAGTTTCTGCCGCAGCTCGCACTTTCCGCTCGATCACATCAGCTATTGGAATTCGCCGCCCAAGCCCCTTGTAGATATCCTCACCCGACATGCAGATCACTTTTCGACCACGTCCAAATTCTTGTAAGCCTACCGAGGTGAAGCCACCATAGCTGATGAACAAGCCACAGGCCCATGCAGCTTTCTGATCGACCTTCCCGTGAAATCCGTGGAGTTCATTGGCGCCAATGGGATCTCGTACCCACTTCGCCTCGACCAGGTAGGTCTCGTTTCCGAGCTGACAGCTACCGTCGATTTGCTCCCCAACCAGCCGGAATGGTGCACGTGCCTGTAATCTTAAGCTGTCGAACAAGTCCTTCAAAAACCCTTCGAATGTATAGCCCGAGCATGGGGAGGCAGCGCTCGAATTTCATTAAGCCGCTTTCTCAAGGTGTCGTAAAGCGGCCCTTGAGCTCTCTGTTTTTTTAGGTGACCAGCTACGCGGGGTGCTGAGTAATACTCCTCCCAAGCAGCACGGAGCATCGCATTCGACGCTTACGCGATTGAGCGCGCCCACTATGACGCTCAGAGGGCGTGTGAGGTTTTTAGCTATAAAGACGGATGATCAACCTTGCCAGCTTCCAAGGGCGGCTACTCAAGGTGCCAAAGCACAGCTATCAGTCGGCGCTAAAGATATCGTTGAAGGCTTAATCCTGCACCCTTGCTATCGTGTACCCACCTCGAATGACTGGTACCACTACCGCAGCCTGGGCGGATTAACATCTCATGGCCGGTGTAACTTTCTGAAAATTCAAGACATCTGTCATAAAAAATCTTAACACATCCAATCCTTGGATGACTGGCTGCGCTATCCCACAAATCTCCGAATGCATTGATGACTTTTACTCACAACCCCATGAAGCCAGCACTGCATTATCAACACCAGCCCAACACTCTAATATGGGTGAAAATTTTAATATACGACTATCAAATGAAATCGGCATTTGTGATTGATGCAAGCGGCAGTCCTGGTAGCCATGTAGTAGATATAGCTTTGAAAAATGGGTTTGTCGCCCATGTATTGTTTCGAGTCTTAATTCCGCGAAATCGCCTCCTAAAAACATCATTATCCACTATGGCGATCTGACTCAGCCTGAATCGCTCATAGTTCCCCTCTTAACCTAAGGACAACAAATGACTAAGCTTATAAAGGCAATCGGCGCAGTCTCAGTAACTTCACCTCTGACTTCCTTGCAAATTCAACGCCGCGATCTGCTGCCAGATGATGTCGAGATTCGTGTGCTTTACTGTGGCATCTGCCACTCTGATCTACACTAGGTAAAAAACGATTTTAACGCAACCACTTACCCAGTAGTGCCTGGGCATGAGATTGTTGGTGAGATAATTGCGATTGGCGAGAATGTTCAGCGATTCAACGTTGGCGAGTTAGCGGCCATTGGATGTATCGTTGATTCCTGCCAGCATTGCAACCCATGCCGTCATGATCTTGAGCAATTTTGTGAGAATGGTACTACTTTATCTTACAACACACCGGACAAGCATCTCGGCGGGGTGACGTTAGGTGGCTTTGCCCAAAGCTATGTATGTAAAGAAGACTACGTTCTGACCGTACCTGAAGGTCTTGATCCTGCTGCTGCAGCGCCCCTCCTCTGTGCGGGAATCACCGTTTACTCTCCATTAAAACACTGGCGAGCTGGCGCAGGTAAAATTGTGGGCATCCTGGGGATAGGAGGTCTCGGTCACATGGCGATAAAGATCGCTCGTGCCATGGGTGCTCACGTGGTTGTGTTCACAACCTCCCCAGACAAGGTGGAAGATGCGAAAAATTGGGGGCACATGAAGCCGTGCTTTCGACTGATGCTGACCAGATGAAGCAGTGGAAATCCAAGATTGATCTAATACTGGACACAGTATCTGCTAAGCACGACGTAAATGCATACCTTCAACTGCTTCGCATTGATGGCTCTGTGGTACTCGTAGGGCTTCCTGCTGAACCGTTGGAAATCGGCGCATTTAACGTGATTAAAGGCCGACGTAGCTTCGCTGGCTCTAATATCGGCGGCATAGCAGAGACTCAAGAGATGCTCAATTTCTGTGCTGACAACTCAATTATTGCCGACATTGAAATGGTTGATGCAAACCAGATCAACGAGGCATTCGAACGACTGGAGAAGGGCGACGTCCGCTACCGTTTTGTCGTCGACATGACCACGCTTTAACGCCACATTTACCAAGTGTTCCCCCGGCACTCCCTCAAAACACTTGATGGAGTGCCGCACCCACCCACCCTCCCGGCTGAAACGTAAAATTCCGTTTTCAACTTGTAACTCATCGTTACAAAAGCCAGAGTTGAGCCGCCTATTGGGCACGCGATCATTAAGATGGTAGCACTGAGCCTTAAGTGCCCAAGACCCTTCACCTCCACGATAGTTCCAGCGACATAGAGAAACTCATCAATAGTAGGTATTGCCACGATTGATTTGGCTCGCGTCTAGCTTTTCTTTACTATTAATCATGATGTGCAGGATGGTTCCCTCCCACCGCCTGTGCATCATCTTTTGGTTGAGCGCCTCCCCCGGAGGCGTTTTTTTTAACGTTTTTTCTTCCCCTCCATAGAGCGTCGTAGCATTCATCGAATGCACAGCTGCTGACTGAAGCACCTGTCCATCCCCAGCAGATAGATTGACAACAGATAACTCACTATCCATGTCACATTCTCGAGTTGACACCTTTTTCAGAATTTCCAATAACCACGAAATCGATATCTATCTAAAACAGAAAATCCTGAAATTATCTTCTAGCTCACACTGGGACAGCTTCGAAATCCTTCTACCCTCTCGAAGACAAAAAGGGCACCAAACCCGAGATAACGGAACATATACCCCCACCAACAAACTGACAACAAGCGCAAATAAAGAAATTCCAGCTCATTCCAGCGGGACAATACGCTGTTAATGCTCTGGAACTCCTGAGAGCCAAACCCACCCAATGACAACTACTCTAACAAAAACACAACAAACAGGAAGTTGCTAGATTGCAAACCACAAGGCGCACCATGAGGTGCATTATTGGCATTGAAGTCAATTGATTTCGGCCACTGCATCTCTACCTCTACTCCAACCACCACCCAGGGCTTTAAACAAGTTAACCTCCGCTTGGAGCTGCGCCAACCGATCACTAATCAACGTCTGTTGAGCTGCAAATAGCGAGCGCTGAGCATCCAGGAAGGTCAAATTGCTGTCAATTCCAGTTCGATATCGACGTTCTGCAAGCCGATAGTAATCTTGGCTTGCCTTGACCAGATCACGCTGAGCATTCATCTGATCAGTGAACGTCTTTCGCGCCGCCAGGCCATCCGCAACCTCTTGGAAAGCAGTTTGAATCGCCTTCTCATAGTTTGCGACCTGAACTTGCTTCTGAATTTTGGAGTAGTCCAAGCTCGCCCTCAAGGCTCCAGCATTGAAGATGGGCAAACTGATGTTCGGCGCGAATGTCCATGCGCCCTGCCCACCCTTAAAAAGATCTCCTAGGTCTGCACTCGCGCTACCAGCATTCGCTGTCAGGCTGATCGCCGGGAAGAACGCTGCTCTAGCCGCTCCAATGTTAGCGTTAGCTGCCTTCAGAGCATGTTCGGCCTGGAGAATATCTGGCCGGCGAGTCAGGAGGTCAGACGGGAGACCTTCAGACACATGGCTCAGCAGATCGGAGTTCAAGGGTTGAGGACTTGCCAGATCGGAAGGTGTCCGGGTGCCGAGCAGCAACACCAGCGCATTCTGATCCTGAGCAACCAGTCGCTGATAGTTTGCAAGGCTGGCTCGAGCGCTTTCTACTGAAGTCCGTGCTTGGCTCAAATCTAGCGCTGACGCCACCCCAACTTCGATGCTTCGGGCGGTGAGATGCAGGCTTTCTTCATAGGTTGCCAGCGTCTCTTGGGTTAGCTGCAGCAACTCGCGGTCAGCAACCAAGGTGAGATAGGCATTCGCGACACTGGCCACTAAGCTGATCTGCGTAGCTCTGCGGGCCTCTTCGCTACCCAAGTAGATTTCAAGCGCTTGCTGGCTCAAGCTTTGAATACGGCCAAACAGATCCAGCTCATACGCATTGATACCAACGTTGGCAGCGTACTGACTGCTAATGCCTGCCGTACCAGTATTCGATAGGTCTGCTGGGGTTCTGGCACGACTACCTGTTACGTTAGCACTAACCGCAGGAAACAGATCGGCTCGCTGGATTCTATATTGGGCTCGGTATGCCTCAACATTCAAGGCAGCAACACGCAGGTCACGATTATTGCTCAGAGCGGTTCGAATCAATTGCTTCAGAGCAGGATCTTGGAAAAACTGCTCCCATTCCAACTCAGCACCTGATGCTTGAGTTACCGAGGCTGCCGGATAGGCAGCCCCCTGCGGATATTGGTCAGCAATTGGCGCTTCAGGTTGGTCATACTTGGGAATCAGAGAGCAGCCGCTTAACACGGCTGCTGTGATAATCACTGAGAGAAGTGTCTTAGTCATTGTGCGAGACCTCAAGAGCAGGAGCATCGTCGTGCTTGGCAGGCCTGCTCTTGAAGAGCGAGGATACTGCTACAAAGAACATTGGTACCCAGAAGATGGCCAATACGGTCGCCGTGATCATCCCGCCGATCACGCCTGTACCAATTGCGTGTTGGCTACCAGAGCCGGCCCCAGTCGAAATGGTGAGCGGCACTACACCCAGGATGAATGCGAGCGAGGTCATCACGATTGGGCGCAGACGAAGGCGGCATGCCTCCACCGCAGCTTCCATCAAAGTCTTACCCTGCTCATGGAGTTCCTTCGCAAATTCAACGATCAAGATGGCGTTCTTGGCAGCCAAACCTACTGTCACGAGTAAACCGACCTGGAAGAACACATCGTTAGACAAACCTCGTAGATTTGTCGCGATGAGCGCTCCCACCACCCCGAGTGGCACCACGAGTATTACCGCGATTGGGATCGACCAGCTCTCGTAAAGAGCAGCGAGGCACAGGAAGACCACCAGCACTGACAATGCATACAAAGCAGGTGCCTGAGACCCCGAGAGACGCTCCTCGTAGGACAAGCCAGTAAACTCAATACCAATCCCTGGTGGAAGCTCTTTAACCAACCGCTCCACTTCTGCCATCGCCTGGCCCGAGCTATAGCCTGGCGCAGGAGTACCTAAAATCTCCTCAGCTGATACACCGTTGTAACGAGACAGCTTCGGCGAGCCGTAAATCCACTTACCATGGGCAAACGCAGAGAACGGTACCATGGCTCCGCTAGAATTCCGGACATACCACTTTTCCAGATCTTCAGCGGTCATGCGAGAATCAGGCTGGCCCTGGACATAGACCTTCTTGACCCGGCCTCGGTCAATGAAATCGTTAACGTAGCTACTACCGAACGCCACCGATAGAGTGGTATTGATATCCGAGAGCCTCAGACCCAAGGCCCGTGCGCGTTCATCATCAATAGTCAGTTGGTATTGCGGCTGATCGAACAGGCCGTTAGGACGAACCCCTGCAAGGATTGGACTCTTGCTTGCCAGCTCAAGAAACTGGGCCCGAGCCTCCATCAGCTTTTCGTGACCGACACCAGCCTGATCCTGTAGGAAGAAGTCGAAGCCTGTGGCATTCCCGAGCTCCAGAACCGACGGAGGCACCACGGCGTAGACCATTGCATCCCGATATTTGAAGAACTCCTCCTGCGCACGCTTCGCAACTGCGAACACGGATTGATCAGCGCCGCGCTCATCCCATGGTTTCAACAGAACGAATGCAATGCCGGAGTTCTGGCCACGACCGGCGAAGTTGAACCCATTCACGGTGAAGACCGAGCTCACCGATTTACCCTCACCATGCACCTTATCAAGCAGGTATTCAGTCATGCGGTCGAGCACCTTTTGAGTCTCTTCCGCCGAGGTATTATTGGGCGTCTGTACTTGCGTGAAAATAACGCCTTGGTCTTCCTCAGGAAGGAACGATGTCGGGATGTGAGAGAACATCCACATCATGCCGGCGACGATGACTGCATAGGCGACGAAAGCCGGAACCTTGTTGCGGACTATACGACCGACGCCGCGCTCGTATTGGTTGGTAAAGGCATCAAAATTTCGGTTGAACCAGCCGAAGAAACCACGCTTAGGCTGCCCATGCTTGGCCGGGTCGATTGGCTTGAGAATCGTTGCGCACATTGCCGGCGTGAAGATCAGGGCGACCAGCACCGACAGGGCCATGGCAGATACGATAGTGATAGAGAACTGACGATAGATAACGCCGGTTGAGCCACCGAAGAACGCCATTGGCAGAAGTACCGCAGACAACACCAGCGCAATACCCACCAGTGCTCCTTGAATCTGGCCCATAGACTTACGCGTGGCCTCTCTAGGAGACAAATGCTCCTCGGCCATGACGCGCTCGACGTTCTCCACCACCACGATTGCATCGTCTACCAGCAAGCCAATCGCGAGGATCATGCCGAACATAGTCAATGTGTTGATGGTGAAGCCTGCAGCGGCGAGAATGCCGAAAGTACCCAACAAGACCACCGGCACTGTCATGGTAGTGATGATAGTCGCACGGAGGTTCTGCAGGAATAACAACATTACCAAGAAGACCAGTGCAACGGCTTCAATCAGCGTATGGACAACCCCTTTGATCGACTCGGTCACCACTGGGGTGGTGTCATACGGGTAGACAGCCTCTACACCTGGTGGGAAAAAAGGTTTGAGGCGGTCGACTGTCGCCCGGATGGCTTTAGCCGTATCCAGAGCATTCGCACCAGTAGCAAGACGAATAGCGATGCCAGACGCTGGTTTTCCGCTGGCCTGCGCGTCAATACTGTAGTTCTCGCCGCCTAGAGCGATGGTGGAGACGTCCTTAACACGAACCTGCGAACCGTCTGGGTTAACCTTCAGCAGGATGTCCCCAAACTGTTCCGAAGCCTGCAGGCGAGTTTTACCAATAATTGAGGCGTTGAAAACAGTGCCTTTGACCGCTGGCAAGCCACCGATCATCCCCGAGGAGATTTGAACGTTTTGCTCTTCAATGGCGCTGGTCACATCAATTGGAGTCAACTGGAACTGGTTCAGCTTTGCTGGATCCAGCCAAATCCTCATGGCGTACTGGGTACCCCATACCTGAAAGTCACCTACCCCAGGTGTACGAGAGATCGGATCCTGAATGTTAGATACAATGTAGTTAGATAGATCTTCTTTTGTTTGCTTGCCATCAGTAGAAACAAGACCGACAAACATCATGAAGTTTTGCTGAAACTTCGTCACTCGCAGGCCCTGCTGCTGAACTTCCTGAGGAAGAAGCGGCGTGGCGAGGCTCAGCTTGTTCTGTACCTGAACCTGCGCGATATCGGGGCTGGTTCCTTGGTTGAAGGTAACGATAATGCGCATACTGCCATCGGCGTTACTCTCTGAAGAGACGTAGCGCAGGTTATCAATACCATTCATCTGCTGTTCAATCACTTGGACAACAGTGTCCTGAACGGTTTGAGCAGATGCACCTGGATAGGAGACCTGGATCGCGATGGCAGGCGGTGCGATGTTAGGGTATTGATTGATCGGCAGGCCAAGAATCGACAGAGCACCCACCAGCATGATGACCAGTGCCAGCACCCAGGCAAAAATGGGCCTATCAATGAAAAATTTTGACATGATTTACTCCGATTTCGAGACGGCGCCGACCACAGGCTGTGCGCGATCTGCGGGGGCGTTTGCTTCGTGGGCGCTTACTGCATCGCCTGGTTTCACGAACTGCAAACCCTCCACGATGACTTTGTCACCATCCTTAAGGCCACTCTCGATCAACCATTGGTCGCCAATAACGCGACTAGCTTTAAGCTGGCGTAGCTCGACTTTGTTATCGGCGTTGACAACCAGCGATGTTGGGTTGCCTTTGAGATCTCGAGTTACACCGATCTGGGGCGCTAGAATAGCCTCCTGAGCAGTACCGTTTGACAGTTTCGCGTGAACGAACATGCCAGGTAGGAGAAGGTGCTCCGGATTAGGGAATACAGCTCGCAAGGTCACAGAACCTGTGCCTTCATCGACAGATACTTCGGAGAACTCCAAAGTCCCTTCATGGTTGTAAGGCGACCCATCTTGCAGAGTTAGCCCCACCTTCGCCGCATTAACGCCAGATTTACGAAGTTGCCCATTTTCAAGTGCACGACGGAGCTTGAGCATGTCTGCATATGACTGGGTTACATCAACATAGATAGGATCCAGCTGCTGGATAATCGCCATGCTCGAGGCTTGACCATTTGAGACCAACGCCCCTTCAGTAACGGAAGACCGGCCAATTCGCCCACTTATTGGTGCCAGTACCTTGGTGTAGCGCAAATTGATCTGTGCGGCCTTGAGTTGTGCCTCAGCTTGGAGCTCCTGAGCACGCGCGTTGTCATACTCCTGTCTGCTAACTGCTTGCTCGTCTATCAGCTGCTTATAGCGGCCCGTCAACGAGCGATACTGCTCGGCACTCGCTTGAGCGTTAGCCAAGGACGCTTCATATGTCGACGGATCGATTTGATAGAGTTGTTGACCAACATTGATGTCAGCCCCCTCTTTGAACAGGCGCTGAAGCACGATTCCATCGACTTGCGGCCTCACTTCGGCCACTCGATAAGGATTAGTACGCCCAGGGAGATCGCTGGACAGATCGACGCTTTGGGCATGCAGCGTCACGACGCCAACCTGAGGAGCCTGAGCGGCGGCAGCAGGTGCCTGATCCTGGTTGCAGCCACTAAGCAGCGCAGTGACTGCAAGAACGGGTATCAGGGCGGGGAACGTGAATTTAAACTGCATAAAAGTCCTCGGGCACGCGCAAGCTCTCTGGGGAGAGGCACTATTCGATAATGAATGACTTGATTCGATGAGAGGCATCGAAACAATTAGCAGATTGGGAAGCAATGCTGTATTAGCGCAAAAGCAAAGCTCGCACCGTGAGCGCCAAATGGCTCAACCCCCTGACCATAAGATCAAAGGGCCTTGATTGGATAATTAATTTAATCAGTTAGTGCTCGGGAACGATGATAATGTATTGGCACATATCATCATGCTCTGTGTTGTGGCAATGATATCAGTAGGCATCCCGCAGAATAATCACTTTCAAAATGAATAAGCTTATGAGCGCGATTCATCAATCGGTGCAGTCTGCGCGCTTGGATGCTTCTCGAGCGATCAAGGACGACTGTGTCACCATGAAATCAGACGGTAAGGCCTAGCAGCCACTTATTGACTGTCTCCATAGTGCGCCTCTCCTGCTCTGCTTCCATCACGAATCCTTCGACAACGCTGGCAGCTGGGGCATGATCGGCCAGCACCTGCAGGCTATCTCCTAATCCATAGCCCCCGTGAGTGACAAACGGAACAACGGTCTTACCTGCAAAATCGTGAGCCGACAAAAACGAACGGATTACAGGGGGTGCGGTTTCGCCCCAGATGGGGAAGCCAAGAAACACAATCTCATACCCACCGATATCGGGCGCTTGCTGGAGCTTAGGCTTGAAGCCGTCAGCCGTTTCGTCCCGTGCTTGGGCGACCGTTTCCAGGTAGTCGTCTGGGTAGGGCTGAACTGGTTTTATCTCAAAGATATCAGCTTTTTGGGATCGCTGGATCAGGCCTGCTACCACCCTTGTGTTCCCTGAGCGGGAGAAATATGCGACGACGGCTTTCGCGCCACTAGGGTTCGTGGAGCGTGAGCTGCTTACCTCCTGGCCTGCACCAGAAGCCACCAACGGAAGGCTCGCAATGGCCGCAATCACTTTGCGGCGAAGTGGATCAGATACAGTCATGGTTTTCCTCGCATCCAAAGAGATGTCACAGCTCCTACGGGTAGGACGAAGCAGGATTTCAATGATGTCCACATCGCTCGTTCGGCTAATGGCAAAGCCACCCCTCGGGTAAAAGGCATAGGGGCGATAGCGTATGGCACCTGCGATTACTACGACCTTTCCGGCGATATTGTCTTGGCTCACATGCCCCCGGAGGGTCATAAGTCGCTAAATTCTAGGTCGCCTGGTGTACCTCAACAATCGGGAGATTACTTTAAGACCTCATGAGCATTACTCACTAATGAGCTGAAAATCACTGCTTCAGAAAGCGAAACGTGTGCTCTATGAAGGAATTGATGAATGTATCTCACAGGGTTACACAAATTTCATTGACTAATAAATTTACAGAATCTGTCCTACAGTGACGCTCTAACTCGGAACTGGGAGAGACACATGACAGATGTAACGGTTGTGATTGGCGCAGGCTCCATTGGCCAGGCCATTGCGCGCAGAGTGAGCGCAGGTAAGCATGTTGTGCTGGCAGACCTTCGCAAGGAAACCGCTGACGCAGCAGCCAAGGTGCTCAATGACGCCGGTTTTGAGGTCAGCACGGCGGTCGTCGACGTTTCTTCTAGAGAGTCCGTTCAGGATTTGGTGAACACTGCATCTGCCATTGGCGATATCACCAGGGTGATCCATGCCGCAGGTGTCTCCCCCTCTCAAGCTCCGCCCGCAATCATCCTCCGAGTAGATCTGTACGGTACCGCGCTGGTTCTGGAGCTTTTTGGTAACGTGATTGCCAAGGGCGGATCTGCCATTGTCATCGCATCGCAGTCCGGTCACCGTCTCCCGGCATTGACCCCTGAGCAAAATAAAGCCCTGGCCCTGACCCCCGTTGAAGATCTCCTCACGCTTCCGATGTTGCAACCGGATAAAGTCACCGACCCCCTGAACGCCTACCAGATTTCCAAACGCGGCAACTCCCTGCGCGTCGCTGCGGAAGCTGTTCGTTGGGGGAAACGTGGTGCTCGAGTCAATACAATCAGCCCAGGCATCATCTTCACCCCACTGGCTCGTGATGAATTGAATGGCCCACGCGGCGCTGGGTATCGAGGCATGATCGAATCCTGCCCGGCCAAACGCGGTGGCACTCCTGATGAAGTAGGCGCCGTTGCAGCTTTGCTGATGGGCCCCGAAGGGACGTTCATCACGGGCAGCGACTTCCTCATGGATGGTGGCGTAACTGCACAATACTGGTGGGGAGAACAGCAGTAAGCCAAGCAGTCAGCAGGAGAACTAATATTTCTCCTGCTGGCGAGCCCACTCGCGTACTGCTTCAGCGAACATCCTCAAGGCCATTGGTGGATGGCGATTAGCCGGGTAATAGAGACAGGCTCCACCGTAGTGAGGCCCCCATTCCGGCAGTAAATGTATCAACCTTCCAGCTTGCAGGTGCTCTTCAACCTGATGCTCAGGCACCCAAGCAATACCAATCCCGGTGAGCGCAGCCTCGATCATCAGGTTGATATTGTCCATCGTCATCGGGCCGTCTACATCAATGCTGGCGGATCGTCCCTGGTGATCGAGATCCCACCGGAATAACGTTCCGCTCGCAAATCGAAACCTGATGCATCGATGCACCTTGAGGTCGTGCGGGGCCTTTGGAGCAGGGTGACGGGAGAGGTACTCGGGTGAGGCCACAGCTGCGAATTGAACGTCGGGCCCAAATCGCACAGCAATCATATCTCGAGGCACATCGTCAAAGAGCCGTATGCCGGCATCGAAACCATCAGCAACGATATCCACTAATCGACTATCAGCCACACACTCGATATGAATCTGAGGATTGTCTCGCAAGAATTGAGGCATGACATGGCGGATCAACGGTTTGAAGGACGATTCTGAGGCACTCAGCTTGATAGAACCGGATGGTGTACTGCGCTCGGAGGTGACGTCATTCACGGCACACTCCAAGTCATTCAAGAGCGGCTGAACCCGTAGGTAGAGTTCTTCTCCCGCTTCGGTCAGGGCTACAGACCGTGTAGTTCGATTGAATAGTCGAAGCTCAAGCCGTGCCTCCAAACCTCTCATTGAGTGGCTCAGCGCAGAGGGAGAGACCCCCAGAGCTTTGGCCGCCCCGGTAAAGCTTTTCTGCTCGGCTATCGCGACGAACGCAGTCAGTTCAGGAATTCCGGCTTTGATCATTCATGAATACCCTTCATCTACCTATGAAATGAAATGCCAATTGTTGAACAAGCCACACGAGTTTAGAGTTTACATGCCATCTACATTTTTGCGAAGGAGACGAAACATGTTGAAACGTCAGCTCGGCAAAAGCGGATTGGAAGTGTCCGCCTTGGGGTTGGGATGCATGGGTATCAGCTATGCCTACGGCCCAGCCCTCGAGAAGAAAGCAGCTACCGCTTTGATCCGAGGCGCCTTCGACAAAGGGGTTAATTTTTTCGACACAGCTGAAGCCTACGGGCCATTCACCAATGAAGAGTTGCTCGGTGAAGCCTTGGCTCCAATCCGCGATCAAGTGGTAATCGCCACCAAATTTGGCTTCAAGAATGGCTTGCCGGCTGATGGGCTGGATAGCCGACCAGAAAACATCAAAAAGGTGGTTGAGCATTCCCTGCGGCTTTTGAAAACCGACCGTATCGAGCTTCTCTACCAGCACCGAATCGATCCTCAGGTGCCAGTGGAGGAAGTCGCCGGCACAGTCAAGGAATTGGTTGAAGCGGGTAAAGTCCTCCACTTCGGCATGTCAGAGGCTGGGGTAGACGCCATTCGCCGGGCGCATTCAGTGTTGCCCGTTGCAGCGCTCCAGAGCGAATATTCCTTGTGGTGGCGTGAGCCAGAAAAGGACATTCTTCCCACCTTGGAAGAACTGGGAATTGGCTTTGTACCGTTCAGTCCGCTTGGCAAGGGCTTCCTTACTGGGGCTATCGATACCAACACCAAATTCGCAGAGGACGACTTCCGCAATGTGGTGCCACGATTCACCGAGGAGAGCCGTGCAGCCAATGCGAAACTGGTGGACGTGCTCGGGGTCATTGCTGATAGCAAAGGCGCCACGCGTGCCCAGGTAGCGCTGGCCTGGCTGTTGGCTCAGAAACCTTGGATCGTCCCAATCCCAGGCACTACCAAACTGCATCGCCTTGAGGAAAACATCGCTGCGGCCAGTCTCAGCCTGAGTAACGGCGACCTGGCCTCCATCGCGACCGCTCTTGAGCACATCCAAATTGTTGGCGACCGCTACCCGGCTCACCTTCAGAAAAACGTCAACCGTTGAATCTTTCGTAATGAATGCCGCCGGCTTCCTGATTGGATGCCGGCGGTCTTGCTTCTCAGACCTTTATCGAGGGCAACTTTCTCCATGCCACAAACGACGCCTCCTCTGGTAGGCACTCGTCAGTCGGACAAGCAAAGCCTATGGATTCTTGCAGTCCTTAGCGCCTTGATGGCTTTCGCGTCAGTCTCCACCGATCTCTACCTGCCAGCTATGCCAGTGATGGCTCAGTCTCTTCATGCCAGCGCTGGGCAACTGGAACTGACTATCACAGGCTACCTGGTTGGCTTCAGCCTAGGCCAGCTGCTTTGGGGCCCAATTGGCGACCGTTACGGTCGGCGCCTACCTATCGCCCTTGGTTTGCTTCTTTTCATCGCGGGCTCAATCGGTTGCGCATTGTCGACCGCAACTCCCGTCATGATCATTTGCCGCGCACTCCAGGCGGTCGGCGCGTGTGCGAGCGTGGTTCTGGCACGCGCAATGATCCGTGATCTCTACGAGGGCCACCGTGCCGCACAGATGCTTTCTACCTTGATGACCGTCATGGCAATCGCCCCTCTACTCGGGCCAAGCGTGGGTGGGGCGATCTTGAAGCTTGGGTCATGGCATTTGATCTTCTGGGCTCTAGCTTTCTTCGGTATAGCCACTCTGGTCGCTTTGTACTCCCTGCCTGAGACGCTACCCATCGAACGACGAAATTACGAGCCCCTTGGTGGTGCATGGAAGCGTTACATCCAGCTGATGATGGATCGTCGAATCATCGGCTACGCCACAGTGGGTGGGTTCTTCTACGGTGGCGTCTATGCCTATATTGCGGGAACCCCGTTCGCTTACATTGACTACTACCACGTTTCGCCTCAGTCCTACGGCCTGCTCTTTGCCTTGGGTATCGCGGGAATCATGATAGCGAATCAAGTCAACGCCAGACTGGTGAAGCGTATAGGTAGTGACCGGCTAATGCGCGCGGGGGCCTTGATGGCAGCAGTGGCGGGGATCTGGCTGTTGATTGATAGCTGGAGCGGCCTAGGAGGACTAACCGGGTTGGTGGCACCGCTCTTCGTCTTTTGCGCGGCGGCAGGCTTGATCGTTGCGAACTCCATTGTCGGAGCGCTCAACAGCTTCCCCACCGTTGCAGGCGCGGTATCCGCACTGATCGGCGCGCTACAGTATGGGACTGGAATACTGGGGTCGGGATTGGTCGGAGCATTGGCAGATGGGACACCACGCCCAATGGCCCTGGTGATCGCAGCCTTTAGTGTCGCGAGTATGCTGTGCGCCTTCTGCCTAGTTAAATCAGCACCACAAGCCCAAGAAGAACCGGCCCAAATTTAGGGCCGGCTCGGGGGCTGAAAGGGCAACTCCAATTCTCAGACCTTGCGGCCCTCGACAGGATAGCCAGGATCGGTAAACCCATGAGTTGAGGAATGGCCGGGCACCACAAGGGAGTTGACCAGTTGTTCGTCATCCGGCCCCAACTCCAACTGCAAGGCATCCATGTAGCTATCCCAGTGAGCTTCAGTTCGCGGCCCTGCGATTGAGGAGCTGATCAATTGGTTCGTCAGTACCCAGGCGATAGCGAAAGCAATGGATGTAGTTCCACGCTCAACGGCATGTTTGGCGACTGCTTGAGCTACCTGCAGAGATTCTGGCCGCCATTCGGTCTGCTGAATCCGCTTATCACCGCGACCGGCTCGACTATCTGCTGAAGGCGCTTCATTCACTGCATACTTGCCAGTAAGCACTCCCCTGGCCAAGGGGCTGTAAGGCACTACGCCAATACCGTAATGGCCAGCCACGGGTAGCTGCTCTACTTCGGCAACACGGTTCACGATGTTATACAGAGGTTGGCTAACTGTGGGCCGCTGCATGCCAAGCGAGTCAGCAAGCCTTACCATCTCGGCGATCCGCCAACCATGGAAGTTAGAAACACCGTAGTAGCGGATCTTGCCCTGACGGATCAAGTCATCAATCGCACGCATCCCCTCCTCCATCGGTGCATCGGTCAGCGCGCGATGGAAGTACAGGATATCGATGAAGTCGCTACCCAACCGCTTCAAGCTGGCTTCCACGTTCTGGATGATCCACTTGCGCGACTGACCCTGCTGATTGGGGCCGCCATCTGCAGACGATGGGTAACCAAACTTAGTCGCTACAACCCAATTATCTCGGGACGCAGCAATGGCACGCCCAACCACTTCCTCCGAACGGCCAGCATGATAGGCATCAGCGGTGTCTATGAAATTGAAGCCCGCTGCAGCAGCTTTGTCGATGATGCGCCTGGAGGTAACCTCATCAGTCTCACCGCCAAACATCATCGCGCCGAGGCACAGCGGGGACACCTTGAGGGCGCTGCGACCTAGATATCGATAATTCATGAGAAAACCTTCAATGCTTAGAGAACCCTATCAACACTAGGCCAAGACAGGCTGATGAGTAAGGTGCAAAAAAGGGAAACGGCCATGAATCCATTTCATCAATCACCTTCAGAGAGACGAAGCGCCTCCACTACGAGACTCAACGCTCGAGAAGACTGCCGTCGACTGGGATAGTAGATGTGCAGGCCAGGGAATGTGGGGAACCACGGCTCGAGCACCCAGACGAGTCGTCCGGCAGTAACATGCTCACGGACTAGATCCTCCGGGAGATAGGCGATCCCACAGCCATCAAGGGCAGCGTTGAGCATTGGGTAGGTGCCATTGAAGGTCAGTTGGCCGTTAACTCTAACCTGCACCTCGCTGTCACCATCGCTGAGCTCCCAGGGGTAGCAACCGCCATGAGTAGGCAGTCTGAGATTGATGCAATTGTGCATCCCCAGATCACCAGGTGACTCCGGCATAGATCGCGCTTTGAAGTAATCAGGCGAGGCGACCATCGCCATACGCAAATCAGGGGCGATTCGCACCGCGATCATGTCCTGCGCAATTTGATCTCCCAGCCGAACACCAAGGTCGTAGCGCTCCGCCACGATGTCCGTCAAACCGTAGTCAGTGGTGATCTCAATTTTGATGTCTGGATACTGGTTGAGGAGATCTTTCAGACGAGGCCACAACACCGCATTTGCCGCGTAATCCGTTGCGGAAATACGCAAGCTACCTCGGGGCGTATCTCCCAGTTCAACTACATCCGCGATCTCCGCATCCACCTCCGCGAAGAGCAATGAAAGCTTCTGGAACAACTGCTCGCCCGCCTCGGTAGGGGTAACACTCCGCGTTGTTCGCGTCAGCAATCTCACTCCCAGGCGAGCTTCCAACGTGCGAATGGTATGGCTCAGCGCTGATTGAGACACGCCAAGCTGAGAAGCAGCCCTGGTAAAGCTTCGCTCGCGGGCAATCACTAGAAATGCCTGAAAATCGCCATAGCCTTCACGTGCCATTGGTAATCCGCTGCTTGGTTCAATCTCAGCAGAATACCGGTGTCCTGCGCTCCGGTCGCTTAAAGATTGATGAGCTCAACTCATGAGCCCATTCAGCTTATGCGCCTTAATCCATGGATCGAGTTTGTCTACCATTCGACCAGCAGCTCTTTTGTTTCAATTTCGAGGTACGCAATGATCACCATCGGCTACGCAGCGCAAACCCCACAAAGCCCGCTGGCCCCGTGGACTTTCAATCGCCGTGACCTGCGACCAAACGACGTCGCCATGGAGGTGCTCTACTGTGGCGTCTGCCATTCTGACCTCCATACCGCTCGCAATGACTGGGGGTGGACGGTCTATCCCGCCCTGCCCGGTCACGAAATTGTCGGTCGTGTAACTGCTGTTGGTAGTGAGGTAAGCCGCTACAACGTAGGAGACGCCGTAGCAGTTGGCTGCATGGTTGACGCCTGCATGGCGTGTGATCAGTGCCGCAGAGGTGAAGAGCAGCTCTGCCGGGAGGGCAATACAAACACCTATAACGGCAAAGACCGGGTTACGGGTGAGAACACTCTCGGTGGTTACTCAAAGCACTTGGTTGTGCGGGAAGACTTTGTTCTGCGCGTGCCTGAGAGTCTTGACCTGGCCAAGGTAGCGCCGCTGCTGTGTGCAGGTATCACCACGTATTCGCCCCTGCGCACCTGGAATGTGGTTCCTGGTAGTCGCGTGGCTGTGATCGGCCTCGGTGGGCTGGGCCACATGGCAGTCAAACTGGCCGCAGGCATGGGTGCCGAAGTTACTGTAATCAGTCGAAGCCGAGACAAAGAAGCGGATGCACTGGCACTCGGTGCCAAACGTCTACTGTCGTCGAGCAGTCCGGAAGAGATGGCCAGTGCGGAATCTAGCTTCGATCTGATCATCGATACGGTACCAGTCAAGCACGCTCTTGATGCCTATGTAGGTCTCCTAGATGTTGATGCGACCCTAGTGATGGTTGGTCAAGTTGGGCCCATGGAAGAGCAAAATACTGTACCCATGATCCTAGGTAGGCGCCGGATTGCGGGCTCCCCAATTGGCGGTATTCGTGAGACGCAGGAAATGCTCGAGTTGTGCGCAGAAAAGAACATCCTTCCTGACTGCGAAATGATCCGGATGGATCAGATCAATGAAGCGTTCGACCGGATGGAGCGCGCTGACGTGCGTTACCGCTTCGTCATCGACATGAGCTCTTTGAAGGCTCCAGAAGCGAATTAACGGTTATCGCATCACAAAGTTCGCATGCCGTCAGTAGGAGGGTTGCGGACGTTTCGACTCTCCATCTAGGAATGTCCGATGAAACTGCTTACCGCCACTACCTTCGCAACCCTTCTTCTCTCTGCCGCAGTCGACGCTGACGAGTCGCAACCACGCCGAGATCCCAAACCCTCTCCAGACGTACTCGAGGTCACCCCGCAACTCTACAAATACACCACCGACCTGCTCTTCGGTGAAATCTGGAAACGTGATGAGTTGATTCCAAGAGACCGCAGTCTCATCACTCTTGCTGCCTTGATTGGCATTGGTCAGATTCCACAGCTCACTGGCCACATCCGGCTTGGCCTGGACAACGGCCTCAAAGCAAGCGAGATCAGCGCCGAGATCACTCACCTGGCGTTCTATTCTGGTTGGCCGAATGCCATGTCGGCTGCCGGCGTCGCCAAGCAGATTTTCAGCGAGCGAAATTTACCTGCTGAGCAAATCGTACCTCCCGCTGGAGAGCGATTAACTCTTGACCCAGAAAGTGAGGTTAAACGCAGGGCCGCAGTAGAGGCTGGAGTTGGTGGAGTGGCACCAGACCTGGGCCGGTATACGAATGATGTGTTGTTCGGAGACCTATGGCTGCAGAGCAACCTCAGCCCGCGAGATCGCAGCTTAGTCACAGTGGCGGCCTTGATTGCCCAGGGGCAAGTAGCACAGCTACCCTTTCACCTTAACCGTGCGATGGACAACGGGCTCACTCGTGCGCAGGCTGCCGAAGTCGTAACCCATCTTGCGTTCTATGTGGGATGGCCCAAGGCGATGTCTGCAGTACCCGTGCTCAAAGAAGTTTTCGCAACTCGTGGTCACAACGGTTAGCCCTCACAAGCTGCTTCGCTTCACGCCATTCGAGACCCGGATGACATCTGCGATGACTGCCATTGCGATTTCAGCCGGGGTCTTGCTCCCCAGGTTCAAGCCGATAGGCGCATGAATCCTTTCCAAGCTCTCCTCATCTAAACCACCAATCCGAGACAGTCGCTCAAATCGCTTCCTACTCGTCCGATTAGATCCCATGGCCCCGATGTAAAACGCTGGGGTGCGAACTGCCTCTAACATGGTGAGATCATCCAGGCGTGGATCATGAGTAAGAGCGACTACTGCGGTAGCAACGTGGCAACCCCCATTGGCGATGAAAACTGCTGGCATGACCTGGTGCACCTCTACGCCTGGCATTGTGAAACCCTCCAGTATCTCCTCTCGCGGCTCGCATAGAATCACTTCATAGCCGAGCGCCAATGCAAAGCTCGCACAGAACTCCGCGACGGGTGAAAGACCCGCCAGTAGGAGCCGCTGCACAGCGCCGACACGGATATGAACATGCTCCACCCCGACTTCAATTGGCGGGGCATCCATACATCCTTCGCGGGTGGAACGAAGACCTGTTTCCAACAACACCTGCCGAGTGATGAGGTGACGCCCTACAAGCGCGGACTCAATGGCTTGAAGGTGCTCATCAGTGTCGCCGCATGGCTCAAGATACTCGACCAGCACATCCAGAACGCCGCCGCAGGGCAAAGCCAAGGTGGGGGCCAAGCCCCCATCCCCATAACGGATGATCTGGCTCACTGGAGGAAAGTAATTACTCGCCACGCGTTCCAGAAAATCATCCTCGACACAGCCCCCGGAGAGAGACCCACGGTGCTGGCCAGTGCTCAAGCATACAAGCATAGCCCCTGGGCCTCTGGGCGCAGAACCGTAGGTGGAAAGCACCGTACTAAACCAAACCGGTCTCCCCTCCGCGAGCCAGGCTCGGGCCTGCTGAATGACTTGAAGGTCTAACTGCTTCATGTCAGCCCCTCAAACCGTCATTAACTTTTCCTTGGTGATAGGTAAGCTACGAATTCGTTTTCCGGTAGCGTGGTAAACAGCATTCGCCACTGCTGCCGCAAGGCCCGTTACGCCGATCTCACCAATCCCCCGAGCCCCAAACTCACTCAGGTTGTAGTCGGGATAGTCCAGCAGCGTGACCTCAATGTCTGGCAGGTCACCGTGCACAGGCACCACGTACTCCGCGTAGTTGTTGTTGACTGGTAATCCCGTGTGAGGGTCGTTTTCTGAAGCCTCAAAGAGCGCCATCCCCAGCCCCATGATGATGGCTCCCTCCACCTGGTTCCTTGCGGCCAGCGGATTGACGACTTTACCGACATCAATAGCACTGACAACTCGAGTCACCCGTAACCTCGATATACCCGGATCCCAACGCACTTCAACGAAGTGGGCCCCAAAAGAGCGATATGAGAAATCGCCACCTTTGGCGCCGCTCTGATAGCTACCCTCGGCACGACCAATACGCTGATGACGTAACACATCGGCAAAGCTAACGCGCTTATCGCCATTTACTAGGCTGCCCTCCTCAACTTTAAGAACCTCAGCATCAGCACCGGCCAACAGCCCCCCCTCCATCACTGCATACTGACGCAACTTAGTCAGTGCTGCTCGTGTCGCTCCAGCGATTGCAGGAAGGATGCTGGCAGTGGCCCAGGAACCACCGGCCAAAGCTCCAGGAGGGAACGTCGAGCTACCCAACTCGACTTCAATGCGGTCGAAAGATAAACCAGTAAGCTGAGCAACGGTTTGGGCCACCACCGTATACGTACCAGTACCGATGTCTTGTTGCCCGCATTGAACCAACGCACTGCCATCAGAGCGGATGATTACGCGAGCGTCTGTAGGTACTTGAAAGGCCTCCCAGTTGCAGGCGCCCATTCCATAGCCGATCAGCTCATCACCATCACGCATGGCCCCGATAGCTGAATTGCGCGAGTGCCATCCAAAGCGCTCAGCTGCGATATCAATGGCTTCGGGTAGATGGTTGCTTGACCACTCAAGGTTCAAGCTTTCATCACGTGCTGCCAGATTCATCTTGCGAAACGCTAATGGGTCGACGCCCCGCAAAAGAGCCAGTTCGTCGATAGCAGACTCAAGCGCGAAGAGACCAGGTGCGGCACCAGGCGCTCGCATCGATGTCGGCGTACCACGATTGAGCGGACTGTTCTTGTGATTGACCAGGACGTTGGCGCATGAATAGAGACTGCGAGTAACCCCGCCACAGGCCTCAGTGTAAGCGTCCGTCGTAGAGGTACTATTGAAGGACTCGTGACGAATTGAGACGAGCTTCCCACTACCATCGGTAGCCAATCGGACACGTTGAATCGTCTCAGGGCGGTGACCGGTAGTGGTGAACATCTGAGCTCGAGGCAACATCAACTGCACCGGGCGCTTAACAACTTGAGCAGCAGCGCAAGCCGCTATCGAATGCGGCCAGGGCCAGAGTTTGCTGCCAAAGCCTGAACCAATAAAAGGCGCATGCACCTCGACCCGGTCAGGCGGTAAATTAAAGACGTTGGCTAGCACATTGCGATGATTTACCACCCCTTGAGTGCCCTCGTAAACATACAACTTCCCATCACGCCAGAAAGCTGTGGTGGCGTGCATTTCCATGGGACTATGAGTCTCAACAGGCGTGGTGTAGGTTTGGTCAAAACGTGTTACTGCCGTTTCCCATGCCGCATCCGGATTTCCACGGCTGTGGCCGCGACCTCCTTCACGAGCTCCTTTCTGTTTGAGAGCATCCGATAGGCTTGTGATAGCCGGAGCCTGTTCATAGGTAACATTAACCCTCAGAGCTGCCGCACGAGCCTGCTCAAAGGTATTAGCCACTACCAAGGCAACGAACTGCCCAGGATAAGAGACCTTGTCATCCTCAAAAGGCAAGCGACGCTCGTCGACCTTTGCAGCATTGAGGATGTCATTGAAAGTCATCGGAACATTGGGAGTACGGTGTAGCGTGGGGAAATTACCATGATGCAGGACGGCGACTACGCCGGGCATAGCCCGAGCTTGCTGATCGTCGATAGTCACGATGCGACCGCTCGCTATCGTACTGTACACACCGTAGGCGTAGGCCAGATTAGGCATTGGGTGGTCAGCCGCATAACGGGCAGCGCCTGTAACCTTTTGCCGACCATCAATGCGTTTAGAAGGCGTGCCGATAATGGATTGGCTCATAACGTCAGGGCTCCTATGCAGTCAGATCACGAAGGTTACGAGTCACGACCTGCTGGCCGAGCGGGATCTTGAAAGCATTGTGTTCGTAGGGTTTAGCTCCGTGCATTGCCTGCGCCCCTACAAGGGTGAACAAGCCCAAGTCAGCTTTCTGACCTATCAATACCCGCTCTGCCTCAAGGGCACGCCAGGGCTTTGTACCAACACCACCCAGGGCAATTCGTGCATCCGTGATGAGCTGCCCATCCATCACCAAGATGACAGCACTTGATGCAAGTGCAAACTGATAGGAATTCCGGTCACGCAGCTTAAGGTAGGCGGAGCGACTGTCCTTTATAGGCGCATCCAAAGTCACATGGGTGATGAGTTCGTGAGGTAGAAGCGCGTGTTCAAGCCAAGGCGTAGTGCCAGGCAGCAGGTGGAAGTCGGCGAACGGGATTTCTCGGACGCCGTTGGGCCCTTGCACTGTGACCTGCGCACCAATGGCGACCATGGCTACGCACATGTCGGAGGGGTGCGTGGCGATACATTGATCGCTTGTACCAAGCACCGCATGAACGCTACGGTTGTGGCCACCGATAGCCGAACAACCTGAGCCTGGCTGACGTTTGTTGCAGGGAGAAACCCCATCACGGAAGTAATTGCAGCGCACTCGCTGCATCACGTTGCCTGCCGTGGTTGCCTTGTTTCGCAGTTGGGTCGATGCACCTGCCAGGATGGCTTGGGAAAGTACAGCGTACTGCTCTTGAATCAGAGGATCACTTGCCAAAGCCGTATTGGTGACCAAGGCGCCGATACGAACGCGCCCATCAGCAAGCCTCTCAATCTGCTTGAGCGAAAGATGGTTGATATCAACCAAGCGCTCAGGCTGCATTACATCCAGTTTGACCAGATCCAGGAGCGTGGTGCCGCCTGCCAGATAAAACGACTGCCCAGGGGCAGCGTGGGTATTTACGGCTTGGGCAGTCGACTGGGTGCGGGAATAATCGAAAGTTCGCATTAGACTTTCCCTTCCATTTTTCCGCGAGCAGATTGAATCGCCGCCAAGATATTTTTGTAGGCGCCGCACCGACAAATATTGCCGCTCATGGCTTCCTTCACGCTGGCATCATCAGTACCGATAGTAGGATCCTTGAGAATCGCCACCGCACTCATAATTTGTCCCGATGTGCAGTAGCCACACTGGTACGCGTCATGCTCCCAGAAGGCTTCCTGCACGGGGTGAAGTACGTCTCCCTGAGCCAGTCCTTCAATGGTCGTGATCTTGTCGCTGTCATGCTGCAGCGCAATCGAGAGGCACGAGTTGATTGCCACTCCATTGACCATGACAGTGCATGCGCCGCACTGGCCATGGTCACAACCTTTCTTGGTACCGGTGAGCTGGAGACGATCACGTAGCACGTCCAGCAGGATGGCGTTCGCAGGGACGTTGAGCTTGTGGAGCTGGCCGTTCACTGTCAGTTGAACACGCTGTTCACCAACCTTGGGCGCTTGCTCATCATCAACGATGGGAGCTGGCTGTGACGCAATTACACTCTCAGGTATCCAGGTTGATACCGTGGCGGCAGCGATGCCAGAGACGCCGAACTTTAAAAAATTACGCCGTGATGGAGCGACGCCTGTTACCACTTCTCTATCGGATTTATCTGAGCTTTTGGTATCGGTCATCAGGATTTACCTTTGAGCGTGCGTCGAAACGGTCATCACGACGCCAAGAGAGTCATGGGGCTCTGGCATAGTCTTCGTTGGACACATGCTCCAGCCATTGAACAGCGCTGCCGTCTTGCAACTCGGCAATTGCGACGTGGCTCATGCCTGTCGTGGCTGTCGCCCCATGCCAATGCTTGACGCGGGGCGGGATCCACACCGTATCGCCGGGGCGTATAACCTGAATCGCATGACCCTGTTGTTGCACGAGGCCAACGCCGCTAGTGACAATCAATGTCTGCCCCAATGGGTGGGTATGCCAAGCGGTTCGGGCTCCTGGTTCGAATGTCACGGTTCCCCCACTGACCCGTGCGCCGCCGGCCCCTTGAAATCGGCCATCAATACGAGCGCTACCAGTGAAAGAATCGGGAGAGCCTGCTGTGGATGGCTGTGCGCCTGCAGGGGAGACCGTAACAACCGGTAGCTCATCAGCACTGGCATTAATCGCAAGAAGCA
>Ga0160450_100313_pt1 | contig 31940 bp, 25 predicted proteins | sample HID1975K_E1MG_FD_108257 | JGI IMG/M metagenome (GOLD analysis project Ga0160450, IMG submission 108257) | Enriched soil microbial communities from UW Madison campus, WI, USA - HID1975K_E1 MG | ecosystem: Environmental > Terrestrial > Soil > Unclassified | place: USA: Madison, Wisconsin...
CCTGGAAGCCGGCGACGATGACGATGGCGCCCTCGTCCAGCGCCTCGCGCAGGCGGATGGGGGTGACGTCGACGATCCGCGCGGAGCCGTGGTCGGCCGTCGTGATCATGCCCGCCTGGCTGCCGGTGAACGACCGGGCCTCGAAGCCCATCGAGTGGATCGCCATCGCCAGCAGCGCCATCGAGATGCGCTCGCCGCTCGACAGCAGCATGTCGAGCTCACGGGGCGCCGGGATCGGTGCGACCTGGCCCGCGAGGTCGAGCAGCTCATCGGTGGTGTCGCCCATGGCACTCACCGCGACGACGACGTCGTGCCCGGCGCGCCGCGTGTCGACGATCCGCTTCGCGACCCGCTTGATGCTCACGGCATCCGCGACCGACGATCCGCCGTACTTCTGGACGATCAGCGCCACGATGAAACTCCACGCGTGTCTTGAGGGGCCGGATGCCGCACCCGACGTTCCATCTTACGGAGGCGTTCATGCGGCCTCCGCCATGTGTCGCAGCAGCCTGGCGACGCGGCGCGCGTCCGTCGACGGATCCGCGCCGACCGCTAGCATCCCCAGCATGGACGAGCTTGCCGCGTGGTCCGAGTTCAACGTCGCGATGGCCGGCGCCACCGCAGCCCTCGCGGGCCTTGTGATCGTCGCCGCCAGCGTCAACATCGGCCAGATCATCAAGGAGGCGTCGCTGACCTCCCGCCTCGCGGCAGGCATCGCGGGACTCGTACTCGCGCTGATCGCGTCGGCGATCGCACTGATGCCCGACGTCGATCCGGTGGCGGCCGGTGTCGCGGTGATCGTTCTCGCGATCGGCGCCGGCGTCTTCCAGGTGCAGGCCTCGCGACGGATCTTCGAGAACCGGCATCCCGAGAACCGGATGCGGGGGCTCAAGGCCGCGGTGGGCTTCGTCGCACCCCTCGCCTACGCGATCGGCGGCGCGCTCCTCGTCGCCGGCGTCCCGGCGGCGCCCGTCTGGCTCGCCGTGGGATCGCTCATCGCGGTCGTCGCGGCGCTGCTGATCTCGTGGATCGTGCTCGTCGAAGTGCTGCGCTGACCCGGATCAGCTGGGTGCGACCGGGGGAAGGTCGCTGTCGGACGCGCGCGAGCGGAACGTGCCGCCCGTCGCGGCGAGCCAGCAGCCCACGAGCACGAGCGGGAAGCCGATGATGAGCCCCGGAGTGATGGGCTCGCCGAGGATGATCGTGCCCAGGACGATCGCCACCACCGGGTTGACGTAGGTGAACAGCGGCGCGCGCACAGGCCCCACGCGTGCGATCAGCGCGAAGAACGTGATGAACGCGATCGCCGTGCACAGCACGGCGAGGGCGACGAGCGACACCGTGCTCGCGACCGTCGGCACCTCGTGCTGCGTCAGGAAGGCGATCGGGGTGTAGAAGATGCCCACCGCGAACAGGGCGAGCGTGATCGACCCGAGGGACGGCACGTCGCGCAGCTTGGTCGCGATGACGAACGGGGCGATCGCGTACAGCAGCGCGACGAGCAGCACCTCGCCGACGGCGAGCAGGCCTCCGCCGCCCTCGACGGCGAGCCCCGGCCCGGCGACGATCACGAACACGCCCGCGAATCCGACGAACAGTCCGACCGCCCGCCACGGGCTGAGCACCGAGCGATCGCCGCCCCCGAACGCGATGATCGCGGCGAACAGCGGCACGGTGGCCACCAGCAGCCCGGTGAGTCCCGACGGCAGCGTCTGCTCGGCGTGCCCGAGCAGCAGGAACGGCCCGGCCATCTCGATGCCGCCGAACAGCAGCACCCATCCGATCTTGGCGAAGGCCGGCCGCAGCGCCTTCGCGCGGATCGCGAACGGCAGCAGCAGGACGGCACCGAGCAGCGTGCGCCCGGCGACCACCGCCGCGGGCGAGTACGACTCCACCGCGATGCTGATGAACAGATACGGGATGCCCCACAGCAGCGCCATCGCGGCGAACAGCAGCCACGCACGCGTGTCGAACCGCTGGACGGGATTCATCCGGTGCCCTCTCTCGCCATCGAACCAGGGTGCACCGGTCGAAGGCTCGGCGCGAGGATCGCGAACGACACTCTACGACCGATCTCGGACATCGCGGGCGGTCGACCCGCGCACCGTCAGACCGAGCGGCGCCCTTCGAAGGCGCGGCCGAGGGTGACCTCATCGGCGTACTCGAGGTCGCCGCCGACCGGCAGCCCGGAGGCGAGTCGCGTCACCGAGATCTCGAGCGTGTGCAGCAGCCGGCTGAGGTAGGTCGCCGTCGCCTCGCCCTCGAGGTTGGGGTTGGTCGCGAGGATGACCTCCTGCACGGTGCCGTCGGCGAGGCGCTGCATCAGCTGCGCGATGCGCAGGTCGTCGGGGCCGATCCCCGCGATCGGGCTGATCGCGCCGCCCAGCACGTGGTAGAGCCCGCGGAACTCGCGCGTCCGCTCGATCGCGGCGACGTCCTTGGCATCTTCGACGACGCAGATGAGCGTCTGGTTGCGCCGCGGGTCGCGGCAGATGGAGCACCGCTCCTGCTCCGAGACGTTGCCGCACACCTCACAGAAGCGCACCTTCTCGCGCACCACGGCGAGGAGCTCGGCGAGATGCGACACGTCGAAGTTCGGCGTCTGCAGGATGTGGAAGGCGATGCGCTGCGCCGACTTCGGCCCGATGCCCGGAAGGCGGCCGAACTCGTCGATCAGGTCTTGGACGATGCCGTCGTACATGGGCTAGCTGAACCTCGTCGGGGGCTCGTAGGGCTCCTCGCCGACGAACGTCGCGCCGAGCATCTGACGCACGACGGCCTCGCCGTACCGCTGGACGCCGTCGTTGCGCGGACGCACGACCGGAGTGATCGGCGGCGCGACCGTCGGAGGCACGGGGGCGTCTACCGGCGCGCCCGATTCGTCGAGGCCGAGATCATCATCGGGCTCATCGTCGCGCTCGACCGCGGGCGCCAGCTCGGCGCGGGGCAGCACATCCCCGTCGTGGGGCGCGGCCTGCGGCGGAGCGAGCGTGGCGACGCGGACGCGCGCCGCGTCTTCGGGCTCGTCGTCGACGGCGAACTGACCCATGCTCGGCATCGCGGCGGGGCCGGGATCGGGCGGCGGGGCGTCGTCGTCGGAGGGGATCGGCGCGACGGCCCAGTCCGTGACCGGTGCAGCAGCCGCCGGAGCCGCCTTCGCGACGGGGGCGGATGCCGCACCCCGCGGCGCCGGAGAGCTCGGCGCCGACGCCCGCGGTGCCGAGGCGGTCGGTGCCGACGCGCGGGGCGTCGTCGGGGCTGGAGCGGACGGCCCGGACGGAGAGGCCTGCGCGGGCGCGGCGGCCACGGATGCGCCGGCCGAGGCGGGAGCCGCGGGCGCGGGCGCGGCAGGCGCGGAGGGTCCTCCGCTCGGCGTCGACGCGGGGGCCGGTCCGCGATCGGCTGCGGCGACCCCACCGGACCCGCCCGAGCCGGGCTCGGCGAGGCGCGGCAGGAACTTCACCTGGCTGCCGAAGACCTGCTCGATGGCGCTGCGCACGTCGAGGAAGGCCCCCTGGCCCTGCGGCTTGGGCTTGAACTTCGTGAGGTCGCTCGCGCTGGAGAACTCGAGGGCCACGACCTTGTCGTCGCCCGTGGCCGTGACCGCGATGGGCCGCGATCCGGTCGCCACCATCCATGACGACCGGCTGATGCCCTCGAGTCGCGTGAGCACCTCGGGCCACGCGGCGATGAGGCCGTCGGTCGTGAGCTCGCGCGTCGCCGCGGGCACGGGCTCCGGCGCCGGCGCGGCGGCGGGTGTCGGCGCGGCCGCCGACACGGGGCCTGCAGCGGGAGCCGGCGCTCCGCCGGCTTCGCTCCGCGCACGCTCGACGGCAGGTGCGGCCGCCGCGACCGGAGCCGACGGCGCGATCGGGGCCGAGGCATCCGCGCCCCTCGCCAGCACCCGCGCGACCATCAGCTCGAGCTGGAGTCGCGGCGACGTGGCGCCGGTCATGTCGTCGAGCGTCGCGATGACGAGGTCGGCGATGCGCGACAGCCGCGCCGTGCCGAACGCGTCTGCCTGACGCTGCTTGCGGGCGAGATCGTCGGCCGAGACGCCGCGCAGCACGGCGGCGGCGCCCTGACCGGTCGCGGCGACCACGATGAGGTCGCGCAGGCGCTCGAGCAGATCGTCGACGAAGCGGCGCGGATCCTGGCCGGTCTGCACGACGCGGTCGACGGCCGAGAACGCGGCCGCGGCGTCGGACGAGCCGAACGCGTCGATGACCTCGTCGAGCAGCTCGTCGGGCGTGTACCCGAGCAGGGCGACCGCACGGGCGTAGGTGACCCTCGCGTCGTCGGAGCCGGCGATCAGCTGGTCGAGGAGCGACAGCGTGTCTCGCGGCGAGCCGCCGCCGGCGCGCACCACGAGCGGCAGCACGCCCGGCTCGACCTCGACGCCCTCCTGCGCGCACAGCTGCTCGACGTACTCGAGCATCGCGGCGGGAGGAACGAGGCGGAACGGGTAGTGGTGCGTGCGCGAGCGGATCGTGCCGATGACCTTCTCGGGCTCGGTCGTCGCGAAGATGAACTTGACGTGATCCGGCGGCTCTTCGACGAGCTTGAGCAGCGCGTTGAAGCCCTGCGGCGTCACCATGTGCGCCTCGTCGAGGATGAAGATCTTGAAGCGGTCGCGGGCGGGGGCGAACACGGCGCGCTCGCGCAGGTCGCGCGCGTCGTCGACGCCGTTGTGACTCGCGGCGTCGATCTCGACGACGTCGAGGGAGCCGCCGCCGCCGCGGCCGAGCTCGATGCAGCTGTCGCACTTTCCGCACGGCACGTCGGTCGGGCCCTCGGCGCAGTTGAGGCAGCGCGCGAGGATGCGGGCGGACGTCGTCTTGCCGCACCCGCGGGGCCCCGAGAAGAGATACGCGTGGCCGACCCGGTCGCCGCGCAGCGCGGTCATCAGGGGTTCGGTGACCTGCCCCTGCCCGATCATCTCGCCGAACGACTCGGGCCGGTAGCGGCGATAGAGGGCTGTGGTCACTCCCCCAGCCTACGGCGTGGGCCCGACATCGCGGCGGCCGAACGCGGGCCTGCTAGATTGCTCGGCAGTGACACGGGGTGCCCGCACGGCGGGCTGAGAGCACACCCGTCGAACCTGATCTCGATCATGCGAGCGAAGGGATGTCGCGATGAACACGCGCGCCACCGTCCACCTGTCCCCCTCCGATGCGCTCACGGCGCTGCGGGATGCCGCACCGCTCGTGCAGTGCATCACCAACGCCGTGGTCACGGGCTTCACCGCGAACGTGCTGCTCGCCGTCGGTGCCGCCCCAGCGATGTGCGACCTGCCCGGCGAGGCGGGCCTGTTCGCCGGCATCGCCGACGGCGTGCTCGTGAATCTCGGGACCCCGGGCGCCGAGCAGCGCGAGGGCGCCCGCGAGGCCGTGCGCGCGACGGAGCGCTGGGTGCTCGATCCGGTCGCCGTCGGCGCCCTCCCCGTGCGCACCGCCTTCGCCGCCGAGCTGCTCGACCACCGGCCCGCGATCATCCGCGGCAACGCGTCCGAGATCCTCGCTCTCGCGGGCGCCGGGGCCGGCGGTCGCGGGGTGGACGCCACGGAGGGGACGGATGCCGCGGCCGGCGCCGCCCGTGAGCTCGCGCGGCGCACCGGCGGCGTCGTGGCGGTGTCAGGCCCCGTCGACCTCGTCACCGACGGCACGGAGGTCGTCCGCATCGGCGGGGGCGACCCGCTCCTGACGCGGGTGACCGGCGGCGGATGCTCGCTCGGCGCCGTCATGGCCGCGTTCCTCGGCGTGTGCCGGCCGCTCGACGCCGCGATCGCGGCATCCGCCCTCTACGCCGCCGCGTCGGAGCGCGCCGCCGCCCGCTCCGAGGGCCCGGGCTCGTTCGCCGTCGCGCTGCTGGACGCGCTGGATGCGGTGCGGCCGGCCGACCTCGACGGTCGCGCGGTCGCCGGGGCATCGCTCGTGACGGCGGGGACGCGATGAGCCTGCAGCTGCACTTCGTGACCGACGACAGGCTGCCGTTCGATCGCACGCGGGACGTCGTGGCCGTGGCCGTCGACGCCGGGGTCGACGTCGTCCAGCTGCGCGTCAAGGGCGGCACTGCACGCGACCTGCTCGCGCAGACGGTCGCACTGTCGGACGTCGTGGCCGGACGCGCCCTGTTCGTGGTCGACGACCGCGTCGACATCGTGTTCGCCGCCCGCGACGCCGGGGCGCGCGTCGACGGCGTGCACCTCGGACAGGGGGACCTGCCGCCGCAGTCCGCCCGCCGTCTGCTCGGCGACGACGCGCTCATCGGCTGGACGGCCCACACGCCCGCGCACCTCGCCGCCGCTGCGGCGTTCCCGGCGGGCACGCTCGACTATCTCGGCGTCGGCGTCATCCGGCCCACATCGACCAAACCCGACCACCCGCCGGCGCTCGGCGTCGAAGGGTTCGGCGTGCTGGCGGCCGCCACGACGCTGCCGTGCATCGCGATCGGCGGCATCGGGCTCGACGACGTCGCACCGCTGCGCGACGCGGGTGCGGCGGGCATCGCGGTCGTCTCGCTGCTGTCGGCCGCCGACGATCCCGCCGAGGCCGCGCGCGCCCTGCGCAGGGCCGCCGACGCCACGGCCGTCGAGGTCGCCCGATGAGCGGCATCCCCCGCGTCCTCAGCATCGCGGGCACCGATCCCACCGGCGGCGCCGGCATCCAGGCCGACCTCAAGACGATCGGGGCGCTGGGCGGCTACGGCATGGCGGTCGTCACGGCGCTCGTCGCGCAGAACACGCGCGGAGTGCGGGCCGTCCACGTGCCGCCGACCGCGTTCCTCGAGGCGCAGCTCGACGCGGTGTCGGACGACGTCGAGATCGACGCCGTCAAGATCGGGATGCTGCAGGATGCCGCGATCATCGGCGTCGTGCGCGCCTGGCTCGCCCGCGTGCGGCCGCCGGTCGTCGTGCTCGACCCGGTGATGGTCGCCACGAGCGGCGACCGGCTGCTCGACGCCGCCGCCGAGGACGCGCTGCGCGCGCTGTGCGCGGACGCCGACCTCGTCACCCCGAACCTCGCCGAGCTCGCCGTGCTGACCGGCCTCCCGGTCGCCGACACGTGGGCGGACGCCCTCGACGCCGCGCGCCGGCTGCACGGGGCCACCGGGGCGCTCGTGCTGCTCAAGGGCGGCCACCTCGACGGCGCCGACTGCCCCGACGCGCTCGTCGGCCCGGACGGCGTGCACGAGATCGAGGGCCGCCGCGTCGCGACGCGCAACACGCACGGCACCGGGTGCTCGCTGTCGTCGGCGATGGCGACGCTGCGCGCGGGCGGGGCCACGTGGCCCGACGCCCTCGCGCGCGCCAAGCAGTGGCTCACGGGGGCCCTCGCCCACGCCGATGCGCTGCGCGTCGGGCAGGGCAACGGGCCGATCGACCATTTCCACGAGCTGCGGGCCCCCGCTTCGGCGACGTGGTCGGCGGAGGTGTGGGATGCCGCCACCGCCGTCCGCGCCGACATCGAGGCGTGCGCGTTCGTGCGGGGCCTCGGCGACGGGTCGCTGGAGCGTCACGCATTCACGTGGTACCTCGCCCAGGACGCCCGGTACCTGGGCGAGTACGCACGCCTGCTGGCCCGCGCGAGCGCCCTCGCGCCGACCCCGGACGAGCAGGCGTTCTGGGCCCGCTCCGCCCAGTCCGCCCTCGTCGAGGAGCAGCGGCTGCACGACGCGCACCTGCACGGGGGTCCGCCCGCAGACCCTGCGCCGGTCACCCGCGCCTACACGAACCACCTGCACGCGTCGACCCGCACGTACGGCGAGCTCGTCGCGGCGCTGCTCCCCTGCTTCTGGATCTACGCCGACCTCGGCACGCGGCTGGCCGCCGCGCGCCACGCGTCGCACCCGTACGACGACTGGCTCGCGGCGTACGGCGACCCCACCTTCGCCGAGGCCACGGCGCAGGCGGTGCGGATCGCCGATGCCTCCGCGCGGACCGCGCCCGTCGCCGAGCGCGCCCGCATGTCGGACGCGTTCCGGCGATCCGCCGAGTACGAGCTGCGGTTCTTCGAGGCACCGGTCGAGGTCGCGCCGGCGGGCGTCTGATCCGCACCGACGGCCCGCGATGTCGGCCTCGGCTGGCAGACTCGGGCGCATGGCGATGATCGGCACCCCCGGGGGCACCTCTGAGCGACCGGCCGTCTTCTTCTCGGGTCCCGACGAGTTCCGCGCGTGGCTGGAGGCCAACCACGACTCGGCCACCGAGCTGTGGATGGGGCTCTACAAGAAGCACGTCGCCGAGCGTCCGCTGACCTGGGAGCAGGCGGTGCCCGTGGCCCTCTGCTTCGGCTGGATCGACTCGGTGGCGCAGCGGATCGACGACGACGCCGTGCGCCAGCGCTGGTCGCCGCGAAAGCCCTCGAGCAACTGGTCGAAGGTGAACATCGAGCTCGTCGAGCAGCTCACCGCCCAAGGGCTCATGACCGAGGCCGGGCTCGCCGCCTATGCGCGTCGTCGCGAGGACCGCTCCGGCGTGTACTCGCACGAGAACCCCGGCCAGGAGCTGCCGCCGGAATGGGCCGCGCGCCTCGCGGCCGACGCCGCAGCGACAGCCTTCCTCGACGCGGCCACGCCGACCTACCGCCGGCAGGTCGTCCACTGGGTGCTGTCGGCGAAGCAGGAGGCGACGCGCGAACGGCGCCTCGCCCAGCTCATCGCAGACAGCGCGTCCGGCGAGGTCGTTCCGTTCCAGCGCTACGGCGAGCTTCCCAAGTGGGTCGCGCGCGCCGCTGAGGCCGCACGCGCCGCAGCCGCCGCCCAGGACTGAGCGGCGGCATCCCGCCACCGGCGCGAACCGGGCGCGGCTCAGTCGTGCGCGGCCGTCTCGGCCTCGGCGACGACGATCGGGATCGTCGAGGTCACCGTCGGCACCGAGGCCGACAGCAGCGAGCCGTCCTCACGGCGTGCCTCGCCGAGCGTGCGCAGCGTGGGACGCCCCGGGATCACCGGACCCTGACCGTCCAGCGCCACCACGACCTCTTCGCCCGCGCCGACCACGTAGCCGACCCCGCGCACGCTGAAGCCGACGGGGTCGCCCTCGCCCGCCTTCACGTGCAGTTCGTCGCGCGTGACGGTGACGGTCAGCGGCGTGCCGTGCCAGTGGAGGGTGAACTCCAGCGACGGCCATGCGGCCGGAAGCCGAGGGTCGAACGAGAGTTCGCCGAAGTGGTCGCGCATGCCGCCGAAGCCCGACACCAGCGCGGTCCACACGCCGCCCGCAGAGGCCACGTGCACGCCGTCGGACGCGTTGTGGTGCAGGTCGGCCAGGTCGACGAAGATCGACTGCCGGAAGTAGTCCAGGGCCAGGTCCTGATACCCGACCTCGGCCGCCAGGATCGACTGGACGACGGCCGACAGCGTCGAGTCGCCCGTGGTCAGCGGGTCGTAGTACTCGAAGTCGGCCAGCTTGTCCTCAGGCGAGAAGTGGTTGCCCTGCAGGAACAGGGCGAGCACGACGTCGGCCTGCTTGAGCACCTGGTACCGGTAGATCACCAGCGGGTGGAAGTGCAGCAGCAGCGGCCGCTTGTCGGCCGGCGTGTTCTCCAGGTCCCACACCTCGCGCTCGAGGAACACGTGGTCCTGCGGATGGATGCCGAGGCTCGGGCTGAACGGGATGTGCATGGCCTCGGCGGCCCGGTCCCACGCCTCGGGTTCGCCCGGTTCGAGGGCCAGGCGGTCGACCATCTGCCGGTACACCTCGCCGTCGAGCTCCGCCATCTCGCGGACGGTGCGCGCCGCGAAGCGCAGGTTGAAGCGTGCCATGACGTTCGTGAACAGGTTGTCGTTGACGACCGTCGTGTACTCGTCGGGCCCGGTGACGCCGTGGATGTGGAACACCTCGCCCTCGCCGGCCTCGTTGCTGTCGGCCACGCCGTCGCTCGAGCGCCAGAAGCCGAGGGTCGCCCACAGCCTGGCCGTCTCGACCGCGATGTCGACGCCCTCGCGGTGCAGGAACTCGTCGTCGCCCGTGGCGCGCACATACTTCGCCAGCGCGAAGCTCACGTCGGCGTTGATGTGGTACTGCGCGGTGCCGGCGGCGTAGTACGCCGACGCCTCCTCGCCGTTGATCGTGCGCCAGGGGAACAGCGCACCGGCCTCGTTGAGCTGGAACGCCCGGCGGCGCGCGGCGGGCAGCATCAGGTACCGCATCCGCAGCGCGTTGCGCGCCCACAGCGGCGTCGTGTACGCGAGGAACGGGAGCACGTAGATCTCGGTGTCCCAGAAATAGTGGCCGGAGTATCCCGAGCCGGTCATGCCCTTGGCGGGCACGCCCTGGCCGTCGGCGCGGGCGGCGGCCTGCGCGAGCTGGAAGAGGCACCAGCGAGTGGCCTGCTGCAGGTCGTCGTGACCGCCGATGCGCACATCCGAGCGCTCCCAGAATCCGTCGAGCCACGCGCGCTGGCGGGCGACGATCGCGTCGACGCCCTCGCTCAGCGCACGGTCGAGCGTGCGGCGGCAGCGGTCGATCAGCTCGCGCGCGGGCACGCCGCGGGACGTGTGGTAGCTGACGAGCTTGGTGACCCGCACCGGCACGCCGGCCTTGGCCTGCACGCGGAACACGTTCTTGGCGATGTCGGGCTCGATGAGCGAGCGGGCGCTGTACTCGTTCCCGGTCTCGACCAGGTGGTCGGAGATGACGGCGAGTGACATGCCGGACTCGGTGACGCGGTACGACAGCGCCGCACGCGTGTCGTCCTGCCAGTACTCCTGAGGCTGCAGCACGCGCTCGTGGATGCGCTCGGCCTTGCGGGGATCGAAGGCGGCCTTGGCGCGGCGCGTCGGCGGCGTGCCGCCGTAGACGTCCTCGCCGTCCTGGCGGTTGATCATCTGGCAGCTGATCGTCACGGGCGCATCGGCGTTCAGCACCGTGACCTCGACGGACATGACCGCAAGGTGCTTCTCCTCGAACGAGACGAGGCGCTCGAACTCGATCCGCACCTCCTTGCCCGACGGCGTCATCCACAGGATGTGGCGGCGCAGCACGCCGTCGCGGAAGTCGAGCTCGCGCTCGTACTCACGCACGTCCGCGACGTCGAGCGACAGCGGCTCGTCGTCGACGTACACGCGCATCACCTTCGCGTCGGGCGCGTTGACGATGGTCTGCCCGACCTCTGCGAACCCGTACGCCTGCTCGGCGTGGCGGATCGGGAAGGTCTCGTGGAACCCGTTGATGAAGGTGCCGTGCTCGTGCGCGAACCGCCCCTCGGGGTGGTTGCCGCGCAGCCCCAGATAGCCGTTGCCGACGGCGAACAGCGTCTCGGTGACGCCGGCGTCGTCCACGTCGAACGACTTCTCCACGAGCCGCCACGGGTCGACGGGGAACCGATCGCGATCGATCATCGTACGAACTCCTCCAGGTCTCTCACCACCACATTCGCCCCGGCATCCACCAGGTCCTGCACCCCGACTCCGCGGTCGACGCCCACCACCAGCCCGAAGCCGCCCGCAGCGGCAGACCGCACTCCACTGATGGCGTCCTCGACCGCGGCGCTGCGAGCCGGCTCGACCCCCAGCATCCGCGCGGCCTCGACGAACACGTCGGGCGCGGGCTTGGAGGCGAGGTGATCCCGCTCCGCGATCACGCCGTCCATCACGACCGTGAAGCGGTCGCGGATGCCGGCGGCTGCCAGCACCTCTTCGGCGTTCTTGGAGCTCGACACCACGGCGACCGGAGTCCCGGCCTCCGCGAGCACGTCGAGCAGGCGCAGCGATCCAGGATACGCGGCGATGCCCTCTGCGCGAAGCACGCGCTCGAAGACGGCGTTCTTGCGGTTGCCGATGCCGCACACCGTGTCGGCCGTGACGGGGTCCGAGGGGCTCCCCCACGGCACCTCGACGTCGCGCGAGCGCAGCAGGCTCGCGACGCCGTCGTAGCGCTTCTTGCCGTCGAGGTGGTCGAAGTAGTCGCGCTCGGTGTACGCCGGCGTGATGTCCCACGCGGCGAAGAGCTCTTCGAACATCGTCTGCCACGCGTGCATGTGCACTTCCGCGGTCGGGGTCAGCACGCCGTCCAGATCGAACAGCACGGCGTCGTAGGCGGTGAGATCGGGTAGGGCGTCCATGGGCTTCAGGGTACGGGGGGCAGGTTACGGGCGGGAGACGCTGAGGGTCTGTCGCGCGATCTCGAGCTCTTCATCGGTCGGGACGACGAGGACGGTGACGCGTGAGGCGTCGGTCGAGATGACGCGGATACCGCGGTCCGGGCTCTCGTTGCGCTCCTGGTCGATCTCGACGCCGGCGAAGCCGAGCGTCTCGAGCGCCCCGGCGCGCACATGGGGCGCGTTCTCGCCCACACCCGCTGTGAACGAGATGACGTCGGCGCCGCCGAGCTGTGCGAGGTAGGCGCCGACGTACGCGCGCAGCCGGTGGACGTACACCTCGAAGGCGAGGATCGCCCGCTCCTCGCCGCGCTCGATGGCCGCCCGGATGTCGCGCAGGTCGTTCGAGCCCGCCAGCCCGAGCAGACCGCTGCGCTTGTTGAGCAGATCGTCGAGGTCGTCGACGGTCATGCCGGCCCGCCGCGTCAGCTGGAACAGCACCGCCGGGTCGATGTCACCCGACCGCGTGCCCATCACCAGCCCCTCCAGCGGCGTGAAGCCCATCGAGGTGTCGATCGAGCGCCCCCCGTCGATGGCGGTGACCGACGCGCCGTTGCCCAGGTGGAACACGATCTGCTTGAGGTCCTCGACCCGCCGGCCGAGGAAGGCGGCGGCCGCCTCGCTGACGAACTTGTGCGACGTGCCGTGGAACCCGTAGCGGCGGATGCGATGGGATGCCGCCACCTCGGCGTCGATCGCGTACGTGTAGGCCGCGGGAGCCAGCGTCTGGTGGAACGCCGTGTCGAACACCGCGACGTGCGGCACGTCGGGGAACGCCTGCCGCGCCGCGACGATGCCGGCGAGGTTGGCGGGGTTGTGGAGCGGCGCGAGCACCGACAGCTCGTCGATGTTGATCTCGACGAGCGGCGTGATGAGCGTCGGCTCGAAGAACCGCGCGCCGCCGTGAACGACGCGGTGGCCGACCGCCACGGGCGGCCGATCGGCCAGTGACGGGCCGTCCGAGGCGAACGCCTCGAGCATGACCGCGAACCCGGCCGTGTGGTCGGGGATGGGCAGCTCGCGCGTGCGCGTCGCGTCGAGGAACGCCGGCATGCCGGCCACCTCTCCGGCAGCCGCGTCGGCCGGAGCGGCGTACACCGTGTGACGGGCGACGCCGACCGGTTCCCCGATGCGCTCGACGAGGCCCGACGCGAGCGTGCGCTCGGTCGCCATGTCGAGCAGCTGGTACTTGAACGACGACGAGCCGCTGTTGATGACGAGGACCGGGGTCATCGCGTCACTCCCCCTGCGCCTGGATCGCGGTGATCGCGATCGTGTTGACGATGTCGTCGACGAGTGCGCCGCGCGACAGGTCGTTGATCGGCTTGTTCAGCCCCTGCAGCACGGGGCCGATGGCCACCGCGCCTGCCGAGCGCTGCACGGCCTTGTACGTGTTGTTGCCCGTGTTGAGATCGGGGAAGACGAACACCGTCGCGCGCCCGGCGACCTGCGATCCGGGCATCTTCGCCGCCGCCACCGCGGCGTCCGCGGCGGCGTCGTACTGGATCGGCCCTTCGACGAGCAGCTCGGGCGCCCTCGAACGGACGAGGGCCGTGGCATCCCTCACCTTCTCGACGTCGGCGCCGGAACCCGACTCGCCGGTCGAGTACGACAGCATCGCGACGCGGGGGTCGATGCCGAACTGGGCGGCGGTCGCCGCCGACGAGACGGCGATGTCGGCCAGCTGTTCGCTCGTCGGGTCGGGGATCACGGCGCAGTCGCCGTAGACGAGCACCCGGTCGGCGAGCGCCATGAGGAACACGCTGGAGACGACCGAGACCCCCGGCTTCGTCTTGATGATCTCGAACGCCGGCCGGATCGTGTGCGCGGTGGTGTGCGCGGCGCCCGACACCATGCCGTCGGCGAGCCCGAGATGCACCATCATCGTGCCGAAGTACGAGACGTCCGTGACGGTGTCGGCCGCCTGCGCCACCGTCACGCCCTTGTGGGCGCGCAGCCGCGCATACTCCTCGGCGAACTTGTGCACGTGGACGGCGTCCAGCGGCGAGAGCACCTCGGCGCCCTGGATGTCGATGCCCAGCTCGATCGCGCGGGCGCGCACCTCGAACGGCTCGCCGAGGATCACGAGGTCCGCGATGCCGCGCTTGAGCACCGTCGCCGCGGCGCGCAGCACGCGGTCGTCGTCGCCCTCGGGCAGCACGATGCGCTTTCGCTGGGCGCGCGCGCGCTCGATGAGCTGGAACTCGAACATGAGGGGCGTCACGACCGTGGCGCGCGCGACGCCGAACGCCGTGAGCAGCTCGTCGATGTCGACGCTCTGCTCGAACAGCGACAGTGCCGTGTCGTAGCGCCGCTGGGAGTCGGCGGCGAGGCGTCCGCGCGTGCTCATGATGCGCACCGCCGTCTCGTAGGTGCCGAGCTCGGTCGTGATGATCGGCACCTTCGAGCCGAGGCCGTCGAGGAGGCGCGTCACCGGCTCGGGCAGCTCGAACCCGCCGTTGAGGACGATGCCCGAGATCGACGGGAACGTGCCGGACGCGTTGGCCAGCAGCGTCGCCAGCAGCACCTCGGACCGGTCGGCCGGGATGATCACGACCCCGCCCTCCAGCAGCCGCGGCAGCACGTTGACCATCGACATGCCCGCCACGACGACCGCGAGGGCCTCGCGCGTCAGCCGGTCGGGGTCGCCCGAGAGCAGCGAGCCGTCGACGGCCCGCATGATGCCGCGGATGGACGGTGCGACCAGGAAGCGGTCCTCGGGGATCGCCCACACCGGCACCGGCGCGGCCCCCGGCGCAGGAGCGGAGGCGGATGCCGCGACCGCCCGCCGGATCTCGGCCATGGTCTCACCGGTCAGGTCGGGGTCGGCCCGGTTCGCGACGACGGCGAACAGCTTGGCGCGCCCGTGAGCGAGCTCGGCGAGCGCGAGGTCGGCGATCTGGCCCACCTCTGCGGGGGTCCGGGCCACCGAGGAGCCGAGCTGCTCGGGCTGGGTCTGGTTCTGCGCCGACCGGCCGCCGAGCACCAGCAGCACCGGGGCGCCCAGGTTGGCGGCGATGCGCGCGTTGTACGCGAGCTCGGCGGGGCTGCCGACGTCGGTGTAGTCGCTGCCGAGGACGACGACCGCGTCGCACTGTGCCTCGACCGCCTTGTACCGCTCGACGATCGCCGCGAGGGCGGCATCCGGATCATGGCGCACGTCGTCGTACGTGACGCCGACACACTCGTCGTACGGCAGGTCGACGCCGTCATGGTCGAGCAGCATCTCGAGCACGTAGTCGCGTTCGACGGTGGATCGTGCGATCGCCCGGAACACGCCCACGCGCGGCGTCGCGTGGCTCAGCGCATCGAGGACCCCGAGGGCGACGGTGGACTTGCCCGAGTGGCCTTCAGCCGAGGTGATGTAGATGCTCTGCGCCACCTACCCAGCCTATGGGCGGGCTCGGACCCGGCGACAGGGAGACCGCCGGGAAAAGTAAGACTCTCCGCGAACCCGGCAGAGCCTGGTTACCCTTGCTACGTTTCCGTCCTGGGGGAGTTGGCCTGGATGCCGCCTCGCGGAGAGCTGAGTCGAGTCTACCTGCTCCGCGGAGGGCCGAGTCACACCACCAGCGGACCGAGGCGCGCCGCGGCCGGTCGCAGCACAGTCAGGACCTCCGACGGATCGTCCGCCCGGCGGCGCGAACCCGAGAACCCGAGTGCGCCCGCGAACCGGCCGGCGCCGTCGAGGATCGGGACGGCGACGCAGCCGTAAGCGGGTGCCAGCTCCCCCAGCTGCCTGGTCGCCCCGAGCTCCGCGTAGTCGCGGGTCGCCACGGGGTCGGCGGCGCCGCGCTCCAGCAGCAGCAGCCGGCCGATGGCGAAGCGCTCGGGCTCGCGCACCAGGCGCACCGCGTCCGACAGCGGGAAGTCGGGGTCCGCGTCGACCACCGTCACGCGGCCGTCGACGAAGAACACGACGTGGACGCCGCCGCGCAGCGCCGCGCGGGTGTCGGCCACCACTCCCCTGGCCGCCGACGTGAGCCGGGCGGGCGGCGCGGCGACCGCGGCCAGCTGTACGACCTTCGCGCCCAGCGCGAACCCCGCGAGGTCCGGGGTGCGGAGGAGGTACTCGTCCTGCACGAGGAGGTTGATCAGCCGGTAGGTCGTCGCACGCGGCAGGCCCAGCTCCCGCGAGATCTCCTGAGCGCTCGCGCCCGCACCCAGCCGCGCGACCGCTTCGAGCACCGTGAGAGCGCTGTGCACCGCCTTCGGCTGGCGCGCCGTCACCGTGGGCGCCGCACGCCCGTCAGCCACCGCCGCCCCGCTCGTCGCGGGCGATGCCGCCCAGCACCTGCGACGCCACCGGCTCGTCGTACGATCCGATCCGTGCCAGCGACGAGGTGCCGCGACGCAGACGGACGGCGACCGCGGCGCCGGCGATGAGCGCCACCGCGAGCACGATCCACAGCGCGGCGCTCCCCGACGCGGCGTCGACCGCGAAGAAGGTGACGAGCGCGCCGGTGAGCGCCACCGCCGAGGCGATCGCGGCGACCGCCGTGCCTGCGGTGAGCTCCCCGATGCGACGGAGGAACACGGGCGCCGCCGCGCACACCAGGATGTAGCCGACGATGTAGCCGGCGCCGCCGACCGCGATCGTCACGTGCATCGCGGCGCGGACGTCGAGCCCGCCCAGCAGCAGCAGGAACGGGACGCCGGCGATCACCGGGAACGAGAGGGCGACCGCGCCGATGGGCGTGCCGAACCGAGGGTGCGCGCGGCCGGCCGGTGCCGGCAGGACGCCGTCGCGTCCCATCGTGAACAGGACGCGGGTGAGGGCCGTGGTCGATCCGATCGCGCAGGCGAGGAAGGATGCCGCGATCCCGAGGTCGGCGACCACGCCCCAGCCCCCGAGGCCGTAGGCCGTCGCGAGCTCGTTGACCGGCGACGCGCTCTGGGCCAGCGGCGTGCCGAGGGCGTCGAAGCCGGCGACCTGCGCGACGGCGGCGAGCACGTACAGGCCGCCCGACAGGACGACCGTCCAGACGATGGCCCGCGGCACGGTCCGCAGCGGCGCCCGCGCCTCGACGCCGAGTGTCGAGGCGCTCTCGAATCCGACGAACGCGGTGATCGCGATGACGGAGCCCGCCGCGAGCGCCGCGGGGTCGAAGTCCTCGAAGCCCAGTACGCGTGCGGGGTCCATCGGGCCGATGCGCACGAGCAGCACGACCAGCAGAACCGCGATGAGGGCCACCGACAGCACCTCGACCACCAGGGCGATGCGGGACGAGATGCGGATGCCGCGCACGAGCACGACGGCGACGAAGGCCGCTTCGGCCGCGAGCACGGCGGCCAGCCCACCGGGACCGCCCGCCTCCGGCCACACGGCGCTCAGCAGGAAGGTGAGGTAGTACGCGCCGCCCAGCAGCGCGAACATCGCGATGGCGCCGTAGCCGACGAGGACCGCCGCTCCGGCGGCGAGCCCGGCCCCTGGACCGAGGCCGCGCGCCGTGTAGGTGTAGGTGGAGCCGGCGGCGGCGAACCGGCGGGCGAACTGGGCGATCGTGCGTGCCACCAGCAGGCTGAGCACTCCGGCCAGCACGATCGACAGCACGGTGGCCGCGGGTGAGATCCCCGCGACCAGCAGCACCACTGTCGTCGCAGCCGCGGCGGGCGCGACGGCGGCGACCGACTGCGCGAGGACGTCGAAGAATCCCACGCTGCGTCGGTCGAGGCCGTACAGCGGCGAGCGCGCCCCGAACTCGTGGACGGGGTCAGGACGCGCGATCGCGCGCTCGAGTGCGGTCATGTCGCCTCCGGTGGTGCGCGCACGACGCTACGCGGCCGCGGTTGCCGCCCCGCTTCCCCTGTGTTTCGCGGGTGTATCGCCCGAATGAGACACCGGGCGCCGTCGGTCTCAGTCGGGGTGCCGGAGGTTTCATCGGCGGGAGACGGCCGCGCAACCGGGCGACGCGATGCTCGCAGCATCCCGTTCCCGTGTTCGTCTCGGAGGTCCCGCCATGACCCAGCTCGAATCGAAGGGAGTCGCTGCCTCCGCCCCGCGGACGCTCACCGGCTCGCTCGGAGTCACCGCCATCGTCTTCATGGTGGTGGCCGCCGCCTCCCCGCTCACCGTGATCGGCGGCGCCGCGCCGCTGGGCATGCTGCTGGGCAACGGGATCGGGTTCCCGGCCCTGTACGCGATCAGCGCCGTGATCCTGCTGCTGTTCTCGGTGGGCCTGGCGGCGATGACCCGCCACGTGCCCAAGCCGGGCGCCTTCTTCACCTACGTCGGCTACGGCCTCGGACGCTCGACCGGGCTCGCCAGCGCGTGGATCGCGATGCTCACCTACACGACCATCCAGGTCTCGGTGTACGGCTACATCGGCTACATCCTGTCGGTGACGCTGCAGTCGCTCGGCGGCCCTGCCCTGCCGTGGTGGCTCATGTCGCTCGCGACGATCGCCGTCGTCGGCCTGCTCGGCTACCGCCACATCGACCTGTCGAGCAAGGTGCTCGGCGTGCTCCTGGTCGCCGAGGTCGGCATCGTGCTCGCCATGGTGGTCGTCGTCACGGCGAGCGGCGGCGCCGAGGGTCTGAGCCTCGCGCCGTTCGAGCCGGCCAACATCGCGAGCGGCTCCCCCGGCGTCGGGCTGATGTTCGCCATCGCGGCGTTCATCGGCTTCGAGGCCACCGCCATCTTCCGCGACGAGGCGAAGGACCCGAACCGCACGATTCCGCGCGCCACGTACGCGGCCGTCATCGGGATCGGCGTCTTCTACACGCTCGCCTCGTGGGGGCTCGTCATGGCATGGGGTCCGAGCGGCGTCATCGACAAGATCGCCGAGGATCCCGGCACGTTCATCATCGCCACGATGGCCCGCTACCTCGGTCCCTTCGGCGAGGTGGCGGTCAACGTCCTCCTCATCACGGCGATGTTCGCGTGCGTCCTGTCGTTCCACAACGTCGTCACCCGCTACCAGCACTCGATGGCGAACGCCGGCGTGCTGCCCGACAAGCTCGGCGCCGTGCATGCCGGGCACCTCTCGCCGCACGTGTCGTCGCTCGTGCAGACGGCCACCGCGGTCGTGCTGATCGCCGTCTTCGCGGTGCTCGGCCTGGACCCGGTGCTGCAGGTGTTCACGTGGTTCGCCGGGGTCGCGACGCTCGCCATCGCCATCCTGATGGCCGTCACCTCGGTCGCCGTCATCGTCTACTTCGTCAAGACGAAGAAGGACGGCCGCGTGTGGAACACCGTCGTCGCCCCCGCGCTCGGCTTCGTCGGCCTCGTGCTGTCGGCGGCGCTCATCGTCGCCTACTTCCCGATCATGGTCGGCGACGTCGACGCCGACGGCAGTCCTGTGTTCGGGGCCGTGAGCTGGTTCCTGCTCGGTCTCGTCGTGGTGGTGCCGATCTTCGGCTACGTCCAGGCGGCGTGGATCAAGAACCGGCGCCCCGCCGCCTACGTCAAGCTCACCGACTCGATCGCCGGCTGACGCCCGCGATCCCTCCCGCGCATCCGCAGCACCGCGTCACCCCGCAACGAAGGAGAACCATGACCATCACCGACATCGCGACCGCCCAGGGCTACGCCGCACCGCCGGCGCCGCGGCATCCCCTCGCCTCGCTCTCCCCCGCCGAGATCACCGCCGCCCGGACGATCGTGCTCGGGCTCGACACCACGAACGACGCCACCCGGTTCGCCTACGTCGGGCTCGAGGAGGCACCCAAGCCGGAGGTGCTCGCGTGGGAGGCCGGCACCGGCCCCCTGCCCGAGCGGCGCGCACGCGTGCAGGTGCTCGACATGCGCTCCGCACTGTCGCTCGACCTCGTCGTGTCGCTCGCGACCGGCGCGGTGGTGTCGTCCGCGACGCTCGACGGCACGGCCGGGCAGCTGCCCATCCTCGACGCCGAGTTCGAAGAGGTCGGGATCATCGCCAACGAGAGCGAGGAGTGGCTCGCTGCTCTCGCCGCGCGCGGCCTCACCCCCGACGACGTGGTGCTGGTGCCGCTGTCGGCGGGCAACTACGGGTACGAGGACGAGGCGGGGCGCCGCATCCTGCGCACGTTCGCGTTCCAGCAGTTCCACCCGGCCGACCACCCGTGGGCCCACCCCGTCGACGGGCTGACCGCCTACATCGACGTCGCCGCGCGCACGCTGATCAAGATCGTCGACACCCCCGGCTACGACGTGCCGCAGACCAGCGGCAACTACGACGACCCCGAGCTGCAGGGCCCTCTGCTGGAGGGCCTCACGCCCATCGTGATCACCCAGCCCGAGGGGTCCAGCTTCACCGTCGACGACGAGCACGTCACGTGGGGCGAGTGGGACTTCCGCATCGGGTTCGACACACGCGAGGGCCTGATCCTGCGACAGCTGTCGTTCGCCGGGCGCCCTGTCATGTACCGCGGGTCGATCAGCGAGATGGTCGTGCCCTACGCGGACCCGCAGCCGAACCGCTTCTGGCAGAACTACTTCGACACCGGCGAGTACCTGTTCGGCCGCTACACGAACGAGCTCGAGCTCGGCTGCGACTGCGTGGGCGACATCACCTACGTCGACGCGATCCTCGCCGACGAGCTCGGGATGCCGCGCACGGTGCGCAACGGCGTCTGCATGCACGAGGAGGACTTCGGGTCGCTGTGGAAGCACACCGACCTGTTCACGGGCGCCGCCGAGGTGCGCCGCTCGCGGCGACTCGTGATCTCGTTCTTCACGACGGTCGGCAACTACGACTACGGGTTCTTCTGGTACCTGTACCTCGACGGCACGATCGAGTGCGAGGCGAAGCTGACCGGCATCCTCTTCACGTCCGCCTACCCGGGACTCAACGAGGACGGCACCCCCTACGGCTTCGCATCAGAGGTGGCTCCGGGCCTGGGCGCCCCGTACCACCAGCACCTGTTCTCGGCGCGACTGGACATGACCGTCGACGGCGTCGCGAACGTGGTCAACGAGATCGACGCGGTGCGCGTGCCGATCTCGGCGGCGAACCCCGCCGGAAACGCCTTCACCAAGAGCGTCACCCCGATCGCGTCCGAGAAGGAGTCCGGCCGCCTCGCCGACGGCGCGCGCAACCGGGTCTGGCAGATCGCCTCGACCGACAAGACCACGTCGATGGGCCAGCCCACCTCGTACGTGCTGTTCCCGACCGAGACGCCCGTGCTGCTCGCCGACGACGAGTCCTCGATCGCCTCGCGCGCCGCGTTCGCCACGAAGAGCCTGTTCGTCACGAAGTACGACCCCGCCGAGCGGTACGCCGCCGGCGACTTCGTGAACCAGCACCCCGGCGGTGGAGGCATCCCCGCCTTCGTCGCGGGCGACGAGCCGCTGATCGGCGAGGACGTCGTGCTGTGGCACACGTTCGGCCTCACCCACTTCCCCCGCAACGAGGACTGGCCGGTGATGCCGATGGACTATGCCAAGTTCACGCTGAAGCCCTACAACTTCTTCGAGCGCAACCCCACGCTGAACGTGCCCGCCCCCGAGTCCGCGCACTGCTCGGCCGGCACCGGCCACGCGCACGGGGCGACCGGCGGCTACGGGCCGACTCCGGGCACCCACGGTCACGACTCGAGCGCACACGGTCACGCGCACGGCGAGCACCACCACCACGGTTGACCTGTGACCGAACTGCTCCACGCCTGGGCCATCGCCCCGGCCGCGATCGGCGCCTGCTGTCTGGCGGCCGACCGTGGCCGGGCGCGGTGGCCCGACGCCGTGGCGTCCGCGCTCATGCTCGTCGCGATGCTGGACGCCGTGCTCACCCGGTTCGTGGCGCCGGTGTACTGGGCGGCGGCGCTGATCGGCGCAGCGATGGCGCTCGCCGCTGCGACGTCGCCCCGGCGTCGCAGCCCCTCCGCCCCGGGACCGCGCAGCGGCATGGGCGTGCACACCGCGCTCGGCCTCGTCGCCATGGCGGCCCTGCAGCTCGGCATGGCGCACGGCGCAGCGGCCACCACGCCTGTCGTGCCGGCGACGACGCACGCGCACGGCGGCCCCGGCGGGCCGCTCCTCGCGGCGGCGATGCTGGTCGGCGCGATCGCCTACGCCGTGCTGTCTGCGGCGCTCCTCACCCGCTCGCACCGCGCGCTCGACCGCGTGCAGCTGGCCTGCATGGGCGCCTCCGTGCTGCTCATGGCCGCCGGGGCCCTGATCTAGCCGCGCGAAGGGGCCGCGGCATCCAGCGATCTCCCAGTGCCGCGCCCCGTGGCGCGTGGTTAGTATCGAGCCGTGGGCGAGGACGCCCACACCCACCCGCCGAACCGCCTGATGGGAGGCGGAACAGGAGGCCGCGATGGTCGATACCGCAACGGATGCCCAGATGACGGGGACGGATGCCGCATCCCACGCCTCCGGCACGCTCACGGTGGAAGGGTTCGCGCGGGTCACCGACGCGATCCTCGACGCCGTCGGCAGCGTCATCGACGGCAAGCCCGACGCGGTGCGCAGCGCGCTGGTCTGCCTGCTGGCGGAAGGGCACCTGCTGATCGAGGATGTGCCCGGCGTCGGCAAGACGATGCTCGCGCGCGCCCTCGCGACCTCGGTGGACGCCACGGTGCGCCGCATCCAGTTCACCCCCGACCTGCTCCCCGGCGATGTGACCGGTGTGAGCGTCTTCAACCCGGTCGATCGCGAGTTCGAGTTCAAGCCGGGCGCGATCTTCGCGAACATCGTCATCGCGGACGAGATCAACCGCTCCTCCCCCAAGACGCAGTCGGCGCTGCTGGAGGCCATGGAGGAGCGCCAGGTCACCGTCGACGGCCGCACCCACTACGTGCCCGAGCCGTTCCTCGTCGTCGCGACGCAGAACCCGCTCGAGATGGAGGGCACCTACGCCCTCCCCGAGGCACAGCGCGACCGCTTCATGATGCGCATCTCGATGGGGTACCCCGATGCACGCTCCGAGGCGCTCATGCTGCGCCAGCGCGACGCCGTCAACCCGCTCGACCAGCTGAAGGCGGTGGTGTCGGCCGAGCAGGTGACGAGCCTCATCGCGTGGGCACGTGCCGTCCACGTCGCCCCGGCGATCGAAGACTACGCGGTGTCACTGTCACAGGCGACGCGCACGCACGCCGATCTGCGCCTGGGTGCGAGCCCGCGGGCGACGCTGCAGCTGGTGCGCGCCGCGAAGGTGTGGGCCGCGCTCGACGGGCGCTCGTTCGTCATCCCGGACGACATCACGGCGCTTCTGCTGCCCGTGTTCGCGCACCGCCTCATCCCCACCCGTTCGGCGGGCGGGGCGCGCGCCGGCACGGCGGCGGACGCGATCACCACGATCCTCGAGCGCGTCGCCGCGAGCGTGCGCGTGCCCATCGCCGCGCGGCAGTGACATCGGGGAACCAGGAGGATCCAGGCGAAGGCACGAGCATGGGGCGAGGCCGAAGGACGAGGGGACGGGGCCGCAACGCGCGATGCGGCGGCCTCCGGGCATCGGGGAGGATGCGATGAGAAGGGCATGGCCGCTCACCGTGCGGGGCACGGGTGCGATCGTCCTTGCCATCGCATGCTTCATCGTGGCGAACGAGGCCGGCATCGTCGAGCTGACCTACTTCGGCGTGCTGCTGCTGGCGGCCGTCGGCGGGAGCCTCGCGTCGCTGTACTTCGGGCGCCGCACCGACGTCGTCACGCGTTCACTCGTGCCCGACGTCGCCTCGGTCGGCCGCGAGACCATGGTGTCGGTGCGGGTCGGCGTGCGCACGGCGCTGCCGACGCCGCCCGGGACCTGGCGCGACGGCCTGCCGAAGGGCCTGCGGGGCAAGGCCGAGGGCCCGTTCCCGGCGCTCGGCTCCGGCCTGCGCGGCGGCGCGGGCGGCGGCGAGCGCGTCGTCAACCTGTCGTACACGATCACCGGCGCCCGGCGCGGCGTCCACTCCATCGGTCCGCTGACCGTCACGTCGTCCGACCCGTTCGGGCTCGCCCGGCGCACCATCGCCTTCTCGGGTCGCACACCCGTGACGGTCGCACCGGCGGTCATCGATCTCTCGCCCCTCGTCGACTACGCCGGCGCCACCGGCGGCACGCTGCACACCACGACCAACCAGATCGGCCAGGGCGCCGACAACCTGGTCGCGCGGCCGTATGCACCCGGCGACTCGATGCGTCGCATCCACTGGCGCGCCACGGCGCACCGCGACGAGCTGATGGTGCGCCAGGAGGAGCAGGAGTCCACGCCGGAGGCGACGGTGGTGCTCGACCGCTCCGCGCTGCGCTGGTCGATGGACGCGCTGCGCGAGCCCGGCGCCGACCCGGCGTTCGAGGCCGGCGTGTCGGCGTGCGTGTCGGTCGTCGCGCGCTTGGTGCACGACGGATACGCCGTCGAGGTGATCGACAGCGAGGGGCACGTGCTCACCGAGCGCATCGACGGCGGCGACATGACCGAGGTCGACCGTATGCTCGCGCAGTTCGCGACGGTGACGGCGCAGCGCGACGATCTGCTGGCCCGGCTGCCCCGCCTGTTCACGGGCCTGTCGACCGGGCCTGTCGTGCTGATCGTCGGCAGGCTGGACCCGGTGGACGCGGAAGCGATCGGCCCCGTCGCGCATCACAGCACGATGCCGCTCGTGCTGGCCACCGGTCCTGTCGGGGACGCCCTCGAGCGCGCCGCCGATCACGGCTGGCACGTCGCCCGGATCGACCCGGACCGCGACCTGTCCGTCGCCTGGGGCAACGCGGTGGGACGCGGGGTGAGCCATGTCCTCGGGTGACGCCGATCGCACGGCCCGCCGCGGCGGCCAGCGCCTGCTGACCTTCGCGATCCTCGCGGCGCTGCTCGCCGCACTGCTGCCGGTGGCCCGCGTCGTCCAGTCCGGCGCGTGGCTCATCGGCGCGCTCACGCTGGCCGCCCTGGTGCTCGCGGCGGGCTACAACGCGCGTCGGTTCCGCCTGCCGGCCGTCGCGGTGACCCTCATCGAGCTGGCCGTGTGGGTCGTGTTCCTGACGCTCGTGTTCCTCCACGACACCGCGCTCCTGTGGGTGATCCCGACGCTGGATACCTTCCACGCCGTGCCGATCCTCATGGGCAACGCGATGCAGGAGATCACGCTCGGCGCCGCGCCCCTCGAACCGACGCTGTCGCTCGCCTTCGTGATCGTCGGCGCGATGGGACTCCTTACGATCATCGTCGACCACGTCGTCGTGACGGCGCGGATGCCGCTGCTCGGGTCGGTCGGGATCATCGCGGTCTCGCTCATCCCGGCGATCGCGGTGCCGGGCGACGTCGACGTCATGGGCTTCGTCTTCCTGGCCATCACCATCCTGTTCCTCATCCGGTCCGAGACGCGTTCGCGCGAGAAGCCGCTGGAGCGGGAGGCGGAGCGCACGGCCGGCGTCCCGGCCACCGCGGTGGGCATCGGCGCGATCGCGATCGTGGTCGCCGTCATCGCCACCCCGACCCTTCCCGCCCCGGCCCGCGCGGGCAGCGGAATCGGCCCGGGCGCGGGGATCGACGCGACGCTTCAGCTCGGCGACGACCTTCGCCGCCCGCAGGACACCGTCGTCATCAAGGTGCGTACCGACGCTCCGTCCGTGCCGTACCTGCGCGCGACCACGCTCAGCAAGTTCGAGGGCGACGTGTGGGAGCCGGACCGCTCGCAGACGGTGGCGCTGACGAGCGACCGCGCCTTCGGCGAGATCGACCTCAACGACGACATCGACACCACCGAGTACACGACCAAGATCGACGTCGTGAACCTCGACACCGTGTGGGCCCCGGTGCCGTACCCGGCGGAGGCGGTGACGGGCCTCGACGGGCTGTGGGGCGCCGTGCCGTACAACCGCACTGTCGCCACAGCCAGCGGATCGACGCAGGGGCAGTCGTACGAGGTCGTCTACGACCCACCGCGCCCATCGCTGGAGCAGATGCGCGCGCTCGTCTCGGGCGGCGACCAGGCGCGGGACGACACCACGCAGCTGCCCGAGAACCTGCCGCCGATCATCGCCGAGACCGCTGCGCAGGTCACCGCCGGTGCCGCCACCGACTACGACAAGCTGATCGCCCTGCAGCGGTGGTTCCGCGGCGGCGACTTCACCTACTCCCTCGAAGCGCCGGTCGAGGACGGCTTCGACGGCAGCGGCGCCGATGCCGTGGCGCAGTTCCTCGAGGTGAAGCAGGGCTATTGCGTGCACTTCGCGTCGGCGTTCGCCCTCATGGCGCGCACGCTCCACATCCCGTCGCGCATCGTCGTCGGCTATCTGCCCGGCGAGGCGACCACCGAGACCATCGATGCGCAGACCGTGTACGCGGTCAAGAGCTCGCAGCTGCACGCCTGGCCCGAGGTCTACTTCGAGGGGGTGGGCTGGATCCCGTTCGAGCCGACCGTGAGCCTCGGCGTGCCGACGACGTTCTCGCCCGCCTCCGCGCTCCCCGGGCAGGGCCTGGGCGCGGACACCCCGACACCCGGAGCGAGCCCCGCCCCGTCGCGTTCGATCGACCCGAGCGCCCTCGACCCCGACCAGCAGCGCAACGCGTCCGGGGCCGGGGCGGCACGGTCGGCCATCGATCCGATCCCGCTGTTCGGAATCGTCGTGCTCGTGCTCTTCGTGCTCGCGCTGCCGTTCCTCGCCCGCGAGCTGCGCCGTCGTCAGCAGGACGCGTCCGCCCGCCGGGGCGATGCCGCGGCGGCGTGGCAGGCCGTCCAGGACGCGGCGATCGACGTCGGCATCGAGGTGCCGTCGAGCGAGACGCCGCGGGCGTTCGCGCAGCGGCTGATCAGTCAGCACGGGGTCCCGGCATCCGAGATGAACACCGTCCTCATCGCGATCGAACGGGTCAGCTACTCGCGCGCCGGCACCCGCTCGTACTGGATGGGGGATGCCGCGGCCGACGCCGCGACGGCGGTCCGCGCCGCGCTGCTGGCGTCGGTGCCGCCGTCGCGCCGCATCCTGGCGCTGCTCGCGCCGCGGTCTCTCGTGATCCGCCCGGGCAGCGTCTACGCCGGATCGGCGCCGGTGCGGGGACGGTAGCCGCGCAGGGTAGGATGTTCTCTGGTCCTCCGGGACCGCCCGGAGGATTCGCCTAGTGGCCTATGGCGCACGCTTGGAAAGCGTGTTGGGGATGAAACCCCTCGGGGGTTCGAATCCCCCATCCTCCGCCAATTGAGATCCCCGTGTGCTCACGGGGTCGCGACTCGATTCCGAGCTGGTCACGCGTTCTGCGCCGCACCTGCCGGAGGATCTCGAGCCTGACACCGGCGATCACGAGGGTTCCGCCGCTCCGTCGCGATCCTCTTCGGCTCTCACGCGGATCGCGGATGGCTGGATCGTCACCGTGAATGCGCGGGTCTCGCCGACCTCCTCGCCGTCGATCTCGAACGCGACGGCATCCGGAAGAGCGACCGAGACCTTGATCGCGCGGCCGTGTTGGGTGGAGTCGGTGTCGGTCACCTCATCGGACGACTGGATGAATCGCCGCAGACCGTTGTCCCACAGCATCGTCTTCAGCGTGCCCAGCCACTGCACCAGCCCCTCCGCGCTCAGCACGAGATAGTCCAGCTGCCCATCTGACGGGTCCGCCTCCGGGAGGAGCCGCATCCCGCCCTGGAGGGCACCGCAGTTCGCGACCAGGAACGTGTGGCCCTCGTGGGCGTGCGGCATCCCGTCATCCGTCGTGATCGTGAAGGAGAGGACGTCGCTGGCCGACCATGCCCGTCCGAGCGACTCGACGTAGGCGAGCCACCCCGCCTTGTCTTTGAGGTCGTCGTCGGTCTCGGCCAGCATCTGGGCGTCCAGGCCGAACCCGACCATGACGACGAAGGCATGCCGTTCAGACCCGTCCTCCCTCTCCAGCTCCACCCAGCCGACGTCGATCGGGCGCGCTCGACCGGCCAGCGCCCGTTCGAACGCCGCGGGAACGTCATTGAGGGGGATGTCGAGGTTGCGCGCGAAGAGATTGCCGGTGCCGAGCGGGATGATCGCCAGCTCCAGGTCGGCTGACGTGTCGGCGAGGTGCTCGGCCACGGCCCGGACGGTGCCGTCGCCGCCGGCGACGATCAGCAACTCGGCACCGGCCGCGATCGCTGCCTCGGCGACACCCTGTCCGGGATCCTCCTCCGCTGTCTCCCACCACCGCACGTCCTCGATCGAGGTTGCTCCCGTGGCGTGCGCGAGTCCCGCTTCGAGGACGTCGCGTTCGATCTTGGACGGGTTCCAGATGATCGCGGCGCGCATCTCAGGAGTCCTTCTTCTTGGAGGTGTCGTGGCCGAGATCTGCGGCGATGTCAGGAACGTACTGGAATTGATCTGCAGGCGGTCGCTCGTAGTCGTCGGCCTCGGGGCGATCGGGGATCGACACCTCGTCCAGCTCCACCCGCCCGTGGGGGATGCGGCCGAGCAGGTGACTGATCACGTTGAGGCGAGCGCTCCGCTTGTCGTCGCTCTCGACGGTCCACCACGGCGAGCCCGCAGTGTCCGTCGCGGCGAACATGGCGTCCTTCGCGCGGGAGTAGTCCTCCCAGCGCAGGATCGACTCGAGGTCCGTCGGCGACAGCTTCCATCGACGCATCGGATCACCGACGCGGGAGGCGAAGCGCGCCTGCTGTTCGCGGTCGGACACGGAGAACCAGTACTTGATCAAGATGATCCCGTCCTCGATGAGCAGGTTCTCCACGATCGGAGCCTGACGCAGGAATTCCTGGTACTCCTCGTCGGTGCAGTACCCCATGACCCGCTCGACGCCCGCGCGGTTGTACCAGGAGCGATCCATCAACACGATCTCGCCACGGGTCGGCAGGCGCTCGATGTAGCGCTGGAAGTACCACTGCCCGCGCTCCTTCTTCGTCGGCTTCTGCAACGCGACGACGCGCGCGTGCCGCGGGTTCAGGTACTCCATCACTCGCTTGATCGCGCCGCCCTTTCCCGCTGCGTCGCGGCCCTCGAAGATCACGAGCACCCGCTCTCCGGAGGACGCCACCCACTTCTGCAGCTCCACCAGCTCGGTCTGCAGCCGTTCCAGCTCCCCCTTGTACAGCTTCTTGTCGAGACGCTTCACGGTCGACTTCTTCGACTTGTTCTTCGACGTCATCTCGTGAGGCCTCACATCCTGGCGTAGCGGGCGCGCGCGAAGCAGAAGACTCCGTACGTCACCAGGCCGGCGCCGACGATCCACAGGATCACCACTCCGAAGGGCAGCGCGGCAAGGGAGTGCAGTGCGGCATCCAGGCCGCCGGCCTCTTCTGGGTGGTGTGTCAGTGCGGCGACCACGAACAGGACACCGGTGACCGCGATGGCGACACCCTTCGCGATGTATCCGACGACGCCGAAGGTGATGATGCCCCTCGCCGCCACGCCGACAGGGAGCGCGAGATTCTTCTCGAACGCGCGGGTGGCCCCTCTTACGATGAACGCGATGCCGATCGCACCGACGATCAGGCCGACCAGCACGAGCAGGAAGACCCCGGCCGGCGTCGCGAGCAGCTGCGCGCTGAAGGTCTGAGACGACTCCGACGAGTCCGACTGACCTCCCAGGGCGTAGACGAGCGCGGTCCACGCGATCGCGACGTATGCGACGGCCGTGCCCACGAACTTGACGCGGTACCCCCACCGCTTCTTCGCATCAGGATCCCGTTCCAGAAAGGCGTCTGCGATCTGCCAGACCGCCAGCGCCGACAGGCCCACCGCGATGACCCACAGCAGCAGCACGCCCAAGGGTGTCTGCCGGATCTGCTCCATCGCGCCGCCTTGGTCAGCCTCACCTGATCCGCCGCCGGTCACGAACGAGATCGCGACGACACCGATGACGATGTGCACGATGCCGAGGACGACGTAGCCGATGCGCGCGAGCGTGCGGAACACGGTCGAGTCTTCGGTTGCCCGCGCCGCAGCTTTGGGGTTGGTCATCGCCGAAGCGTATCGAGGCGATTCCCGAGGAAGGAGAGGCTGGATTTCCGTCGAAGAATGTGCAATCGGCCGCCCGCGGTTCGCCGAGATGCCCACGCCTGCCAAGATTGGCGACGTGCAGCCTCCTCATGAGCGCTCCGACCTCTCGCGGCTCGTTCCGCTGATCATCGGCGCCGCAGCCGCCATCGTCGTCATCGTCATCCTCTGGCTGGTGACCTCGGTCCGACGGGACCAGCCGTTCCCTGTGGACGTGTGGTGGCACGACCTGATGGTGGCGAATCGGACGGATGCCGGTCTCGTGCTGGCCTGGATCCCGGGCTATCTCGGCGGCCCGGTCCTCGCCATCGTCACCGGCTTGGCGGTGGTGGGGACGTTGCTGATACTGCGCTGGTGGTGGGCCGCCATCACCGTCACCGCGACGCTGGTGCTGTGCATCGGGATCGCCGCCCCTCTCGCGAGCGTCGTGGGGCGGATCAGGCCAGAGGACTCGCTCGCCGAGGCCGTCCCGACCTCCTACCCCTCGGGGCACGTGGCGTTCGCCACCGCCCTCATCACGGTTCTGGCGCTGCTGTTCCGGCATTGGCTCTGGTGGACGCTCGGCGCGATCTGGGTCCTGTGGATGGCCTGGAGTCGCACGTACCTCGCGGCGCACTGGTTCACCGACGTCATCGGTGGGCTGTTCCTCGGCGTGGCCGTCGCCCTCCTGGCCTGGGCGGTCGTGGAGACCGTCCGCCGACGTCGTGCGTCCCGCGCTCCCGGTGCGGCGGCCGGCGTGAGCGCCGAGTAGTCGACAGCCCGCGGCGCCCTGCGGCGCGGCGAGGGCATCCTCCATCTGTGGACCCTGGTGTCACGTCGCCGTCGGGATCACACTGGGACGATGGACGCCGCCGAGCTCGTCGCCTCCTATCTCGAGGACGTCTCCAACGAACCCGACGCCGACCGCCGCCGCGATGCGATCGAGAGGCTCTTCCACGAAGACGTCCGCTACGCGGATCAGGACGGACCGGTGAACGGACGGGAGGCGCTCGCCGAACGGATCAGCGTGCTCGCCGCGCTGATGGGTCCGACTGCGCGCTTCTCCCTCCGTCGGCCCGCGCAGGGAGTCGACGATGCTGTGATCTTCCAGTGGCGGCTCGGCGCTCCGACGGAAGACCCGGACCTCGAGGGCACGGACGTCGCCCTGATCAGAGACGGTCGGATAGCCCGCCTCTACGCCGTGCTCGACTGAGGCTGTCGTACGGAGCGGCCGGGTCGACCCGATCCACCGCAGAGCTGAACCAGCGTCAGTCGGACGCGGCCGGGGCGGACTCGCTGTCCATCGTGTTCGCGGTCAGGCTGCCCAGGAGCGCAAGTCGCTCCGCGGACGCCGTGCCCGGCTCGGCGGTGAAGGCGAACATCGTCCACCCGGGGTTGTCGGGGAGCAGCATCCCTTCGTAGGTGAGCTCGAGATCGCCGACGGCCGGGTGGTGGATCCGCTTGACACCGGCCCGATGGTGGCGGACGTTATGAGCCGCCCAGCGCCGATTGAAGTCTTCGCTGCGAGTGATGAGCTCGCCGATCAGGCTGCTGAGCCCCTTGTCGCGAGGGCTGCGTCCGGCGTACAGACGGAGGGTGGCGACGATGTCGTCGGCGCCTCGCTCCCAGTCGGGGTAATAGCTGCGGGCAGCGGGGCTGAGGAAGGTGAACAGCGCGTTGTTGCCGCCGTCGCTGCTCGGGTCCTCGAAGATCGGCGCGTACACCGCACGGCCGAGCGCGTTGCCCGCGATGAAGTCCATCCGCTCGTCGCGGATCCACACCGCCGACTCGGTGATCGAGTCGAGGAAGCGCTGCAGACTCGGCCGCACCGTCGTGCTGGGGCTCGGCTTCCGACGTCGCGAGGGCGAGACGGGCTGCGCGGCGCGGGCAAGGTCGTGCAGGTGGGTGGTCTCGGCGTCGTCGAGGTGCAGCACGGACGCGATGGAGTCGAGGACCTCGTCGGACACACCGGCGAGGTTGCCGCGTTCGAGACGGGCGTAGTAGTCGACGCTGACCCCGGCGAGGAACGCCACCTCCTCACGGCGCAG